>Ga0187848_10003069_pt1 | contig 12589 bp, 27 predicted proteins | sample June2016WEW_4_40_FD_132424 | JGI IMG/M metagenome (GOLD analysis project Ga0187848, IMG submission 132424) | Peatland microbial communities from SPRUCE experiment site at the Marcell Experimental Forest, Minnesota, USA - June2016WEW_4_40 | ecosystem: Environmental > Terrestrial > Soil >... | reverse complement strand
TTCCTGCTGGTCAGCGTCAAGGTACTCTGCAACAACCTCGATGCCGTGCAACATCGCTTGCTGGCCACGGCGAAGAAAGTTCCGAGACATGAAGCGCACGTCTGGCAGCGTTCCCGGCGATGCGAACGTGCCGTCCTGGAGATCTTCCCATGTAGTCGCGAGCGGGCGCAACGCCGCCTGCTGCCGCGGACCATTCGCGCAGAGCGCGACCAGCACGCCGCCGGGCTCGAGGAAGCGCAAAGCGTGCTTGATGTGCTCGACGTCGGCGCCATTAGTGAAGGGCGGGTTCATTCGACTTCGTACTCGCGTACGCTTGTTTTCTCGCGGCAACGGCCGCTCGACTGGCTGCAAGAGCAGAACGCACCAAAACGCGACCGATAGCCGTCGACGTCGTCGACTCAATTCGGCTCGAAGGCGCGGCGAGCTGACGCCGAATGTTCTTGTTCGAAAGGGGTGCGGTAAGGTTCATGGTGGTAGTCCTATCAATGAAAGACCACTTCGCGGATCTCACCCCTCTCGTCTTCGAGCAAGAACCTTGAGTGCCCTCTCGCGTCCTCGAGGAACTTCTCGGTCCCGACTGCGTCCCTGATGACTTCCGTCATCGTGACGTGGCGCTTTTCAGCCAGTCGTCGGATGGTGTCCACCACGTCGGTCGAGAGGTTAACGGACAACTTGATCGTTTTCGTCATCGGTTTTCCCATATCCGGTCGTTTTCACCTTCTTCTCGAAGTAGCCCAAAACGAATTTGCGCCAACTCTGTCAATTGTTCGCCCTCAGTTTTTTCAACCACTTCAGCCCAAGTACGCATGCCATTCTCCCTTCGAATTGATGGAGGTTGTTAACCAGACAAGCACGGCTTTTTTCATCTCGTCGCGCCTCCGAGCAGGTCCGGCTCGAGCGCCGCCGACCTCAGCGCCGCCAGCCGGGCGTAGGTGGACACCGGCAGGTGGGCCCGGTCGGCGGCCTTCGCGAGCGCTAGGTGCTCTGCCTGGGTCACCCTCACGGGGATCAGGATCTTCTGCCTCTGGCGTTCGGTTTTGAGCTTGCGGGGCATATCACCTTTAGTGTACTATCAGTAGAGCGGGAAAGGAAGCAACATCCATGACCACGGATCCGGCGGTCGTAGCGGCCCTGCAGGACATCGCTCGCGCCTGTGAGCGCGACGGGGCGTCGTGGGCGCTGATCGGCGGGCAGGCTCTCATCGCGTACGGGGTACCCCGGTACACCGAGGACGCAGACGCTCTCGTGGATAGCGACAAGGTGGGTGACGTCGCGCAGGCTCTCGTCGAGGTGTTCGGCTGGGCGCCCCTCGCGTACGACGCGGCGACGGGCGACTACGCGGTCGTCGCCGAGGTGACGGTGCACTACATGGACGACCCGGTGCTGTTCGACGTGGGGCAGGAGCGGGCGATGATCCCCCTCCGCACGCCCCTCGGGCTCCCCGTCGAGCTCCTGGCTGCTCAGCACCCGGTGGAGGTGCGCATGGTCGAGGAGGCGGTGGGCACTCCTCGGTACGGGGCCGCGGTCCCGGTAGCGCCGCTGGGAGGCGTCCTACTCGTGAAGGCGAAGGCAGCGCGTATCAAGGACGACGCGGCCCTCGAGCAGGCGGCCGAGCACCTCCGCGCCGAGGACGTCAGTCGGGCACTCGCCTGGGCCGACGAGTCCGATCCGGGCACGACTGAAGATCTGCGCCTGATCGTCAGGCACGCTCGGGAGAGGCGCGCGCCCAAGCGCACCGTGGGGTATTCACACAAGCGTCGTTGATCGGGCGAGAGGCATCAGTTCAGTCGGAAAGGAAGCGTGCTCATGCTGTGGGACAAATATCCGGATCCGGGTGAGCCTCCGGAGAAGGCAGACGACGTCAAGCCGGCCGGAGACTCCTCTGCCTGGGTCGCCAAGGTCGATGCGTACAACTGCTACGTCAAGAGGCGGCGTAACTGGCGGCTCGGTCAGTGCCTGAAGGTGCTGGTGGAGTCGGACGACTCCGAAATTAGACGGAAGGCGGTCCAGGAGGCGGTCGCGATCCTCATCACCGAGAAGCTAGATCCGTCCAGTACCCTGCTGGGTCTGTTGGATACCTTGTTCCAGCTGTGAGAGGACCTGCGCGGTCCGCGAGTGAGACGAAAGGGACGCGAGATGAGCGAAGGTAAGATCTTGGACAAGGATACGCTGGAGATGATCGGTATCATCGAGGTCGGGGTGGCTGGCGTGCGACGAGCAGTCGAGCAGCTGGAGAGGTCGCTGGCGGACGTCAAGCACATCGTCAATGAGAACTTGTGGAAGGGCGTAGACGACCTGGAGCTGTCGGTGCGTTCGGCCAACTGCCTGTACTTCGAGGGCATCCTCTACGTCGGTGAGCTCGTGCAGAAGACCGAGCTAGATCTGCTCAAGCTGAGGCACTTCGGCCGCAAGTCGCTCAAGGAGGTCAAGGAGTGTCTGCAGGAGATGGGCCTGTCTCTGGGTATGAAGCTGGGAGGCTGGTCGCCGAGGGCGAGGACGGGGGAGACCGCCGAGTCGCAGGGGGAGGGACGACCGTGACCGTGGGTCCGGTCGTGAGGGTCCGCTTCCGCCGCGTGTGCGATAGCGCGGTCATGCCTCGCTCACAGTCAGCAGTGGTCCGGGCCCGCTCAGTCCTGATCGAGGTTGCCGCCGGGGGCGGGACGATCACGCGGCAGGCGCTCGCGAGGAGGCTGCAGCTGAGGTACGACTTCCGGAGCTCCAACGACCGGCACATGATGGTGTCCCTCCTCGGGGCGGTGGCCGAGCTGGAGTACTCTTACGGTCGGCCGTTCTTGTCGGTGGTCGTCGCGGAGGGTCGGCGGGAGGGAGACCTCTTCTACTGGGGCCTGCTCGGTTATGCGGAGGCGCTGAAGTTCCCCGACCGGAGCACCGTGAGGAAGTTCGTCGCGGCCGAGAGGAAGCGGGCGCACGAGCACTGGTCGGGGAGGGTGCGGCCTCAGGTTCGAGGACCAGGGCAATTCTCTCAACAGTGTTGAGACCATGCTTATCCGGTTCACGCACACCACTAAATCAGTAGGAGAACAAAAACAATGAAAAATGAACAAATACCGATGGTTGTCAACCGAGCCGATGATGGAAGCGGGGGATGGTCTTTGCATCTTGATTTGGCCGGTCATGAAGACGATGAACTCCTCTGTGCGGGATCAGCACGTTGGATTCCAGATCGAAAATTCAAGCAAATTCGTGGTATTGGACACTGGTCTCGTCCTAGCCAAAAGGATTTTTCTATAGCTCGACGAGTTGCCCGCCAACGAATATCAGGCATCCCGACACGCGGAATTGATCTGGATTGAGGGCGTCAACCGGATAGTCATGCCATGTTCCATTACCCTGAAAATATGGAGCCGAATCAACGCGAACAACTGCCTGGCACCGTCCCGAACTCGGCCGGTGGCTATGGCTTTGAAGCGTCCATCTGGACTCGCCTCGACCGCTTCTTGATTCTCGGCACCGAAGCTGACACCTACTACTCGACGGCTCGTGAGCTGACCCGCGAGAACGCGAACTCGACCTTGCGGTGCATCGCCGAGGATGGTCCTCGTGTCGTCGCTCGGGTGGTTGAAATCTCAGAAAGCGGCCGGGCTCCCAAGAACGACCCTGCGCTGTTCGTGCTCGCCATGTGCTCGAAGCATCCAGACTCGAAGACGCGAGCGGCGGCATTTTTGGCCTTGCCCAGGGTGGCCCGCATGTCCACTCACCTGTTCCACTTCGTCGAGTACATGAAGGCACTCGGTGGTGGATGGGGCACGGGAACGACCCGAGCGTTCAAGAACTGGTACCTCGACAAGACCGACGAGCAGCTCGTCTACCAGGCGATCAAGTATCAGACGCGTGACGGCTGGGCACATCGAGATCTGCTTCGCAAGTCGCATCCCGTGCCGCGCACCAGTCACTTGGCAAATTATGAGCGAGTGCCCGAAGTCGGAGATCAGATCGAAGTTCGCAGCTTCAACACCGTCAATGACACCTGGGGACCGTGGATGCCTGACCGGGTGGCTTGGGTCAATAATGGCTGGTTGGGATGCGGACTCCGGTCCAAGTGCCTGCTCACCGACTATGGTACAACCTGGCGCTTTCCTGGGTAAGGTTTGAAACTGCTGATGGGAGTATGAAATGAGATACAAAATTCACATCGTGATTCTTCTGATCGTCGCTTGTGGATGCGCAACAGCAGCACCTCCGTCCACCCCTCAAACCCAGCTGGCCGCTCGAATCGAACACGCCAGCACCCATAACCCATGTCTCCCCGGCCAGTCTGTAACAGCGAACTGCCTGGACGACCAAGGTCTGGTATGGACGATGTGTGCATGGAACTCGTGCGGATTCAACGAGGAGTGTCGTAAGTGGCACCAGACAAGTCTCGTTCGTGGAAACTGCGGACCTCCAGACTGGCCGGCGTGCGGTCTGTGATCTCCAGGTAGAAATGTTCCGAGGTTCAGACTATGGATGAAGCATCGCCACAGAGAATTCAGAACGCCGTGACGACGTTGCGGTTGACGTTGCTCTGTCTTTCTAATGAAGAGCGAAAGGCGGTACTCGACGGGTGTGGGGTGTGTCCAAGTTGCGGATCTATGGTCTCCCTTCCCTCTTTGTCATCCAAATGCGGATGCCCAGTGAGTAAGTAGAACGTGAAGCCAGTAAACAATCCACTCTCGCCTATTGTGGTTCGGGTGCGCACCGCAATCCGAAACTTCAAACGCTCGACGGGGGACGATCCAGATCGTATCTTGTTGTCCCCTAACGCCTGGGTGGAAATGGTCAACGCCATCCACCATTCAGCTACTCCGCTAGATCTCGCCCGAGAGATGAGGGCCGACAGTCCCACTCGCTACTACCTTGAGCACCTGACCTTCATGGACATCCCCCTGAAACTGTCCGAATACTACACCATCCCTGAGATCGTCGCATGCTCCGACGGCGGCCTCAACACCTACGCAGCCCGCTGGCATGTTCAGTGCGGAGCGACCGACTCACTCGAATCCCCCTAACCCACCAACCCACCACTCACAGAAGGAATCATGCTTATCCGGTTCACACACTCCAATAAATCGATAGGAGAAGAGCGATGAATAGAAAGCCAGCAATGCGATTATGGAAGTACAACAAGATCACGGGCTTGTGGAATGTGGTTCGCTCGGTAACACCTGACACAGCAGTCGAATGGTTGAAGATTTGGCAAAAAGACGAACCCAAGGAAACCTTTGTGATTTCAACTAGAAAGCCGCCTTCGCCCAAATCTTTTCGAGACTATTCGTGATTTGTGGGTGTCAACCGGATAGGCATGGTTGAGACCGACTCCCTCGGGAACCCCGGGCACTACGCCCGGTTCCGCGCTCGGGGCTGCTGCCGGTGCGTGGAGGACGAGGACGGCAGGACCATCAAGGCCGGGCCGATGAGGGAGGACCTCAAGTGACGTCTACGTCTGGCCTCCCGAAGTGGATGGAGGACGCCATCTGGGCCGGGGACGTGGACCTCCTCGCGGAGCGGGCGCCTTGCATCTGCTGCTGCGCGGAGCACACGCACGAGCACTGCCCGGCGAGGGCCTGGCAGGGGTGCCGGGGCCAGGGGTCGCTCACGAGGAGGGACGTCGACGAGTGGGCCGGTCACTACGGGATGTCGCGCGAAGAGTTCCTGGGCTTCTCAACCGGATAGCAGAAAGGACCAAGAGATGAGGCGATCAGTCAGTACGTGGGTTCTCGTAGTCGGGTTGCTCGTGTCGAGCTGGGCGGCGGCTCAGGGCCTGAGCGAGGGTAAGTTCGTGCGGGGGAAGGAGTACTCGGTCCACCACAGGACCGCCTCGGGAGGCGACGTGATCTACTACGTCATCGACGAAGACGGGGCCGCGGTGACGATCCCCTTCCAGACCGGCGAGAAGTACGTGGCCACGACCGGGGACGCCCCGCCGCCGGCCCCTCCCGCGGCGCGCACTGACGCTCCTGCCGCGCCCCCGGCCGAGGGCAAGCCGGTAGCAGCCCCAGCTCCGGAGAGCGCTCCCCAGCAGCCCAAGCCCGAGGACGCCGACGAGCCGTGGCAGAAGCGGGTTATGTACTTCGAGATCGGCCTCGGCGGGGCGGAGAACAGCGCCGACAGCAAGCTGGGCTTCGCGGCGAACATGGACCTGGGAGTGAAGTCGAGCGTGGTGAAGTTCGACTTCGGGCTCCAGGGCTTCAGTCTCGGGGGCGGGGGTTACGGGACGCTCTACCCGTTCTCCCTGAGCCTCATGCTCTCCTCCCCGGGGGACGTCTTCTACCTCGGGGCGGTGTACGGGTGGGTCAACTACTACGACACCTCCTACGACAGCTCCTGGTCCCACATGGCCGGAGGCAAGGTGGGGTGGGCCTGGGGCAAGGGCGACAGCTACTGGGCGCTCGAGGCCAACATCCTGAGAGACACGTCGGTCGACTTCCAGGTGTTCAGCTTCTGCCTGGTGTGGGGACCCGGATCCGGGCAGTGAGGCCGGAGGACGTATCATGAGCATGTGGCACCCCTTCACCGAGGTCCCGCGCTGCGGCGCTCCGGTCATCATGAAGGCCAAGAGCTACGCGCGCGCTCCATACCAGACCGTCTACTTCTCGGGCCGGTACGAGAACCCGGAGGGGACCACGCACCCGTCGGACAGGTGGCGCACCACGGACGGGATCAACGTGCGCGAGCACAAGTGGATGATCATCTGCTGGGCCTACGTGGAGGACCTGGAAAACGCGATGGAGCGCTAGGCGCTCTCGGAGGAGAGGTCATGCTGTGGAGATCGACAGACGAACCGCCGCGTTGTGGCGAGCCCATCGTCATGAAGGGCAGGAGCAACATGCGGGCCCCGCACGACGTCGTCTACGTCTCGGGCTGGTACGAGAGCGAGTACCCGGGAGGTAGGGTGAGTCCGCCGAATCGGTGGCGCACCACGGACGGGAGCAACGTGCTCGAGTACGGGTGGGAGATCACCCACTGGGTCTACGCGGAGGAGCTGGAAGCCGCCGTAGATCGTTGAACTGAGGAGAGGACATGACGAAGGTAGCACTGATCGCAGCAGGAGCGTTGGTCGCGCTGGTTTACCTGGTCGCGATGGTCAAGGCGTGGAGGTTGATCCGCAAGGTCAGGCAGCTCTGCCTGTGGTACCGGATGATCGTGAGGGAGCACGCGCAGAGGGAGCGCGGGGGCAGCGCGGGCGCCGAGATCAGGAAGCTGCTCGAGCACGTCAAGCACCACGCGGACGAGGGGATCGAGGAGGGGGTGGACGTCCGCTGGCTGGCGTCCATGGAGAACCTCACGGAGATCATACGCAGGTACAAGGCGCTTCCCAGGCCGCCCATCGACCTCAACCTGGAGCGGCTCTTCGTGCACTGGATGGCCGACCCGAAGCACATGACTCCGCCGCCGGCGGGGTACCTCCTGTCGCGCGCGAGGGACGTCGTTGAGGTGACCAGCTCGGCGGAGGCCTCGGGCCGCGGTAAGATGAGGGATCCGGAGCGGTACGTGGGTTCGAGTAGCTAGTAGTCGAACCGAGGTTTTTGCGGAGATTTAATTATGCGATGTGCCCTCAGTGAACCCCTTACCTATTGTTCGACGGCGTCGATCAAAGACTACGCTCTCATGATCTACAAACGAGTAGGAGGAAGTTTCGATGACTACTCTGCTTTTGTCCAAGACGACGTGAGGCGAGTGGAGATGTTGAGGATCATAGACGAGACTCTTACTCACCTGACGAGAGAGGTGCCTCCGGAAGCTCTTGAGGGCCTGATTCAATACACGTTCCGGTTAGCTCAGTGGGCCGCCCACGGGCTCAACGTGTTCGACGTCACGACCTCCCTGGCCGCTGGTCTACTGCTCACTACACCTACCGACGACGTTGGGTTTCCCAATCTTCCTTTTCCGGCTTTTCACGTTCGGATTCCCGACGGTATGATACCGATCCAGGTAGTGGACAAAGTCATGGTCGAGCGCTGGATAAACCGGATCATCGTCAACCAGTTTGCGGCCTACGGAACTGGGAATCATCTGAGGACTGTCACGCAGTTCTTGATCGGCTCTAACCTCGGAGAGTTCCACGACATGTCGTGTGTCATAGAAAATGATGATTTTGACAGTCCGGCCAGCTTCTGTCGCGAGATAATCCAGTCGTTCGACGAGTCGGGTCCCGAGGCCGAGCCGTCAACTGACTTCTTCGGGGCCGTGCCCATCATCGAGCGAGGTGACGCGATTGCTCAGCAGCTCTGCTTCTTGCTGCTGGCGAACCTGTGTATGTGGCTCGAGAGCATCGGGGGCCTCAAGGGCCGAAAACCTGACAATAGTCCGCGCCGTCCTCGAGAGGACAATGAGGCTCACATCGCTCAGTGGATCGTCGGGCGGGAGGTGAAGCTCGAGTCTGAGTTGATACGTTCGGCGAAAGATCACATCCTAGGGCTAGATCCTCGTAAACGTCCGTCCAGCTGGGCTCTCAGCAAGAGACATACTGTTCGAGGACATCCTCGGTGGCAGGCGTGTGGTCCTAAGTTTTCACTCAGAGAAAGGATCTGGATTCCTCCTTACTGGAAGGGCCCGAAGGGTGGTGACGTGGCTGCCCACATCTACAAGCTACGGACGTCCAAGGATCGCAAGTAGGCGATCTCAGCTGTTTCGGCTTCAGGTAAAGATCCCGTTCTGCAGCATCCCGTGGTAGTCGCCGGCCACGATCGACCCGGCCCCCGCGGTGCACGTAGGACCTCCGACCTTCCCCACGGTGATCTTGGGGAGCTCGCCGGTCCGCACCCAGCACCGGTGGGTCGTGTCTTTCGGCAGCGCGCAGTTCGCGGCCCTCGAGTCGATGTCCCAGCGCCTGCCGTTCGGCAGCACCGCCATCAGGTGCACGCCCGGGCAGTTGGTCCAGCCGTCGATGCACTGGCCCTCCGACCCGTGGTGCCAGGTGGCCCAGTAGAGGCACCCGGGCTCCAGCTCGCCGGACGGCGTGTCGTAGAGTCGCTCGCGGAACACCTGTCTCACCGCGTTGGGAGGAGCAGCCGCTCCGCAGTGGTCGCACCTCGCGGGCCAGCGCGGGTCGCCCTCGTGGTCGGCCGGCTCTCCCATGTGGTGCCAGGCCTTCAGCTCCGTGGTCTCTCCGATTACGACCTTGGCGTCGTGGTACCCCCGGTTGTCATGCCCCAGGCAGCGTGGGCACTCGTCCTGGCCCCAGTAGAGGCGCAGGTAGGCCCTCGTCCCGACCTCGGTCGCGAGGCGCGCTGCGAGCGGCATCGTGGCTCCTAGGCTACGTCCGGAGCGGTCGGCGGTCAAGTTCCGGATTTTTCACCAGCTGCTGGTCGATATTGCTCGGCGAGTCAGCCGGCCCGGTTCTTGACACCTGGCAGCTCGACGCGCATGATCGCCCGCCGTGGAGGGAAAGACCGACGTCGCGGCGCCTCGCGGGCGCTCCGAGGCGCGACTCGCCAGGCTGGCCCTGGTGAGGGCGGTGGTGGCTCCGCGTCAGATCATGGCCTCGGTGCCGTCCTGCGGAGCCGTCGGGTACTGGGTCGCTAAGGCGGGTCCTCTCCTGGAGTGGATGAGGGAGAGGCGGAGGGTCACGATAGACGAGGTGGTGGCCTGGGGCAGGGAGCGCGGTTATTCCGGTTGCGTCGTGCGCAACACGCTCGCTTGGCTCGCCGTCGGTGACCAGGTCAGGTACGACGATGGTAAGGAGGCCTGGGTGCTCGCGCGGCGGGAGGTCATCTCAGGTGCGTATAACAACAGAAAGGCCAAACAACATGAGCACTTCCATAGCTAGAGTTCAACGAAAATGGCAAATACGAGGTGTCAGGGCGGATGGTGGAAAGTTGGCTTTCCCCGTGCTGGCCTACGATCATGCTGAGGCCTCCCGACTGGCCAAGAAAAAAGCCAAGAGCGGCTATGTTACTGACGTCGTTCTTCTCAGCGGCGACAAGGAGAAGATCCGAGCTCGCGCGATACGAGCTGCGAAAGGTCGCTGACCTAGGAGAGGTCTCAGGCGTCAGCCCAGGCGGGCACCATCACGTTGTTTCGCAGTAGGCAGTCTCGTAGTTCGTCGCGTAGCGCGTACGTTCTCGAGGCTTCCACGAACTTCTTCTGCTCGGCTGGGATGAGGGCGTTGAAGGCGGTCACGTACGGTTCCCACCGGGAGGTGATCTTCTCGAGCACCTTGCCGTCGTCGGGGTCCCAGTCCGCGTCGGGGACCTTCCCGGTGAGGAAGCACAGCTTCGCGGGCACGAGGTCGACCCCCATCATGCGGTCGTTCTCGATGGATATCCGCGTGTCTTCGGTCTTGTAGCCGAGCCAGTAGAAGATCGCCAGGAGGCTGAGGGCTTCTCGGTAGCACTCGGCGATCGTGGTCAGGGACTGGTAGGCGGGCGAGCTCAAGTCTTGCTCCTCGAGGAGGTTGCGGTCTTCCGGGACGTGCGCGCGGATCGGCGCGCGGATGGGAAGCAGGTCGCTTGGATCCAGTGCTCGGTCTTGCGTTTACAGAAAGGACACCCGAGGGAGGATCGGCGTCGCTTCTCGCGGTCCTGGGAGATAGGTTGGCCGTTCCAGAGGCGCCAGGACCGTGCAGCTGTCTCCGCGCGCGGACCCTCGGCGCAGCACTGCTCGCACACGACGACGTGCCACTTACCGTCCGGGTCGTACGTCAGCCGGGAGAACGTCCTGGTGGAGCCGCAGAACGGGCACGCCGCGTGGGGTTTCTTCGATCTCATGGGGATCTCCTACTCAGGAGTCGATGTCGAATCGCGTCTGCGGGTTCAGGATAGAGATGCAGGGGTCGTGGCCACGGTCGCTCTCGCACCCGAGGTCGCATGACAGGTTGATCTTGCGCGTCCCGAAGGCTATGGACAACCTCTGCAGCTTCTCGAAATCGAGGTCGTCGTGGTGGTCTATGATGATGCTGGATACCGCGTTCCGGTCGGGGCAGCAGTGGACGTAGATGTGGTCTACGTTCCGCAGCCCGCACTGGGAGCAGCGGCGGGCGCAGATCTTCCGGATTTTTTCTTATCTTGTCGTCGGCCATCAAGGCTCCTCGTCACTGCAGGATGGTGATGGACTTGGCAGCCCGGGTGATGCCGGTGTAGAGCCACTGCTGGCGGTTGCTTCCGGTCCACTCGTTCACGAGCACGACGTTGTCCCACTGAGATCCTTGTGAATTTCCGTGGGGGAAGCCATTTTGCAGGAACCGATGACTCGGGGTCACGGTCATGCACATGCTCTTGCATTTCGTAGCTAGGATCTTCTTGACTCTGACCCAGTGCCAGCTCAGCAGTTCATCAATGACAGGGGCCAGATCTGGGATGCTGTCTCTTAGTTTTTCTAGTTTCGCACGGCTCGTGTATCTAGCATGTCGAACATTTTGTCGATCTAGGGGAGCGCGAGAGCGCGCGAAGAGCTCGTCGATCAGTGCTTCGAACAGTGGAACACGATAACGTGAAGTGTTTGTTCGACAATTCCGCAAGCGTCTCTGTTTGAACTGAGAGATGAAGCCTACGCGTTCTCGGAACAGACCTGCCTGGGAGCCGTAGATGTAGAGGTTCCAGAGTCCGTTGCGCAGTACAGTAGACGAGATGATGCCAAGTCGGAGCAACATGACTTGTGCTTGCTTCGCCAGGTCTTCGTACTTGGTGACGAACTGGATGTGGTCACACACCTTTTTCTTTACGTTAGCTCCGCCGTCTTCGAACAGACCACGCAAGAAGAATGCGTGAATGGCTGAACTCGATCGGAGGATGCATTCTGGGATATATTTATGTCGGGGCCGTAGTCCTCCTATATCAGTCAGCCATGCTGACAAGATGGAGGAGCAAGCCTCGAAGCCGGTTGCTCCAAGTGTTGTTACAGGATGAGGTTTTATTTTGAACAGTTTGGACAGTAGCTCTCCAAAGCGAAGCGCGACGTCTCGATGTCGCTTCAACAATCGCACGCCGCGCTTGAAGAGAGTGCCGTCGGCAACCATCAGTCCCAGGAACTCGGCGAGGTCGTTGTTGACAACGGTCGGGATGGTCACCTCATTGCACCGGACGTCCCCTTCGGGAGTCGCAGGTAGTCGGACCCTTTTCGTAGGCTCGATCGAGACTCCGAGCCGTACTCTCATCCAATCGCCCGTCTTCACCGCGGTTGAGGGTATCAGCTCTGGTAGTCCCTTCCGGATGACTTCTGTTTGGTGTTCGGGCGTGACTGTTACTGAATATCCGTCTTCACAAACGATCTGCAGAGCTTTTCCTGCTGGATTGCAGAACAAGTTTTCGTAGCGTTCTTGTTTTCCATCCAGGGCAGCCGTATGGCCGTTCTTTTTCAACAACCGAATTGGTAAGAGGCCCTGGTCGCTTTCTACGAGTGTGTTTGGGTGCACACACTTGTGGACTGTCATGGCGTAGCCGAAGTCGAACTCGTTGGCCCTCTTCCTGGCGCCGGGGTCGAGCGCGTCGTCCTGGTCGAGGAAGTGGTCGGGGTGGGCGAGGCACGTGATCTTGTCCCCGTCCTCGTTCTCGAGGTGGAGGGTCAGGAAGGCCTTGTGCCGGGCGTGCGTCACCGTCCAGGTCTGCCCGTTGAGCAACCCCTCGTTGTGGTTGTTCCGCAGGCAGACCAG
>Ga0187848_10003067_pt1 | contig 12591 bp, 14 predicted proteins | sample June2016WEW_4_40_FD_132424 | JGI IMG/M metagenome (GOLD analysis project Ga0187848, IMG submission 132424) | Peatland microbial communities from SPRUCE experiment site at the Marcell Experimental Forest, Minnesota, USA - June2016WEW_4_40 | ecosystem: Environmental > Terrestrial > Soil >... | reverse complement strand
TCAGGCCGGCGAACAGTGAGAGGGCAATAATGTTTTTGATGTTCATAATGTAATAGTTCGCTCAATAACCGTTTCCGGTGGCTTCACAGCAGGAGTCCTGCCAAAAAAGATGGACGGCCGCAACCCACAGTTGATTGAGCCTTAACTGGTTGAATTCCAGTCGGTTACATATTCAATTCTCTTTCGATTGTATGATGGTTTCTTGGCTCGATTCGCGGCGCATTGTAATGGATTCCGACATCGTCAATACCAAAAACATCAAATCGTGTTCGTTACCCATTGATTACCAGTGTTTTATGCAGATTTACCAAAACTGTTAAGCTTTCCGACATTTGCCATGCCGAAGCCCGCCAGTCAGAAGCCAATGAATTGCGCAACAACAGGACTTCCAATCATTCAGTCGCGGTCCATGCTGCCACCATCCTGGCCGCAATGAAAAGAAAGGCCCCTCCCATCGAAGGGAGGGGCGTGAACTGCCAATGCCGCGTGCGCGCGGACGGTTAGAAACCACTCAGAGCGAGGATATTGCTCGGCGCCGACTGGTTTCCAAATTGGTCAACCGCAACTACCCAAACTTGCGCCGGCACGGTTGCGCCGTGCGGGAATATATACACGTCCGTTGTAACGCCCACGGAGGTGTCAGGCACATCCAAAACGCCATCAATGTAGATATTATATTGGATTTGTGATTGCGGCTCGTTTACCGACGTCGAGGGGTTCCACGAAATGATGGCTTCGCCGCCGCCATCACCACCGCCGGTCAGGCCGGTTGGAGCGGTCGGAGCGTTGGGAGGCGGGGTGGTTGTCGCTGGCGCCGTCGTCACGGTGACGGGGGCGCTCTTGGTGGTGAGTGCTCCCGTTGTGCCGTTCAAGCTATAGGCAGTGACCGTGATGGTATAAGTGAAGCCGGGCCACAGACCCGTGGCTGTTGACGTTGTGGAATCTGCCGAACCGCCGCCATCCCCCATGCCATTGACAGCGACGTCAAATGAGTTGATCTCGTCGGCAGGCGTCGCTTCCGTCCACGACACCGTGATGGTATCCGAGGTCGCGCTGGTTGCCGTTATCACTGGCGCGGCCGGCTGGACGGGTGTTGGCAGCGGAGTCCCGGCAAGCGTCACCGTGACTTCCGGGCTGGGCGCGGACGCCTGGTTGCCCGAAACAGCAATGATGTGGAACGAATAAGTGCCGCCCGCCTGCACTCCAACCGTCCAGGTGACACTGGTGACGTTGCCGACGTTTTCGATAAACCCTTGCGTATCGTTTTGGATCTCGTAAACAAGACTCCCGCCCGACCCCGGCGTGGAAGCGTTCCAAGCGAACGAGACGCTACGGGTTGTGATTGCCGTGACATGAAAATTGCCCGGCGTTGATGGCGGCGTCGCCTTTCTAAATCCGGCTGAAGCCGGCACAGGCGCGAGAAGCCAGGCGGCGGTCAACGCGGCCCCGGCGGCGCCAGCCGCCAGCCGCATGAGGTTTGCGCGGGGGTGATTTCCAAGCCTTTCTGCTGCGATCATAACACTTTGCCTTTCTTTGTTCAGATGTTTTCCAGTTTCCCAATGGCCTCGGGAAAATGCAGGCCGGCTTACCCGCGTTCATTCTGCCAACGGCCCATCATAAGAGGAACCAGACGGAAAAATGTTCCTGGGGAAGTCGAAGGTAAAAACGCCGGTCGTCGGAGACGTCCGGATTGGCATCTTCTTTCCGTCGGTTTATGCAGATTTGCCATTTCCACCACCCCTCCACCCGCTCCGCTTCCGCATTGCTTGTGCCGGCGCGTGCGGCCTAGAATGGATTCATGCGATCTGAATCACTTCAGTTTCTGGAAAGGCTGGTCAACACGCCCAGCCCCTCCGGCCATGAGGCCCGCGGCCAGCGCGTCTGGCTCGATTATGTGGCGCCCTTTGCCGATGAAACTTTTACCGACGCTTACGGCAACGCCGTGGCGGTCCTCAACAAGGGCGGGTCCCCCCGGCTCATGCTGGCGGCGCACGCCGACGAAATCTCCATGGTCGTCAATTATATTAACGAGGAAGGCTTCATTTATGTCCGCAAACTCGGCGGGGTGGACCCCGCCATCACCAAGGCGCAGCGGATTGTCATTCATGCCCGGGGCGGGCCGGTGCGGGGGGTGGTCGGCAACGTGGCGCCGCATTTGCTCAAAGGCGAGCCGGACGGAAAGCCGCCCAAAATCCATGAATTATTTATTGACATCGGCGCGGGCAGCCGGCGGGAAGCCGAAAGGCTGGTGCGGGTGGGTGATCCCATCACCCTGGCCGACTCCTTTGAATTGTTGCGCAAGGATCTGGCCGTGGCCCGGGCTTTTGACAACCGCGTCGGCACCTTTGCGGTGGCGGAGTCCTTGCGCCTGGCGCGGGAAAGCAAGGCAAAGTTGCGGGCCGAAATCCTGGCCGTTTCCAACATCATGGAGGAAGTCGGCCTGCTGGGGGCGCGGCAGATTGCCTACACCCTCAAGCCCGATGTGGCCCTGGTAGTGGATGTCACTCATGCAACCGATTATCCCACCGTCAGCCAGCAGCAGCACGGCGATGTCAAAGTGGGCCGCGGGCCCACCCTGACCCACGGGGTTTGCAACCACCCCGCCGTCATGGCCCGCCTGGAAGCGGTGGCGCGCTCCCAAAAAATCAAGTTGCAGCACGAGGCCACTTCCGCCACCAGCGGGACCGACACCGACGTGATTTTCTGGACGCGCGGCGGCATTCCCAGCGGGCTGATCAGCCTGCCCGACCGCTACATGCATTCCCCGGTCGAGATAATCAGTCTGCGCGACCTGGAACAGATTCCCCGGCTCATCTGCGCCTTCGCCCTCTCCCTCAAGGCCGGGGAACAGTTTAAAGTAAAAATTTGACTCAGCCTCCCGCCATTCCCGCGCGCAAGGACGGTCTGTTTCGCCATCTGGCGTTGGCCGCCGGGCTGGCCCTGGCTTTTTACATCGCGGCCTTTTCCTTGATTGAATACCGGCGCGCGGTGAAGGGGCCGTGGGAGATTGCGTTTATCTCCGACGGCGCGGGGCGGCCCTCCTTGCAGATTTCGCAGCCGACATTGCACATTTCGGAGAGATTGAGTTTCCCGGACGACAAAGTGGCGCGGCCCAATCTGGCGGAGCTGATAAAATTCCGCGAAGCGACGACCAATCTGCCTTTTGGAGAAATGCTTTTGCAGGACGCCCTTTATTTGCCGGGGACGATCACCCTGCGGCTTTGCGGGCACCAGATCGAGGTGCTGCCGCGCACCCTGATTGTGGACAAAACCGAGCACCCGTGGAAGGCGGGCGAGGAAATAGTGGTCCGGCAGGCGGGGAAGAAATAGGACAGATCAGTCCAATCCGTCCGCTCGGTCGGATTCCAGTTTGCTTTCCAGCCACCAGGCCCGATATAACCATTGCACATGCAACCTGTTCGCTGGGGGATTATCGGCACCGGCCACATCGCCAATAAATTTGCGGAGGACTTGACCGCGATGCCGGAGGCCCGGCTGGTCGCGGTCGGATCGCGCTCCACCACGGCGGCGGAAAGTTTCGGCGCGCGCTGGCGGGCGCCGCACTGCCATGGCAATTACGCCGCGCTGGCGGAGGACCAGGAGGTGGAGGCCGTGTATGTGGCCGTGCCTCATCCTTTTCACGCGGAGAATTCTCTCCGCTGCCTGGAGGCGGGCAAGGCGGTCCTCTGCGAGAAACCGTTTGCCATCAATGCCAGCCAGGCGGAGCAGGTCATCCGCTGCGCGCGGGCCAGGAAATTACTGCTGATGGAGGGGATGTGGACGCGGGCCTTCCCCGTGATGGCCCGCTTGCGCCAGTTGCTGGCCGAAGGGGCCGTGGGCCGGGTGCGGCTGGTCGCGGCGGATTTTAGTTTTCGCTGCATGTTTTCCCCGGAAGGACGGCATTTCAATCGTGCTCTGGGCGGCGGCGCCTTGCTGGATGTCGGGATCTATCCCGTTTCCCTCGCCTCCATGATCCTGGGGGCGCCGGCGCATATCTGCAGCGGGGCGGAAATGGGGGCCTCGGGTGTGGATTATCAGGCGGCCATGATTTTCCATTACCAAAACGGCGCGGTGGCGACCCTTTTTGCCGGTTTGCGGGCGGACAGCCCTTCTGAGGCGGAGATCATTGGCGAAACCGGGTCCATCAAGATCCATCCCATCTGGTGGAAACCGAGCCGGATGACGCTGACGCCGGCCGGGGGCAAAAGCGAACATTTCGACCTGCCTTACGCGGGGAACGGCTTTCAATTCGAGGCGGCGGAGTTCATGACCTGCCTGCGCCAGGGGCGGCTGGAAAGCCCCATCATGCCGCTGGATGAGACCCTGGCCATCATGAAAACGCTGGACGCGGTCCGGGCGCCCTGGGGGCTGCGTTACCCCGGAGAGTAAAAAAATGCTCGGAAAACGCCGGATTGTGTTGACACCCGGCGGCCAGCCCGCTAAAAACGCAACATCGTGCCAGAAAGACAAACAGAGACTGAAAAGTAAATTGACGACCTAAATCCAAAAATCAAGGCGCGTTGGATGTTTCGCCACGGGCAAAACGCGGTAGTCTGCGGGCTTCTCAGCTGCTATTACACACATGAGCGACACAAGATTATTCATCGGCAACCTGTCCTACAACACCACCGAAGACGACCTGCGGAATTGCTTCGCCGGGGCGGGCACCGTCAGCTCCGTCAACCTGATGATGGACAAATTCACCGGCAAATCCCGCGGATTTGCCTTCGTGGAGATGGCTTCGGCGGCCGAGGCGGCCAAGGCCATCGAATTGTTCCACGGCAAACTCCTGCAAGAGCGGGCGCTGACCGTCAACATCGCCCGCCCGCGCGAGGAACGCCCCCCGGGGCAGGGCGGCAGGGAATCCCGCGGCCCGGCCCGCGAGTCCCGCGGTGGCGGCAGGGAGTCGGGCGGCTCCGGGTCGCGGTATTGAGTCTTCACTGTTCCGGCCGAAAAAGCGGACGCCGGCCCGGAAAATCCGGGAATCCCGGGCAATTCGGATTTGACACCGGGCGGCGGCAACTCTAGTTTGTTGGCACAAAAGGAAACTATGCCAGAGAATATTCCAAATCTGCCCGGGGGCGCGATGCCGCCCAAACCGGCTGAAGCCTCCAAGGTTCAGCCCAAGAAGGAAACCGTCCGCATCAATTTGCCGCCCAAGCCGACTTCGGCCCCAACGATCAAGTTGCCCTCGCTGGCTCAAGGCGGGACGCCCACTTCGTCCGGCACCGCCGCCCCCGCCGCCCCCGCCGCCTCGGCTGCTCCACGGGCTGCCGCGCCTCCTCCCCCTCCGCCTTCCCGCGCGGGTGCGCCGGCGTCGGCCCGGCAACCGGCTCCGGCGGCGCCGGCTCCGCGTCCGGCCGCTTACGTGGCCCCGGCCGCCGGCGTTGGCACGCTGGACAAGGTCCTGGCCATTGCCGCAATGGTGGTGGTGCTGGCCGCCGTTGGGTCCTGCTTGTATTTGGTTCTTGGCGGCATTGATGGGCTGACGAAGAATTGACCTTTGCTTTATGGCTGCCCTTAATATCGTCAAGCTCAACAAGGCAAATTTCGACCAGGAAGTGCTCAAGTCCCCGGTCCCGGTGGTGGTGGATTTCTGGGCCGAATGGTGCGGGCCATGCAAGCAGGTCGCCCCCGTCCTCGACGAACTGGCCGGCGAATACGACAGCCGCGTTCGCATTGGCAAGGTCAACATTGATGAAGATCAAGCGCTGGCCGCCGATTTCGGGGTGCGCGCCATCCCTACTTTTCTACTTTTCAAAAACGGCGAGGTGGCCGGGCAGATTGTCGGCATGGTTTCCAAGCGCGATCTGAAGGCGCAGTTTGACAAGCTGATCGGGTAAGACAGGGCGAATGGGCCGGTGGCCGGAGGGCAACCGCCAGTCGCGCGCCCCTTCGGGACGTGCGAAGCTCGGTCATTGGGCCGTCGCCATCGGTCGCAGATTGGAAACCGCTGTTCATGCCATTGATTATTACGCCTGGGCAACTCAAGCAGCGCGCCGAATTGTATCATACGCTCGGCGTCTTGCTCTCCGCCGGGTTGACCGCCCCCAAGGCGCTGGAACAGCTTCAGCACAATCCCCCCTCCCGCTCCCTGCGCTCGGCCATCGCCCTCTGGCAGCAGCATCTGCGCGAGGGGGCGTCCGTCAGCGACGCGGTGGCGCAAATGGGAAGCTGGATGCCGGCCTTCGATGTCGCCTTGGTCAGCGCGGGCGATCAGAGCGGCCGTTTGGACGCCTGCTTCAAATTGCTCGCCCGTTATTACGAGGAACGCTCGCAATTGGCGCGCAAGGTGATTTCGGATTTGCTCTATCCGGCTTTTCTCCTTCATTTCGCGGTTTTCATTTTTGCTTTCATTGATTTCCTCAAGCCCGGACATGGTTTGGCCCGGTTTTCCTTCCTGGTCCTTGTCATCCTGGTTCCCATTTATGCCGCCGCCGCCTTCCTCATTTTTGCCGGCCAGGGGCGGCACGGGGAAAAATGGCGCACGGCGGTGGAAAACATTCTCCGCCCCATTCCCGTGCTGGGCACGGCGCGGCGCTGCCTGGCGCTGGCACGGCTGGCGGCGGCCTTGGAGGCGCTCCTCAGTGCGGGCGTCATCATCACCAGCGCCTGGGAACTGGCGGTGGCGGCCAGCGGTTCCCCCGCCTTGGGCCGCGCCGTACGCGGCTGGAAGGCTCTGGTGGAATCCGGGGCCACGCCGGCGGAATTGATCCGGGCATCGCCGGAGTTTCCCGAGATGTTCGCCAGCCTCTACGCCTCGGGCGAAATCAGCGGGCAACTCGACGAGACCCTGGGGCGGCTGCACCGGCATTACCAGGAGGAAGGCAGCCGCAAAATGAAAGTCGTTGCCGATTGGTCGCCCAAATTGGTGTATTTTATCGTGATGTTGCTTATTGCCTGGCAGATTGTTGCTACTTGGAACAGAATGTACGGCTCCGGCAGTGACCTGGATGAGGCCTTGAAAGGCTTTAAATAGAACGGATGACCCGGCGGAACATGACGATTCACGAACTGCACTCCAACGAAGAATTGCGCCGGCACGAGTTTCCCGTGGCGCAATCAAAAATCTTCCTGGCCCACTCCTCCGCCAGCCCCCTCCCGCGCCGGGTGGCCGACGCGGTCCGCGATTACGCCCTGCAATCCTCCCAGGCCTCCCAGGATTCGCCCGTCCCGGAATCGCGCCTCCGCCAGACCCGCCAACTGGCCGCGCGCCTCATCGGGGCGCAAGAGGAGGAGATCGCCTTTGTGGGGCCGACTTCGCTGGCCTTGAGTGTGGCCGCCGCCGGCCTGCCCTTGCGCAAGGGCGATAATATCCTGATCTACTTCGACGACTATCCCTCCAATGTCTATCCTTGGATGGCCCTGGCGGATAAGGGCGTCCAGGTGCGCCTGATGAATGTCCGCGAATTGGGGAAAATCCGCCCGGTGGATGTCATGGGCCAGGTGGACGAACAAACCCGCCTCGTGGCCCTGGCCAGCAACCATTTCCTGGCCGGTTTCCGCCCCGACCTGGAAACCATCAGCGCGTACCTGCGCGCGCGCAACATCCTCTTCGGCGTGGACGCCATCCAGACGCTGGGCGCTTTCCCCATGGCCGCCAGGCATTTCGATTTCCTGGCGGCGGGAGCGCAAAAATGGCTGCTCAGTCCCTGCGGCGCGGGCCTTTTTTACGTGCGCAAATCATTGCAGGAAACCCTCCTGCCCAGGATTTACGGCTGGCATAATGTGCGCTCGCCCGGCTTTGTGGCGCAGGAAAAAATGGTTTTCCCGCCGGACGGGCGGCGTTACGAGGTCGGCACCGCCAACTTGCTCGGGCTGGTGGGAATGCAGGCGGCCCTTGAATTGTTGCTCGAAGTGGGGGTGGAAAACATCGCCGCCGACTTGTTGCGCAAGCGCGCCTGGCTCGTTCCCGCCCTCCAGCAAAAGGGCTGGACCGTGCTGCAAGGCGACGCTCCGCCGCTCAACGCCAGCGGCATCATCTCTTTTTACCGGGCCGGCCCGGAGCCGGCGGACCTGGCCGGCTTGTTCCAGAAACTGCGCGAGGCGGGGATTGAGATGTCCTTGCGGAGCGATCGCGCCGGGAGGCAGTACTTGCGCATTTCAGCGCATTTTTACAACACGGACGCCGAATTGCGCAGAACGCTCGAATTGCTCTAATCCGCCCATTTCAAATACCCGGAAGCAAATCGTTGACGTGCGGCCATGGTTTTGTTAATCTGATAAGGTGAAAGTGACGGCAACCTTTTATTCTACTATCTTATGAAGAGATTCTTTTCGATACCGGTGCTGGCTCTGGCCGGCGTCCTCCTCATGCCCGGCCTGGCTTCGGCCCATATTGTCCCGGGAACAACCCACGGCTGGCGGGAGGGCTTCGCCCATCCCTTCAGCGGCCTGGATCATTTGCTGGCCATGTTCGCCGTCGGACTCTGGGCCGCGCAACATCGCGGACGCGCCGTCTGGATGATCCCTCTGACGTTTGTTGGTGTGATGGGCTTGGGCGGCGTCCTGGGATTGACCGGCGCCACGCTGCCCGGCGTCGAACTCGGCATTGCCCTGTCCGTGCTGGTTTTGGGCGCGCTCATCGCCACCGCCACGCGCTTCCAACCCAGTTGGAGCATGTGCCTGGTCGGGCTTTTCGCCTTGTTTCACGGTTATGCCCACGGCCATGAAATGCCGCTCTCCGTCGGCGCCCTTTCCTTCAGCCTTGGGTTCCTGTTCGCGACCCTGTTGTTGCACGCCATGGGGCTGGCGGCGGGATTTTATTTGCAGAAAGAGGTCCGGGCGGTTCGCGCTCTCGGCGCCGGCATCGCCTTGTGCTCCCTCTGCTTTTTGGCGGGCCTGAGCTAACCCGCCGTTGCGGGATGCTTCGCCTGCAGACTCCATCTGATCCGACCGATCCGACCGATCCGACCGATCGGCCGGAGGATAGGATAACGGCGGACCAGTACCCGGGCGGCGCCGCGTGGCGGGACAATACTCCCCGCCTGGTTCCTGTGGAAACCTTCAGCTTCTTCCAGTCCGGCGCCAGGCCTCCCGCCGGGCCATCAAAGCGTTGATTTGCCCGAAGCCTTGACTTTCGCCCACCTGGCTTTGGCTATGGCCGAAAGCTTGGCCCGGGCGGCCGCGCTCACTTTCCGCTTCTTCTTCTTTACAGGAGCGGCGGCCCTGGCGGTGGCTTTCCTGCCTCTCCTGGCTTTGGCCCAGCGCGCCCTCTGGGCCGCGCCGATGCGGGCACGCGCCGCGGCCGACATGTGGCGCCTCTTCCGCCGGCGGGGGGCCGATGGCTCAGGGGCCGCCGCGCCGCCGGCAATGGACTCCAGCTTGCCTTGCCAGAGTTCGATTTTTTCTTTGATTGCCACCACTTTGCGCAGTTCGGCAACAGTCAGGTTGTGAAGGTTAGTCATATGAGCGGCCAGTCTTGTCTAGCAACGGGGGAACTGTCAAGGAAAGATTTTGGCCTTTTTTCAATCTTACCCCGGGATACTTAAGCCGGCGGCGTTGCAGAATAAGTTGACAACCGCCCGCTACCGGGCAACTCTTCCGCCTGCCAGCTAATGAAAGCAGCGCGCCTAGCTTTGGTCGGAGACTTCAATCCTGGAATAGCAGCCCACGCTTCCATCAATCAGGCCGTTGCTCTGTTCCGCGCCGCGCACGCCGGGCTGCTGGAGACGGCCTGGATTTCCACCGGTCAGCTCAGGCCGGGCGACGAAACCCTCCTGCGCGGGTTGGATGGAGTGTGGTGCGTTCCGGGCAGCCCTTATCAGAACACGGCCGGGGCGCTTTGGGCCATCCAGTTCGCCCGGACTCATCGGACGCCCTTTCTCGGAACGTGCGGCGGCTACCAACACGCGCTCCTGGAATACGTTCGCCATGTCCTCGGACGGGCCGGGGCGGACCACCAGGAACTGCGTCCGGAATCGGAGTTTTCATTGTTGACAAGACTGTCATGCCCGCTCCTTGAAAAATCGGAAATGGTGCTTTTCCCGGGCCCGGGCCGCTTGCGGGCAATTTATGGCCGGGAAGAGGCCGGGCCGGAATGCTATCATTGCAGCTACGGTTTGAATCCGGCCCACGAATTTCTTTTCCAAAACACCGCCTTGAAAATCGCGGCCCGCTCCCCGCAGGGCCTGGTCCGCGCCGTGGAATTGGAAGGACATCCCTTTTTCATCGGGGTGGCTTTTCAACCGGAGCGGTCGTCGCTGGAGGGCAAGCTGCACCCGTTGGTTAATGCCTTCTTCCTCGCGGCCGTCGAGCGGGCCGCCGGCGCGGGGTTGTCTCCTGCTCCCGGCTCACTGCGGCCATCCATCCGCCGGGCCACGGCGCGGGACACGGACTCCGTGGTGGCCATACTGCGGGAGGCGGCGCGCTGGGTCGAAGCGAGCGGCCGGGTGATGTGGCGCGACAGCGAACTGGTCCCCGCCCGCCTGGCCGCCGATGTGGAAGCCGGCCTCATCTATCTGGCCGAATGCGGCGGGGAAGCGGCCGGCACCGTGAAATTTCAACTTGACGACGCGTTCTTCTGGCCGGATGTGCCGGCGGGGGAATCGGCTTTCCTGCATCGCCTGGCGGTGCGCCGGCGCTGGGCCGGAACGGGCGTGTCGCGCGCCTTGCTGGATTGGGCGGTGGCGCGGGCAGGCTCGCTGGGCAAGCGCTGGCTCCGGCTGGACTGCGAAGCCTCGCGTCCCAGGTTGCGCGCCTTCTACGAGAGTATTGGCTTCAAACATCATAGTGACCGGGAGGTCGGGCCGTACTTTGTTTCCCGCTACGAGATGGATCTTCGTCACCCGGCGCGCAGCCAGACGGTTTTCAAGCAGGCCGGCTCCTGAGACTCCCCCCTTTGGCCGGCTCATCGAGTCATGGCGGAAAGGGCCTTTGGCAATAAACCGGCCAAAACTCCGGTGCCTGCTGCCACCAGCCAGATTACAACATGCCTTCTCCCGGGTGGCATTGCCTTGACGGCTCGTGAGCGCAATAAAGTGAACAGCACAAACCAAATTACGAAGAACAATGCAAAGAACAGAAAGAGTTCCGTCATAAATTCCGGAGTGCCGAAAATGACCGTCACAACTCCGGCAGTTACCACCGATGCGACTAATGCTCTCTTCGGTGTTGGGTCCATAAATATGCCTTCGAGTGTCTGTCGTGTTCTGATTCTTTTGAAAAATGAACTTGGGGCTTGGAGTTGTCCAGTGCAAAACCTGGCCCACGACAGAGGTCTTCGGTTCCTCGACGTTTCCAGCGGATCTGATCGGGCAACGGCTGATTCGGGGAGCGCGTGCGTCTCGCACGCCGTGTTTGGCGTCCCGCCAAACACATTCCGGCCAGGCTTCTCCTTGAAGGCGGCCCGTCCGAAACTGAGCCCATGGGTAGCCATCGGCCAAGAGGTGGGGCGCGAGACGCGCCCCACAGCGACCGGGACGGTCGCGCTCCCAATCCTTTCACTCTTCTGGGGGCGTCCACTGAAAACGTCGAGGAAGCAGGTTTTCCGGCCAATCCCGGACGCTTCGTTATCCCCGGGAATGCCCTCAACTCACGCGCAGCCAGACCGTCTTCAAGTAGGCGGGCTCCTGGCGATGCACCGGAAAATCCGGCGGCTGCGGGGCGTAATGCTGCTGCGTGACGCGGCGCCCGCTCCGGGTAATGGCGGTCGTCACCATTTCCAGGAATCGCTCCGGTGGCAGCGTCGCGGCATTGGTGCAGGCCAGCAAAATACCCTCGCGCGCCAGCAAGGGCAGCGCGGCGGCGACGAGCGTTCCGCAATCTTCTTCCGCCTGGAATACCCCGTGTTCCTTGGAGCGCGAAAAGGTGGGCGGGTCCAGAATGATCACCTCGAACAGACGCCCTTTTTTTCCCAGGCGCCGGAACCAGGCGAAGGCGTCGCCAAAAATGAATTCATGGGGGGAGGGATCCAGGCCGTTGAGGACAAAATTGCGTTTTCCCCATTCCAGGTATTTTTGGGACAGGTCCAGGCTGGCCACCTGCGCGCCGCCCGCCGCCGCGCCAACCGAAAATCCGCAGGTGTAGGCAAAGGCGTTGAGGACCCGGGCCGGCCGGGCGATGGTGAAATCCGGCGCGATGTAACCTGTCAACAACCGCCGCCGGTTTTCCCGCTGGTCGAGAAACAGGCCGGCGGAACAGCCCCCGGCCAGGCGCAGCGCGAAGCGCAGGCCGTTTTCCCGCGCCAGAATTTCCTCCGGCGCCTTTTTCCCCGCCTGCCATTGCGGCGCGCTTTCCCCCGCCGGCCGGTTCCCGGCCTGACGCCGGAGGATTTGGTGATAAAGGCCGCGCGCGCCAAACCGCCGCCCCAATTCCTCCACCCAGGCGCGCTGCTCCTCTGTCAACCCTCCCCCCGATTGCGCCAGCAGGTATTCGCCCAGGCGGTCCGCGTACAAACCGGGCCAGCCGTCCGCCGCGCCGTGCAGGAGACGGAAGGCGTCGGTTGCACCCGGATCAATCACCGCCGCGCGCAGCGCCGCGCGCGGGTCGACGGAAAAATCCGGCGCCGCGTCAAACAAAACGTTTTCCCCGCTGGCGGGATGGCGGAAGCCCAGTTGCGCCGCGTGCAGGTAAACCCGCGCCGCCGGCGTC
>Ga0187848_10003066_pt1 | contig 12591 bp, 7 predicted proteins | sample June2016WEW_4_40_FD_132424 | JGI IMG/M metagenome (GOLD analysis project Ga0187848, IMG submission 132424) | Peatland microbial communities from SPRUCE experiment site at the Marcell Experimental Forest, Minnesota, USA - June2016WEW_4_40 | ecosystem: Environmental > Terrestrial > Soil > Wetlands... | reverse complement strand
GCCGACGCGGATTGCGGTGTGGCCCTTGAACTCGCAGGCGTAGGACTCCGGGAGCCTGTTCCGCTGGTTCAGGTCCACCAGGCCGTACTCGGCCTTCTCGACCGACAGCGGAACCTCCACGCGGATCTGTTCCTTCCCTTTCAGGCCGTCGAAGAGCATGCGGTTGCCCAGCCAAGCCGGCTGCACTTCGCGGCCGTCGAGCCAGCAGCGGATCGTCGCCGGCCGGGCCCAGCCGGGTTTGCGAATGGTCAGCCGCCGCACCCCTTTGTTCCGGACCACGAGCTTGCCCGAGTAAGGCAGCCAACTCCACAGGTCGCACCAGGGCGAGCGGCGGTTGAGCCACAGATTGACGTCGGCCGAGTCGCTGCGGCCGCGGACAATGGCTTCCCAGGCGTAATACAGGGCTTGGGCCCCGTTGGCGGTACAGCAGTGCATGAGCATCGGCGTCAGAGAACGTCCTTGCTGGAGGTGACCGAAAGCGCCGAGGCTGCGGGGGATGACGCGGTCGGTAAGCTCCTGGCCCGGGAGCACGCCCTTGTTGTCGCCGGCGAACCGCCAGTCGTACTGCCCGCCCCAGGGTGAGTCCTTGGGCCGGGCCCTGCCGGCTTCGGAAACGCGGACCATCTCGTCCTGGTCGGTGGCCTGGGCCGAGATCAGCCCGTTGCGGGCGTATTGTTCGACGTCGTCCCAGTAGTCGCCCAGTCCGGCGTCGGTCAGCGCCACCGCCAGGCCCGTCATGTCGGCGATCGTGCAGCCCTCGGTCCTGCCGTCCCAAGTGGGGAAAAGCCCCAGGCAATGGATGCCCTGTTGGCGGGCCCAGTCGTAGGAATCGCGGACGAAGAGTGCCAGCCGCGAGTCGTTGGCCGCCAGGGCGTAATCGAGGAGCCCGCGCACGGCCGCCAGGTTGCCGTGGAAATGCCCTTTGAAATGGCCCCGCTGGGCCCCGAGGGCCGGGTGCACGTCGTGGTCGGCGCCCCAGAACTTCGCCTGCATTCCCAGATTGACGAACTTGCGCGAGAGTTCCAGGAAGCGCTGGTCGCCGGTCAGCGCGTAGTAGCGGGAAAATCCGCGCAGCGGCTGGAAGAGGTAGAAGAGCGTCGCCCCTTCAAAACCCTCGTTGGCCTTCTCGGGCGGCTTGGTCCGTGTCCAGCCGCTCTTGCGGGGATAACTGAAATCGTTGCCCAGGCCGGGATTGGGATAGAAGGCGATGTCGTCGCGGACGACGGCCAGTTCGAGCATCCGCTCGGCGGTCTTCTTGGCCAATGCCTTCCATTGCGGCTCGCCCGTCCATTGGTGCCAGTAGGTCAGTCCGGCCAGCAGACGGCCGTTTCCCGCCAGGTTGGCGTAGTCTTCATCCCAGTGCTTCGCCCCGTACCCGACCCCGGTGTTCCAGGGGCGATCCGGGCGGGCACGGTCGTACACCAAACCGTCCTCGGCCATGTTCCTGAGGATCGCTCCCATCAGCCCGTTTTGGAGCTCCATTCCCTCGCGGCTGCCGCACATCAGGCGCAGCAGCGGCAGGGCCTCGACGTATTTGGGCATCACGCCGCTGACCATGCTGCTCCAGTGGAGCATGTAGGCCGGGTGCACGTCGAAGAGCGAGAGGAACGCGGCTTCGTAGTCAATCGCGGGATCGAGCGACCCGAGCATGCCGCCCAGGGCGAGGCGGCCGTGCTCGGCCAGCTCCAATGTATCCGGCACGCGGTTGGGCGGGAGGTCGCCGGGCGTACTCTTGCCCGGGAAGACCGCTGCGGACGAGCCGCTGCCGGCGGGCGGATCTGTCTTTCCCGGCCGGATAGCGGGCACGCCCGCAGCCCCGGCGGCAAGGAGTGCCGCCTGCTTCAGAAAAAGTCTTCTACCGACCATGGGCCTGCCTCGATTTGTCAGGAGTGTGGATTGCCGTTCGCGATATGAAAGAGGGGCGTGCAGTACACCCGAAGCTCACGGCTGCTTGGCGGCCGGGGGCTCGGCCGGGCCCTGGGGCACCAGTTCCACAAGCTCCCGCCGGGGCTCGAGCGAGTTGTCCTTGCCGTACACGCCGACAAAACACCATAGGCGGTCGGCGGCGGCCGCCATGGGGCCCAAGGCGGGAGACTTGCTCCGCAGGTCCACCAGCGGGCTCTGGGCCACCGTCCGGCCGTCTTGAAGGTCCAGCCAATGGAGCACTGGGCAGGCATTGTCCCCGTCGAGCTGCTTCCGCCCGCCGCAGAGCAGCTCTTTGGTATTGCACTGCACGATCCCTTCCAGCAGTCCGGGGACGTCGCGCTGCCAGAGGACGTCGCCCGTCTCAGCCCGCAAGGCAACGAGCGACTCGCCGGCGCGGACCAGCAGGCGGCCGTCGATGAGCCCCAGGATCCGGTCGAGTCCCAGCAGGCAGCGGCGCCAATAGAGCCGGCCGGTCTCGGCATCCAGGCACTCGACGCTCAGCAGCCCGCTTTGGGTCACGTACAGCCGGCCGCCGTCCGCCAGCGGCGGCTGGGGGTAAGGAGTGCCGGGCGAAGGGTCCAGCGACGGCGGGGGACAGAGATTCGAGCGGAGCCAGACGATCTGCTCGTCCGGATCGAAACAGAAGACCAACCCGCCCACCATCGCCACCACCCGCTGGCCGACGACCGTCGCCTGGCACATCTGGCAGGTATCCCAGGAGTTCCGCAGCTCCAAGACCGGCTTTCGGGCGAGCACGTCGCCGGAGTCGGGGTCCAACTCGACCCACGCCAGCGGCGCGACCGGCTGGCCCGAGGAACTCTCGACCGTCAGGACCAGCAGCCGCGGCCCAAGCAGCAAGGGATCGGAGACGATGTCGCCCGGGCAGTCCCGCTGCCACAGCCGTTTGCCGGTCGCCCGATCGAGACAGGCGATTTGCGGGTGTCCGGACTTGGGGAGCAAGCGGGCGTAGACGTGCTGGCCGGCCACCGCGGGCCGCATGGGCACCAGCCGCCAGCCGTGCCTGGGGCCCTGTTCCCCGCCCAGCCCATAGACCCAGCGGCGCTCGCCGCCGGGCAGGGCGAAGGCGGCGACCTGGAAGCGATTCGAGGCCAGCATGAGGTCGCCCGTCACGGCGACCGCCAATTGCCGGGCGGGCCAATCGCCGGCGGGGGGTGGTGCCGGCGGCGGGCCTGGCTGGCCCAGGTCGCCGTCGAAAGTGGCCCGCCGCTGGGGCTCCAAGGGAAAAAGGGGACAGTCCCCATTTGCCGGAACGGCCCGAAGGGTGCTGCGCACAAATGGGGACTGTCCCCTTTTTCCCCGCGGCTGCGTCTCGGCGGGCCCTGGGCCCGGAGAGCCGGAGCCGCTGCGCCCGAGGATCTCGCGAACCCATTGCTCGAACTGTTCCGGGGCGATTTCCTGTCCGCCCAACTGGACCGGACCGCGGACCGCCTCGCCTTCTTGGCGACCGAGCAGGGCCGCGGCCAGACGGATGCGGGCGGCCAGCGCGGGCTGGGCACCGGGCGGAGCCTTATCGCCGGGCAGGCCGGCCGCCTGCCCGCGGCGATACTCGGTCCACGCGCGGTTGAATGCCCCGCCGGAAAGTGCCCGATCTCCCAGCCAGACGTGGGCCGCCGCCGCCACCGGCGTGCCGAAGTATTGCACCGTCAGCCGCTCGACGGCGGACACGTCGCCCCGGGCCATCGTCTCGGCAACCCGCAGCCGGTCGGCCGCCGTCGAGCGGTCGGCGATCGCCCGGCGGATCTGCGGGTGGCGATCCACGAGCAGTTGCACCGCCGTGGGAAACGAGGCGTACAGCACGGGATCGTCCGTATCCGGCACCAGCCCGCCGCCGGCCGGCAGGATGGCCGCGGCCAAAGTGTGGGCCACGTCCTGGAACAGCCGATCGTCGGCCGCCGCTTGCAGCTCCGAGAGGAAGTTGAAGGCCTCGCGGTTGACCGGCAGGGCCAAGGATCGCTGCCAGTTCATCTCGGTGACGACGGTCTTGCGGCCGTCGGGACTGCTGCGGGCCGCCCCAAGCTCGTCGAGAGCCCACTCGACCAGGGACCCCAACGGTGCCTGCTCCGGCGGCCACATGATCCTCCGATCCGGTGCCCGGTGCCAGTAGACCAGTTGGCGGCACCAGCGGTGCAGCTCTTCCCACTGCTGCCGGGCGACCAGCAGCAGCAAGCGGTCGCGGGCAACCTGCCACGGGACCGGCTCGGGGCGGAGTTTCTGGGGCGCCAGCGAGGCGGCCATGAAGGAGCGCCTCGCCAGGTCGAAATCGGCCCGGCTGCCGTCGACCAGCAGCGACCGCTCCAGTTGCTCCCAGCAGGCGAGGTAACGCTCGTCGATGTCGTTGGGGCCGGACAGCAGCGCGGCATCCTGGAGCAGCGCGAGCCGGGCCTCCAGCGACCCGGCCCGCCGCAGGCCGTCGGCCAACAGGTCTTCCAATGCGGCGCGGGCCACCTGCGGCGACCCGGGTGCCATGCCCGGCATGGTCGCGCCGGCCGCCAGGCCGGCCACCGCGGAGGCGATCCGCCAGGCGGCGGGCTCGGCGGCGGCGGGCCGGCCCGCCTCGACCCACGCCCGCCACGCCGGGACGTCCGTCCCGTTGGCCTTGGTGCCGGTTTCGGCCAGCCGCGCGAAGGCCGCCTGCTGGAGGTCCTCGGGAGCCAGGGCGGTGATCCCGTCGAGCTGCCGGACCTGGACCGTGCGGATCCGGATCGCCGCGCCGGCGTTGCCGTCGGGCGGCGGCCCCTTGCGAGAGGGATCGACGTGCAGCCCGAGAAACCTCGCCGCTTGGCCACCCTGCAATGGCGGCAGCAGTTGTCCCCAGTGTACCCCGTCGCCGCTCGTCCAACATTTCCAGACCTTGGGCGTCGAGACCAGCCGCAGCCATTGCCGGCCACCGGCGTAGGCGACCGCCCGCTGCTCGTGATCGGGCCCTGCGGCGGCGCCGGGCTTGCCCCGACGGCTCGGCACGAGCGTCGTCCACGCACTGCCCGGGTGCCGCACGAACTCGATCCCCTGGAAGGGCGGCTGGTCCTGGTCGGAAAGGAAGAGGCTGCTGCCGGGCGACGCGGCCTCGACTTCCATGGCGACCTCATACAGTCCCGGCCGCCCAATCGGCAGCGTGACCCACGCCGGGCCGGCCCCCGCCCGGGCCGAAAGCTCGACGCCGCCGTCGGCCAGGCGTGCGAACCGGGTCCCCTGGGACAGCTCCTCGTGCCAGCCCAGCGCGGCCGGCGGCTGCTGGCCCAGCACCAACCGGTGCGGCCGCAGCGGGTCGTCGGGGGCCGGCTCGCTGCGACACATCGCCAGGTCGCGGAGCACGACCCCTTGCGGCGATTCGAGATACACGGCCGTCGGCTGGCCGCCCAGCGGCGCGGTCAGAAGCCGCACGTCCCCCTTGGTCAGGACGATGGCCCCATCCTGGCAGCGGACTTCGCAGGTGTCGTCGCTCAGCCGCCAGGCGCGGTGATCGTCGGTGGCCACGAGGAGCATCGGGGGCGGCGCACCCGCCGGCAATGCACTCGCCGGCAGCGGGTGCCCGCCCGCCGGCTGCCACGTCGTGCGGTAGGCCGCCCAGTGCGGCGGCGCAGGGTAGTAGTAGAGGGCGAGTCCCTGCTTCCCGTCCCAGAAGTGAATCCGCAAGGGCCCGCCGGAGAATGACAGCCGCAGGGCGGCGTCGGGCATCCAGCGGCGGAGTTTGGCCAGCCCGCGGAACCGCAGCGTGGCCCACGCCCGCGCCCCGACCTGCCACAGCGTCATCTCGCGGCCGTCGACTTTCTCGAGCAACTGCCGGGCCTCGGTCTCCGCGAGGTGGCCCAGGATACTGCGGTCCTCGAAGCAGACGTCGGCGAAGGGCCGCGGCGGGCGATCCAGGCTCCACGGCTCCAACGGCCCGAAGAGCACCCGCCGCAACGAGGGCTTCCTATTCGGCGGGGCGCCTCTGGCGCCGCAGGCCCATCCCAGGGCCAAAGCGACCGCGACCAGGGCCGGCAGGAAGGCCGCCCAGCCGCGGCGTGCGGCTCGGCAGCGGAGCCACCTCGTTACGATGCTCCGCGTCGTAACGCACTGAGCGGACGCTCCGCGTCCTTGTGGTTGCGCCCGGCTGGGGCGTCGTCGAATCCGCCAGGGGGCCGCGGAGCGGCCGCTCAGTGCGTGCCCACGCCGAGCGTGGGCACGAGGAAATCGAACAATCGGCCGGGTAGTGGCAGTACGTCCCATACAAGGTAGGATATCGCAGCGGCCCGCCGGGCGGTAGGGGCGCGTGCGGCCGCCCATTCCTGCCCCAATGCCGTTCCCGCCGTGGCATCATGCCGGATGCCGTCCCCGCTTTGGCATCATAGCCGCGGAGCGGCGACAGTTCATAGCCGGGGGCGCAAGCCCCTGGCAGGGGATTTCCAGCGTTTCCAGGCCCCGCAGCGGCGGCAGTGGTGGGATGCGGCGGCAGTGGCGCCGACGGCCCCCACGGGTACCGCATCGGCGAGGCGCCCGCGCGATCCCAGCGGGCGCCGAAATGGGGACGCAGGTAGCTTTTCTTGCAGCACAGCCTATTCCAGGAGCATGGGCTCGAAACCGGTCTGACGAAAGTGGACGTCGGCCGAAAGCGCCTGTGTAATTCCCTCGCGCCGCATCAACGCGAAGGAAACACAATCCGTGAGCCCCCACTCCTTATCAGGGCGTGACCGGAACGGCGCCACTGCTTGAGGCTGGAACCTCCGCCCTGTAAAGCCCGCCACGTCCTCCGAGCTCAGGCGGCCGCCCCAGGACTCCGCGTTTTGCTCGGCCCAATCGGCCAGACTGGAGCGCGGGCGCTTCGCCTTATCGGGCCGGACCGCGACCGTCACCACGAAATCGTGCTTTCCGACCGGCACTTCGGGCGGGACTTGCAGAGTTACCCGGTGATCCCCCGAAACCTCGCCCAACCTATGGAAGGTAACCATGGGACGCTTCCCCTAATGACAGGAGCTTTGATTTCCCCCATAGCACTCCAGTCTAACACGAGCGGCTGGTGAATCAAAGCGGAGTGTGGGCACCCGACCGCGGGCCGGGAGCGCACGGAGCTTACCCAGTCCGCGCCGCGCGGCGCCAAACCCATTGTTTGGCAAGGGGTTCTGCCACTGGCCGGCCGTTTAGCGGCCGCGCTGCCGCCGGCTGCGCTGGTTGAGGTAGCCGGCCAGCAGCCCGCCCGGTTGCGGCTGGTGTCCACCAGCACCCGCTCCACGCGGTGCCGCTCGCAAAGGGTCTGCAGGCGCTGGTTGAAGGATTCCGTCGCCCGCAGGTACGCCCGGCGGGCCCGCTCCGGCTGCGCGTACAGCTCCTCGGGGATCTGCATCTGGCGTGATATCACCGTTCCTCGCACGGTACCATCGCCTTGGCCACGGCCGGGAAGCCGGCGACGGTTTGTTTCGGGTGCGGGGTCACTATTTCTGTCGAGCAGGCACCATCACCCGCCCCACTTCTTTCTTTGACGGCGACTCCAGGACGCTAGGTCGGCGCGCCGGTAGATGTTCCCAAACCACGAGAGATGCTCCCAAACCTCGCCGGATCGGTTGAAGAACCCCATCTCCGTCATCTTGGCGGTTACCTGCTCCGCCTTTACCTCCTCTCGCTGGTCGGCAAACGCCTTCTTGAACCATGCAACAAGCTTCTTTTCGTTCGGCGAAAGAACGTGAGATTTCCACCGTTTTTCTTCTTTGCTGTTCCGTTGTTCGCGCGCCATCACAGCCTTGTCGCGAAGCTGTGGAAAACCCATTCCCTTTGCGTAGTAGGTCAACTCTTCGGGGAGCATCTCCGGAACCTCCCAATCCGGCGATATGCAAGTTACAGCCCGGCCAACCGCCTCGACGCACCCTGGATGTTGCTCATCGCAATTCATCAAGGCGAAGACGATTTGGTGAACGCGACGGCGGACCCGCTGGTTCAGCTCCGGCATCAACGAGTCCGGTATCAATCCATATCCGCCCTGATCGGCGTGGAACTTCTCCGCTGCATTTCTCACCTCGTGCGCGATGATCATTGTCCACTGCTGGTCGCGAGAAAGCTGTTCGAACCGGTCGATATGCATAGTCACCGTGTCCTTCCCTCAGGACGTTGTTACCGCCCTTCGCGGGCCGCCTTTGGCGCGCCGGTCGTACAGCACAACCGGCGATTCTGCCGATCCAAAGGTCGGACAGGGGCTGCAGCCCTTCAATGCCTGCACGATCGATCGCGGCGTTGCATCTCGGCAATCAGGCTTCCCGGCGCGCGGAACGTCGTCCGGCACAGCGCAGAGAGCACAACAGGCAGCGAGAGCGGCCCGTCACTTTCCTTCCTCCCAGTCCTCCACCTGCAGTCCCGGAATCCGTGCGAACTCCGCCGTGTTGTGGGTCACCAAGGTCAGTCCATGCTGCAGAGCGATCGCAGCAATCTGAAGATCGTGGGGACCAATCACCGAGCCGCTGGCCTCGAGTTCGTGGCGGAGTTCAGCGCAGGTTCGCGCACAGGGATCGTCGAACGGCAACGATCGGAACGGCGCAAGAGAACTATCCAGCTTGGCATGCTCGCGGGCCGGATCAGAACTGCGCTCAGCGCCGTGGCGGAGCTCGTAGACCACCACCGAACACAGCAGAATGTCATCTGCCTTGGTCGCCTCCCAGCGGGCGATCAGCTTCGGGTTTCGCTCTCGCAAGAGCGCGATGCAGGCATTCGTGTCCGGCAAATACGTCATTCCAGCGGCGTTCTTTGCTCGAAACCGCCTTGCGGCGCGCGCCGAAGTTCCGGCATCGATCCGGCGACCCGATCGAAGAACCCCTTCGGCCAGCCGTTTGCGTCGAAATTCTCAGCCGAAGCGAGCGGTCGTACCTGAACCGTGACCGCCACGTCGGCATCGGCCACGCCGACGTTTACGCTCAAGTGAAGCACTCCGTCTTGCGTGGTGTGTGCGCGCATCTCAATCGTTTCGCTCAGCATGGTCGCGCCTCCTCCCGCCGTTTTCCAAATGGCGGCAATCGAGCATAGTCTCTTGCGCTGGGTGCGTCCGGATATCGGTCGTCGCTGTCCCATTGTACCGCGCGGCGAGGGCTGTTCACATACCCTGCTATCGGGGCACGTCGCCGGCCAGCGCAACCGTCCGACGCCAGGCGGGATTGTCGCGGGCCGCGGCCGAAAAGGCGGCAAGCTGTGAACGCTCACGACAACCCCAGCGTCGTCGCGGGGATCCGGTAAAGGCCCGAAATCGCCGCTACCGGCCTCGGTGCAAGCGGCTGCGCTGGTTGAGGTAGTCGGCCAGCACCTGGCCCAGGTTGCGGCTGGTGTCCACCAGCACGCGCTCGACGCGGTTCCGCTGGCAGAGGGTTTCCAGGCGGTGGTTGAATGCCTCCATCGCCCGCAGGTACGCCCGGCGGACCCGCTCCGGCTGCGCCAAGAGCTCGTCGGGGATCTCCAGGCCGACGAACTTGGTCATCTGGCTGAGCTCGAAGAAGAGCTCGTCGTGGTGCATGACCTGGAACAGGACGACCTCGTGGCGGCGGTAGCGCATTTGCTGCAGGGCGGCCTCCAGCGGCCCGAGGTCGGTGAAGAAGTCGCTCATGACCATGACGATCTCGCGGCGGCGGGTGCGGCCCACCAGCTCGACCAGGCACTCGGCCATCCGCGTCTTGCGGATCGGCTCGGCGCCGTCGAGGACTTCCGCCATGCGGATGATCTGGGCCACGGAGTTGCTCGGCGGCACGACGCCGCGAATCTGGTCGTCGAACGTGGCCAGGGAGACCTTGTCGCTCTGGTGTACCACCGCGTAGCCCAGGGCGGCGATCATCTGCGCCGCGTAGGCCAGCTTCTGCTGGTCCCCCTCGCCGTAGCGCATCGAGGCGCTCTGGTCGAGGATGAAATGGCAGACGAGGTTGGTCTCCATCTCGTACTGTTTGACGAACAGGCGGTCGCGGGTGTAGTAGATCCGCCAGTCGATGTGCTTGGGGTCGTCGCCCCAGGCGTACTCGCGGTGGCCGGCGAACTCGACGGCGAACCCCGACATGGGCGACTTGTGCGTGCCGGCCAGGTTGCCCAGCACCAGTCCGCGCGGCTCGATCCGCCGGCCGGCCAGCCGGTTGAGCACCTCGGGGTTCAGATAGCGGGAGAGGATGGTTCGAGCCATGGAGCTGCAGATTGCAAATGGATTATTGCAAATTGCAAATTGCAAATTGCAACTGGATCATTGCAAATTCGGGTTACTGGGCCTCGGTGATGTTCAACGCCAAACGCAATATCTCCACATCCGGGATAGCCGGTGTGCGTGCTGAATCCTCAATTTGCAATTTGCGTTTCACAATTCACAATTTGCAATTCGTGCCTGCCCGTCACGCGGCGGGACGCGCGTACTCCCGGTCCGCCGGAACGGCCGCCAGGAGCATGTCGATCAACTGGTCGCTGGTGAGGTTGTTGGCCTGGGCGGCGTAGTTGCCGGCGATGCGGTGCCGCAATGCCGGCTTGATGAGCCACTGGATGTCGCCGATGGTGGCGTGGTGGCGGCCGTGGAGGATGGCCCGCGCCTTGGCACAGGTCACCAGCGTCAGCACGCCGCGGGGCCCCGCCCCCCAGGCGACCCACTTGTCGATGAACTCCGCGGCCTCGGGGGTGGCGGGGCGGGTGGCGCGGACCAGGGCCCACGCGTAGCCCAACACCTGGTCGCTCACCGGCACGCGGAGCACCAACTGCTGCATCCGCACGATGTCCTCGCCGGACAGCGAGGGCGCGATGCGGCCCAACCGGCCCCCCGTCACCCGCCGGGCGATCTCCCATTCCTCAGCCGGGGTGGGGTAGTTCACCTTGATGTACAGCAGGAAGCGGTCCAACTGGGCTTCCGGCAGGGGATACGTCCCCTCCTGCTCCAGCGGGTTCTGCGTGGCCAGGACGAAGAACGGGTCGGGCAGGCGGTGGTTGTCCCCGCCCGAGGTGATCTGCCGCTCCTGCATCGCCTCGAGCATGGCGGCCTGGGTTTTCGGCGGCGTGCGGTTGATCTCGTCGGCCAGGATCATGTTGGCGAACAGCGGCCCCGGCAGGAACTTGTACTGCCGCACGTGCGTCTCCTGGTCCTCCTGGATGACCTGCGTGCCGGTCACGTCGCTGGGCATCAGGTCGGGGGTGAACTGGATCCGCTTGAAGGTCAGGTGCGTCGCTTCGGCCAGCGAGCTCACCAGGAGCGTCTTGGCCAGCCCGGGCACGCCCTCCAGAAGGGCATGGCCGCGGGCGAACACCGCCACCAGCACCTGCTCGATCACGTCGCCTTGGCCGATGATCACCTCGGCCAGGTCCTTGCGGATCTGGTCGTACGCCGTCTTGCACCGCCGGACGGCCGCCAGGTCGTCCGCCGAAATGCTCTCGTTGTCGGTACTCATGCTAAAGTCTCACTCCTGGCTGGGTAGGTGGACGGGCCGGGAAGGCCGCCGTCCCGTTCGCGCTTGGCGGGAAGTGGGACGGTCTTGCCGGCTCAATCCAGGTTCTCGAAATAGCGTTGGAGTCGTTCCTCGTAGCCCCGCGGCGGCTGCCGCTGGGCGTTGTTGCGAATGGCACTGCGGAGCTCGGGGGGCAGCCTGGCGAACCAGGGCTGCTGGAGGAAGTTGCGCCCGCCGGCCTTGCCCTCCTCCATCGAATCGGGAGCGGGGTTGCTGGGTTGCTGCGGGGGAGGGACGTTCACCAGCGGCCGCTCGGGCATCGGCTGGTTGGGGGCGGGCCGCCCGCCGGGTTGCGAGGCCCCGCCGCCGGGGGCCATCGGGCTGGTGGCGCCGGAGTGGGGCTGCGTGGCCAGGTGGCCCGGCTCATTACCGGGCTCGTGGCCCGGCTCGTTGCCGGGGTGCTGCCCGGCCTCGGCCACGGCGGCGCCGTGGGCCATGTCGCTGGCGATGTGCTGGCCGCGTTCCGCCAGGCTGCTGGCGGCGTCCCCCAGGGACTGCTCGACAGCTCCCTGCTCGCCCTGGTGGGCCTCGTGTTCCGCATCCCGCAGGGCCGAGTTGGCGTTGGGATCGACCGGCGCCGCCTCCTGGGCAAGCTGTCCGGCCTGCTGGGCTTCCTGGGCGAGTTGTTGCCCGGCCTGGGCCTCCAGGCCCTTGATCGCCTCGTCGAGTTGTTTTTCGGCCTTGTCCAAGAGCCCGGCCGTAGCTTGCTGCTCTTTGGCGGCAGCCTGCGGATTGCGGGCGGCCTGTTGCCGGGCCTGATCCGAGGTCTGGGCGGCCTTCTCCAGGGTTCCGGCGGCTTCCGGGGCACCGCCCTGGGCCAATTCGGCCGCTTCGCGGGCTTCCTGGCCCACGCGCTGCTGGGCAGCCATGTCCATGTGCTGTCCCGCATGGCTACCCTCCGGCTTGCCGCCGGCCTGGTGCTCGCCTCCCTGGTGCTCACCGGCCTCCGCGTGCTCGCCGGCCTCGTGCTGCCCGCCTTGCTCCTGCGCCTGGGCGAGTTGTTCGGCCTTCTCGAGATCCGCTCGGGCCTCCTTCCGCGCGGCGGCGGCTTCGTCCTGTTTGCCGTGGGCAACGTCTTGGGCCGCGTTATTGGCCGCCTTCTCGGCATCCTTCAATGCCTGGACGAGGGCCTGTTGCGCCCCTTCCTCCGTGCCGGCCTGCTTGTCACCGGCCTGCTTGTCACCGGCCTGCTTGTCACCGGCCTGCTTGTCACCGGCCTGCTTGTCACCGG
>Ga0187848_10003064_pt1 | contig 12596 bp, 11 predicted proteins | sample June2016WEW_4_40_FD_132424 | JGI IMG/M metagenome (GOLD analysis project Ga0187848, IMG submission 132424) | Peatland microbial communities from SPRUCE experiment site at the Marcell Experimental Forest, Minnesota, USA - June2016WEW_4_40 | ecosystem: Environmental > Terrestrial > Soil >... | reverse complement strand
TGTCCGGAGTGCGGAGCGATGCTGAAGGTCGATCCCGTTACGCGCGCCATCATCAGCCACACGCCCGCGCCGCGCAAGCGCATCTTCGAGGACTTCACCGACGCTGCCCGCGCCGCGCGCGAGGCCGACGCACGCCGCGACTCCATCTTCGCCCAGTCCGTCGACGCGCAGAAGAACAAGGACGACCTGATGGCCAAGAAGTTCGCCGAAGCCGTCAAGAAGGCCAAGGAGAAGCCGATGACCGACCGTCCCCTGCGCGACTTCGATTTGGATTAAATGCTAAAGGCCTAACACCGATCACTCCGACAAGCACCGATCAAGACAGGGCAAAGCGTCTCCAGAAGGCAAAAGATATGTTCTTTTGTCTCTTATTCTTTTTTGCATTTATCGTTTCATCGGTGTGGACCGGTGTTAAGGTTTTGTTCCCACGCCCGCCTACGGCTTGAACGGCTCGTCCGCCGATGGGCCGTACAGCCCCGGCACGGGAACGTCGTTCAGGCGCAGGTAGACGCCGAGTTGCGCGCGGTGGTGGATCAGGTGGTTGAAGAACATGTGCCGGAAGGCCAGCGAGCGCGGGCTGTTGGAGAGGACGTGCTCACCATAGGAGAACTTCCACGGCGCGGCCAGGTCGGCGTCGGAGGCAGCGGCCAGCGCGGCGCGCGCCTCGGCGGCCAGCGCGTCGAAGTCGGCCAGCAACTTTTCGCGCGAACTGAAGATCATATCGGGCCACTTGGCGGTGGTCAGGTCCAGGCTGGGCGTGGTCAGAATGAATGTGCCAAACTTCGGCAGCGTGGCCACATGCATGGTCAGCTTGCCCATGGCCATGGACTTCTCGTGCGGCTTGTACTCGGCCTTGTCTTCCGGCACGCGCTCCAGCGTGCGCCGCGTATTGGCCATCTCCATGTCGAAGTCCTGAAGCAGAAGTTCCGCAGTAGTCATTTGGGGTCTCCTTATCCTTCCTGAACAGAATTTTAGATTCCGGGAGTTCCAATTTAGATTCCCGTAATGTTGAATCCGCAGTCGACAAACGTAATCTCGCCGGTGATGCCGCTGGCCAGCGGCGAGCAGAGGAAGAGCGCGGTGTTGCCGACCTCGATCTGCTCCACGTTGCGGTGCAGCGGAGCGCGCAGCGTTACGGCGTCCAGGATCTGGTTGAAGTCGCCGATGCCGCGCGCGGCCAGCGTGCGGATGGGCCCGGCCGAAATGGCGTTGACGCGGATGTTCTTCCCGCCCAGCGAGGCCGCCAGATAACGCACCACAGACTCCAGCGCGGCCTTGGCCACCCCCATCACGTTGTAGTTGGGGAAGACTTTTTCCGCGCCGTAGTAGGTCAGCGTCAGGATCGCTCCGCCGTCGGACATCAGCGGCGCGGCGGCGCGCGCCAGCGCAATCAGCGAGTAGACACTGACATCCTGCGCAATGCGGAAGTCCTCGCGGCTGGTGAGCAGGAAATCGTTTTTGAGCGCGTCGGCCGGCGCAAACGCAACCGAGTGGATGAGAATGTCGATCTTGGGAAACACCGCGGCAATCTGCGCGAAGACCGCGTCAATCTCCTCGTCGCGCGATACATCGCAACGAAACGCGCGCCCCGTGCCGCTCTGGCCCAGCTCTTCCAGCAGCTCTTCGGCCTCGCGCTGTAGCCGCTCCGACTGGTAGGAGAGCACCAGAATCGCGCCCGCCTCGGCCAGCTTCTGGGCCACGCTGTAGGCGATGCTGCGTTTGTTGGCCAGGCCGAAGACCACGGCCACTTTGCCCTTCAGATCGATCATGCAACTCCTAGAAATCTTCCAAGAGATTCCAATCATTAGGATAGCAGCGGAGAACGGGTTCCGCGCCCTGCGTCGTTTAGCCGCGCGTCAGCCAGTCGTACTGCTCCTCGGTCAGCGGAACCACCGAGAGCCGGAACTGGCGGAACATCACCGACCCCTGAAAGACCTTCGCCGCGCGAATCTCGGCCAGCTGCCTCTCGCGCTGCAACCGCTTCCCTGCCCGGATGCGCACCATGGGATTGTGCGGGTCGCTCGCGTCCACCGAGACGACCTCCGCCATCCCCACCGCGGCCTTACCAACATTCGAGTGGTAGATCACGAGCCTCTCGCCCTTCTTCATCTCGCGCAGGTTGAGCAGCGCCTGGTTGTTCGAGATGCCATCCCAGAGGGTCTCGCCATCGCGCGCCAGATCGTCGAAGGAGTATTTTCCCGGCTCGGTCTTTAACAGATACGGCATAGGTGATTAGAGGCTCGAAGTGCCAGGAATGGTGCAAGCAAAACTCGCCGCAGATTAATTGCTTACCCGCCCAGATCGACGAGTTGAACCTGTCCGACCGGACGACCCAGAAAGCGCGGGCCGAGCCGCTCGAACTTCTGCACGGAGTCGGTGGCAAAGAACTCGCAGGTTGCCTCGCCAATGCCCGTCGAAGCTCCTGGCGCTACGCCATTCTCCGATAAAATCCGCGCCACAGCGCGCGCCGTCGCCTGCGCCGAGTCGATGACCCGCAGTGGACGGCCAAGCTCCGCCAGCGTGCGTTCGATGGCCGCCCGCAGCAGCGGGTAATGGGTGCAGCCGAGCAGCAGCGCGCGGCTCTCGGGCGCGTCCCGCAGCGCTTCGCCGAGATATATGCGCAGCACCTGGGAGGTTACGGCAGCTCGTGCGGCATCGCTCGCGCTGGCGAGTTCTCCCGGCGTCTCTTCGCCGATCCATCCCTCCTCCACCAGCGGCACCAGCAGCGGACAGGCCTTCTCGATCGCGCGCAGGCCCAGCGCCGCGCAGGCCCGCGCATACGCGTGCGATTCGATCGTCGCCTGCGTTGCCAGCACCAGAACTTCGCCTGCTGTCCCAACTTCCCTGCACGCGGCAGAAGCAGCCTCAACTCCCGGCTCGATCACGCCCACCACCGGGATCGTCAGTCCTGCGCGCAGCTCTTCGAGCGCCAGCGCCGTTGCCGTATTGCAGGCCACCACCAGCAGTTCCGCGCCACGCTGCTGGAGAAATCGCGCACTGGAGAGCGCATAGCGAGCGATCGTCTCCCGCGACTTCGACCCATAGGGCAGCCGCGCCGTATCGCCCAGGTAGACGCAGTGGGAGCCCGCGACCAGCGGCAGCAGCTCGCGCAGCACGGTCAGCCCGCCGAAGCCCGAGTCGAAGACTCCAATGGTCAAACCCTTCGCGCCCATCAGCGGCCCTCCTCTGTGGTTGGCTGCGCGGAGTTGCTTGTGGTATCGACCACATCATAGGTGCGCAGCAGGTCGGCGTGCCCATTCAGCGTCTCGCGCGGCTGGCCGTCCACCAAAAAGCGCACCTGCTCGATCAACGGAAAGTTTGCGTAGAGCGTGCCGAGGATAGAGTCGATGGTCAGCGTCTCCGGCTCGATGCCGGAGGGGTGGTGGTCGGCAAAGCTTCCGTGCAGGTTCACCACCGCCAGCTTGCCGCCGGGAATGCGCGGCCCGGGGTTTTGGTCGGCGTTGGAGGGAGGGCCGTCCGGTGCGCTCCACCCCGCAACCACGGAGCGGTCCTTGCGCGCCGCCGCGTTCTTTCCTACCGCCGGCTTTTCTTCCTCCGCCGGCTTGCCGCCGGGCGCAACCGGCGGGCGCAGCGGCAGGTCGAGCAGAAATACATCGTCCACCGACGGACCGCTCTCCAGCGGATGGGCGGAGCCTTTGTAGGAATATTCCGCGATCAGCCGCGTCAGCAAGGCGCGCGCGCGGGCCGTAGTCTCCGTCGGCAGCGCAACCTCACGCTCCACCAGAGAGATGGAGCCGGTGGCGTCATTGGCCAGCGCCAGGTGGACCGTCTCGCTGGGCGTGGCCACGGGCGCGGCCAGCGGCGTCTCGTCGCGATGCCGGGTCAGCTTTTCGCGCGTCTGCTCGCACCCGCGCAGCAACACCAGCGCCATCACAAGGATCGCGCCGCTCAGGCTCCAGAAGAGAACGCGCTGGTAGCGGGGAATCATGGGGTCCCCCCTGCTGGCGCTGGGTTGTCGTCTGACCCGGTGGAGGAGCTCGCCGGCGCGGCCTGGCCAGCGCTGTTCTCCTTGACTTTGTTCGTCTGACCCTGCCCACCGGACGGAACGCCGGACGGAGCATGGGCCTTGGCTGCCGCGCGCCTGACCGCAGCCCGCCCGGCAGCCTCCGCCGCCGCCCGCGCCTCGACCGCGGCCTGTGCCGCAGGATCGATGGTCGCCCCGCCCGCGCCCGTCGCGGTTGAATTGGGGGCCGTCGGGTCCACGTGGCCGCGCCACGCCTGCAACGCCGCGGTCACCGTGGCGGCGACCCGCTGCTGGTACTCCGCGTCCGTCACCGGCGTCGCGTCGCTGCCTGCAACCGGCAGCGGAGCAAGTTCGATCGCCACAGCCGGGCACTCCAAATTGTCCAGTGGCCGCACCGGCTCCCGCCCGGAGACCACCGGAAGGTTCGCCTTCCCCAGAGCTGCGCTCAGGTCGCCGGCAAGGCGCAGGCTCTGGCTGACAGAGGCGGCCTGCGCCTGCTCCCACGGCACGGGGACGAATGCAACTCGCGGGGTGAGCGGAACGTTCGAGCTCGAGTCCTCCTCCGGCGGCTGCAACGCCGAGGTGTACAGATGCACGCCCGGTCCGCTGGCCGTCGCGTGGATCACAAGGCAGGCCAGCGCGTGCGCGCGGTTGGCGATCTCGGCGCGCTGGTCGCTGGTCATCGGATTGGGATCGACGGAGTCGGAATCCCGCGTCGCAACCACGGTAAAGCCCGCGGCCGTCAACGTCGCGCGCAGCCGAGCCGCAATCGCCAGCGTCACGTCCTTCTCGTAGATCTTGTCGCCCAGCGTGGCGCCCGCATCCTGCCCGCCGTGCGCCGGGTCCAGCACCACAAGATCGCGGTCCATCTGCAATGCGGCAGAGCTCTGCGCCTGCCTGGGGTTCGCGTTCTGCCCCTGCGGCTGCGCCCGGAGGCAGAACGCAGCAACAGCCGCGCCCGCCACAATGGCGACGAGAACGGCGGCGAACTTGCGAGAAGGAATCAACGGTTTTTCTTCAAATCAAATCTTAGAACCTATTTAATAACTCGATTCAACTGACATACTCTCACTTGTTTTGCTTAAGGGCACGGCTTTAGCCGTGCCGTAGATGTTGCATTTGAACCGCGGCTTTAGCCGCTGAGGTTAAGGATCAGTCCTCGAACGGGAGTTATTAGACAGGTTCTCAGACCAATGGAATAAAAACGCCTCAATCCAGCGCATAGATTGCCAGCCCGCTCAGCAGCTTGGGATAAAAATCAGTCGACTTCTGCGGCATCACGTCGCCGGAGAGCGAGACCTCGCGCAACTGGCCGAGCGTGACCGGCTTGATGAGGAAGGCAACGTCGGCCTCGCCCGCCCTCACCTGCTCCACCGCCTCCGCCGCCTCGCGCAGGAAGCGCAGGCTGCCGGCCTGCGTGATCCTCTCTTGCGAGAGCCCCAGAACCCGGCCCAGCAGGATGCTGTGCAACTGCACCACGTCGAGCTGCGCCTGGCGCGCGGGAACGCCTGCCAGCGCTGCCCGCACCGCATCGGGCTTCGCGCGCAGCAGATGATTTCCATCGCGCGTCACCACCAGAAACGCCGTGCCTTCCGCCTCGGCCAGCGGCCCAAGGTCGGCCGAATCCAGCGGCGTCACCGTAAAGAACTCCTGCGCGCTGGCCAGAAACTTCTGGGTTGAAAAATTCTCCAGCCCGAAGACCACGCGATGGGTGGGCAGAATCGTAATCCCCGGCGCGTCCATATTCACAAACGTCATCATCATCGCCGCCTCGGGAAAGGGCGGAACAGGAAGACGGCCCGTGCCCAGCTTCTCGTCCGGATTGCGCGGCTCGCCCAGCGGCAGCTTCAACTGCGCCGACCGCTCCTTGGCATACGCCACCGAGGTCTCGTAGCGATGGTGACCATCCGCGATGATCAGCTTCTTGTCCGCCATCGCGGTCAGGATCGGGTTGATCAGCGCCGGGTCGGTCAGCTTCCACACGCGATGCACCACCCCGTACTCATCCGTAATCGCCAGGTCGGCGGGACGGGCCGCTTTCCCGTCCTTCCCTGTCCCAAAGATCAGCTTCTCCGCCGTAAACGCCGGGTCCGAGTAGAGCATATACACCTGCTCGCAGTAGGCCCGCGTAGCCTTGAACAGCGCCAGCCGGTCGCTCTTGTACTTGGGAAACGTCTGCTCGTGCCGGTAGACCACCTTGTCCGCATACTCGTAGAGATGTCCCAGCGCAATGAACCCGCGCCGCTCGCGCACCTCGGCTGGTTTCCCGGCCGCGGCGCTATGGGGCACCGTGTAGCTCTGCGAGTAGCCGTAGAGCGCGGGCTCCGCCTCCTCGGCCAGGACCCCCTCCCTGCGCCACTCGCGCAGCCACTCCGCTGCCCGCGTATACACGTTGTGCGCCTCTTCGCCTGCGGGCAGAAACTCCTCGGCCTCGGTGTCGTCCGGCTCGTGTTTTCCCAGAATGATGCGCACCAGGTTGTACGGGCTCGCCTCGTAGTACCGCTGCTGCATCTCGGGGGTGATCTTGTCGTAGGGCTGAGTGACCACGTCCTCCATCCGGACGCGGCTGGTGTCGTAGCGAAGTGCGCGGAACGGATAGATGCGGGCCATGCGGGGTATCGGCGCTCCTGACAAAAATGTTCTGCCATCGATTGTACGGGGAACCCATCTCCGCCGCCGCCATCACAGGCTGCGGAAAAACCCTGTTTTGCTTAAGGGCACGGGTTCACCCGTGCCGTAAGAGCTTCCTTTGCAACGCGGCTTTAGCCGCTGAGGTAGGGGTCCGTGCTTGCCGCAGGAGTTCTTATGCAGCGTCTAACAAGACGAGAGGGACTGCGAGATGATATAAGTCGCGCAAGTGTCATGAGGCCGATCATGCGGATTACGGTGGGCAGGACGGGCAGAGTGGGCCAATCGCGGCTGACGTGCGCGGCCCTGGCCATGGGCCTGGCTGCCTTCGCCCTGGTCCCGCCCCTCCCAGGCCGCGCCCAGGAGAACCCGCTAAGCAACGTCCAGACGCCCGCGCCCGCGCCGCCGCCGAAGCCGCCAGATTCCGAAGCCCAGAAGCCGGTGATTGAGGGCGGACCCAGTGTGGCCGCCGAGGGCGCCTCGCACAGCGACGCCCGCCTGCGCGTCGATGTCAACCTCGTCCAGGTCCCCGCCACCGTCACCGACCCCATGAACCGGCTGGTCACCGGCCTGGAAAAGGAGAACTTCACCGTCTCCGACAACAACGTCCCCCAGACCATCCGCTACTTCTCCACCGAGGACGCGCCCATCACCATCGGCGTGGTCTTCGACCTGAGCGGCAGCATGACCACCAAGTTCACCCGCGCGCGCAAGGCGCTCACAGAGTTCCTGCGCACCTCCAACCCGCAGGACGAGTTCTTCGTCGTCGGCTTCAACGACCGCCCCTCGGTCATCGTCGACTACACCTCCGACGTGGACGACGTGGAGGCGCGCATGGTCATGCTGAAGCCCGAAAACCGTACCGCGCTGATCGACGCCGTCTACCTCGGCGTGGACCACCTGCGCCAGGCCAGATACGACCGCAAGGCGCTGCTCATCATCTCCGACGGCGGCGACAACCGCAGCCGCTACACCCAGAACGAACTGGAGCGCGTGGTGCGTGAGGCCGGCGTCCAGATCTACTCCATCGGCATCTTCGACAACTATGCCCCCAGCCTGGAGGAGCAGATGGGCCCGCAACTGCTCAAGGAGATCTGCGAGAGCACCGGGGGACGTCTGTTCACGGTCAGTGACGCCGGCGACCTGGAGGACATTGCTTCGCGCATCTCCGCCGAACTGCGCAACGAGTACGTCCTGGGCTACAACCCCACGGAGCCGAAGCGCGACGGAAGCTGGCGTAAACTCAAGGTGAAGCTTGCGCCCCCGCCCGGTCTTCCGCCACTGACCGTACACTTCCGCGAGGGATACTATGCGCCTTCGCAGTAGGAGAAAGATGCTTTCGGGTGCATCCAAGGGATTCGCCGCCGCTGCGCTCCTGTCGCTGGCCCTCTGCGCTGCAATCGCCCGCGCCCAGCAGTCCGCGCCCACGCCGCCCGCGACACAGTCCGCCGCACCCGCGCAGGCAACTCCGCCCGGGCCCGCCGACAGCCAGCAGGGCACTCCCCTCAACCCCATCGAACGCGGCTCAGGCGGCACGTTCACCCTGCGCCAGAATGCCTACGAGGTCCGCCTCAACGCCACCGTCCTCGACAGCTCTGGCCGCACCATTCAAACCCTCGACAAGGACGCCTTCCGCGTCTTCGAGGACAACGTCCCCCAGACCATCGCCAGCTTCCGCCACGAAGACCTCCCGGTCTCGCTCGGCATCCTCATCGACAGCTCCGGCTCCATGTACGACAAGCGCGTAGCCGTCGACGCGGCCTCGCTCGACCTGGTCAAGCTCTCCAACCCCGAGGACGAGGCCTTCCTCGTCGACTTCTCCTGGGAGGCCTTCATCGACCAGGACTTCACCAATGACATCGCCAAGCTCCAGCAGGGGCTCAGCTACATCAAGTCCTCCGGCGGCACCGCCATCTACGACGCCCTGGTCGCCTCCGCCGACTACCTCTCCAAGAACGCCAAGCACCCCAAGCAAGTGCTGCTGATCGTCACCGACGGCGAGGACAACGCCTCCAGCGCCACCCTCGAACAGGCCATTCGCCGCATCCAGGACTTCGACGGCCCCGTCGTCTACTGCATCGGCCTGCTCTTCGGCGACGACACCACCAAGACCGAGGCGCGCCATGCCCGCCGCGTCCTTGAAACCCTCTCCGAACAGACCGGCGGCGCGGCCTACTTTCCCAAATCGGTAAAAGATGTGGACGCCATCACCAAAGAGGTGGCCAACGACATCCGCACCCAGTACACCATCTCCTACCACTCCACCAAACCGCCCGAACTGGGCGGCTACCGCGTGGTCCGCGTCGAGGCCAAAGACAAGGGCTACGGCAAGCTCTCCGTGCGCACCCGCAGCGGCTACTACCCACGCGTCACCCCCGCGACTGCATCCACCACCTCTGCCTCACCCGCCCCGCCCGCTCAATAACCCTGTCATCCTGAGCGCAGTCTGGCGCGCATTTGCGCCAGACGGAGTCGAAGAGCCTGTCCTGAGCTTGTCGAAGGAACCCCGACGAAGCCAGTTCCGTCACATCCGCCCGAACCTTTCTCCCACAAACTCCAGCCTTTCCCTGCCTCCTTCGCAGCGCCCCCCTCACAGTTTCTCGTCGATCTGCAGCGACTCGATCTTGCTGGCCAGCTCGTCCTTCGCCGCCTGCAGAGCAGCCTGCGCCGCGGTCAGGTCCTTCTGCGCGCCCGCAATCTGGTCCTCGGTCGCGTTCAGGTCGCGCACAAACCGCTCGCGCGAGGCCTTGTCCGCGTTGGCCAGCGCGGTGACGTTGGCCCGCTGCCGCTCCTCGTCCGACTGTAGCGCTTTCAGGTGGGCGTTCACCTTGTCCAGCGCCGTCTGCATCTCCGCCACATGCCGCCGCGCGTCCAGGATCGGCTGAAGCAACTGCTTGATCTTCTCGCTGTTATTGGTCTGGTTCAGGATGAACGTGAGCTGGTTGTCGTCGAAGTTGGTCAGCCGGTAGGTCACTGTGCTCTTGTGGTGTTCGCTGACGCGCAGCCGAGCCGTCTCGCCCGCTGCCGCCGTCACGCGGAAGCGATAGAGGGTCGGGGTGGTCTCCTCCGGCTTGGGGTCCTTGTTATCGCTGGCATTGCCGTTGTCCAGCGTGAAGCCCTGACGAATGGGGTGCTCGATCACCACCGTGCGCCCGTCCGTCGCCGCGTTGTGTACGACATAGGTGATCTCCGCCGTCTGCGTGTGGTGCAACACCATCACGCCCTTGGCCGCGGTCACCGAGGTCGCCTGCATGTTGCTGTTCTGCTCCTCTGTGCTCACCCGCACCGCCTGGTCCACCGCGTAGGAGAGCAGCCGCTTCTCCGCCGGATGGATCGGGTCCATCAGCCCCTCGCCGCCGAAGTTCCCGCCCTCCACAATGGTGAACGAGCCGCGGTCCAGCGTCAGCTTCGAGGTGTTGGTGATCCACAGCGCGCGCAGCGGCGTCGGCTGCTGCTGCGACCACAGCGTCACCCGCTCCGCATCGATCTTCGTCTGCAGGATCGGCACCATCGCCGATTCGTTCTTGCGAATCGTAATCGGCTCCGTCAGGTTGTACGCAAAGTAATCATCAAACGCCGCCGTTGTGGTCTTGGCCTTGACCGAGTCCTCTGCGGACTGCTCGTAGGCTTGCGGCGGGGCGGCAGGCGGCAGGGCGCCTGCGACGAAGTTTGCGTTCAGGCTCGTTTGGCCGCTGCCGCCGTAGATGCCGCTGACGCCACCAGCGACGCCAGCCCCATAGCCGGAACCGGTACCATTGCCCATGCCCGTGACTGCCCTCGCTTTAGCTTGAAGAACCGCCGGGGCTGACGCCAGTGGCAGCGCGGTCTGAGCAACAGCTTCCCCGCTCTCATGCGTCTGCGGCGTCAGTTGCGCCTCCTGCGGCAGCCCGATCTCCGGCCTGCGCGAGTAGTACGGCACCGAGAGCGGCTGAATGAAGCTCTGCGGCGCGCCCGCAATCAGAGAGAGCCGCACGTTGATCCAGTCCGCGCCGGTCGTATTGTCCACCACCGACCATCCCTGCAATGTCGCCGTCTGCGGCTTGGAAGGAGTGGAATCGCCCGTCGAAGCGCTCCCCGCCTTCGGCTCGGTGAACAGAATCCGGTAGGTGGACTTCCAGATCGGCACCTCGCTGATGTAGCTGACGCTCAGCTCGCGCGTGCCCGTCCCGTTGTCCTCGATTGTCAGGTGGCGCAGCCCCTGATTTCTCGTACTGGCCAGCAGTTGCAGATAGCGCGTCACGTCCTGGTGCAGGTCTGCGTCCAGCAGCGTCACCGAGGTCGCCGTTGTCAGCTCCACGGTGCGCACCTCGCCGCCCTCGCCGATCACAGTAATCAGCCGCTTCTCCAGCGCGGGTTTGTTGTCGCCTTCTGGCGTATTCACCAGCTCAATATTCAGCAGCCGCCCTGTAATCGCTGTCGTACCGGATCGCACCTCAACTCGCGCGCCACGGATGGCCTCATAGAAATCGACCGCGGTGGCGTCTTCGCCCAGCGCCAGCGGCAGCGCCTTCAGCTGCTCCTCCAGCGGCGTGGTCGAGTTGTACCCCGCGCCCGCAATCCGCCCGCCGTTCAGGTCGATCGCCGTCAGCGATTGCAGCACGTCGTTCAACTGCGCCGTCGTGAAGTCAATCGTCACGGACTGATCGCCCGTCACCCGCCCTGCGTGCTCAAAGAACCCCACGCCGTTCTTGTACAGCGAGACGCGCGTCACCGGAAGCTCGCTCGAAGCCGCAGCCTCCGCGCGCGCAGCCGCCGGCTTCGCCGTCGCTTTAGCAACAGGCTTGGCTACCGGCTGCTGCTGCGCGCCTGCGGTAAGAGTGAACGCAAGAAGAAAGAGAGAGGAGAAGCCGATTGTCTTGCGCATGGGATTGTCCTTTCGGCCCGAGGAGGCCTCACTGCGTCTGCAATGCGAGTGAAAACCGTGCAGGCAAAATCCCCCGCAGGCTTCCGCCTGCCATGATAGACGCAGAAGAACAGAGAAGAGAGTTGTTCCCGGAAAAAGAATTAATCCGCGGCTAAATGAGATGGCCCCACATCTCGATGGAAGACATGGGGCCATCGTTTGTTGCTTCGCCCTATCAGAAGCCGCGTTCGCTCGCGGCGGTCTTTGCAATGGCGGGATCTTCCTTGGCGATTGGCGCAGTCGTCAGCGTGAGCGTCGCCGATGGAACTCCGTCCGCACTGGCTGTCACCGTCACCTTGCCCGAGCTGCCAGTGGCGCGCAGCAGAGCGAGCGCGGTGCCGAAGTAGAGCTTGCGCTGGGTTGCCTGGAACGGATCGTGGTCCATCATGTTGCCGTTGTCCACGGCGATGATCGACGCCGGCCCCTTGGCCGCGAAGTGAACCACCGTCGTCGAGTCGGGAATCCTCGTTCCCGCCGCATCCACCAGCGTCGCGGTGACATAGCGGACGTCGTTCCAGTCGGGCGTTAGCGGCGTGGCCGGCGTGTCGGCGGTGAAGACGAGCCGCGCCGGTTTGCCCGCCGTCTTCAGCTCGTCGCTGGCAACGATTGTGCTGCCGCTGCGCGCCACCGCCTTCAGCGTTCCCGGCTCGAACGGCACCTGGAACGTGATCGCGCTGGCGTCGGGGTGCTGTTTCTCGGTGCCCAGCGACTTGCCATTCAGAAAGAGCTCAACCTCTTCGGCGTTGGTGTAGACTTCGACGTTCTCGGTGTGCGGCGTCAGGTCCTTCGGCGTCCAGTCGGCGAGCAGCGGTTCAGAGAAGCGCACCGAGGGATCGGCCGCAGGAGGCGCGGCGGTGCGGGGACCGGCCGGAGGTCTGGCCGCGCGAGGGGCCGTGGAAGCAGCAGACTGGTCGGTGCTGGTGGCGTTGGCGTAGCCGGGATCGATGGAAGCCGGGCGGATGGCGGCTGTGCGCCGTACCATGGCCACCATCGGCGTGGTGGCCCACCAGCTCTCGCGCTCATAGGCGCGCCCGTGCGGCAGCGCAACGCTGTTCAGCAGGCCGGAGCCGGATCCGATCG
>Ga0187848_10003062_pt1 | contig 12603 bp, 14 predicted proteins | sample June2016WEW_4_40_FD_132424 | JGI IMG/M metagenome (GOLD analysis project Ga0187848, IMG submission 132424) | Peatland microbial communities from SPRUCE experiment site at the Marcell Experimental Forest, Minnesota, USA - June2016WEW_4_40 | ecosystem: Environmental > Terrestrial > Soil >... | reverse complement strand
GGTCTCGGCGGCGAGCTGGCGGAGCCAAGGTTCCAGGGCGGCGAAGGGGAAACCGATCTGGATTTGTTCGCGGCAATCGCCCAGGGATGCCTCCAGGGCCACGACGAGCATGGGGGCCTGGGGAGAGGCGGTCTGAAGAAAGCGGGGGCTGGTTTCGTGGCCGAGGAGGACGGGTTTCAAATCCTGGAGCGGGGCGGCCTGGGCGCACCATTCGGCGGCGATGATCTGGGCGACCTGTTCCAAGAGGGCGTTTTCAATCGCGCCCAATTCCTGGCGGGCCGGGCCGGGGAGGCCGGAGCCGCCCATCAAGCGGTCCACGATGGACAGGCCCAGGAGGGTCGGGATTTGCAAAATGGAAACGCCGCGCCAGGGCTCGGTTTTGAAGAGGGTCAAGTGGGCCGGATCGGGCCAGCTTTCGGTCAGGCGTTGAAAGGGCAGCAACTGGAGGCCGGCCAGGGCGAGGGAGAACTCGGCGCGGAGGAAAAGGGAGAGGCGGCCGGCCAGGGCGCGGGCGAAGGCCTGGTGGTGCAAATGCGCTTTGCGCATCTGGCGGGGTGAAAGCAGGGGAGCGCGGGCGTCGCGGGTCTGGGAGGCCTGCTTGAAGGGGGTTTTGGGCGGGGAATCGGCCGGAGCGGCCACCTCGGCCGGATGGGACATAAGGGACTGATGGGACATATGGCGGAGGGGTCCTGTTTTACTGGATGGCCTGCTCGGTGATGTAAATCTCCTGGATGACCGGCCCGCCGAGGGCGTTGTTAAAAACAGTCAACAATTCGGAGCGGATGAGGTTGCGCGAGCCGGGCTTTTCCAAGTCGGCGATGGTTTTGGTCATCAAGGCGCCGTTGGACAGATCCTGGAGTTGGGCCTGGTGCTTGGCGATGCAATCCTTGAAATCCGGGGTGTTTCCGACCAGGGTCACGCTCATGGTCAGGTAGCGCGTCATCATGGAACCGGCCACGTTGACGAGGATTTTGGGGAGCGGGACGAGGATTTTATCCTTGCCGGCGGCGGCGGCGGCGGTGTCCTTATCTTTGGAGGAGAGGGCGGCGGGATCGTCGGCGCCGGGGAGGGCGCCTTGAACCATGGCCTGCTTGATTTTTGGGAGAAGAATGAACTGGGTGGTGGCGTAAGCCAGCGCGGGCATGGTCAGCACCGTCGCCAGCAAGGGGAGCCAGGTTTGAAAGCCGCCGGCGGAGGCCGTTTTTGGGGCGGCGGCGGCGGCGGCTTCGTCGGTTTGGACCTCTGGTTCGACCTCGCGGGCGACTGGGGTATTGGTGCGATCGGCCATAGCAGCATTCCTGTAAAGGATTAATGTTTCATGTTGACCAGCGTCTGGAGCAGTTCATCGCTGGTGGTGACAATTTTGGAGTTGGCCTCAAACCCGCGCTGGGCGGTGATGAGATTGGCCATTTCGGTGGAGAGATCCACGTTGGAGATTTCCAGATAGCCGGACTGGATCTGACCCAGGCCGTTGGTGCCCGGGACGGCGGGGGTTGCGGTGATGGGACCGGCGTTGGCCATGTTGGAATAGAGATTGCCGCTCTGGCTGATGAGGGCCTGCGGGTCTTGAAAGTTTTGCAGGAGGACCTGGCCGCGGGTGAAGGTGGTGCCGTCGGAAAGGGTGACGTTGATCTGGCCCTGGGAATTGATGGCGAAGGAGGCGACGGTGGCCCCCGGGGCGGCGGTGGCGGGGGCGCCGGTGGCATCAATTTTGATGGGGCCGATGGCGCCGCCCGCGGCGGTGTTGTAGCCTTGCACCTGCTGGCCGCCGGCGGTAACGAGAAAACCGCCGGCATTGACAGAAAAACTCCCGTCCTGGGTGACGTATTGAGAGCCGGAGACGGGGTCCTGGACGACGAAGAAACCGTTGCCGGAGATGGCGAGGTCGGTGTTGATGCCGGTGGCGTTGACGGCCCCCTGGGTCCAATTACTGGTGATGGCCTGGTTGTAAACGCCCGTGCCAATCTGGATGGGACCGGTGGCCGATTGCAGGGTGTCGCTGAAGTTGTCGGCGAGATTGACAATGCCGGCTTTGAACCTGTCGGTGTTGATGTGTGCCATGTTGTTGCCGATGACGTCCATGTCCTGCTGGAAACTGTTCAGTCCTGTGACAGCGGTTGAGAGAGAGGTTAACATAATTTAATGATGATTTAGTTTGAGGTTTGAGTTGTGGCGGAGGTGGCGGCCGGGGTTGAAACCGGCGGGGCGATGGAGGTGACCTGGCTCAAAGTGAAAGGCTGGCCGTTGACGAGGAGGACGGGCGTGCCGGATTGAATTTGCACGCCGGTGACCTGGCCGGTGAGGGGCGCGGTGCCGTTGGCGGGAGAGACGGTGACCAATTCGCCGATCATGGAATTGGCCTGCAAGACGGACATGTTCTGGGCCATGGCCTGGGATTGCTGCAAGGCGCTGAATTGGGCCAGTTGCGCCGCGAACTCGGTGTCGCTCTGCGGATTCAACGGGTCCTGGGACGACATCTGGGTGACGAGCAATTGCAGGAAGTTGGCCTGGGTCAAAGTTTGGTTGGCGGCGGCGGCGGCTTGAGCCGCGTCGGCGCCGGAAGTGATGGAGCTGATGGGTGTGCTCATAAGTGGATGATGGAGTGATGGGGTGATGGAGTGATGGGACAGGGATCAGGCCCATTTTTCCCAGCCGCGATAGTGGCGGGGACTGCGTTTGGACTTGGTAACGCCGACGGCCGCGTTCATGGCGTCGTCGGTGGGCTTTTCTGTTTTAGACGCGGGCGGGGCCGGCGGCGGATGCTGCGCGGGCGGCCCGTCCTGGAAATTTTTGGGTGTTTCGGCCGGAATGTCGCCGGAGGGCCTGGAGGAAAAGGGCTTGTCTTGCAAGGGCAGCAAATGGACGTTCTGGCGCGCGAGGGAATCCTGCAATTGCCCCCAATGGGCGTCCAAGGCGCCGGCGTCGCCTCTTTCACAGCGGACGGAGACCTCGATCTGGCCGTGGTGATTTGTCAACTGCAAAAACAGGCTGGTCTGCGCGTCCACCTTCAAGGAGACGGCCAGGGCTTGGGCGCCGGACTGGCGGACCATGAGGACTTCGCGGCTGATGAGGCGTTCCACCTGCTCGATCGGGCCGGAGGCGGGCGCGCTGCCGCTCTGGACATTGGTGGTCTGGGTCGGAGCCGCCGCCCCTTTGGCCGATGTGTCAATGAGCATCCATTGCGCGGCGAAATCCTTGGGATCGGAAAAATCGGGTGGGACGCGGATTTTTGCGGCAGGGATTGCCTCATCCGCCCCGGCTGTGGGAGGAGCAGATGGGTGGCCGGGCGGCAATTTCTGCGCCGCAGACCCGGCAATTTCGTTCCTTTGTAAGGCAGTTTTCATGCGCTGACCGTTAATAGCACCGGGCGTGCCACTTGGGGAAACTGGCGGCACCAGGGAAGGCGCGGCGTCCGTGGTCGCGGCCAATTCCGCCCCGGGTGGAGTGGTTTCCGGGGTGGGCGGGGAAATTGGGGGTGAGGCGTTCAACGCGGCAATTTTGGCCGGGGTGGCGGCGGGATCAGTAATTGCGGATTGGTCGAAGTTCGACTTCCCATTGCGGATAGCGGATTGGACAGGCTCCGCGCCGGGTAATGCGTCAGTCGTGGTTGGACCGGGAGGGGCAGGGTGGGCGGTGCGCTGTCCGGCGCCGGGCATAGGCGGAGGAAGCAACGCCACACTACCGTCGTGCGGCGGGCATGCGCCGTCGCCAAGGCTATGGCGCACGGGGGGGACTGCCAGCCCTGGCACAGATGACTGAGGGATGGCCGCGTCGGCGGGCGGGAGATTTTGGAGGCTGCCGGCAGGATTGGGGCGACTGATTTGCTCCTTGGGCATTTGGGCGAGCATGGCCAGGACAAGGCCGGCGATGGAGGAGTCTATGGCAGGGTGGGGCGACTTGGACGGAGTGGACGGAGTGGACGGATCAGACCGATCAGACGGATCAGACGGATCGGACGGATCGGACGGACCCGGAAGGACAGGGACGGACAGGCTTGCACCTTGAGCCCCTCTTTGTCCTGCCTGGGCCTGGCCCATGAAATCCTGGAAATCGCCGGGGCGGGAGGCGTCGGCGAAGGAAGGAAGGGTGGATTGGGCCGGCGGGGCGCCATCGGCATGATTGACAACGCCGGAAAGGAGTGATGACGCGGTCATCATTTGGCCGGCGGTGTTTTGCGGGCGATGGCCAGGCGGAGGTGCTCGGAAATGGCGGCCGCCCGTTTTTCTTCGTCGGGGCCTTTCTTGGCCAGGGTTTCCAGAATGCCCGCCGTTTCGTTTTCCTTCATAAAAAACATGATCTTGACCAGGGTGGAATCATCCAACTTGCCCATGACGGCGGCGGCGCTTTCGGGGGTCATGGCGGCATAGACCTTGGCGAGCTTTTTCAGGTTGGGCACTTCCTGGTCCTGGACGGCCACGACGGACTTGTCAAATTCGTCCTGCAACTGGCGGACGGTTTGGGTGGCGGCGGCCAATTCGAGGCGCTCGGCGTTGAGGCGGGCGGCCAGTTCATCCAACTGCTGCGTGCGCAGGGCCAGCGCTCCCTTTTCCGCCTTGAGTTCGGTGATAAGCTGGTCGGCTTCCGGGTTGGTGAACTCCCAGGAAGGGCCGGTGAAGGCGGTCTTGGCGTGGTCGCGGTCCAGGGGCGGCGGGGAAGGGGTCTTCCAAAACAAAAGGGTGGAGGCCAGATAAAGGAAGGCGCCGAGCGGCACGCTCATCCAGGGTGATGTCAATAATTTGATCATAAGGCGGCCTCCTCCGGCTTCCAGGCCAGGATGGGACGTCCGCGGCGGGAGGCGAGGTCGTCCAACAGTTTTTGCTCCTCGCGCCATTCGGCGCGCTGGTGGTGGGCGTGTTGTTTGACGCGGAGATTCTCGACGATCTTGCGGCGCTGGCGGGCGGTGAGCATGGCCTGGAAAGTGTTCTGGACGCGGCGTTCCGCCAGGGCCAGGGCCACGACGTGTTGGGCCTGCTGATCTTCCAGGGCGCGTTCATATTGGCTGGCCTGGGCCAGGGGCGAGGCGGCGGTGGCGGAGAGGAGCAGGCGGTTCATTTCCCGCTGGTTGCGGCGAATTTGATCCCGCACGGTTTCCAGCCGGTCCAGGACCTGCTGGCGTGCCAGGAGGGCATGGACGTAGGTTTCCATGGCTTGTTGCTCCTGGCGGTGGCGCAGGGTTTGGACGGCCTGAAGGGTGAATTGAAATGCTTTCATGATGGGTTAGGGTCCTTTTCTGAAGGCGGCGGGAACGGGCCTGGCGGGGGTCGGGGCCATGATCTGGCTGAGGAGCGACCAGCTTTGGGCGGCGGCAAAGCCCTGGCCGGCAGGCTGCTGCAAAAAGCCTTTGAGCGGCTCATGGAGTTGGATGCACGAATCAATGGCGGAGTTGGTGCCGGGCGGATAAGCGCCGATGTTGATCAAGTCCTGGTTCTTGCGGTAGATGGCCAGGGTTTCGCGCGCCCGGGCGCAAGTTTTTTGCTGATCGGCGGTGGTCAAATCGCGGTTCAAGCGGCTGACGCTTTCCAGGACATCAATGGGAGGATAATGGTTTTGGGTGGCCAGCTCGCGGGTCAGAACCACATGGCCGTCGAGGATGGAACGGACCGAGTCGGCGATGGGATCGTTCATGTCGTCGGCTTCAACCAGGACGGTGAAGAGGCCGGTGATGGAGCCGTGTTCGCCGGCGCCGGCCCGCTCCAATAACTGGGGCAGGAGGGAAAAGACGGAGGGGGTGTAGCCGCGGGTGGTGGGCGGTTCACCCACGGCCAGGCCGATTTCCCGCTGGGCCATGGCAAAGCGGGTGACCGAATCCATCATCATGAGGACATTCTGCCCCTGGTTGCGAAAGTACTCGGCGATGGTCATGGCGACGAAGGCGCCTTTGAGGCGGGCCAGGGCGGGCTGGTTGGAGGTGGCGACCACCACGACCGATTTGCGGCGGCCGGCTGCATCCAAATCTTTTTCCACGAATTCGCGCACTTCGCGGCCGCGTTCGCCAATGAGGGCGATGACGTTGACGTCGGCCTCGGCCTGGCTGGCGATCATGCCCAGGAGGGTTGATTTGCCGACGCCGCTGCCGGCAAAAATGCCGAGGCGCTGGCCGCGGCCGCAGGGAACGAAAGTGTCCAGGGCCTTGATGCCGGTCTGAAAGGACTGGTGGATGCGCTGGCGCTTCAAGGGATGGGGCGGTTGCAGGTGCAAGGTGACATGATCGGCGGCCTGGACGGGGCCTAGTTCGTCGAGGGGGTTGCCCAGTCCGTCCAGCACGCGGCCCTTCAACTGCTCGCCGACGGGGACGCGCAAGGAGGTGCCCAGGGCGATGACTTCGCTGCCGGGATGAATGCCGTGAATTTCGCCCAGGGGCATGAGGAGGACGTGATGATTGCGAAAACCGACCACTTCGGCCAGAGTGGACCCGTCGTGGCGGGCGGATTCGATGCGGCAGATTTCGCCGACGGCGACGAGGGGGCCTTCGGACTCAATGACCAGGCCGATCAATTGCACGACGCGTCCGTGGTTGCGCAGGACCTGGGTTTTCTCCACCCGGCGGAGCAGGTGTTGGAGCCGGTTGACCGGCTGTATGTCGGTGTCCGCGGTCATGTCAGGAGGTTTCTTTTCAAGAGGTCAAATTTGGTTTCGCGCCGTCCATCCACGGTTCCGAAGTTGGTTTCGACCAGGCAGCCGCCGCGGGAGACGTCCGGGGAAGGGAGGAAGCGAAATTCCTGGCCTTCGTCGGTAGTCAGCAAGGGGGAGCCGGCTTTTTGCAGCAATTCCAAATCGGCCCGGTGCAGGCGGACGGTGAAACGGGCGGCGCCTTCCACCTGGGCGAGGGCGTCGCGCACGGCGGCTTCCACCATGGCGTGGGAAATGGGGAGGTCGGCCACCAGTTTTTGCGAGACGGCCAGGGCGAGGGAGACCATGGTGCGTTCGGTTTCGCGGATGACCTGGGGCACGGCCAGGCGCAAGGACTGGAGAAGACCCTGCACCAACTCGTGCAGCTCGGCGCGCTGTTGGATGAGTTTTTCGGTGAGAGCTTTTTCGCCGTCGGCCAACCCGAGCTGGTAGCGGGCCTTTAATTCCGCCTGGCGGAGATCTTCCGGGGAGGGCGGAGCGGCCTGGCCGGCCAGGGGGGCGTCGCGCAAAGGGCGGGAAAGGGGAATGTTTTCAGACCAGGAGTTCATTGCGATAGGTGTTGCGGAGATTGTTCAGATCCACTTCGCCGGCGTCTTCGAGAAGGCGGACGGCCTTGACAATGCGGCCCCTGGCGGCCTCGATTTCGCGCTTCTGGAGCGGTCCGAGCATGGAGATTTCGTCATGGACGGTGGCGGCGGCGCGTTTGGAGACGGCGGAAAGCAGGATGTTTTTGAGATGGAGGCCGGCGGATTTGAGGGACATGGCGAGGTCGCGGAGATCAATTTCGCGCATGATTTTTTGCAGGGCGGTTGGGCCGAGCAAAACCAGGTCGTCGAAGGTGAACATTTTCTGGCGGATCTCGCGGCCCAATTGGGGATTGCGTTTTTCCAGGTCCTGCAAGACGGACTGGCTGAGGTTTTTTTCCAGGGAGTTGAGCAGGGCGGCGGCGGTGCGGACGCCACCGGTCTGGCTGAGGGCGCGGGCGGGCTGGCCGGCGGTTTTCTGACAGAGGACCTTGGCGATGCGTTCGATGACTTCAACCGGGGTCGGCCCCAACATGGCGAGCCGTTCGACGACTTCGTCGCGCGCGGCCGGCGGCAGGAGGGCGAGCAGAGAGGAACTTTTATCCGGGGACAAATAGCTGACGACCAGGGCGATGGTTTGGGGCTGTTCGTGGTTGAGGAGATTGAAAAGCTCGCGGGGGTCCATTTCCAGGAGCGGCTCCAGGGCGGGGACCGGAGCGGCGGCGGGGGCGACACGCCGGATGATGTCGGAGGCGCGGGAGGGGCCGACGGAGCGTTCGAGGGCTTTTTTCGCGTAGGCGGGACCGCCGAGCACGGCGGCGCTGGCGGCGACGGCGACGTCGGTGAATTCCTGCAAGATTTCCTGCTGCATTTCCTGGCTGATAAAGGCCAGGCGCGCCATCTCGGCGGAAACGGCTTCCAGTTCCTCCTCATCGAGGTTCTTGAGGAGTTCGGAGGCGCTGTCGGGGCCGAGGATGATGAGGAGGGCGGCCAGCTTTTGGAGCTTGGTCATGGAGGAGCATTGCAACAAGGCGGCGGCGGTTTCCATAAAGGGGAATTAATTCTCGTTTTTGGCGCGGCCCAGCCAACTGCGCACGGCCTGGGTCATGTTGGCGGGGTTCTCCCGGATCAACTGGTTGAGGACCTCGACGGTGACGACGCCCTTGCCGGGCAGGACGACCCTGGAATGGCCGTTGCCGTTGCCCTGGCCGTTCGCCAGGGGAAAACCGAGGCGGATTTCCTCGGCCTTGGCCTTTTGGAACATGCGCCAGAAGGCGAGGAGGATGCCGAGTGCCAAGGCGGGATAGATGAGCTTTTGCGCCAGATCGAGCCAGACCTGCCGCTTCTCCTGCTGCTCCAATTGCTGGGTCAATTCGCGCACGGGCTGGTCGTTGAAGGGCATTTCTTCCAGGACGATTTCGTCTTGACGGACGGAGTCGCCGGCGGTCTGGATGCCGAGGGCGCCCTGGACGATGCGCTTCAAGGCTTCGACTTCGCCGGGAGTGCGGGGCACGGCTTTGCGGGCGGCGCCCTGGCCTTCAAAGCGCTGGGCAACGAAGACGGCGGTGGAGAGGCGTTTCAAACCGCCGGCGGCCTCGATGACGTTGCTGGTGATCTTGTTGATTTCGTAGCTGCTGTTGGTGACTTTTTTGCGGGTGCGGCTGCTGTTTACCGGGGCGGCGGCCACGGGGGCCGTGGCATTGGTGCCGCCGTTGTCGGGATTGGCGGCGGCGTTGGCCCCGGAGCCGGGCGCGCCGCCGGCGAGGGCGGTGGCGGTGTCGGTGTCCTCGTCGTTGACGGTGGTGGTGCGGGCGACCTGGCCGTCTGGGTCAAATTTCTCCTCGGTGCGGGTGGTGGTGTCCCAGTTGATCTCGGCGGAAACGCGGACGACGGCCTGGCCCGGGCCGAGGACTTTTTCGAGCATGCCCTCGGCTTTTTTGGAGAGGTATTGCTCGAAGTTGCGGCGGGCGGTGAGCTGGTTGTTGGAAAGGCCGGCCACGGAATCGTTGTCATCGTTTTGGGAAAGGACATTGCCCATGTTGTCCACGACGGAAACATTGTTGACTTGCAAGCCCTCGACGCTGTTGGCCACGAGGAAGCGGATGGAATTGACGGCGGAGGCGGGCAACTGGCCGCTGCCCTTGACGCGGACAAAGACGGAGGCGGTGGGTTTGCGCTGGGCGTCGGTGAGGAGGCGGTTTTCCGGCATGACGATCATGACGCGGGCGGATTCGACCTGGTCCAACTGGCTGATGGTGCGGGCCAGTTCGCCCTGGACGGCGCGGGTGTAATTGGCGCGCTGGACGAAATCGGAGATGCCGAAATTGGCCTTGTCGAAAATCTCGAAGCCGACGCCTTCGCCGCGGGGAATGCCCTTGCCGGCCATTTGCATGCGCACCTGATAAACCTTGTCGGAGGGGACGAGGATGGCGCCGCCGCCGCGGCTGATCTGGTAGGGGACCTTGGCCTCGTCGAGGGCGGCAATGACTTTGGCGGCCTCGCCTTCGTCCAGTTTGCCATAGAGCAGCGAATATTCGGCGCGGCTGGACCAAAAGGCCAGGCCGGCCAGCCCGCCGAGGACGGCCAGGGTGGCGAGGAGGAGGCTGAGGCGCTGGTTGAGGCCGAGCTGTTTCCAGATGCCGGTCAGTTGCTGCAGGAGTTGGGAGATGTTTTTATTCATGACAAAGCTGGCTTAGGAAATCAGACCTGCATGCGCATCAGCTCCTGGTAGGAGTCGAGCAGGCGGTTGCGCACTTCCACCATGAGCTGGAAGGAAACGCTGGCTTCCTCCATCGAAATCATGGTCTGGTGCAGGGACACATTTTTGCCGCCGAGCAAACCGGTCACCGCGTCGCTGGCGGCGGCCTGTTTGTCGGAAACCTCCTGGATGAAGCCGCCCAGGACATTGGAAAAGGAGGCGGAACCGGAGGTCGGGGTGGCGGCGGGAGCGGTGAGGTCCAGGCCGGGAGACAATTGCTGCAGGTCGGGAATGGAGATTTTCGGGGTGGCGCCGGCTTGCTGGGCGGCACTGGCCAGTTGGCTTCCCATATCGGGAAGGCCAACCATCTTCAGTGCGCCGAGCGGGTCCATAAGGTGCGGGGGTTATCAATGTTTGCCGATGGAAAGGGCGGCCATGGCCATGGTGTGGGCGTTTTTGGCCACGGCCAGATTGGCCTCGTAAGTGCGGGAGGCGGTGATCATGTCCACCATTTCCTCGTGGATGTTGATGTCCGGCACGGCCACCATGCCGTGTTCATTGGCATCGGGATGGCCGGGCATATAGACCAGGCGCGGCGGGCGGGGGTCGTTTTCGATGCGGGCGATTTGCACTTGTTGCGCGCCGGCCGCTTCCCCCTCCTGCTGGGCGCGCAGCACGGAAGCGAACACCACTTGCTGGCGCTGATAAGGCTTGCCGTCCGGCCCTTTGGTGGTGTTGACGTTGGCGATGTTCTGCGAAACCACGTCCATGCGGATGCGCTCGGCGTCCAGGGCGGCGGCGGTGCTGTTGATGCCGGGGAGAAGGCTGATCATAATTCAATGGGGTTACTTGCCGGTGATGGCCAGCCGCATTTTGGCCAGCGAGGCGCTGATCAACTGCGTTTCCAGCGCGTTTTCAAAGGTGTTTTGGTTGAGTTTCAACATCTCCGATTCCACGGTGACGGTGTTGCCGTCGCTGCGTCCCGAAACGGCCGAGCGGTCCACGGCCAGACTGGGCTGTAGGCCGGCAATTTGCGCTGGGTCGCCGTTTTTCACCGCCTGGCTTAATTGCGCTTCGAAGGACGGCGCGACGTCCAGGCGCTTGTAATTGGGGGTTTCCAAATTGGACAAGTTGCTGGCGATGGCTTCCTGGCGCAGGACGGTTGCGTCGAGCATCTTTTTGGCGGCCACATAAGTGGGCTGATTGAATAAGGCGTCTATCATGGCTCACGAGCTTTCTCCTTCTTAGCAGCCCACATGCCAGCCGGAGGAAAGCCTTGTGCTGCGGGGTGTTTGGCGGGGTGCGGGGGGTCCAAGGTGGCAATTATTGCCAGCGCGCTGCGGCCCCGGTAGGCAAGAATGACCGGGGTCAAGGAATTTGGAAAGGTGGGCAAAATCGTCTCTCGGCACTTATGGGAGCTAATGAAGTTGGTCCCATTTTTTGACTTTTGAGCAGCTTGAAATCATCATTGCCCTTGGGCGGATGCAGACACGCCAATTCATCTGCGGGATTGCGGAACTTTTCAGACCACGTTCCGCGATACACCTCGCGGCGATGACGGACGCGGTTGACACGCACACTGCGATTGTGTTCGGCGAGGTAATCCTCAAGCGGGCGGTAGTGGAGCGGCTTGCGGCGGGCACGCTTGAGCCAAGCCATATCGTCAGCGTCCTCGACTCGCTCCAACAGTTCTTCGTAATTCTTGATGGGAATGATGACGGAGACGGGTTTGCCTTTGTGCGTCACAATTTCGGGTTCGGGAAATGCTGCTTTCACGGCGGCAATCTGTCAGGCGGACGGAATGGCGTCAATCAGACCCATTGGGCGCGATGGGAATGTGACCCCAATGCTTCCTTGCGCATAAATGTAGAATGTTTAGATGTGACCCCAATGCTTCCTTGCGGTTGCCCGTGAAGGCACAAAGAAGGGCAAAGCTATGGCTCCCAGCCGCCGCCCAGGGCCTTGTAGAGGGCGATTAGATCGGAGGAGACGGCACGGTCGCTTTCGATCAGGGCGTCCTGGCTTTGGTAGAGGGAGCGCTGCGCTTCCAGCACGCGCAGGAAATCGGCCAGGCCGTGCTGATAAAGGTCCCGGGCCAGGGCCACCGCCTGTTCGCCCGCCTGGGCGGCGTGGGCGAGGGATTGGCGGCGGGTCTGTTCCCTGGCATAGGCGGTCAGCGCGGTTTCCACATCGGTGAAGGCGGCGAGCATGGATTGCTCATAGGCCGCCAGCGCCTGGTCCACGCGGGCGTTTTGCACGCGAATGTTGGCGCGGATGCGGCCGGCGTCGAAAATCCGCCATTGCACGGTGGGGCCGGCCGTCCAAAAGCGGCTGCCGGCGTTGAACCAGTCGCCGGGGCTGATGCTTTGCAGGCCGACGTCTCCTGTCAATGAGAATTTTGGATAAAGGTCGGAGACGACCGCGCCCACGCGGGCGGTGGCCGCGGCCAGTTGCCGTTCCGCCTGCTGCACGTCGGGACGCCGCTGGAGTAGGTCCGCGGGCAGGCCGACGGGCACGGCCGGGGGCGCGGCGGGAATGGGCGCCGCCTGGGTCAGTTCATCCAGCAGCGCGCCCGGAGGCTGCCCGAGCAGCAGCCCCAAATGATACACCGCGTCCCGGAAACCGGTCTCAAAAACGGGCGTTTCCGCCCCGGTCTCGGCCAGCAGCGCTTCGGCCTCCTGCACGTCCAACTGGCTGGTCAATCCTTTCGCGAACCGGTCGCGCGTCAACTCCAGGATTGCCTCCTGGGCC
>Ga0187848_10003049_pt1 | contig 12631 bp, 8 predicted proteins | sample June2016WEW_4_40_FD_132424 | JGI IMG/M metagenome (GOLD analysis project Ga0187848, IMG submission 132424) | Peatland microbial communities from SPRUCE experiment site at the Marcell Experimental Forest, Minnesota, USA - June2016WEW_4_40 | ecosystem: Environmental > Terrestrial > Soil > Wetlands... | reverse complement strand
TCAACGGGCGTCACCAGCTCGCGAATTCCTCCCTCGAAGTGCATCCCGTGGCAGCGCAGGCAGTCGTCCATCAGTAGTTGCTGCCGGTTGTGCTTCTTGTCCAAGAAGATTTCCGCGTAAGTGGCGCTGTGCGAGCTGGCCGCCCATTCGGCATACTCCTCCTGGTGGCAATTCCGGCAGCGCTCGCTGGCTTGTAAAGCGTCCCTGGTTTTCAGCCTGACCTGCTCGGGCACATGCCCGCGAAGGTGGGTGGCCAGGCGGCGAATATTGTTCCAATGGAATCTCGTTTCCAGCGTGAACACATCCCCGTGGCAGGCAGAGCATGGAACATTTCGATGCGCCGAGGTGTGCCAATCCGTATAGGGCTGCCAGATTTCATGGCAACGGGCGCAGGCCCTCCCTTGGGAATATTCGTAGTAAAGGCTCCCAAGCGGAAGGGAAAGCAAGGCAACCAAGAGTGCGAGCAGAAGCAGTTTGCGAAAACGCGACCTGGGCCGGTCAGTTGGCATCGCCACCCCGAGCGAAGAACAAGTCAAAAGGCAAAACGCAAAAGGCAAAGCCGCAGCAAGGATGGCAACGCTCCAAGAAAGTCATCCTTGGGATTCCACTTTTGCGATTTACGTTTTGCCTTTTGACTTGTTCTTCCGTCATCTTGCGTTTTGCCTTTTGCCTTGTTCATCCGCCATTTTGTCCTCAGCCCCGGAATCGCGTGCCTTTCCATCCTTCCACCAGATGCGCGGAGGCGTAGTAGGCTATAGCCATAATGGTGAGCACCGGATTGAAACCCCCATTCGTAACGTGAACGCTGCCATCCACGACAAATAGATTATCCACGTCGTGCACCTGGCAGTATCGGTTGACCACCGAGGTTTTAGGGTCGTTGCCCATTCTGCAAGTTCCGGCCTGGTGCTGCCCTCCACTCAGGCCCACACGCGGCGGCCGCGGCCATGTGCCCTTCGCTCCAGCCTCCTTGAGCCAAGCCTCCGATTTGGACATGAGGAATCTTGCCACTTCCAGCGTGTGCGGGTGGTTTGATCCTGAGAGACGCGCTACCGGTATTCCCCAGTTATCCTTGACTCGCGCGTCCACTTGAACCCTTGCTTCAAAGACCGGCATCTCCTGCGCCGGGCCCATGACGACGATGCACCGGCGGTACGCCTGGCGCATGAAGTCTTTATGAGCCCTTCCCCAGCCTGGCAGGGTGGGTGGAATCATGGAGGAAAACTGGTAGGGCAAGCGGATGAATTCATTGCAAAGAGCACCACCGCCCACCAAGCCGGGGTTTCCGTGGTTGAAATCAGAGATGGCGATGGAGGCGCCAGGACCAATGTCGTCGTACAGGTCATAATCAAACAGCCCATAAGCGCCTGCATAGCAATGTCCCTGGAGATTCCTTCCCACCCAGTCGGAGCGGTTCCCGAGGCCATTAGGAAACAGCTTGCTCCTGGAATTGAGGAGAAGGCGCGCAGTTTCTGTAGCCCCGCAGGACACTACAACCAGGTCTGCGGACTGTACCTGGAGTCCATCTTGGGAGTCGAAGTAGGCCACGCCCGTGACCCGCCCACGGTCGTCAGTTAGAATCTCCTTCGCCACGCACTCGGCGCGCAGCACACAGTTTCCGCTGGCGAGAGCTTTGGGGATCACGGTGTTGTGGGCGCCGTTCTTGGCATCGACCTCGCAGGCAAATCCCACACACCAGCGGCAGCGCATGCACGCCGGCCGTCCGTTGTAAGGCACCGTGTTCCGTAGCATGGGGATGTCAAAAGGATGCAGGCCCAGCCGCTCGGCGGCGGGTCTCAAAATCTCGTGTTCGCGCCCGGGCGGATGAGGAGGCATCGGCAAGGGCTTTTTGCGTGGGGCGTGGAAGGGATTCCTGGAGTCATCTCCTGAAACCCCAATTTCCCATTCGGCTTTCTCATAGTGTGGCTCGAGGTCCGCGTAACTGATGGGCCAGTCTTCCAGAGTACTACCCTCGACCGCGCCATAGGTGGAGCGCATGCGGAAGTCTTTCTCCATATAACGCCATGCCATCGCTCCATAGCTGAACGTACCACCACCCACGCAAGCGGCGTTATTGCCGTATACACCTTCGCTCGGCAACACGGACCGCTCATGGCCCTGGGCATCCACTACCACGCGACGATAGCGCTCGTCGTCGGGGCCGAAGCCACAACCGAGAACTGAAGTGCGCTGATTGCGGAGATCATCTTTTCGGCAGTCGAACGCCGAGTACCACTTCCCACGCTCCAGCAGCACCACGCTCAACCCCGCTGCGGCAAGCTCTTTGGCCACAATGCCGCCCCCGGCGCCCGCCCCCACCACCACCGCATTAACATGTCTCAGAGCCATTTGATCAACTCGTCAAATCATAGTGCAGGCGTCCGCGAATAGGCGGGTAAGGCAAACCCAGCATTTTCCAGCTCACTCGCCCGCGGTTTCCACCGTGCCGAGGGTCACCGTAAAAGCCTTGCATCGTATGGCTGAGAATGAGGGAGAAGAAATCTTTCGATGAGAGACCCTTCCAAGCTTCTCCCGCCGCCCCGCCCCGTTCGAGTTCCTTCAAGACTTCGTCTTGTCTTTCCGGGCTCAACTCCGTGAATCGATGTCCAAACATCTTGAGGCTCGCTTGCTCGACGCCCCTAATGCCCTGACGGTAGCTGGCACGATGGCGCTTGTACGGACCCATGAGCTGCAGGTCAATGAAGTTCACCACCCCGGCCTCCGTCGCCCCCGGATCCTGATCGGCAGGAATTATGCGCTCGCAAATCGCGCCCACCGTCTGCCCTTCCTCGATCGTAAAAAACCGCCACGGAGTTTTCTTGTTAGTGCAACACACCATTGACCCGGCGGCTGCAGCAGTCGTCACCTGGATAAAATTGCGGCGTGTAATTCTCCTGAAATTGCCCATATCCCATCCTAAAAGAGCCGCCAATAAGAAACCTCTTTCCTTAAGAAATAGCAAGAGACAGAAGGTCCTTGCTGGGGACAAGGGCGATTTTGGATTTTGGATTTTGGATTTTAGATTTTGGATTTTGGATTTCGAATCCTAGATTTTGGATCGCTCTCGCCCCTGCGCTGACTGCTTACTGCTTACTGCCTATTGCTTTCTGCTTTCTGCTTTCTGCCTTGCGCTTTCCGCCTTCAGCCTTTATCCTTTACCCTTTACCTTTTACCCTTTGCCCTTCTGGGAGTGAATATGTCCAATGCCCCACTCAAGATCATCTGTATCCAACTGCTCTTGACCGCGCTCTCTCTCTTTGCCTTTTCCAAGAACGTGCCCGCGCAAGGTGGCGCCGACGCACGCGCCCTGGAGCGCTTGAAATGGATGCGCCAGAACGAAGGAAACCTTTGGAATGTCAATCCCGATGAAGGCGCGTTTCTGCGCGCCTTGGCAGAGAAAGTGCACGCCAAGGAGGGGTTGGAAATCGGCACCTCGAACGGCTATTCCTCGATTTGGATAGGGATGGGCCTGCGCAAGGAGCGCGGCCATCTGCTGACCCTGGAAATTGACGAGGGCCGGGCGAACCTTGCCCAGGCCAATTTCCGAGCGGCAGGCTTGGATTCCGTCATCACACTAAAACTGGGCGATGCGCTCGAGGAAGTTCCCAAACTCCGCGGCCCTTATGACTTCGTCTTTATTGACGCCTGGAAACAGGACTACGTGAAGTACCTCGACATGGTCATCCCCATCGTCAGACCAGGGGGCGTCATCGTGGCGCACAACGTCACCGACCTCAGGGAAGAGCTCACAGATTTTATTCGAGCTGTGCAGACAAACCCGCAGCTAAAAACCACCCTGGAGAATCCCGGCCCTGGTGGCTTTTCAGTTAGCTATAAGCTTCCAGCGAAATAACATCTAAGGCGGTAGAAGGTAGGTGGGGAGGCACCGGGTCGTGGTAATGCCTCAGTTTTGGGCGCGTTCGTCAGGAACGCGGGCTTCTAGCCCGCACAGAGCGCGGCCAAGGATGGCCGCGCTCCCAGGGGTATGCGCCTGAAACTGAGGTATTACGGGTCGTGTCATTTTAGGCTTGACATCTCGTTTGGGCGTGGAGTAAATGATAGCGGCGCAAAACAGTTTGTGAGTCGAGTGGTACCAGCAGAGAGAGCATACTGATTACAGTTTCTTGTATACATATTCTTTTTTTGGGATTCCCGGACGCAACGTGAAACTTGGCCAGAGACACTATCACTAACACAGTCATGTACTTAGGTGCCGTGACTGCTTTGGAATGTCGATTGCTATACGGAAGATGGGTAGCAGCAAGAGTGTACCGGGAGCAGAGGCTAATGTCGCCCTGTCCTCGGACTTGATCGCACTTGAGACCCATGAGGGGAATCTTGGATCTCACTTCTTGTCAATGGAAATTAAGCCCGGACGTGCAAGGGAGGAATGCCCCAAGTTTAGCTTGACAACTGGACTTGAGGTGCTATATGTTCCCCCTTCGCTTCGTCAGTTTTTAACGCTAGTGCAATAATCCCGTAACTTCCTGCGATCGCAAGGCGGCCAATTGATGCTGGCGACCAACCAGTGGCGCGGCCCCGGCTACGATTACTTCCAAGCCGAGTGGCTCAATGCGGCCTGCCGGGACAGATGTGGCAAAAATATCTTGACAAAGGTAAAGGAAAACGGTAACAAGGATTCCCTTATTAGAGGAGCGTCCGGTTGGGGTAGTCGGAAGCTCTTACGAGAGTTTATGTAGAAAGGGGCGCAACGGTCTGGCGGCCTACGTTGCGGCGAAGGCTATGGGCGATTGCTATCAACGAGACTCACGTTCACTCCTCGCCCGCGAACAAGAATCAATTGAAACTTCGATCCACTGGAGGCTTGCCAGCCCTACCTCAACCGTCGCGTGGATCAATCCTACAGGAGGGTATAGATGATGCGAAAGTTGGGAATTGTTCTTGCACTTTTGTTCATGCTGGCAGTCGCTGTGGGCTCTGCCCAGGCGCAAACTCTGGCGACAGCCAATGTGATCGGAACCGTCGTGGACCCGTCAGGCGGCGTGGTGCCAGGAGCGGTTGTTGGGGTGGTCGACCTCTCAACGAATATAACGCGGACATCGCAAACTAACAAGGCCGGCCATTATGACTTTACCGGCCTGAAGGTCGGCGTCTACAATATTACCGTGAAGGCGAAGGGTTTCCGCGAATCCACGATTACGAACGCGACTCTGGAAGTAGGTAGGGATTACACCTTCGACGTGACGCTTGAAGTGGGGGCAGCAACGGAACTCGTAGAAGTCCGTGCCACCGTCGGCGCGGAGCTGCAAACGACGAGCTCCACCATGGGCACGAGCCTCTCGGGTAGCTCGATACTCAACCTGCCCGCCGCGGACCGTGACATCACGTCTTTACTTTACTATCAACCCACCTCCTCGCCGTCTTATGGTGGAGACCCGGGAACCAACGAAACGGGCGGCCAGATCGCCGGCGCCATGAGCGACGAGAACACCTTCATGGTGGACGGCGGCAGCAACACCAGCGTTCTCGAGGGTGACAACGGTTACGGCTCTGCCTACGGCGGCACATTCAGCGCCGGCCGCGGGGTGCTTCCCACGCCAATCGAGAGCGTCGAGGAGTTCAGGGTCAACACCAACAACATGACCGCCGACTTCAGCACGTCCACCGGCGCCGAAGTGATGGTGGTCACCAGGCACGGCACCAACCAGTTCCACGGCGCGGCCTACGACTACTTCCAGGGCCAATGGCTGAACTCCAACGACTGGTACAACAACTTCGTCGGGGACGCGAAGCCCACGATGCACGCTAACCGCTTCGGCGGCTCCTTGGGCGGTCCGCTGCTGCCAAACTGGGGTGGTGGCAAGACCTACTTTTTCATGAATTATGAAGGCCAGCGTTACCCACGCGCAGGCCCGATTGAGGCCACTGTACCGTCGGACATGCTGCGGGCAGGCATCCTGCAACTCAAAGACGCTTCGGGTAGCGTCGTGCAGTATGACTTTAAGCCTGGGAACACTTCCACTCAATGTGGCCCCGACGGCGGGCTGGCTTGCGATCCGCGCGGCAAGTACCTCAACCCGATAGCGAGCCAGATATGGACACAATATGAACCCGAGCCTAACGACTTTCATTTCGGAGACCGCTTGAACACCTTCGGCTATCGCAGCACGCTGGTCTACCCGCTCCGGGACGACTTCGGGGTGGTGCGACTCGACCACGAATTCGGGCCGAAATGGCGCTTGTTTACCAGTTACCGCATGTGGAAGGAGAACAATCCCAACACCCACCAGGTGGACTACGGCGGCCTGCTCTCGGGCGACAAGAAGGGTCAAGCCGCCTCGGCTTCCAGCATGCCAAATCAGCCGAGCATGTGGGTGACAGGGCTCAACACCACAGTCTCGCCCAGCCTGACCAACGACTTCAACTTCAGCTTCAACCGGAACTATTGGGCGTGGCGTCGGGCGGGCGCTGTACCCCAAATTTCGGGCATTCCGGGGGCGATGGAATTCGGCGAGTCCGCCTCCTTGATCCCCATGAACATTGACACCCAGAATTCCCGTAAGCGGCTCTGGGACGCGCACGATTTTGACTACCGCGACACGCTGACTTGGCTCAGGGGCACCCACCTCTTCCAGTTCGGGGGCGAAGGACGCCACATTTGGATGCACTTCGACCGGTACGACAACGTGGTGGGAGGGCTGACCCAGCTCGTTTATCAACTCACCAACAGCAGCAGCGTGGTAATGGACCCGATATACCTGCCGCAGCCGTGCAGCGGGTCGCTTTCCACCAACTGCCTTCCCGACAGCCAGAAAAGTAGCTGGAAGAGCTGGTATGGCGAGTTGCTGGGCATAGTGGGTCAATCCTCGGTTGTCGCCACCCGCACTGGGGCGAACCTGAACCTGAATCCTCTCGGTACGCCTTTGAGCAGTTTCGATATAGATGATAATTACAGCCTCTACTTCAGCGACACCTGGAAAATCAAGCCTAGTCTGACGCTCGCTTATGGTCTCAACTGGAGCGTGCAGATGCCGCCCTACGCAACAAATGGCGAGCAGGATATTGAGGTGGACTCTGCGGGCAACATTATTACACCAGAGAATTATCTGGCTAATCGCCTGGCAGCCGCGCAGAGCGGGCAGGTGTACAACCCGACGATCGGGTTCTCGCCGATCGGGGCGGTAGGCAGTGGGATGAAGTATCCCTACAAGCCCTTCTATGGGGGTTTCGGCCCGCGCGTTTCTCTGGCGTGGAGCCCCAACATTAACGAGGGCTTGCTGGGCAAGCTGATCGGCGGTAAGTCCACGGTGATCCGTGGGGGGTACGGTCGTTTCTACGACAGGATCAACGCTATAGACCAGATTGCCGGCCCTACGTTGGGCGATGGCTTCCTAGAGCCGGTATCGTGCTATGGCGCCTCGACCTCCGGCCAGTGCCTGGGCCCCAGCGGGGTGACCCCGACCAATGCGTTCAGGATCGGCGTGGATGGGAACGTCGCGCCCTTCCCGGCCATCTCGCAAACCCTGGCGAGCCCGGTGCAGCCGGGCGTTAACGCCCCCTATTCGCCTCTCGCTGAATCGTTGGGCTACAACTTCCGGCCCGGAACCTCGGACCAGATCGACGTCAGTATCCAGCGGCAGTTGAAAGGTGACATGATCCTGGAAGTGGGCTACGTGGGCCGGTGGGCTAAGCACCTTTACCAGGGTTTCGACTTGAATGATGTCCCTTGGATGATGAATTATGGCGGGCAGACCTTCGCCCAAGCTTACGCCAACGTCTGGTCGTCCCTGACAGGCCAAGCGGTGCCGGGCCATTCGAGCCCAGTCTCACCAACCGCCACACAGCCCTTCTTCGAGAAGGCCCTGGCGGGCAGCGCCTACTGCGGCGGCTTCCCGAATTGCACGGCCGCCGTCGCCTCTCAAGAATCCGCCAACATTACCACCAACTCGGTGACCTCTCTATGGCAGGACCTGGACAGCTCGTTCACGTTCGGCCCCACCCTCCTCTCGACCAACCAAGCCAATCTCGCTCTAGCGGACACGACCAACGGCTTCTCCAACTATCAGGCCCTGGTCATTTCGCTGCAAAAGCGGGCTTCACATGGCCTGACGTTCAATGGCAACCTCACTTATGGCCACAGCCTGGGTACTTATTCCATTAACCAGGAATATACCGAAGCCGACTCGACCAATCCTTGGAACCTCCGTACTGACTACGGACCGCAGGTTTGGGACCGGAAAGCCACCGTTAACATCCTCGGTACGTATCAACTCCCCTTCGGCAAAGGCATGCACTGGTCGAGCTCAAACCCAGTGCTGAGCAGAATCATGGGTGGCTGGTCCATCTCGCCCCTCTTCACTTTCGGGACAGGCCTGCCGATGCCGGTCTACACCGGTTCCTGCCAGGAGTTCGGCGAAGGCTTCGCCGGCATCTGCGGCGGGGCCGTACCTGTGAATGTTAACACCGCGAAGCTCAGCAACTCTCCCCACTTCGGCGTTACGAGCAACGGGGTTACCGGCTGGACCGGCGACCCTGCTAACGGGGGGCCGGGAATTAACATCTTCGGGAATAATGCGGCACAGACGTTCACCCAGTTCCGGCCGCTCTTTCCGGGTATCGACGGACGGAGCTTGGCTAGTGGCGAACTGCGGGGGCTGTCGCGCTACAATCTCGACCTCGGTTTGACCAAGGACACTCGGGTCACGGAGCGCGTGGGCGTCCAATTCTACATGCAGATGTTCAACGCGCTCAATCACATGGAATTTGCCGATCCATGCTGGAACAGTCCTTGCCTCAACCTGCTGGATCAGCCCGACTGGGGTGTGATCAACTCCCAGTTCAACGTGCTGAACGGTCAATACACGCGGCAGATCCAGCTTGGCTTGCGGGTTTCCTTCTGAGTTCCACACAAGGAGCGGTTCACAGACCGCCCCTTCCACAGCAGGAACTCTCTGGCGGGTTGGGCCTCACGGCCCAACCCGCTTTTTCTTTTCCCCTGCCCAGCGTTTTAAGTTGTGAAAAAATCGATCGTATTAACCACAGAGACGCCGAGACACAGAGAAGAAGCCCCTTCTTTATCAGTTCTCTGTGCCTCGGTGTCTCTGTGGTGAGAAGCTTGTTAAACGTCTTCTCGCGCCCACGGCCTGACAGGGAATGCCGGCCCCTCAGAGGAATTTGCGGGTAGATTCCGGCTGTGGTGAACCGCCAGGCTTGTGATAGAGTGCGAACTCAGCAGCTTTGAAGGCGCGAAATCGGGCCTGAGTCTCACTTCTTTCTCGCGCACCCACCCTGGGCTGGAGCATTGTTCGCGGAGGTGGTCAGGTGTACATTAGAGTCGGACGTGAAATCAAAATGGAAGTCCGACCTCGGTAACATGGCCCTGCTACGTTCAGCCAAAACCGGTCAGCAACGCCACGGCCGCGGCGGGTCCGGGCGAAGAAGTGGAGGTTCTTCCCAGGCGCCCCTGAGCGGTGGGCTGAAAAAGCAGCAGCCCAATCTTCTCTCCGACGTGAGTGGGCGGCAGAGCTTGTCACGCTTTTCGGACCTCACACTGATTGCCTTTTTGGTGGTCGGCGCGGCTTTGCCCTATCTGAATACCCTGCGCAACGGCTTTGTTTCTGACGACGAGATGCAGGTGCTGGATAACCCTTACATCCGCAATTTCCACCATTTGGCGAAAATCTTTACGACTCCGGTCTCGTCTTACGTCGGCGTGAAGATGGCGAATTATTATCGGCCCTTAATGAATGTGGGGTATCTGCTTTGCTATCAAGTTTTCGGGCCTCACCCTTTCGGCTTTCATCTGGTCAACATCGTCCTGCACGCGGCGGTCGTGTGTGCTGTCTTTCTACTTACGAAGCGGATGTTCCAGGACCGCAATTTGGCATTAATAGCAGCCGTATTGTTCGCAATCCATCCTATCCACACCGAAGCAATCGCCTGGATCGCGGCCGTCCCCGATTTGCAGTTGAGCTTATTCTACCTGCTCACTTTCTGGTTTTTTTTGGCAGTGGCGCGGCCTGGCGGGAGATTTTCGTACTTCGCGCAGCTTGCCATGGCGGGGAGCTTCGTGCTGGCTATATTCTCCAAGGAGCAGGCGGTGACGCTCCCACTACTGGCCACCGTCTACGAACACTTCTACCGCGCCGACCGTGCGGAAACGAGACCAGCTCAAAAACTTTTGCGCTACGCGGTGCTGTGGCTCCTGACCGTTGCGTACCTTGTGTTCCGAGTTCGCGTTTTGGGGGCGCTGAGGTCGGGTCGGAATTACGATCTCACTTGGTACCATGCATTTGTATCCGCGATCGCCCTGGTAGGTCAATATCTTTGGAATGTTCTTTGGCCCTTGGACCTCCGCACGGACTGCCCTTTCCACCCGCCCTCCGGCTGGTTTGATCCAGCGGTCGTTGGGGGGGTGGCTGCCTTGACAGTATGCAGCGCCCTTTTCTTTTTTTTGTGGCGCCGCGCCCAGTCCCTGTCGTTCGGGCTCCTGTGGCTGCTGGTACCGCTGGCTCCGGTTCTGTACGCCCGTTGGATGCCGACCGGTACTTTCGAGGAACGGTATCTCTACCTGCCGTCTGTAGGCTTTTGTTGGTTACTGGGTTGGGGATTCCTGAGATTGCGGACTCGAGCCTCAGCCCGCGGCGCTATCTGGAGCAGGGCACTTGCCACCGCGTTCGTCCTCCTGGTGGCGCTTTGTTCGTTCCGCATCATCACGCGCAATCGCGACTGGAAGAATGACTTGACGCTCTACACGAACACGTTGGCCGCTTGTCCTGACGCTTTCTATGTCAGGGAGTTTCTGGGGGCAACCTATTGGGAAATGGGGGATGCGGAGTCTGCCGAGCGAGAGTGGCATGAAGCGCTCAAAATGGCGCCGCAAGACCCGTATACTTTAGGCGACCTCGGGATGGTGTATCTGAAAAACCAGCAATACTCAGAAGCGGTTGATTTTTTGAAAAAGTCCCTCGAGTTCGATCCGGATAATGCAGCCTCACACCTATACCTTGGCGTCGCGTACATGGATACGCATGCGCTCGAACTCGCGGAGCCTGAACTGCGCACGGCCGTCTCCCTTTTTCCTTTGAATTCCAACGCGCGAAATGCGTTGGGAAAGCTGTGTCTGGAAGAGGGGCGGACTGTTGAGGCCGAAGAACAGTTTCGCCGCTCCGTCGAGGTCGAGCCGAATGTTAGGGGTTACGGCGGGCTCGGACTGATCCATTGGCAGCGGGGAGACGTGAAGCTTGCCGAACAGGAGTGGCGTGAGGCCCTTAGGTTGGCCCCCAACGACTCATCCATTTTGAACAACCTGGGGCTGCTGTGTACCAACCAGGGGCGCTACACGGAGGCTGTCTCCTTCTTCCATAAAGCCATTGAACTGAAACCCGACGACCCTAACCCTCACTTGAACCTGGGAATCGCTTATGGGAAGACGGGCCAGAATGGCTCCGCGGAGGCAGAATTCCGCACCGCGCTGTCCCTTTCACCACAGCAAGACAACAGCCAAGCCCATTTCAAACTAGGCGCACTCTATCTCTCCCAGGGCCGAAGGGCGGAGGCGATGAGGGAGTATCAGGCGGGCCTGAAGAGCGACCCGGAGAACCGCGATGCTCTCGCGGCGGTGGCAAAACTGAGTTCTCATGTTCGCGCTCAGTGACGCTCAAAGTGTCGGCTGTCTGCGACGAAATTCTGCGGGAACCAACATCCGCTTGGTAAGTTAAACGTCTTCTCGCGCCCACGGCCTGACAGGGAATGCCGGCCCGTCAGAGGAATTTGCGGGTAGATACCGGCTGTGGTGAACCGCCAGGCTTGTGATAGAGTGCGAACTCAGCAGCTTTGAAGGCGCGAAATCGGGCCTGAGTTCAGGGCGAATGTTGGACACGCGGTCCTGGGTGCTGAAAACAATGTGCGTCAGCAGGTTGGCAAATGTCTGGGCCATTTTCTTTCGCCCGCCACGGCGGGCTGAACGAAGATTGTTGGTTGGTCCTTGACCCCAGGGCTTACTCCCCTGGGCTATCCAGCCTTGCGGGACGTCCGCCGCGGCGAGCTGCTAGGAACGCCGGTGGGGAGGACCGCCCAATACCTCGCGCACCTTGCGAGCCAGCGCCTCGGGGGAAAAAGGCTTTTGCAGGAATGCCCCACCTGAATCAAGCCCGCCTTGATACCAGAGCGCGTTGTCCGCGTAACCCGAGATGTACAGTACTTTGATCTGCGGGAGCAAATTAGCCAGCCGGCGGGCGAGTTCGCGTCCATTCATCTGCGGCATAACCACGTCGGTCAGCAGCAGATCAATCGGCTCCCCGTACTGTTCCGCGAGTTCAAGTGCTTCCTCACCGCGGCTGGCTTCCAGGATCCTATAACCTTTCTCCCTCAAGACATTTCGCACCAGCGCCCGGACTGCGTCTTCATCCTCCACAAGCAAGAGCGTCTCTGTTCCTTGTTGGGCCTTGAATCCACTTCGCCCGGGGCCCGACTCATCAACCTCCTCCTCGGTTCGAGGCAGGTAAATCTTGAAGGTAGTCCCCTTCCCCACTTCGCTGTATACCCAAATGTATCCCCCGCTCTGCTTGACGATGCCGTAGACCATTGCCAACCCCAGGCCGGTGCCTTTTCCCTTCTCCTTCGTGGTAAAGAATGGGTCAAAAATGCGGGCTTGTGTTTCGGCATCCAT
>Ga0187848_10003040_pt1 | contig 12659 bp, 9 predicted proteins | sample June2016WEW_4_40_FD_132424 | JGI IMG/M metagenome (GOLD analysis project Ga0187848, IMG submission 132424) | Peatland microbial communities from SPRUCE experiment site at the Marcell Experimental Forest, Minnesota, USA - June2016WEW_4_40 | ecosystem: Environmental > Terrestrial > Soil > Wetlands... | reverse complement strand
GCGCGTGCCGTGGCGAAGCGCTCGTGTTCCGCGCGCTCGCGTCCAAGATCGCGGAGCACCTCGCCCGGCAGGGCGGCCCCTTCATCCGTTTCCGGAATGCGATTGAAGGCTTTGATCTGGTCGTCCATGATCGGCAGCAGGCGATCGTGGAGCTGCGTGCAGAGGGAATCGAGGTGGTCGGTCGAGATCTCCAGCCGCGATTGTCCGCCCGAACCCGAGGCCGGCCGGAGAGTGGCGGGCCCCGGGGCTTGCAGGTAGTTTTCGCCCAGCATCTGCCGGAGTCGCGCCTTCAATGTCAGGATGGCTGCATGACGCTCTGTGTCCAGGTTTCCCGATGCGTTGACATTGGCGAAATCATTTAGCCCCGGCTGACCGGCAACCGCATCGAGATTGCCGATCTCGCGGGAAAAGGCGAGCACGTGCCCGGCGGCGTCGGCAACGCCCAGGGCCCCGTGCCAGATTTCCTGCTCCGTGGCCGAGCCCTGGAAGCGGACGATCGGCGGCAGCGAACCCTTGGCCGGCGGCGGCCCGTCAAAGCGATCCTTCAATCGCTCCGGCGGCCAGGCACGATTGATGATTTTCCATAGGACAGTTTGCACGCTGTTCCAGTTCCGATCGTCGGTGTAGTCGATTTCGTCCGCAAGCTTCTGTCGGCGGGATTGAAGGACATGCACGGGCGGAACGGCGTTCTCGTCCCTGCGATACCAGTCTCGCAGGACGTCGGCCGCCGCCATCTGACCGTCGGTCGCCACTTGTGCTGCCGCCTGTTCGAGCGTCTGGAACTCATCGACCGAGACGTCCTCGGCCAGCGGTTGCCAGCCGTAGCGGTCGCCCAAGAGAATGAGGAAGTTGGGTTGCGGCGAGACTTCCTGCGCGCGGTGAAGCTCTTCCATGCAAATCCGCATGGTCCGGTGGTCGAGTCCCGCCTCGGTGGGCACGCCCCAGCGAAGGTCGATCACCTGGAACTGGAAGCCGTGGAGCAGGCAATGCCGCTCCAGTTTCGGCCAGACGTGGTCCTGCAAGGCGTTGCGTTCGTGCACCAGATCGCTGAAGGTGGAACTGACGAATAGGCGAATGACTGGGCGGAAACGGGGCGGTGTCGTAATGGGGGTAGAAGTCATGGCAGCACATCATGCAACGCGGAGAACATGACCACGCAGATAGGTTTCGAGGCAGCAGACATTGCCAACTCCTGCCGGCCGAAGGGTTGCTATTCCCTATAGGTATAGCAACTGCCGACCCATTCTGCCAGGGCCCCCAATCCGGGAAGTGCTGGGCTTCTGATGTGCTCTTCTGTCCTCACTCCCGAGAAAGGTTCGATTGCCGGTGCAGAATGTTCCCCGGTCGTTGCCAATCGTAACTCCAGCCCAGCGAGTCCCAAATTGCCGTCTCAGAATCAAAGTGCCGAAAACTCGTGAAAATGGGACGTAAATGAGAGACGCTCTGAGGCGAGTGTTCTCCCCCGACAGAAGGGTGGCCTGTCTCCGCTACGAAGCGACCGCTTGGGCGCATCGCACCGCCGCGCCTTAGGCGAGGCCGACACCGCGCGCTGGCCGGACTCCTCGAGCACCTTGGCAGCGGCGTCCAGGCCGCTCATCCGCTTCTCCTTGGGATCCTTCTTGGCCCGCGACCGCTTGGCCTTCTCGGCCTTGCCCTGGGCGGCCGGCTGGGCGGTGGCCGTTTCTTCGCCCCTGGACGCCGACGTTTGCGCCGGTCGGGCCTCGGCCGGGGCCTTGGCTCTCTCTTGGCACCCTTGCCCTTCTTGCCGCCCGCCGGGGCCCCGTCGCCCCCGACGGCCGCCCGCAGGCGCTGGGCCGACTGGATGCGGACCTTCTTGCCCGTGGCCAGGTTCGTGGCGTCCCAGCCGCCGTAGCGGCTCTCCGCATCGCTCCGCACCTGGACGACCTTGTTGGTCACCTTCGCGGTGTACACGCGTCCGATATTCACCTCGCTCTTCTTCATGGCACATCTCCTTGGAAAAAAGGATTCGTCGATCTTCGCAGCGAACTCCTGCGTTCGCCCGCACATCCACACAGGAGCCAGGGTTTCGGAAGAAGATCAAGCGGAATTCCGGCCCGGCTGGGCCAGATTCTTGTGATTGTTGTGTAATGGGTCCGCGGCCCGGCTTGGCGGTCCCGGATGTTCCGTCACGAGCGTCATTTGCGTCATTTCTCGGGAATTGGAGCGAGGTTTGCGTCACGGCCGCCGCCTCATCCGTCACCCCGCCGCCATTTGCGGCATGCCAGGCCGACTTATTGGCATCGCCTTGCACCACGTTGTACCGACCGCCCCGCGGGCATGACGCGCGTGACGAACATGACGCAATTCCAGGGAGGCCCGCACATGCCTGACAAAAGTCCGTCGCTCCGCTGGCCGCTCTCGCCGCGCGCCGCGGCGTGTGGCCCAGCGAACGTGTCGCTCTTCAAAGACAAGCGTTGCTTGGGTACCGCGGTAGTGACGGCCGGCTCGGCGCCCGCCTTCTTCGGCGTGGAAGAGGCCGGAGCAGTCACGCTCAAGTGGCGACTGCCCGGCGGCGAGGAGAAGAGCCGGAACATGGTGGCCGAAAAGGTGGTCCGCGTGCTGTTGGACGGACCGTGAGCAGGGTGGGCGGGAAGGGCGTATGGTGTGCCGGATCGGTGAGTTTCGGGCCTCACAGTAAACAGCTTTCAGGGAGGGCACTCACCCGGATGGGGACTTCCGGGAGGCTTCCGCCGAGGACTTCCCGGAACACATCGGCGCCACCTGGCACATCCGGGGACATAGGCACATCCCTTCGCCCCACGCACCCACCGCTGGAGGGGCAGGCGCGCCCCCCCCGGCCGCATTTTCCTTGTTTGCATCCGTTTCTTTGTATGATACAATGTTTCTCATGAACGAACGCACGATCGGCCAGAACATCCGCCGCCTCCGGAAGGCCACCGGCCAGACGCTGACCAGCACGGCGCGGGCGGCGAACATCACCAAGAGCACGCTCTCCAAGATCGAGAACGGCCAGGTCTCCTCCCCCATCTCGACGTTGATCCGCATCGCCGACGCGCTCGATCAAAGAATCGACCAATTCTTCGCCGAGACCGACGGCGAAGACATTTTCACGCTTACCGCCAAGGGCAAGGGCCGGCTGGTCACGCGGGACGGGTCGCGCTTCGGCTACAGTTACGAGGCGCTGGCCGCCGGTTTCCCTCACAAGCTGGCGGAGCCTTTTCTTCTGACCACGCAACCCGGCGACCGCCCCAAACCGTTCACGCACGACGGCCAGGAGTTCGTTTACATGCTCGCCGGCCGGATGCGGTTCTTTATCGGCGGCAAGTCGTTCCTGGTAGGGCCGGGGGATTCACTGTACTTCGATTCCCGCCACGAACATTACTCCTGGGTGGCGGGGAAACGGCCGGCCCGCTTCGTGTGCGTCTTCCTGCAAGTGCCGCGCGAGGGGGCGAGGACCGGCCGGCGCAAACCGAAGCGATGACGGAAACCGGAACAATGCGAAAGGAGAGGAAGAGATGACGCGCACCAGTCGCATTCTGCGTTTGTTGTTGTCGGCGACGGCTTTCCATCTGGCCGCCTGGGGGACGGAAGTTCCGCCCGTGCAAGGCGGGGATCAAAAGCCGGCGCCCGCCGGCGCGGAGGTGACGCTGGTCGGAAACGTGTTCTGCAATTCGCACACCGGCGAGAAGCAGGAAAAAGTCTACTTCATGGCCTTGGACGGCACGCCTGAGATCAAGGCCGAGTTCGATTCCATCGTCGAGAAGTACTACCCCGACAAGGGACTCGACAGCGAGGCGGCCAAAACCCTGGCGGCAGAGTTCGATGCGCGGCTGAGGTACAACGTGGACGGCCCCAGTTTCGCCAGGCTGCACAAAGAGGTCCTCTATACGGGACGCGGCCCATTCACTCTGACCGGTGTGATCTCCGTCAGGGACGGCGCCAAATGGTTCACGGTGAGCAAGTACGAGCCCAAGGGTCGAGTCCATTGGCCGGCCAAAATGCTGGCACCCGACAAACCGCTGGTGATGCCAAACAAGGAGCCGCTGGTTCTGAAGATCAATGATTCGTTGTCCTTGAAGTGCATCTATGTTCCGCCCGGAAGGTTCTTCCAGGGCGAACCCTATTACATGATCAGGAGCTGGCAGGAAGATCCGCCGCACCTGGTGACGCTGAGCAAGGGCTGTTACATCGCAGAGATCCCCATCACCTGGGAGCTTTATCAGGCCGTCACGGGCGTCGACGCGCGCAAGCACGGCGAGGACCCGCAGTCCGCGGCAAACCTGTCCTGCGCCAACGTCTACAACTTCTGCCACTTGTTGTCGAAAAGCTCCGGCCGCAAAGTCCGGCCGCCCAGCAGCGCGGAGCTGGTCTACGCCTACCGCGCGGGCACCTCCAATCCGCCCTTCCAGGAGAAGTATTCCGGCAAGGGCATCGTGGCCGACGGCACCGCGCCGGTCAAGGCCACGCAGCCCAACGCGTGGGGAATCCATGAATGGATGTGCAATTACAGTTGGGAGCGAACCGGCGACCTGCCGGTCTCCGAGCACAAGCACGTGGTCGATCCGAAGTACATCCCCCCGGCAGATTCGGCCAACCCGACCCGGGAGCACAAGTGCCAACACGCCGGTTTCGGGCTGGCAGGCTATGAGATCGGCGAATTCGAATACATCAGCGGGGACGCGGGCCCCGGCGGCAAGGCGGGGTACGCGCCCAACGTCCGCCAGCGCATCGTCGTGGAAGAAGAGGCGATCGCGAACGGCGGGAAATAATGAGGTGGACCTTTGAGCAACGGCCATTGACGGCGCGTCGGGAACTGACCTATTCCTTTCACATTCCTGGGGAGGTGTTGCCATGAGACGAGTATCGCTGCTGGTTGTCGGGGTGTCGTTGGTCGCGTTGTCGCTTCTGCCGTGCGTTTCGGCGGCGGCGGGTGAGCCCGCGGCGGGAGCGCAGCCGCCTGTCGCAAACGCCGGCGAGGTCACGCTCAAGGGCGTGCTGATGCTGGAAGACGCCTGCACCCCGAAAGCGCCTAAAGAGACGCGCCACATGGTGGTGTTGTTTGCCTTGGAAGGGACTCCCGAGGTGGCAGCCACCTTGGACGCCATCATGAAGGGGAATTGGCCGGGCGACAGCATGGATGCGAAGCAAGCCCGCAATATGAACGACGCGTTCAGTGCGCGGCTGAAGTATTATTTCACCCCCGGCGAGCTCACTACGAAGTGCGTGAACGGCTCGAAGGACGTGCCGGGCTGCATGTGGGGCAATCCGTGCGTGGCCGTGACCGGCACGATTTCCGAGAAAGACGGAAAGAAATGGATCACGCCCGGCAAGGTCTTCACCCAATATCCCGACAGGAAGCAGGTTACACCCAAGTATCCGGACAAGATGCTGGCGCCCGATCGGCCGCTGAAGATGGCCGGCAAGACGCCCTTGATGCTGAAAGTCGGCGACAAGCTGTCGTTGCGGTGCATTCTGCTGCCGCGGGGATCGTTCCTGTTTCTCAAGCCCTTTTACGTTCAGCCTCGCTGGCAGGACGAATATCCGATCGTGGTCACCTTTACCAAGCCGTTCTGGCTGGCGGAAATCCCGGTGACCCAGGAGATGTGGGAGGCGGTCATGGGGAGCAACCCGAGCACGCTCAAGGATCCTCAACGCCCGGTCCGCAACGTCACCTGCGCCGAGGTCAACAAGTTTTGCAAGATTCTCTCGGAGAAGAACGGCCGGACCGTCCGCTTGCCCGGGGAGGCCGAATGGGAATACGCGGCCCGCGTGGGCACCTCCAATCCGCAACTGGACGTGAAATACCAGGACCAGAAGAGCGCGGGGCGCGCCAGGGGAGAGTGTCTGCCGGTAAAGTCCAAGAAACCCAATGCCTGGGGGCTGTACGACATGATCAGCGACAATGCGTACGAAATGCTGCGGGACGCGTTTGTGCTGGATCGCCGCGTGGACGAGGTCGACCCCTATTTCTCGTGCGAGAAGGACGAAGCGGCCGGCAAGAAACACGGCCATTGGGGCAGGAATACCGTCACTTACCACGAAGCCGTGGGCGATGCCAAGGATGAAGCAGCCTACGGAAGCACGAAGTTCCGCGTCGCCGTGGAGGCCACGCCGGAGGAGATCGCCGAGATGGAGAAGGCCGTCGGCCAGTAGGCTCGCCGTTAGGGACCGCGAAAGAACAAGTCAACGGAAGGAAGGGGGAGTCACTGTGCGACGAGTATCGTTGCTGATGGTCGGGGTCGTACTGGTTGTGTTGTCGCGCGGCGCCTCCGCCGGGGCGGCGGAGCACGCCGCGGCCGGCAAGGAGGTCACCCTTATCGGGCTGGCGTTGAACAACAGCCATCTCTACGAAAAGCAGCAGTATGTCTTTTTCCAGGCATACGACGGCACCCCCGAGGTCAAGGCCGAGTTCGAGAAGATCTTGGCCGAGTATTTTCCGGACAAGGGCCTGGATGCGGATGCGGCCCGGAAGCTGCAGGACCAATTCATGACCCGCCTGAGATACGAGGTGGGTGGGCCGCTCGTGGAGGAGCTGCACAAGGTCGTCATGTATAGCGCGCCCTACATGGCCTTGACGGGCGTGATCTCCGAAAGGGACGGCAAGCGGTGGATCACCGCCAGCAAGTACGAGAAACTCTACACGGACATCAAGCATCCCAAGTACAGCTTTCCGCATTCTTCTTTTCCCGCCAAGCTGCTCACGCCGGACAAGCCCTTCGTCATGCCGGATCGGGAGCCGCTGGTGCTCAAGATCAGCGACGCCCTGTCGCTCAGGTGCATCTACGTGGCGCCCGGCCGGTTCTTCATGGGCGAGCCGCTCTACCAGGCCACACACGGGAACGCGGCCGAGGATGCACCGCACATGGTGACGCTGACCAAGGGCTATTATCTGGCCGAACACCCGATCACGCAGGAGATGTTCGAGGCGGTAACGGGCTACAATCCCAGCGCCGAAAAGTACAAGCAGGCCACGGCGCCCGTCAATGTCTCCTGTGTCGACATGTACAAGTTCTGCGAGCGGCTGTCGGCGAAGACCGGGCGCAAGGTCCGCGTTCCCACGGCCGCGGAGTGGGAGTATGCGGCCCGCTCGGGCACGTCCAACCCGAAGTTCCCGCAGAAGTACGAGGCCCACATGACCAAGGCCAAGGGTGACAAGCGGCCGCCGGTGAAGTCCGCACCACCAAACGCCTGGGGATTCTACGACTTCTTCTGCGACGGCTGGGTCGAGCGCGTCGGCGACAGCCACAATGACCACGAAGACCAGGTGGACCCCGAGCACATCCCGCCCCAAGACAAGACCGAGGCTACCAGAAGTCAGAAGCATGGGCACTTGGGCGAGAGCCTGACCTGCTGGTTGGGCAACCCCGAATTCATCGGCAGCGAACGCGGTGAGGGCCCGGGCGGTTACTGCGGGGTCGTCATGTTCCGGGTCGTCGTGGAGGCGACACCTTCGGAAGCAGCCCGCAAGGATTCGGACAAGAAATGAGGTGCTCCTTGAAGACTTCGGCAACCAACACGGCGATCGTCGGGATTCTCCTGGCGTTGACTGTTTCAGCAGTGGCCCTTGTCGCGGAGGCGGACCACAGCGCCGCGGCCGATTGGCCCAATTGGCGCGGGCCCACCCATGACGGCGTCTCGAGCGAAAAAGGCTGGCTCACGGCCTGGCCGAAAGAGGGCCCCAAGCGACTTTGGACGGCCGAAGTGGGCTTCGGCCACGCCGGCGCGGCGGTCCGGGCCGGCAAAGTCTTTATCATGGGACGGGACGGCAAGCAGGACATCGTCTTCTGTTTCAACGCCGATACCGGAGCGACGGTCTGGAAGCACTCGTACCCGGCCGAAGAGTCGAGCTACGGCCGGGGGCCTCGCGCCGCGCCCGCGGTTGACGGCAAGGCCGTTTATACCGCAAGCGCGGACGGCCAGGTGTTTTGCCTCGACGTGGTTTCCGGACACGTGATCTGGCAAAAGGACCTTCACAAGGAACTCGACCTTGCCACGCCGATCCAGAACTTCGCCACGGCCCCCATTCTCGAAGGAGAAGTCTTGCTGTTGAACATGGGAGAGTCGGGACTGGCCCTGGACAAGAAAACCGGTGGGGTTATTTGGAAGAGCGCGGGCGAATCGAGCTATTCCTCGCCGGTGCCTTTCACTTGGGCAGGGAAACGTCGCGTGGCACTGTTCGCCGCCGGGGGATTGGCCGTTGTCGATCTGGCCGGCGGGCGGCTCATTGCCTCATACGAGTGGAAGACCCTGCAGAATGCCAACTGTGCCGACCCGGTGATCGTGGGCGATGCGATCTTCATCAGCTCGGGCTACGGCCGCGGATGCGCTCTGATCGACCTCGGCGGAGGCAAGCCCACGGTGCGGTGGAAGAAAGGGTACGAGTGCCACTTCGGCAGTCCCGTGCTGGCAGGCGACTGCCTTTACGTGCTTGCCGGATCGGGTTGGCTGAGGGCAGACCTTGTCTGTGTGAATGCCAAAGACGGCGCGCTGCGATGGAAAGAGAAGGACGTGGGGAGCGGCGGCCTCGTGGTTGCCGACGGGAAGCTGCTCATCCTCTCCCGCCGCGGCGACTTGATCCTGGCGGAAGCCTCTCCGGCGGCTTACACCGAGATCCGGCGAGCGAAGGTATTCTCGAAGGGCGATTGTTGGAACGGTCCCGTGCTCAGCGACGGCCGCGTGTACGTGCGGAACGAGAATGGGACCTTGGTCTGCCTCGATCTGCGGGGAAGATAGCGACTACACTTTCTTGTGCTATCTGGAGAAGCAACCGTGAACAGAGTGATCAAGGCGAGCATGGTGGTCGCCGTTTTGGCGGCCGCGGGCGCGGCGCGCATCGACATGGGCTTTGCCAAGGAGCCGGCGCCGGCGGCAAAGGGGCCGGCTAATAACGTCATTCTCCGCATGGCCAGGCAGTGGCACGACCCGGAGAAAGAGCTGGGCGGCACGATCTGGCGGTACTTCGAAGCCTGGCAGACCGACGTCGTCCGCCTGGACAGCGGCGAGTTGCTCCGGGTGGAACCTTACGTCTACCGAAAGAAGACCAAGGCCGAATCCCGCCGCAAGCCGGGCGAAGTCGAGATCCTGCCGGCCACCAAGCTCATCGGCTCCCCATTCCCGCCCAATGGCTGGCAGAAGACCGATTTCGACGACAGCGTCTGGTCGCGCGAGCCGGGGCCGTTCGACGCACACTACCGCAGCCTGGCCTTGATCTGCGTGCGCGGCAAGTTCGAGGTGCTCGATCCGGCGCAAGTCTCCGACCTGACGCTCGACCTGTCGTTCCAGGGCGGCGCGATCGCCTATGTCAACGGCCGGGAGATCACCCGCGCGGGGCTTCCCGCCGGACCCGTCGCGCCGGACACGCTTGCGGACCCCTATCCCATTGAGACTGACCAAAGCGGCGTGAAGCTTTGGCACGGCCTGATCCAGCCGGAGTGGGCCGATGAGGTCTTCAGCAAGGAGAACGCCGTCAACATGCGGCGCATTCTCGGCGGCGAGCCGCAAGCGACGGTGGATCGCGTCATCGAGCGGTACCGGCAGCGATTTAGGAGCCTCGCCGCAAAGATTCCGTCCTCCTTGCTCCGCAAGGGCGTGAACGTGTTGGCGCTCGAAGTTCACCGCGCGCCGGCGCATGCGGTAATGTTTACTGCTCCGCCCGCGAACTGGGCCGGCGACGTTCAGGGCGAGATCGCCGCTTTCGGCTGGAACCGCTGCATGGTTGACGACGTGCGGCTCACGACGACGGCTGGTCCGGATGCCGTTCGGCCCAACGTCGCCCGGCCCGACGGCATGCAGGTCTGGAACGCCTCGACGCTAGGCAAGCTGGTGCCCACGTATTTCGGCGACCCGAACGAGCCGCTCCGGCCGATCCGCATGGCCGGGCTGCCGGGCGGCACTTACTCGGCCCAGTTCGTGGTCAGCTCGACGGAGGCCGTGAAGGATCTCAAGGCGAGCGTCACGGCGCTTGCCGGCGAGCAGGGCGCGGTGCTGCCGGCCTCTGCGGTCGAGCTGGGCTACGTGCAATGGGACTTCTTCGGCGGCGGCCAGACCGGACCCGTGGGCGTGCAGTTCGATACGATCGAGCCCGTGCCGCCGACGGAACTCCCCGCCGAAACCACGCCGTTCCGCTGGTACGGCGGATCCATGCCCGGCTACAAGGTCGCTTTCCAGCCGATTTGGGTAACCGTCAAGGTGCCCCGCGGCGCCAGGCCCGGGCAGTACGCCGGCAAGATCGTCGTCACGGCCGCGGACGCGGCGCCGGTCGAGGTGCCGATCCAGTTCCGCGTAGCGAGCGGCTGGACGCTGCCCGAGCCCCGCGATTTCAAGACGCTCATGGGCGTTCTCGAGTCGCCCGATTCCGTGGCGCTGAAATACGGCGTGCCCTTGTGGTCGGACGCCCATTGGAAGCTGCTGGACCAGGTCTTCGAGCTGCTGGGGCAGATCGGCACGGGCGACCTCTACGTCCCGCTCTTGGCCAAGACGAATCTCAGCAACGAGCAATCCATGGTCCGCTGGATCAAGCAGCCCGACGGCTCCTACCAACACGACTTCAGCATCGTCGAGCGCTACCTGGACATGGCTATCCGCCGCCTGAAGAAATCGCCGCGCGTGGTGCTGTGGATCCACGATCGGCCCTTCTATCGCAGCGATGCGCAGAGCATGTTCGTCGCCGGGCAGAAGGTGCCCTACGCCGCGGAAGTCGATCTGCTCCCGTTCACCGAGGTGCATCCGGCGACGGGGCAGGCGCAGGAGAGGAAGGCGCCGAAGTGGGGCACCCCCGAGGCCCGCGCGTTCTGGAAACCCGTGTTCGACGGCCTGCGGCGGATTCTCGCCCAAAGAGGCATGGAGCGCTCCATGATCTTCGGGGCTGCGGTCGACGGCTACATCGGCCCGAAATGCTTTGCCGACTGCAAGACGCTGGCGCCCGACGTGGCCTGGTTCAGCCGGGCCCATCATATTTATGCCGTCAAGAACTTGAGCTATTTCAATTGGGGATCCTGGGGCTATTGCGGGTCCGACGTCCTCACGGTGAACTGGGACCCGGAAGACACGGAAGCCGGACACTACCGTTGGCGTGCCGCAAACTGGAAGACCTCGATTCCCGTGACGACCGGGGCTTGGTCGATGCACCAGTGCGCGGCGCCGATCATGTTCCGCGTGGCAGCCGAATCGCTGCTGCTGGGCAATAACGGCGTCTGGGACCGCAATACGCCAGCCATTCATGGCATCGGTTGTCAGGGCGCCGACTTCTGGCCCGTGCGGAAGACTGAGGTGCAGGGCTACCACTTCTCCTACTACGCCAGCCTCATGGACTGCTACACCTACGACAACGGCATTGACCACAGCTTTAGCACTATCGCGCTGTTGGGGCCGGGCCGCGAGGGGCCTGCGCCCACCTGCCGCTTCCGCCTGTTGCAAGAGGCATTGCAGGATGCCGAGGTCCGCATGTTCGTGCAGGACGCGATCCTGGATCATCCCGAGCAGCTCGGCCCCGATCTGGTCAAGAAATGCAAGCAGTTGTGCGACGATCGCACGCGGCGGCTGCACTACGCCTCGGTCTGGAAGGGATGGTTTGCCAAACCATACTTCCCGCCGGTGTTCGACGCGGCCGCATGGAACAGCAACTCGGAGGAGCTCTACGCCGTGACGGCGGAGGTCCCACGATAGGGAGCGCCGAACAAAGCGCCCCCTCGTCCGCCGGATCATCAGCGTAGGGGGCGGCGATGCCGCCATGACCCTGCCTGGTGGCTTGTGCCGCCCATCGTCCAGCTGGCGTTCGAGAGGGGGACTGTCCCCTTTGGCGTGGGCCGTGTTGGATTCCATGACCGGCGGGGCGGCCAACAAACGATCCACTGCTGCGGGGACCACAGCCACTGCGGGCGCCGGCGCCGCCGCGGCCGCGAGGACCGAATCATTGACTGCCGGAGAACTCGTCCTCCCGCCGGCCGGCGTGACTCCCGCACTGTTCACCATCAGGGATGCCACCTGCGTGCGGGTCTGCCCCGCGGTCGCCACGGCCGCCTGTAAGAGCCCGCCGGGCGTGTGGGTCACCGCCGGAAGCTCAGGGGCGCCGGGATCGCCGAGCACGACGCTGCCGCCCGCATCATCCCCATCTCCCGATAGATGTCCTTGCCGTCACCTTGGCTCATCGTCCGCACACTATCGGGATTTCCGAATACGGTCTGGTCCGTCGCGTTCCAGCAATTCCAACCTCCCTTGACGCGAGGGGCCGGGTGCCAGTAGGTTAAGTGGGTTAGAACAGTCGGCAACCGCAATCGCGTTTTTTTGGGGGGGCCATGGTAGTCACCTGCTCTTGTCCCCGGTGCGGAACGAGCTGCGCGGTGCGGGAGGAAACGCTCGGAAGCGAAGGCCGTTGCGGTGCCTGCGGCAGCAGCTTTGTTCTTCAACGTTCCGAAAGCCCTCCAGCGGACTTGGCCCGTGGGGAACAGCCAACCCTGCCCCCGATGTCGCAGCCGGCGCAGCCGATTGTGATCCTCGGCGGTGCAGAAAGTGCGCCAGATGGCCAAGGGTTAAGCAATACGCAGCCGCGGAGTTGCCCTGATGGCCTCCCTGAGGGGGCGCAATCGGCACCGGCCAGGATCGGCCGCTTTGAGATCCGTGCCCGGCTTGGGGCTGGCGCTTTCGGGACGGTCTACCGTGCGCACGATACGCTCCTGGAT
>Ga0187848_10003032_pt1 | contig 12676 bp, 12 predicted proteins | sample June2016WEW_4_40_FD_132424 | JGI IMG/M metagenome (GOLD analysis project Ga0187848, IMG submission 132424) | Peatland microbial communities from SPRUCE experiment site at the Marcell Experimental Forest, Minnesota, USA - June2016WEW_4_40 | ecosystem: Environmental > Terrestrial > Soil >... | reverse complement strand
GGGAGGTCCGGCACCCGGTCATGTTCGTGGTTTGGGTTTTCATGGTCTTCCTCGCGATCCTGACCGTCTATCCACGGGCGTTCCCGGACGTCGCGGCGAGTTACGAAGCGGGATACTACTTCGCCATGACGATCATCCTGTTCCTCACGCTTTGGTTCGGCCACCTCTCGGAGGCGATCGCCGAGGCGCGGGGCCGGGCCCAGGCGGAGAGCCTGCGCCAGATCCGCAGCGGCCTGCGGGCGCGCCAGCAGCTGCCGGACGGCACGACGCGCTGGGTTCCTTCCGGCTCTCTCCAGGTGGGAGACTTGGTCGTGATCGAAGCCTCCGAGGTCGTCCCGCTCGACGGCGACGTGATCCACGGCGCGGCGCTCATCGACGAGTCGATGATGACGGGCGAATCTGCTCCCGCCCTCCGAGAGAGCGGAGGGGACCGCACGAGCGTCCTCGGGGGGACACGGATCCTCCAGGGCACCGTCACCGTCCGCATCTCGGCGAGCGCGGGCCACTCCTTCCTCGACCGCCTGATCAGTCTCGTCGAGAACGCCGGACGCGAACCGACCCCCAACGAGCTCGCCCTCGGGGTCCTTCTCGCCTCCCTCACCGCCGTGCTGCTCGCAATCATCGTGACGTTCGCGGATGTGGCGGGCCCGTCCGGCGTCGTCACGATCAACATCGCGACGATGCTCGCGCTGTTCGTCGCCCTGATGCCGACGACCATCGGGGCGCTCCTTCCGGCGATCGGGATCTCGGGGATCAACCGCGTCGCCAAGGCGAACGTGATCGCGAAATCCGGCACCGCGGTCGAGGCGGCCGGTGACCTGGACGTGCTGATCCTGGACAAGACCGGCACGATCACGGTCGGCAACCGCCTCGCGGTCCAGCTCATCCCATCCCCCGGCGTGGAACCCAACGAACTCGCCTCCGCGGCCCTCCTCTCGTCGAGCCTGGACGACACCCCCGAGGGCCGCTCGATCGTCCGGCTCGCGGCCCGCATGGGCGCGACGGCCCCGCGCCTCGAGCCGGGGAGCTACCAGGTGCTGGTGTTCACCGCGGAACGCCGGATGAGCGGGCTCACCCTCAAGGAGGGCCGGGAGGTCTTCAAGGGGTCGATGGATGCGATGGAGGCGTACGGCGCCGTCATGCCGCCGGAGCTGCGGGAGGCGGCCCGGGAGCAGTCGCGTCAGGGGATGACACCGCTGATCATCTCGGCCGATCACCGCGCTCTCGGGCTCGTCCTCCTGAAGGACGTGGTCAAGCCCGGCATCAAGGACCGGATCCACGAGCTGAAGACGATGGGCATCCGCACGATCATGTGCACCGGCGACAACCGGATGACGGCCGCCGCGATCGCGCGCGAGAGCGGCGTCGATGAGTTCGTCGCGGAGGCGAAGCCCGAGACGAAGCTCCAGATCATCGAGCGCGAGAAGGCTCAAGGGCGCCTGGTCGCGATGAGCGGAGACGGGAGCAACGACGCTCCGGCCCTCGCCCGGGCCGACGTGGGCCTCGCCATGAACAGCGGCACCAGCGCCGCGAAGGAGGCCGGCAACATGGTCGACCTCGACAACGACCCCACCAAGCTCATCGAGATCGTATCGATCGGCAAGCAGCTGTTGATCACGCGCGGGGCCATCACGACCTTCACGATCACCAACGACGTCGCGAAGTACTTCGCGATCCTTCCCGCGATCTTCATCACGGCCTCGGGCGCGGCGATCGCCGGCGTCGCCTCGCTCAACATCCTCGGGCTGACCGACCCGGCCATCGCGGTGATCGCGACCCTCTTCTTCAACGCCATCGTGATCCCCATGCTCATCCCGCTCGCCCTGTTCGGGGTCGGCTTCCGCCCGCGCCCGGCGATCGATCTGTTGCGCCGCAACATCCTCATCTACGGCGGGGGAGGCCTCCTCAGCGCGTTCGTCGGGATCTGGCTCATCTACCAGCTCTTCATCTGGGCCGCAGCGACCCCGCTGGTCCTCGCGATGAGCGCCGCGATCTCCCATGTCCTCCCTCTCGGAGGCTTGTAGAACCATGTCCGGATCCCCGGTGACGCTACCCCGAGTGGACCCCCCGCAGCGGATGCGCTCGCATGTCCGAGCGGCGGTCGTGATCGTCGTGCTGAGCGTGGTCGTCGTCGGCCTCGGCTACCCCGCCCTGCTGGTGGGCATCGCCGACATCATCGCCCCGGGCACCGCGGGCGGCTCGCTCCTCCATGCGACGAACGGCACGGTCGTCGGCTCGTCCCTGGTCGGCCAGAACTTCAGCCGCCCGTATCTCTTCTGGGATCGGCCCTCGATGAACGATTACAACACCACGTTGGCCTACGAGACCCCCCCCGGGCCGACCAATCCGGCGCTCCTTGCGCTCCTCAACGAAACCATCTCCTACATGAAGGAGTATGGCAACTTCACCGTGAACGCATCGCTCCCGCTCGAACTGGTCAGCCCGTCGTACTCCGGAGTGGATCCGTATCTCACCCCCGAGTCGGTCCTGGTCCAGGTCCCGAGGGTCGCCAACGCAACGAACGAGTCGGTCGCGAACATGACGGCGTTCGTCAACTCCTACATCACCCAGCCGCTGTTCGGGTTCATCGGTCCCGCGTACGTCAACGTCGTGAACCTCGACTACGCGTTGGTCGCCTGGACCGGGGTGGGACCCTAGCCATGTACCGTCGCATCCTCGTCCCGGTCCGTTCACCTCCTGAGGTCGAGCCGATGATCCGGTTCGCCGCCTCGCTGCTCGACTCCGACGGGGAGATCCGGATGCTCCACGTCATCCCGACCACGACGATGCCCCAGGTCACGCGGGAGTGGCGCGCCTCCGTCAACCTCGTCATCCCCGCGCACGAGGCGGCTGCGGCCCTGGACGTGCGGGTCGAGCCCGAGATCCGGGCGAGCGTCGATGTCCCGGCCGAGATCCTCGAGAGCGCCGAGGCGCACTCGGCCGACGCGATCCTGCTCAGTCTGGGCGGGGACCGACGCAGCCGGAACCCGTTCGTGGGGCACACGGCGACCGCGATCCTGCACTACGCGCACGCCGACGTCCTCGTGCTCAACCGGCTCGCGCTGGCCACCTCGAAGATCCCGCGGATCCTCGTGCCCTCGCTGTCGGGAAGTACGTCACCCAAGGCGATCCGGCTCGCGGAGGAGATCGCGATCCACAACGGGGACGTCCCGATCATCATGCTGGACATCGGGTCGACCTCGACCCGGTCGAGCGCCACCGGCGGCGAGCACACGGCGCGGGGGGTCCCGATCCTCCACCGCCATTCCATCGTCAGCGAGGCCCTCCTCGGGCGCCGCAAGCACAACGCGGAACTGATCCTGCAGGAGGCGTCGCGCGAGCGGTACGGGCTCCTCCTGGTCGGTGAGGATTCGCACTACGTCAGCGGAACTCCGTTCCTGACCCGTCCGTTCCTCGAGGAGCTGTTCCGGTCGGCTCCGTGCCCGGTCGTGGCGGTCCGAGGATAGGCCCCGGGGCCTCCCGACCATGGCGGAGCTGTGGTTCGTCGGCCTCGGCCTCGGGGACGAGAGCGATCTCTCCCACCGGGGCGAGGAGGCCTTGCGCCGGTGCGACCGGATCTTCGCGGAGGAGTACACCGCCGTGCTCGAGCCCGGCGCGCTCGACCGCCTCGCGAAGGAGCTCGCGCGCCCGATCGAGCGGCTCGGCCGCGCGGAGGTCGAGTCCGAGCACGCGATCCTCGAAGCGCTCGAACGGTCCGCCCGGGTCGGATTCCTGACCACGGGGGACCCCTTCGCGGCGACGACCCACGTCGCCCTGCGGCTCGCGGTCGAGCGCGCCGGCCACGCATGGCGTTACGTGCCGAACGCCAGCATCTTCACCGCGGCGGCCGGGTTCCTCGGACTGACGGCGTACCGGTTCGGCCGGACGGTCTCCTTGCCGTTCCCGGCGCCGGGGTTCGCCCCGACCTCTCCGCTCGTCGAGATCGGAAAGAACCGGTCGATCGGCGCGCACACGCTCGTGCTGCTCGACCTCGATCCAACGGAAGGCCGGTTCCTACGCGCCGACGAAGCGATCCGGATCCTGCTCGAGCGGGACCCCGATGGAGCGACGCTCGATCCCGCGAAGGAGATCGCGGTCGTGGCGAGGGTCGGCAGCCCGAGCGCCGACGCCTGGGTCGCCCCCGCGCGGGAGATGGTCCGGATGGACTTCGGCCCGCCGCTGCACGCCCTCGTGATACCGGCACCGGAACTCCACTTCGCCGAGAACGAGGCCCTCTCCCGGTACCGGCGGCCGAAGCCGCCCCGCTGACGTGCGTTCCCGCTCTCACGTGGGGGGTTCGCGCTCGCCCCAGTGCGCCACGCCGGCCGTGGTGAACAGACGGTCGAGGGCCGCGTGGTAGTCCTCGGGGGAGGCGCTGAGGACGTCGCGCACCTGGCTCTCGAGCGACGCCCCGAATTCCTTCTCGGTCGTCGAGAACTGCCAGGAGTGCGAGGGTGCACGGCCCAACGCGAGGAGGATCCCGTAGGCGAGCCCTCGCTCCTTGCCCTCGTGCGGGAGGGCGTGGACGGCGGCCCGCTCGGCCGAGGGGACCCCCTGGCTGCGGAACGCCCGCGCGACCGCGTCGACGTAGGCGGCCTCGCGGGTCAGACGTGAGTAGCGGGGGAGCGCCCCGAGCACTTCCCGCTCCTCGGAGCGCCGCTGGGCGCGTTTGAGCAGCTCGGCGATCCGGCCCGGGGCCCGCTGGCCCTCGTCCAGATACTTCTGCGCCTCTTTCGGATCGGAGACGATCGTGTGGACGATGAGCTCGGAGTGGTCGGGCCATAGGCGCTCCAGCGCCTTGCTGGCGGTCGGCTCATCGATCTCAAAGAGACCCCCGGAGGCTCCCAGCGCCTCTTCGATCGCGCGCCGTTCGATGGGCGTCGGTGTGAGGGTGGTGAGGAACGCATCCAGGTTGGAACCGTAGCAGACACCGCCCGCGACGAACGTGGGGGTACGGGTCGCCTCGATCCGGGGTCGGATCTCGCCGAGGTACGTCGAGATCAGCTGCGCGTCGGTCAGACGACCGGCCTCGTAGGCCCGTCGCGTGCCCCGCGAGAGCTCGGGCAGATCCGCGTGGACGCATGTCTCGCCACCATGGCACGTGACGTTGAGGGCCGCCCGTACCGGGAACTCCTCCTCGACGTCGGGGACCGCGATCCCTTGGGTCAGCGCCTCGAAGAGCTGGCGCTCCCCCTTCGCGCACTTGCGGCAGAGGCGGAAGGTGGCATGCGCCCCGGCCCAACCGACCTCGAGGTAGGGCCGGGGCTCGCGGGCGCTGAGATGCGCGCAGTCGAACCGACCGCTCGCAGAGTCTTCCAGGAAGCGGTACGGCAAGGAGGCGATCTTTCCGGCGCGGAACTCGGCCGGAGGCTCCGTCGAGCGACCCATGCACCAGAGGCGGGTCGGGCTGGCGAAGAAACAGAACCCCTTGCGGGCCCAATCCTGGTACGCGAGCAAGAGCCGTTCCGGGTCCTCAAAGTGCTGGACGGCGACCTCCGCCTCGCGGGTCGCCCGGCTCAACGGCGCGAAGGAGACCTCCTCGCCTCCGGGGACGGGGAACGCCACGACCGACGGCATCTGGGGGTCGTGCGGGAACTTCATCAGACCCGCATAGGCGCGGGGGAGGGGATCTCCCCAGCGGGACATCCGTTCCAGACGCGACTCGTCGTCCCGCGCCTCACGGACCTTCTCCAGGTCCTCCCGCAACCGGTCGAACCGATCGGTGGGGCAGTCGGGTCCGAGCCGAGGGAGGAGGGGGTCGACCGAGTCCCGCAGCTTGCGCGCCCGCTCGATGAGGTCGTCCTTGCGAACCCCCGAGCCGTACCGCATCCGCACCGGAACACCGTCCTCGGGAGCGACGCCGGTTACTTATCCCCGGCCCCTACCGACGGCACGCTTCCAGGAAATGGCGGAAGATCTCGCGGCCCCCTTCCGTATGCTCGACCTCGGGGTGGAACTGCACGCCCCAGATCGGACGGCTCGGATGCGCCATCGCCTGGATCGGGCAGCCCGCGGAGTGGGCGATCGCGAGCCAGCCCGGCGGGGGCTCGACGACGTGATCGTTGTGGCTCGCCCAGGCCTGGAAGCGAGTCGGGAGACCGGTCAGCAACGGATGGTCGGGGCGATCGACCTCGATCTCCACACGGCCGAACTCGGGGGCGCCTCGGACGACCCGACCGCCGAAATGGCGTCCGAGGAACTGGTGACCCACGCAGATACCGAGGATCGGCTGGGGCGCCGCATCGATCCAGTCGGCGACCTTCCCGAGTGGGGTGTCGGTCCCTTCGAGGCTCAGGGCCCCCCCCGACAGAACGATCCCGTCGGCGTGAAGCGACTCGAACGGGGTCGTGTTCGGGACGATCTCGCTTTCGACCCCGAGCTCCCGCAGGACCCGCCACTCCCGGTGGGTCCACTGTCCCCCGTTGTCGATGACGGGGATCCTCACGGGGGATGCTCCGGCGGAGGGGTCGGAGGCGGGAGACGGCTTCGGATCTCCTCCATCGAGGCCTTCAGATCGCGCACATCGCCCCGCATCTGCAGCATCTGCTCTTCGAATACCGTGAACTCGCCGGGGGTGAGCCAGCGTTCGGAGATGTATAGGCCGATGAAGATCGCGCCCACGAGCGCCAGGATCGTGGTGAAGACGATCGCGCTGACGAACGAGATCGGGTTGGCGATGACCGACTGGATCGGCAGCGTGAACAGCTGGGTGATCTCGGCCAGCTCTACGCCGAGCAGGATCGCGATCACGGCGACCCAGAAGATGATCGCCCAACGAGATCCCCTCATGGCCCTCCGGAACCGATGTCCGAGAGCAGGATCGGCAGCGGCAGTTGGGCCCCTGAGAGAGACACCGATTGAGGCACGTCCACGCCGGTAGTGTAGGAACGCAGGAACATGGTGTTGTCGACCACCTCGAAACCGAGGATGGCGACGTACCACGCGTTGCCCTCATGGGCGGTCGCGTAGTAGGCGGAGACGTTGACCGCGACCGTCGTGTGGAGAGTGGCGGCGGAGATCTCGACCAGGTCGGTGCCGTTCGTCCAGTTCCCCCAGACAAGAGCTTGGATCGGGGGAGGATGGTCCCAGTCGTAGTTCCGGGCAAACCCGATGCTCAGCTCGGCGTACCGCACGTTCCCGATCGCGTGCAGGTAGAAGTGCGTCGCCGAGCTTCCCCCGGGATGGTCGACGATCAGCTCCGCCTGCGTGAAGATCGTGCCCGCGGCCGGCACCCCCGAGTTGATCAGGACGGGGGTCAGCAGGATCAGGACCAGCAGGATCGTCGCAGCGCCGACCAGGGGGGTGGGGAAGAGGGCGCGGGCCCCACTCGGGGACGTCACTTCTCCTCCTTCCAACCGCGGTAGAGGCGGTGCGGGACCCCGAACTGGTCGAGCAGTTTGCCGGCGAGGTAGTCGGCCGCCTCGCTCAGCCGCTCGATCCCGAGATAGTAGGGAGGGGCCGCGTCCAGAATGACGACCCCGAGTTCGCTCAGGGTGGTCAAGTGGCGCAGATCGAGCGTCGAGAGCGGTGTCTCGCGCGGCACGACCACCAACCGACGTCGTTCCTTGAGGTGGACGTGGGCGGCCCGCGTCAGGAGGTTGTCCCCGAGTCCGAGCGCGACCTTGGCGATCGTATTCGAGGAGCAGGGTACGATGGCCATGCCGCGCGTCGGAGTCGACCCGCTTGCGATCGGCGCTCCGATGTCGACCTCCGCGTATCTCGCCTTGACGTACGGCGCGAGCGCCTCGACGTCGAGCCCCGCCTCTTCCCGTAGCACGGCCTCGCCGCCCCGGGAGACTACCAGAAGTACGGGGACTCCCGCGGCGTGCAACGCCTTCAACGCTGCCACGGCGATCGGGGCGCCGCTCGACCCGGAGATGCCGATAACGAGTGGAATGTCGGGGGTCACGAAAAACCGTCCTCCCTGCGGGGGTTATCTTCTTGAACCGCTCCAGCGATAAGACGACTCGCAGGAGGTCCCTAGGATGCATCGGGCAGCCATCATCGGGGCCGGGCACACCCGGTTCGGGGTCCTGGAGGCGGGCCCTCGCGCGCTCCTGTCGACCGCCGTCGGCGAAGCGCTCGCGAGCGTCGACCGCAACCTGGAACGCTCGCAGGTCCAGGAGGCCTTCCTCGCGACCCTGGGGTTCGGCGGATGGCAAATCGGCAACGCGTCGGCCGCCCTCGCGGAGGAGTCGGGTCGCGTGGGGATCCCGGTCACCCGGATCGAGAACGCCTGCGCGTCGGGTGGTTTCGCGATCCGTGCGGCCGTCCGGGCGGTCGAGCGGGGGGACCGGGACGTCGTCCTCGTGGCCGGCCTGGAGAAGATGACGGACGTTCCGAACGCGCGCCGGCGCTATTGGCTCGGGGTCTCCGGCGATACCGAGTGGGAACGGCTCGCGGGGCTCACCTTCGCGGGCGTCTACGGGTTGATCGCCTCGCTATACCTCGCCGAACACCGCGTCGGTCCAGAGGCGCTGGCCGAAGTGGCGGTGAAGAACCACGAGAACGGTGGCCTCAATCCGAACGCCCAGTTCCGTAACGCCCTCCGCCGCGACGACGTTCTGCGCGCGCCGCGGGTCGCGGAACCGCTCGGGCTGCTCGACTGTTGCCCCGTCTCGGACGGCGCGGCGGCCCTCCTCATCACGCGCGACGACCTCGCCTCTCGATTCACCGACACCCCCGTTCACATCGACGGGACCGGAGCCGGATCGGACTATCTTGCCGTTCAGGAACGAGAGCACATCACCCACTTCGACGCGAGCCGCCGGGCGGCGGAGGAGGCGTTCCGAGAGGCCGGGGTCGCGCGGAAGGCGATCTCCCTGCTGGAGGTCCACGACTGCTTCACGATCGCGGAGCTCCTGGCGCTGGAGGACCTCGGATTCGCCGGGGACGGAGAGGCGGCGGGGCTCACCCTCTCCGGGGCCACACGGCGAACGGGACGACTCCCGGTGAACCCGGACGGCGGCCTGAAGGCGAAGGGCCACCCCATCGGAGCGACGGGAGTGAGCCAGGCGTACGAGGTGTTCGTCCAGCTCCGGCGTCAGGCGGGGGCCCGGCAGGTGCCCGGTGCCGAGCGTGCCCTCACGCACAACGTGGGCGGCTCGGGGGCCAGCGCCGCGGTCACCCTCTATTCGGTGGGGTGAGAACATCTCCGCGATCCTTCGAGCCGCCTGTGTCATTCCCCGCTCCGAGACCGCAGGTCTCCGTGTCTTCGGCGCCGACGAGGACGAGTTCACGCTCGCCGCCGCGGCTCTGGAACTCCTCATGGAGGGCTCAACTGCGGGGAGCCCCCTCGAGGTCGTGCATCTCGCCGGGACGTTCCCCGCCTCGGTCGGCTCCTGGATCCCCGAGCTTCTGGGACATGCCGTGACCGTCGTTCAGCACGGATCCGACCCGAACGCCCTTTTCCAGGCGTTGCGAGCCACGGCCGGTGACCATCTCGGAACGCGGGCCGTGGTCGCCGTGGATGCGCCCCCGATCGGGGCGCCCGAACGTTGGGGCGCGGTCGGCGTCGCGTTCCGGGTCGGCGACGGCCGGGGGATCGAGGTACTCCCATCGTTGGAGAGCCGCCGCGGCGACCCAGGACGCGTTCCCGTTCTCCCCGCGCGGCCAGCGGTGCGGGGGATCGGGGCTCCTCCACTCTGCGCTCTCGCGTTCGCGCTCCATGCCCGCTTCGGCCCGCCCGGGGCTGAGGGTGGCCGGATCGCCGCGGAGGCCGGTGGATGGGACGCACCCGGGTTCCGGGAGACCGGGCCCATCGAATGGGTGGGTGACTGGACCGGGACCTCCTCCGCTCCGCGGTCGATCGAAGCGGGGACGCGCGAGGCGACGGTGGAAGGCCACCTGTTCGCCGTGTCCGAAGGTGCGTACGTTCCCAAGCCGCGGTATCTGGAGAACCTCCCGAGCCGCTGGCGGTTCGTGGCCGAACGGTGCCGGAACTGCGGCACCATCACGTTCCCGGTCCGTGGCAGCTGTCGCAGCTGTCAGCGTCCTGACACGCTCGACCGGATCTCCCTCCCTTTGCACGGCGGCACCGTTCTCGCGAGCACGGTGATCGCCCGGGGTGGGCAGCCGACCGAGTTCGACGGTCAGGTCGACGCGAGCGGTCCGTACGGGGTCGTCCTGGTCGAGCTAGCCCCGAGGGCCCGGGTCACGTTGCAGGTCGCCGACGCCGCGCCGGGCGCCGTCCGGATCGGCGACCGGGTCGATACGCGTCTCCGTCGGCTCTACCCGATGGAGGGCGAGTGGCGGTATGGCCGCAAAGCGATACCGACGGTCGTCCCGGGGGACTAGGCGCCGCTCGCCGGTTCTTTCTTAGCGGCTTCCCAGGGCGTGCCCATCCATGCGAGGTAGACCGCCCGCTCCAGGTCGGTCGGTCGGTCGACCGGAGTGAGCTGGTACTTCGCGGGGGGTGTCCGACCGGTTTCAACGTCCCGTCGGTTCAGAAGGCCCCGCTGGAATACGGCGAGCTCGATCCTTGAACCGGGCGGATACCGCTTCATCACCTGGTCGAAGCCATCGAAGAGGACCTTCTGCCCATCGATCGCCACGATCTCGTCTCCCGGGCTCAGACCGGCGCGGCGCGCGGGCGTGTCCGACAGGACCGTGCGGATCTTTACCAAACCTCCGGAGCTCTCGGTTCGGATGCCGAGATAGCCCGGCTCTTCCTCCTCGTCGGGAAGGCGCGGGGCCGGAGCGAAGGAGAGGCCCGCGTACCGGGCGAAGTCCGCGAACCCGATCTCCGCGGTTCCTCGGACGTACCGATCGAAGAACGTCCCGAGATCGAGGCCGGTCGCCCGCTCCAGGATCGGCTGGAGCTCGTCCTCCCCGATCCCCCGTCCGGTCGTGCCGTACTCCTGCCACATCCGGCGGAAGGCGGACTCTAGGGAGGCGTGGTTCTCGGTCCGGTGGCGGATCTCCAGGTCGAGGCAGAGCGACACCAAGGCTCCCTTCACGTAGTAGCTGACCGATTGGTTCGGTGTCTCTTCGAACGGTCGGTAGTGGTCGATCCAAGACACGAACGACGCCTCCTCCAGGCTCTGCCATCGCCGACCGGGTGCCTGGAGGTACGCTTCGATCAGTTTCGTGAAGCTCTCGAGGAACTGTGCCGGGGTGAACAGGCCGGACCTGCGCAGCATGAGCTTCTCGAAGTAACTGGTCGCCCCCTCCATCCACCAGAGGAGCTTCGTGTAGTTCTCCCGTGTGTAGTCGAACGTCTGGAGGACGGCGGGCCGGATGCGCTTGACGTTGTAGAGGTGAAAGTACTCGTGCGCGGTCACGCTGAGGAACCACCGGTAGGCGTCGGCCGGCCGGAACGTGTGGCGTACCAAGACGCAGGACGTCGATGCGGCGTGCTCGAGTCCGCCGTCCGGAGCGTTGGTGAGATGGTAGAAGAAGGTGTACCGTTGGAGAGGAGAGTCCCCAACGAGGCGGATCGCGGCCTCCACCAGTTTCCCGACATCTTCCTCCACGCGGTGGGTCTCGAAGTTCCCACCCTTCCCGCACAGGACGATCCGGTGGGGGATCCCACCGGGGCGGATCGTGAGCACGAGAGGGTGGCCGCAGTCGATCGGGCTGTCGACCAGTTCGTCATAGTTCCGGGCCCGGAACCGGGCGGTGTGGGGAGCCAGCTCTTCGAGCTCGGTGACGACCTGCCAATCGGGCGGCACGTGCACGGTCAGCTCCGAGGGAGTGTCGGCGAACCCGTCCACGAACGGAAGGCACAACGCGGCGTTGAGGAAGAGATGGTCCTCGGTGACGTCGAGGGCTTCGGTGACCATCTGGTGGCCGTAGACGGAGTACGTCGCGATGAGCGTGGGAGATCCCCCAGTGTGGACCCGCCATCGTCCCTTGTCCATGCGCTCGACACGCAGGGACCGGGTCGTGGCTCCTCCCTCGCGGGCGGCGAACCGTCCGATCGCACGCTGGTATTCCACGATCCAGTACGAACCGGGGACCCAGGAAGGGAAGACGAGGTCCACGCTCGGTCGGTCGACGCCCCGCAGCTCGACGCTGAACTCGCCCCGGTGCTCGCCCGGTCGATCCGGGCGGACGCTGTAGTAGATCTCCAACTCCGCTGCCTCGGGGCCACGACGGGTGATCGGAGGGGGTCAGCCGAACCCCGGCAGGTCGTGCTCCCGTTCGTGCGAGGCGGATCGCCTCGCGTACGGTTCGGCCGCGATCCCCAGATGCGTGGCGAGCTGGCGGAACGTCTGTGCGAGTTCCGCGACGGACCTCGCGATCGCTCGCTGCTCGGTCCGAAGCTCGGTCAGTTCCTGACGCAGGGCATGCAGTTCAGCCTCCCAGCGGGCCGGGTCGGAAGCAGGGCTCGTCATCTCGATTGGCTCCGGGCGTGGGAGTCCCCGCCGCTACATAGCGGCCTCGGCGGCCTCCCGTCTAACGCTTACCGTCCGGGCCGAATGGACTATCGCTGCGGCCTCGTTCGAGGAACTCGATCCAGTCTCCCTCCTCCGGAGAGTAGTCGACCCGCTGGAGTTCCACGACGAATTCCTTGAGGAGATCGGACCGGGCCGGCCGCACTGCGACCCGGTAGACGTAGATCCCGAATCCCATGAAGTCCACGATCCGCCGCAGGACCTCGACAAGGTCCTCCCGCGGTACGGTCACCCGGATCGCGGTCTCCCCCAGCATCTGGGCAAAGTCATCGACATCG
>Ga0187848_10003030_pt1 | contig 12686 bp, 11 predicted proteins | sample June2016WEW_4_40_FD_132424 | JGI IMG/M metagenome (GOLD analysis project Ga0187848, IMG submission 132424) | Peatland microbial communities from SPRUCE experiment site at the Marcell Experimental Forest, Minnesota, USA - June2016WEW_4_40 | ecosystem: Environmental > Terrestrial > Soil >... | reverse complement strand
GAACTTTGATGCTGACCCGAGACCCAGCGGCTGCTATGACGTGCGCGCACTGTCCGAATCTATGAGAGAACAACGCTGGCTGCGCATCATTCCCGTCGCGCTGATCATGTACACGATCTCTTACGTGGACCGCACCAACATCTCGCTTTCTCTGGACCCAAAAATCTCGACCATGATGCAGGACCTGCACATGGATCCGCGCATGAAAGGGGAAGCGACGGGCATTTTCTTTTTCGGCTACCTGTTGCTGCAAATTCCGGGCGGCTGGCTGGCCTCACGCTGGAGCGCGCGCAAAGTGATCTGCGTCTGCCTGATCAGTTGGGGCGTGTGCGCGATGGGTTGCGGGCTGGCCCGGACCTTCCGGGAATTTGAAGCGATGCGCTTCTTGCTGGGCGTGGCGGAAAGCGCCGTTTTTCCGGCGACGCTGGTCCTGCTGGCCAACTGGTTCCCGCGCGCCGAGCGGGCGCGCGCCAACGCGTATTGGCAGCTCTGCCAGCCGCTGGCGGCGGCCGGTTCGGCGCCGGTCACGGGCTGGCTGCTGGGAGCGTACGGCTGGCAGACCATGTTGATCACCGAGGGGATATTGCCGTTTCTCTGGCTGCCGCTTTGGTGGTTTTTCATCCGCGATCATCCGGCCGAGGCGAAGTGGATTTCGCCGGAAGAACGGAACTTTCTGGAGTTTTCCCTGCAAAAGGAAGCGGCGGAAGTGGAGCCGCCCCAAAGAATATCCATCTGGGAAAGATTCCTCGAGCCATCCATCTTCGTCATGATTCCGCTCTATTTCCTGCACAATTGCGCCGCCTACGGCTGCATGACCTTCTTCACCGACCGCCTCAAGGACCGGGGTTACAGCGCGGCGCAGTACGGCATCCTGTTCGCCGTCCCCTACGTGGTGACCGCCGTGGTCATGATTCTCAACTCCTGGCATTCGGACAAAACCCAGGAGCGCCGGATTCATGTTGCGGCCATGTATGCCATGAGCGGCCTGAGCCTGATTCTCAGTGTCTCGTTGCGCGGGCATTTTTGGGTTTCCTACGCTTTTCTCTGCCTGGCCATACCCGGGCCGTTTGCCGGCATGGCTCCCTTTTGGGCCATTGTGAGCGAAACCCTGCCCGCGGCGGTCATGGGATCGGTCACGGGGCTGGTCAATGCGTTTGGCAACCTGGGCGGGTTCGCCGGCCCTTACGTCGTCGGTTGGTTGGTGAAGGAATATCACAGCACGGCCATCGCCTTCAACGCGCTCGGCGCGGGGATGCTGGTGTGCGTCGGGCTTGCCTTTTTACTGCCAAAACAAAAACATCCCGTCAGCCCGCCCGTGGCGATGGCGCGGTGAAGAAAATCATGAAAATCTGCCGCTTCAAAAACAAAGCCGGGGAGATTAAAGTGGGATTGGTCAATGAGGATGCAACGGTGCTCGACTTGACTTCAGCCGGCATCACCCAACTGGAAACATTGCTGGAGAGGGTTGATGCGGTCGAGATGCTGCGGGGGCTGGCGCTGGCGGGCGTGCCGAACGCGGCGCTGTCCGAAGTGACCCTGTGCGCGCCGGTGGAGCGGCAGGAAGTGTGGGCCGCCGGGGTGACTTACCTGCGCAGCAAGACCGCGCGCATGGAGGAATCGGATTTCAGCGCGACGGCTTACGACCGGGTTTATTCGGCGGAACGCCCGGAGATTTTTTTCAAATCGCTGGCCTGCAAAGTCGCCGCCACCGGCGAAACGGTCGGCATCCGCCGGGACTCGCGCTGGAATGTGCCGGAGCCGGAACTGGCCCTGGTGCTCAATTCGGCGGGGAAGATCATCGGTTACACCATCGGCAACGACATGAGTTCGCGGGACATCGAAGGGGAAAACCTGTTGTATCTGCCGCAGGCCAAGACCTACCACCGCTCCTGCGCCTTGGGTCCGTGGATCAGGCTGGGTGCGACCGAAGCTGAGGCGCGCCAGTGGAAGATTGCCATGGAAATCCGGCGCGACGGGCAGACCGCTTTCGCCGGCGAAACTTCCGTGGCGCAAATCAAACGCCGTTTCGAGGAACTGGCCGGCTATCTTTTCCGCAGCCAGAAATTTCTCCATGGCGCGGTCTTGCTCACGGGCACCGGCATCGTTCCGCCTGACACCTTCACCCTGCAAGCCGGGGATGTGGTCCGCATCGAGATCTCGGGAATCGGGCGGCTCGAGAACACGGTGGCGGTGGTTTGAGGGGCGGAGGCAAATGCCAAATGCAGAATGCAGCCGCCGTCGCCAAGGCTTCCGCCGTTGCCAGGCCTTTGGGGGACGAGTTGGCGGCCAGGCAATGCCAAATGGGAGGAAGCGGCGAATGGACGCGGAATTGAGCCATGGACGCGGTGCGGGGAACAAGTTGCCAATGTCCAGTCAAACTCCATCACAGCATTCTCCATGCGGCCTCGACTCTCTCCAACGGATGGAGAATGTTATGATTTGAATGGACAATCCTACGAGTCGGCGCTTTCTGCTTGAAATGGGAGGGCCAGGAGGCGCGAAAATGTCCGGCGTCACAGTGACGCATTGGCCAATCAAAAGTCAAAAGATATGAGACCTGAACAATGGGATATTTTCAAGGGAGCCGCGCGATTGGAAAAATTGGACAAAGTGCCTATGGCCTTGATCGTGGACAGTCCGTGGATTCCCGGTTATCTGGGCCTGAAGCACATGGATTTTTATCTCGACCCGGAATTGTGGTTCCAGTCGCACTTGAAAATTCACCGGGAATTTCCCGACATCATATTTGTTCCGTCCTGGTGGATGGAATACGGCATGGCGGCGGAGCCGTCGGCGCTGGGGGCCAAGATCAAATTCTGGCAGGACAACACGCCCAGCGAATACCACACCCTGTTTCATATCGAGGACATCGAGAAGTTCCCGGAATACGAGGTGGAAAACGACGCCTTCATGGCCATGACGCTGCACCGCATCCGCATGCAGCGGCAACGCATCCTGGACACCGGCGAGATTCTGCCCCTGGTCACTTCGCGCGGCCCGATGTGTACGGCCGGCTTCGTCCGCAGCACGACGGATTTCATGATTGATCTGGTGGAAAAACCGGAGTGGGCGCACAAACTGCTCGACCTTTGCACCAATCTGATTATTGACTGGCTCAAGGCCCAGCAAAAAGCCATGGGTGACACGGTGGAGGGCATCTTCATTCTCGACGACATTGTCGGATTTGTGAATGAAGAGCACTACCTGGAATTCGCGCATCCCCGCCTGAAAAAAATCTGCGACGCCTTTCCCAAGGACTGGGTGAAGCTCTATCACAACGACGCGGAGGTCGGGGCCTGCCTGGATCATCTGCCGGACGCCGGGTTCAACATGCTCAACTGGGGCAAGCAAACCGATTACGCCGAGGTGAAGGCGCGCGTCGGCGACCGCATGTGCCTGATGGGAAATGTCAACCCGCTGGAAGTGGGAGTGCGCGGCACGCCCGGGGAAGTGCGCGAGGCCACGCTGGACGTTCTGGAAAAGAGCGGCGGCCAGGGAATCGTTCTCTCGGTGGGCGGCGGCACGAGTCCCGGCATGCCGCGCGAAAATATCCAGGCGATGCTGCAAGCGTTGGAGGAATTTAATTCCAAACGCTGACCCTTGTCGAAATGGAAGGACCCCATGCCGGACTACGCTTTAATGAATCAGTGCGTTTACGAGGGCAAGGCCAGGGAGGTCGAGCAAATGACCCGCGACGCGCTGGCGGAGGGCCGGAGCGCGCAGGAAATACTGACCGAAGGACTGATCGCGGGCATGAGCGTGGTGGGGGAGGATTTCAAATATAATATACTTTACGTGCCTGAAGTCCTGATCGCCGCCCGCGCCATGAAGGCCGGCATGGCGGTGCTCAAGCCGCTCTTGACGGACCGCGGCGCCACCAGCTCGTCCGCCGGCACGGTGGTCATGGGAACGGTGCGCGGCGATTTGCATGACATCGGAAAGAACCTGGTTTGCATGATGGCCGAGGGCGCCGGCTTCCAGGTGCATGACATCGGGGTGGATCAAAGCATCGAAAAATTCCTCGCCGCCGCCGAGCGGCACCAGCCGGATATCATCGGCATGAGCGCGTTGCTGACCACGACGATGACTTATATGAAAGTGGTGGTTGCCGGCTTTGAGGCGAAGGGCCTGGGCCACATCAAAATGGCGATTGGGGGCGCGCCCATCAGCCAGATGTATGCGGACGAAATCGGCGCCGACGGCTACGGGGCGGACGCTTCCAGCGCGGTGGATCTGTTTCTGTATTTTGTCGGCAAAGGGGCCGCTCCAGCCCGTAAAAAGAAAATGGAAGCGCCGGCCCCGGTCCTGGCCGCGCGCGCGGAAGCGCCGGCGGCGCGTCCGCCCGGCGCCAAATCGAAATATCAAGTGCTCTACTGGCAGGACATCCCGTCGCAAGTGAAAGCCTGGGATGACTTCGACGAAATCAAGCTCAATCTCGACAACCGTTTTGCCGAACGCATTGACCTCTCGGCGCAGAGACAAGGATTGATCCAGGCCGACTCTTATATGGCGCACTTGCGCTGGGGCGAAGAAGCCGAGCGTCCCGGCACGCCCGCCGAAGTCGCCGCCGCTGTCAAGCATGAGATGGAGGCGAAGTTTCCCTGACGGCTGGATTTTTCCCCGGCCAGAGCATTTTCAATAAAACTGCAGCCAGGGCACCTGACAGGGATGCGATGAACTGGTTTGCCTGCTGCAGTTACAATATTCTTTAAACTGCTCCAATCACTTTGAAAATGAGACTCCCCCGCATTGCCGAATACTCAATGCGGGGGAGTCTCATTTTATCAAGGGACTTGAATCTGTCGAGAAAAAAGATTCAAGCGTTTCCAATGAGACTGGAGCCAGAACGCCTCGTCAGCATGCGACGAACTGGTTTGCCGCGTGCGGCTACAGTATTAATTAAACCGCTCCAGAGTGAGCGTTTGAAAGAGGCGGACATTTCGCGAAATGTTGATCGAGGCTTCCCGGTTTCTCATCGGAACCGGGTTGGTTTCGGCCCGCGGTTCTCTTGCGCATGGATGCGGCTCAGGGGGCGACCAGGATTTCGGTGCCGGTGATTTGCAACTCGACCCCGGCGGCCTCGGCGGCCTCCTGCAAGGCGGCGTTTAACATCACCACCGGGTCCCGTCCCGCGTCGAGGCGGCGCATCAACCCTTCCCCCTTTTTTGCGCCGACCACGAGGGTGATCTTCAAGCCTTTGCGCTTGCAGGAAACGCGCGTGCCGTCAGCCAGTTTGGTGTTCATCGGTTTGATGAGGGCGTCGGCGTAATGGGCGCCGATGCCGGATTTCTCGTGGAAGGCAGGCGGGAGCTTATCCTTTGCCGACAAGTCAATACTACATAGTTTGGTCATAAGGAACGTTGTGTTTAGGGCGCGCCGCCTCGATTTGCGGCGGAGCCTGCCGGTACGGCGCGCGGCGATACTGGCAGCGCGGCCAGGAGCAGTTTTCGCACGGAACCAATTTTGCGAAGGAGCGCGCCCTGTCCAGATGGCGGGTGAGGCCGATGACGGCAAGAAGGGATTTTTTGGGCCGGAGCATGCCGGTGTCCATCACGTCCAGTTCCCCGGGAAAATCGCGTCCGGACACCCGCCGGATCAGGTCCCACAATTGGGGCTGGTCGGAGACATTCCAGCCCGAATAACCGGGACTGTAATGGGGCAGCGCGGCCAGGCCCTGCTGGTCCGCCCAGGCGCAGATGCGGCCGTTGGCGACGGTGACCAAATGCTCCACCACCGCCGAGCCGAACATTTCCATGAAGAAATACTCGTCGGGTTTGCCTTCCTGCCAGAGGGCGCGCGCTTTTTCTTCGCATTGCGGGCCGGCGCTCACCGCCAGCAGCAGGGCGGTGTGAACTTGCGCCGTGTTGAATTGCGCGAGGAGCGGAGGCGGGGAAAAGGCGGCGCCGTTGATTTTGATTTCCTCGCCGGCCAGTTCGAACGCCTCGGCCTGGCGCGCATAAATCCAGGGCCGGCCGTGTTCCGCATACCACCGCCGGGTTGCGTCCGCGATTTCGCGGGCGCGTCCCTCCAAAACCTTGCGCCGCGGATAGCCCAGCAGGCGTTTGTATTCGGATTCCTGGACCTGGCAGCCCGGGTGCGTGTCAAACAGTTCGAGCATGGCAAAGCGGGTTCGAGGCGGAGGATTCACCCGCCGCGGCCGGCAGCGCCTCCAGGGTTGCGAGCGGGTTGAATTGGCAACCCTCCACAAAGTAATGGAAAAAATCAGGGTGCGTTTCCAGGCGGCAGTGGGTGACTCGCCGGACCAGGCCCTCCAACTCGGCGCGTTTGGCGCGGGACAATAGCGCCAGGCAGGCGCCTTCGATGGAGGCGTTGCCCGCTTGCACGATTTTGGCGTCGTCAAGGCCGGGAATCAGCCCGATGCGTTTTGCGGCCGGCAGGCTGAGATGGCGGCCAAAAGCGCCGGCCAGATAAAAAAGGTCCAGGGCGTCAAAGCGGATTCCGTATCTGTCAAATATAACGTGCAGCCCGGCGGCGTTGGCCCCCTTGGCCTGGGCCAGTTCGTTGACGTCGCCCTCCGTAAAATAGAGCGGCTGGCCGTTGCCGGCCTCCAACGCGATGGGTTCGCCGCCGTGCTCGAAACGGCCCAGGGAATTCATGCGTCCGGTCCTGAGCAGTTCGCCCAGAAGGTCTATCAGGCCCGAGCCGCAAATCCCCTCCGCCGGGCCGCCGCCGATCACTTGCGCGCGCATCGAGCCGTCGGGGGCGATGGCCACTTTTTCAATGGCTCCCGGCAGAGCTGGCATGCCGCAGGAGATTTTGCCGCCTTCAAAGGCCGGGCCGGCGGGACAAGAGGCGGCCAGGATTTTGTGCTTGTTGCCCAGAATCAATTCCGTGTTGGTGCCGATGTCCATGAGGGCGACCAGGCGCTCCTCGCGGGCCAAGTCCACCGCCAGCAGGCAGGCGGCGGCGTCAGCCCCGACATGGCCGCTGATGACGGGCAACCCATAAACGCGCCCCTTTGGATGAATGGGCAGCAACAACCGCCCGGCTGGCGTGGCCAGACTGGTCGTGGTCCGGCGGCCTTCCGCCATTTCCAACTCGGTGATGGATTGATACGGGCTTTGCCCGATGGAATAGACATTCAGACGGAAGAAAAGATCGCGCATGGTGGAATTGGCGGCGACGACCATTTCGTAAATGGACTTCGGGTCCACCGGAAAGTCCTCGATGGCATGGGTGATGTACCCGGCCAGAGTGCGCTGCAGCAATTGGCTGCCGTCCTCCGTGTCGTAATGAATGCGCGACATCACATCGGAGCCGCCGAAGCGCTGCGGATTTTCGAAGGATGCGTCCGCCATGATTTCGCCGGTTTCCAAGTTTAAAAGGCGCAGGACGACGGTGGTGGTTCCCAGGTCCATGGCCAACCCATGAATCGGTCCGCGGCCACGATCAATTTCGCTTCCGTCCAGGAGAATGCGGTCACCGTCGCGGGTGACGGCGGGATCGAGTTGCACCTTTTGGCCGCTGGTCGGAAGTTGCAGGGCGTGGCGTTCGATGCGCAGGCCGCCCCGTCGCAGGGTATGGCATCGGACCACGCCACCATCCTTGACGAGGTGGCAGCGGCAGGAGAGGCGGAAGTTTTCCCGGAGATGCTTTTCCTCCGGTCCTTTGGCCGAAACGAACTCCGTCCCCTCGGTGATCTCCACAAGACATTCCTTGCATTTGCCCTGCTTGCGGCAGGAAGTGGGGACCTTGATGCCGAGCGATTCGGCACAGTCGAAAAGCGACGGCCCGGGCGCAACACGCGTGTGCTTTTGATTGAAATGCAACTCGACGCTCATGCAACTGCTGGTGTCATTTAGTTCGGCCGGAGAACATAATGCATCAACCCGCTCCTTCCCGCAACTTTCATTCGGAGGCGAGGCCGCCTGCATCGGGGAGCTGCGGAACTTGGGGCTTGCGCCGGGGGCGGCAAAACCCTATCTACACTGCGGCTGGCCCTGTTCCGTCGAGGTCAACTGGCGGGAAATAATGCGTTGATGACCATGCAAAAACTGCTTCATGAGGCGGTGCGAGAGCGCCGGCTTGTCTGCGATGGCGCGATGGGGACGCAATTGATGCTGGCCGGATTGGAGAGCGGCCAGTGCGGCGAACTGTGGAACCTCACCCATCCGGAACGGGTCCTGGCCATTCAGCGGCGTTATGCGGAGGCGGGCGCGGATTGTCTCATCACCAACACTTTCGGCGGCAGCCGCATTACTCTGCAGCGGCATGGCGTGGCCGGGGACGCGCGCGCCATCAACCAAGCCGCCGTCCGCATCGCCCGGGAGGCATTTGGCGGGCGCGCTGGATATGTGCTCGGCGACATCGGGCCGGTGGGGGCCATTTTGGAACCGTACGGCGATCTGCCCCAAGCGGAAGCACAGCTTGCTCTGGAGGAACAAGCCTCGGCGCTGGTTGAGGGCGGCGTGGATGCGATCATTATCGAAACGCAAACCTCGCTGGATGAACTGGGCGTGGCCATTGACGCCGCCAATGCGGCCGGAGCGCGCAGCATCATTGCTTCGCTCGCTTATGATTTGTCGGCGGACAAGACATTTTACGTGACGATGATGGGGGTGCTGCCGGAAAAGGCGGCCGAATTCGCGGAGGAAAAAGGCGCGCACTTTGTGGCCTTGAATTGCGGCACCGGCATGGACATGGCGGGCGCGGCCGTGGTGGCGGGGATTTATCGCGCGCACTGCCAACTGCCGACGATGGTGCAGCCCAACGCCGGCCTGCCGGTTTTGGAACGCGGGAAAGCCGTTTACAAACAATCTCCCGCAGACATGGTCATCGCATTGCCCGCCGTTCTGGCCGCGGGAGTGATGATTGTCGGTTCTTGCTGCGGCAGCACCGCCGAACATACGCGCGCCATCCGCCAGGCGATGGATCAGTTCAACCAGAGCCAGTAGCTCAAACCCAATTCATCCGGCCCGCCCGGTGGACGCCCGCGTTCAAAGGTGACTCAAATAAACTCGTTGACAGATATCCGTTCGCGCGGCGCGACTTGGGCCGGCAAAGAACCGGGCAACAGTATTTGGCCGAGCAGAAATGAGACAATAGCCAGATGTCCGGGTGATTCGAACGGCCTCCTCAAGCAATCAAACTCATTGGAATCAGGAGAATTAGCCATGCGTGTTTTTGGTTGCCATATTTATAAATCCGTAATGGGTTGGTGGCGTGGCACGAGCGCTTTCATGATTCCCCAGGCGAGGAGGTAACTCAAGGCGCAGATAATGAACATGACCAGGTAGGCAGTCTGCGGATTCTCCTTCAAGGCATCGGTCAGGCCGCCGGCCAGTTGCTGAACCACCACGCCGCCCAGGCCGCCGGCCATGGCGCCAATGCCCGTGACCGAACCGACCGTCTTTTTCGGGAACATGTCGGAAACGGTGGTGAAGAGGTTCGCCGACCACGCCTGATGCGCGGCGGCGCCAATGCAAATCGTCGCGACGGCCAGCGTGGCGGCCCATTTCCCAAACTCGCTGACGTCGCCAAAATACTGGGTCGCCAAAACGGTCAGCGGAGCCAGGGCGATGAGGAACATCGCCAGCATGCGGGCCTTGTAAACCGCCATGCCCTTTTTGATGAGCGTCATGGGAATGCTCCCGCCATAAACACTGCCGATGATGGAGACCCCAAAAACGATGAAAGTCGGCATCATGACCTGTTCTTTGGTCATGCCGAATTGCTTGGTCAAGTAATCCGGAAGCCAGAACAGATAGAACCACCAGACGCCGTCGGTGAGAAATTTTCCCCAGAAAAACGACCAGGTCTGCCGGTAGCCCAGCAACCCAGGGCCGCCTGCATTGCCGAATTGATTCGCGCCGGAGCCGCCCTTCAAGAATCCCAGGACAAGGAGCGATAACGCCGTTCCAACTGCCGGCACGAGATTGACCAAAACCAGCCAGCCGGTTTTCCCAAGGTCATGCCATCGCTTGATTTGCAGAGCGATGGCAATCCAGGACACGACGATAAGCCAGGCCATGCGCAGCGCAAAAATAGAGTTGACATCGTTGGGGGTTTTGAAGATGCTGTCGAAGACATGTTTCAGACCTCCCCCGGGAGCATAAAGATGCGCGCCGGGGGTCGCGATCAGGCTCGTCATCACGCAGATGAACAGCGTCAAAATGACGATCAGAATCATCGTTCCCCAAAAAGCGGCGCGCGGAATCCGGCCACTGATGGAAAAGAGTTTTCCAAACACGCCTTTGGACGGTTTTTCCCCGGCGACGGAATCGTCCTTGTCGCTGTGAATATGATCAAATTCAGCCTGGGAAAGCCGGTGTTGTTTGATGGGAATCTCATAAAGCCAGAACCAAAAAATCAGCCAGAGAAATCCGGCCGCGCCGGTGAGAATGAAGGCCATCTTCCAGCCGCGCTCATCGCCGAAATAAACCAGGCACCAGGGCACGAAGAGGGCGGCCGCCATCGCGCCGAAGTTTGAACCGCTGTTGAAAATGCCCGTCGCCAGGGCGCGTTCCCGTTTGGGAAACCACTCCGCCACGGTTTTGATGGAAGCGGGGAAGTTCCCGCCTTCGCCGACGGCAAAGGCGCTGCGCACCAGGATGTGCATCGTCACCAGCCGTCCCACGAACGCATTGGCGATGCCGAACAACGACCAGAAGATGAGCGAGAGCGCCAGTCCGATTTTCGTGCCGATTCTGTCAATGACCCAGCCGGCGATGATGGTCATTCCGGCGTAAAAGGCGGTGAAAAAGGAAGTCAAATTCGCAAAGTCCGTGTTCGACCAGCCGAAGCCGCCCTGTGCCGCCGGCGCGCAGAAGATCGGATCCTTCAGGTAGCTGATGACCTGCCGGTCAAGGTAATTGAAGGTCGTGGCGAAAAAAAGCAGTCCGCAAATCACCCAGCGGTAATGGCTGGTGGCGGGCCGGTTTGCCGTGCTGGACTTCACAAGATCGAAAACCTTAACCAAAAGCCGCGCCGCCCGGCAAGGTTCTTTCCCGCATTCCTCAGTTTTGGCGATGACTTTTGCGTTGTCACCTCTCCTGCCCCATCTCAACTCAGTCCATGAAAAATTTGATAAAATTCGCGGGTGGTTGACTTGGGTGAGAGATCCAATCGTCCTGCTCTGGATTTTTCGGTTGATCGAATCAGGAAAACCAGTTTTCGAGCTTGAACCACACCCATCCGGGTCACTTTGTCGTCACCGGCTTTTTCGGGGTCCTTGCCGTGGGGAGGGAGGCGAGGCTGATGGAGCTTGGCCACCCGAGGCCGGCCAGCCGTTTTGATGAGACGCAGCCACGCCGCGGCTGGTGTCGCCATGGAAGTGTTCGTGGAAGAGCACGGAGAGAAATGGTGAAAGTTCTGAATGGCGGGACACGTTGGCGCACCGGGGCTGGTGAAGATGGGAACCGCCGCATGAGTCGGAGCGGCGAAATGCGCCCGAAGAGCCATTTTTGGGCGTTCCTGCGCGTCGTAAAAGTGGAAAAGTTATGGTTTGACCCCTTTTCCCTTTTCCAATGCTGGCGGCGGGATGAGGCCGGTGCTGCCGGAGGGGCTGGGGAAATGCTAAATAATAAATTATAAATGCTGAATGCTAAATGCTAAATGAAGAAGCGGGGCAGGGAATGGTGAATCCGGCCTGCGTGAATGCGCCGGAGCGCTCCTTTTCCGCGCTTGTCGAAAGGGAGATTCCCTGCTACGGTTCAATTATGCATGTCGGTGACGAGATTCTGGATTTTGTGGTCGGACAGATTCCGGCGAAATTACGCGCGAATATGAAAGCCCTTGATGGAACTCGCCACCGAGTCTGCGGCAATCTGGTGTTATGAGCATGGTTGAGATTATCCAAGAACTGCCCAAGCTGACCCCGGAGGAACGCGCCATCGTTCTGCGGCGACTGCGGGAGCTAAATGGGCCGGACGAGGCGCTTTTCCTGCATGAGGCCGCCGAGTCCATGTTCCAGGATATGGATCAACAGGAGGCTGCTGATGCCCGCCGCAAAACCGGGTGACGTCTGGATAGTTGATTTGGGCATGGCGGCTAAAGTCCGTCCCTGCCTGATTTTGACACCGCAGCCCGGGAGCAATGAATTGGATGTTTTCACCGTGGTCGCTCACACCACGTCGCGCCGGGGCAACCGATGGGAGGTCGGGATTTCCAAGCCGTTCCTTGCCGAGCAAGGCGTTTTTGACATGCAGCGTGTTGCGACCGTCGCCAGCGTCAAACTCGAACGGAAACTCGGCGAACTTACCACCGGCGAATTGGAAGGCATCCTCGATCGTTTGGCAGAACGCCTCGGAATGTAATATCGGCAAGAACATGCGCCCGTTGTTGGCGGGTGGATGAGGCCGGTGCTGCCGGAGGGGCCGGGGAAATGCAAAATGCCAAATGGAGAAGCGAGGCCAGGGGATGGTGAATTTGGAATAGTGAATGGAGAAAGTTCTGAATGGCGGGACACGTTGGCGCACCGGGGCGGGTGAAGATGGGAACCGCAGCATGAGTCGGAGCGGCGAAATGCACCCGAAGAGCCATTTTTGGGCGTTCCTGCGCGTCGTAAAAGTGGAAAAGTTATGGTTTGACCCCTTTTCAGGGGCAGAAAAAAGTCAGGCCGGTGCCAGGCAGGTCGCGCCGGCGTTCACCTCATCGGTCTTGCTGGGCGGCGCGCGCTTCGTCTTGGGCGCGTTGTCGCGCCGTCATGCTCGCACGCCCGGACGAAT
>Ga0187848_10003027_pt1 | contig 12688 bp, 8 predicted proteins | sample June2016WEW_4_40_FD_132424 | JGI IMG/M metagenome (GOLD analysis project Ga0187848, IMG submission 132424) | Peatland microbial communities from SPRUCE experiment site at the Marcell Experimental Forest, Minnesota, USA - June2016WEW_4_40 | ecosystem: Environmental > Terrestrial > Soil > Wetlands... | reverse complement strand
GGAAAAGCAGTGCTCTTCATGAGAGGCCTCTTGGTTGGGAGGGTGGGTTGGCGGGACTTTTATTATGCGCAGACGCGGAGGTGGAAGCAAGGGGGGAACCTTTCCCCCGTAAAAGGGCGATGAATGACCCGAAGTGCCTTGAAGTCGAGTCGGCAAGGACAAGCCAAGACGGTCGGTGAGGTAGTTGAGGTCGTTGTGATGCCGGCCTCTGGCAATCCCGTGGATCAGGGAGTCTAATGGTTTCCGGCGCCACCCCGAGATCCCCAAGGAGGTCCGCATGCATTGCAAGAGCGTCCTGCACCCGTTGCCGGCGTCCACGGCATTTCTCCTCTTGCTGCTAGGGGGTGCCGGGTCAGTCCGCGTGCAGGCCGAGAACAACCCCCGGGCAGCGAGTCTTTGCGAGGCGGCGGGTATTACCGGCGGGCTATGTGTCACGATTGGCTGCGAGGACAGCCGATCCGTTGCTGAACTTGCCGGCACCGGGCGTTACCTCGTCCACGTCTTGGATTGGGACAAGAGCGCCATCGACGAGGTCCGGGCAAAGTTGCAGAAGCTGGGACTCTACGGGTTGGCATCAGCCGAACTGCTCGGTGCCGAGGGCAAGCTCCCCTATACCGAGAACCTCGTCAACGTGGTCTTCCTCGGTGATAAGGCCCTCGGCCGTATTCCGATGCGCGAGGTCGTGCGCGTTCTGCGTCCCGGCGGCCTGTTTCTTGGCGCCGACAAGCGGATCGCCGACACGGCTCTGGCCGCTGCCGGTCTGGCGGACGTGGGCGGCGCGGCGGACGGCTCGCCATGGAAGCGGGCGCGTAAACCCTGGCCCGCCGGAATGGACCAGTGGTCGCATCCGCGACACGCGGCCGATGGCAACGCAGTGTCGCGCGACCAGCTCGTAGGGCCGCCGCGGCGCATCCGTTGGGTGACCGGCCCCCAGCAGGAGATCAGCAACATGGTGACCGCCGGGGGCCGCAGTTTCTTTGCCGGGGTGCTCGCCCGCGACGCCTTCAACGGCCTGCGGCTGTGGGAAAGCCGGCTGAATCCCTCGCCGGCGCGCGGGGGATTCGACTTCCGGTCCGTGCCGGGCAGCGTCCGGCCCGTCGCCACGGCGAGCTGCCTGTTGGTGGTGAGCGACAAGAAGCTCCGCGCCCTCGATGCGGCAACCGGCCGGCAGATCCGCGAATATCCCGAGGCCGGTCTTCCGGCGGAGATCCTCGTGGAAGGCGGCATGATCCTGGCGATGGACAAGGAGGCGGTCCGCGGCGTGGACCTCGAAACGGGCCGGCTACGCTGGAAACGCGATGCGGATCAGGCCCGCTGCGCCGCGGCCGGCGGCGGGCAGGTTTGTTTCCTGCAAGGCGACCCTGCCCGCAGCGAATCGCTCCGGCTGACCTGTCGCGAGTTGGCCGGCGGCGCGCTCCGCTGGGAGCGGAAGGATCTGGCGTGCCTGCCCAAGATGCGTCAAGTGGTCTACCACCAAGGCCTCTTGGTCTGCGAGGTTTCCACTCTCAAGGACGAAAAGCCCGGCAACATGATCCAGGTGCTGTCGGCATCCGAGGGAGCGCCGCTGTGGAGCCGCGAGTACGTGCCGGGCGCAAGCCACAAGAAGCAGGCCAGGGCAATGTTCGCCGGCGAGCTGCTGTGGGTGCTCGAGGAGAAACGCTGTGTGGGCTTGGAGCCGCGTACCGGCGCCGTGAGGAAGACGTGGCCGGCCGCCGCCACCCACTGTTTTCCGCCGGTGGCCTCGACACGGTATCTGTTCTCGGGCGAAATGGACTTGACCGATCTGGAGACGGGCAAGGCGGATGCCAATTGCATCACCAAGACGGCGTGCAGTCGTGATGCGGGGGTCGTGCCCGCCAACGGTCTGCTCTACACTTTCCCGAAGCACTGCGTCTGTTGGCCCATGCTGCGGGACTATGCCGCCTTGGCACCGGCCTTGCCGGGCGGCATGCCGCATTGGGACAGTATCACCTTCACGCCGGAGCCGGGCCCCGCCCAATCGCCCGCAGGCGTCGTAGTGGAAGATCCTGCCCGACAGTGGCCCTGCTATCGCCACGACGCCTTTCGCAGCGGCAGCACGACCGGCCAGGTTCCGCGAGGGCTGAAGATCCTCTGGGCCACCCCGCTGGGCGGACGGCCCGAGGGCGTGATTGCCGAGGACTGGCGGTGCGACTATTTCATTCGTGATCCGATCGGTCCGCCAGTCGCCGCCAACGGCCTCGTTTACGTGACCCGGCCCGACGCCCATCAGGTGCTGGCCCTTGATGGAAAGACCGGCAGTATCCGTTGGGCCTTCACGGCCAACGGGCGGGTCGATACCGCACCGACGATCCATCGCGGGCTGTGCTTGTTCGGCTGCAAGAGCGGCTGGGTCTACTGCCTGCGGGCGGATGACGGCAGCATGGTCTGGCGGTTGCGCGCAGCCCCGTTGGACGAGCGCATCGTGGCCTATGGACAGATCGAATCACCTTGGCCCGTGCCGGGGAGCGTGCTGGTGGTCGATGACGTTGTGTACTTCGCCGCCGGGCGACATTCGCTGGCCGACGGCGGAATCCTCGTCTTTGCCGTCGAGCCGGCTTCCGGCCGTACGCGATGGGTACAGCGGCTCGACAGCGTGCCGCAGCGGCAGTTCTATGGTTCCAGCGGACTGGAGTTCGACAACTTCGACCTGCTGCAATGCGAAGGCGATGCCGTGGCCATGTCACGATGGTTGTTCGATCGGACGACGGGCAGGATCACCTGCCGGGAGAAAGCCGGCTTCGCCCGGTTGGGCACCGGCGGTCCCGGCGTGATGTTTCCGCGGGGCTCTTGGTCCTATGCGCCTGCAAACGAAACCGAGCAGTGGCCGGAAAGGCCGTTGGTGCGGCCCCTGGCAGTCTTCCGCGAGAACACCCTGTACGGCTGCTCGCAGGACCGGCGGACGCTGCTGCGGCGGGATTTCCGGCTCGACGCCGGCGAGAAATTCGACGCCGAATGGTTCAGCGGATGGACTACCTACAGCCGTGCCGGCAAGGGCGGCGACCTGTGGCGCAGTCAGCGGGTTGCTCGCGGCGCGACGTGGACCACGGCGTTGCCCCCCGCGCCGCTGGCGAAGAACTCCGTCTCCGCGATGATTCTCGCCGGGAATGCACTGTTCGTGGCCTGTTCGCAAGGCGGTCTGGTGGTGTTCGATACCGCAGACGGCCGCGCGATAAGCCACCTGGAAGTTCCTCCTCCAGTCTGGGACGGCATGGCCGCTGCCGAAGGACACCTCATCCTCTCGACGCAAGACGGCCACGTGATATGCCTGGGAGAGAATCCTCGCTGACAAGAGCGGAACACAACGAGATCCCATAATTGCCGGGAAGCGGTGCTGCGGCCTGTGAACGTGGGCAACCACACCGACACCACCAGGGCCGTCTGCGGCCGGCTTGCCGGGGGCGTACTGTGGCGAGTCGGGGATTCCGCAGGAGTGGCGGGACGGGCTGGCAAGGCCGGAAATGATCGCGACCCGAGATTCAGCGGCTGATTGACTGTTCGGGCTGAAGTGTCCAAGGATAAGCCGGTTGAAGCCAAGCCGCCAGGTCCCAGTAGGAACGTAGACGAGCCCGCCGCGTTGTCCACCGCTTGGGAGCCGAGCAACGGCGTCAACAAGAAGTCGCAGGGAGAGAAAAGATGATCGTGAAAAGCATGTTCGCGCGCGCGCTGGCCGGAGTGGTCCTGGCCGTTGGTTTCTGCGGTACGCCGTCGTTGCAAGCCGCCGAGAAGAAGTCCCCAGGAGGGCCCGGGAAGGTCGTTGGCATCGTCACGGCCAAGACCGACAAGGACATCACGATCAAGGCCGAGGGGGGAGGACGGAGCGAAACGCTATCTCTTGGCCCCACAGGGCGGCGCGCCGAAGGCAGACCTTCAGGCTGCATTGAAGACGGTCTTCGTGCCGAACCTATTGATGTTCTCATGGCAGGGGCAAGACCAGCCCGTCGTCACGAACATCCGTGTGATCTTGCCTCCTGTGCGAATGGGCGTGGCGACGGGGACCGTGGTCGCCCGCGAGAGCAAGCCCAAGGAGGTGGCGTGGGTCGAGGTCAAGCCGAGCGACCGTGGCTATACCCAGCGCCTCTGGCCCCGCTTCGGGCCGGGCGGCATGGACAAGGAAATGACCCGCATCATCGGCGAATTGAACGTCGGGGACAAGGTCAGGGTAAGTTGGACCTATGACGAGCGCCTCCGCGCCGCGAAGGTCCAGGTCATTTCGCGGGCGAAGCAGAAGCCAGCGGGGAAAAAGGGGCAGACGGCTCCAGAGTCTTCGATCCAGCCTGACAGCGGTCAATGATCCAGGACCGTGCCTGCCGCCCTCGCTGATCGAGCAGGCCCGTGAGGTACGAAGAGCCGTGGCCCAAGCCTATCTCGACCGGGTGGCGGAACGCTTGCGAGCCAAAGGGTTGCGCATCCAGACGCACGTTGTTGTTGGCGAGTCGCCTGCCGTCGCCGTTCTCGACATGGCCCGTGACAAGGACATCGACCTTATCGCCATCGCGCCCCACGGCCGCAGGGCACTCAAACTACTATTCTTGGGAAGCGTCGCCGACAAAATAGTGCGGGGTACGTTCACGCCCGTGCTGGTTTACCGGCCGATGACGAACGGATAAACGGTGTGATTTCCGATGTGTAAAGGGCGAACAGGAAGTTAGCGCGAATGGCGACGCCATGGGCTGCCAGTTTGTCCACGGCGCGGCGGCCTCTGGCGGCAAGAGCCCGCCGCAGTACACGGATGAGAACGAGGAGGATTGATTCCATGGTGAACACTCACGACAACAACCTTCGCCCCACGGCGAAACCGCCCTACGACGGCGCACAGTTGCTCCGCGACCCGATGTACAACAAGGGCGCGGCCTTTTCGCACGAGGAACGGGAGCGGCTTGGTCTGCTCGGCCTGATGCCACCGGAAGTGCGTACCATCGAGGAACAGGTCGCCCTGGAACGGGAGCACCTGCTCTCGAAGGCCGACGCCCTGGAGAAGTACATCGGCTTGGACGCGCTTCAGGACCGCAACGAAACCCTGTTCTACCGCCTGCTCGTCGAGAACCTCGTGGAACTGCTGCCCATCGTTTACACGCCGACCGTGGGGCGTGCCTGCCAGCGGTACAGCCACATTTTCCGGCGGCCTCGCGGCATCTGGATTACGCCGGACGACGTGGATCGCGTCCCGGCCCTGCTTCGCAACGCCCCCTCCCAGGACATCCGGCTGATCGTGGCCACGGACAACGAGCGGATCTTGGGCCTGGGCGACCAGGGGGCGGGCGGCATGGGCATCCCCGTGGGCAAACTGTCGCTCTACAGCGCAGCGGCTGGTATCCATCCCCGGCATTGCCTGCCGGTGAGTCTCGACGTGGGCACGAACAACGCCGAGTTGCTCGGCGATCCCTACTACCTCGGCTACCGGCACCGTCGCCTCCAGGGAGAACCCTACTGGAAGGTCCTTGACGCCTTCGTTGCCGCCGTGAAGGGAGTTTTCCCTCAGTGTCTCGTCCAGTGGGAGGATTTTCACAAGAACCTCGCCTTCGAGGTCCTGGATCGCTACCAGCGGCAGATCCCCAGTTTCAACGACGACATCCAGGGCACGGCGGCGGTGGGATTGGCCGGTGTGCTGGCGGCGCTGCGGATCACCAGGCAGAAGCTCTCCGATCAAAGGCTCGTCTATGCAGGCGCGGGAGCCGCCGGGGTGGGCATTGGGCGGCTGGTCGCCAGGGCGATGCGGGAGGAGTCCGGCGATCAGGCCCAGATCCACGCTGCCCAGGTCTTCGTGGATACTCATGGCCTGCTGCACCAAGGGAGCCAGATTACCGATCCGCACAAGCGTCCCTTCGCCCTTGATGACGCGGCGATGGCTCAGTACGGCTTCAGCAAGGATGAGTCTTACGACCTTTTCGAGGTGGTACGCCACATCGGGCCCACGGTGCTGATCGGCACCACCGCTCAGCCGGGCACTTTCACCGAGCAGATCGTGCGAAAGATGTCCCAGCATGTGGAGCGGCCGATCATCCTGCCCTTGAGCAATCCCACCTCGAAAGTCGAGTGTACTCCGGCCGAGGCCCTCCGCTGGAGCCAGGGACGGGCGATTGTCGCCACGGGCACCGCCTTCGATCCAGTCCGCTACGAGGACAAGACCCACATCATCGGCCAAGCGAACAACGTCTTCGTCTTTCCGGGCATGGGGCTGGGGTGCATCCTTTCGGGCGTTCAAGAGGTGACCGAGTCGTTGTTCCTCGCCGCCGCCCACCGGCTGGCGGATTGTGTTGGCCAGGACAGGCTCGATGCGGGAGCCATTTATCCCGATCAGAAGGAACTTCGTAACGTCGCCGCGCACGTCGCGACCGCCGTCATCGGCGAGGTGCAGCGGCAACAGGGCGGGCAGCCCGCTGGCCAGGAGTCCGTTGAGCAGATGGTCGGCAAGGCGATGTGGTTCCCGGACTACCCGACTTATGCTTGAAGCGGCGCTGGTGACCACCGGGGCAAGGGCTCAAGTACACCTGCGTGTGGCTGTACCAGTGGTAAGAGGAATAAGCTGAGCCGATTAGTCGTTTGGCTTGGCGACGAACGCCTGCTGCTCGGTGATCATGGTCGTCGGGCCGCCACCGCCAGCGCCGACTTGGCGGTCATTAGGTCCCACTGGCTGACAACCGTCGCCGCCCAGGGTAGAATGCGTCTTCTGCGGTCCAACATTCACCAACCCCACGGCATTGAGGTATTTCCATGGAATTGAAAGGCTCCCAAACCGAACGAAGCCTGCTGATGGCCTTTGCGGGCGAGTCGCAGGCGCGCAACCGCTACACCTACTTCAGCAGCCAGGCCCGCAACGACGGCTTCATCCAGATCGCCACGATCTTCGAGGAGACGGCCAACCAGGAAAAGGAGCACGCCAAGCGGTTCTTCAAGTTCCTTCAGGGCGGCGAGGTGAAGATCGAGTGTGCCTTTCCGGCAGGCATCGTCGGCACGACGGCCGAAAACCTCCTGGCGGCTGCTAACGGTGAGCATGAAGAGTGGTCGGCCTTGTATCCGGGCTTTGCAGCCGTCGCTCGGGAGGAAGGTTTTCAGGCCATTGCCATCGCCTTCGAGAAGATTTCCGTGGCCGAGAAGCAGCACGAGCGGCGTTACCGGGGCCTTCTGGAGAGCGTCCAGAATGGCCGTGTGTTCAAGCGGAGCCGGAGTGTGAAATGGCGATGTCTGAACTGCGGCTACGTCCACGAAGGCCCCGAGGCCCCTGCCGCTTGTGCAGCCTGTGCTCATCCCCAGGCATACTTCGAGGTAGTGGCGGAAAACTGGTGAAGGAGCCGACGATGCCGGGCGCGAACCAGGCTTGGCGCTGTACTGTTTGTGGATACGTCCATCGCGGCGCCGGGCCGCCTGAGGGGTGTCCGGTTTGTGGGGCGCCTGGGGGACTTTTTGAGCCGCAGGCCGATAGCCCGTCGCCCGCCATCGAGCCTGCCGTAAACCAGTGGCGGTGCGTGGTCTGTGGGTACATCCACGCTGGGCCGCAGCCGCCCACGGCGTGCCCGGCCTGTGGGGCGAGGGCCGACTGCTTTGAGCCGGCGCATGACACGGTCAAGTCCGTGACAGGAGCCGCCAAAACGGTTCGCGCGGTCGTCGTCGGTGCGGGAATCGCCGGGATCACCGCCGTCGAGTCGCTGCGTGCCGCTTCGCCGACAGCCGAGATCACCGTCGTCTCGAAGGAGCCCGAGCTTCCCTATTACCGTCTCAACCTGACGCGGTATCTTGCCGGGGAAATCGGCGAGGAGGACTTGCCCATTCATCCTGCCAGTTGGTACGAGGAGCAGCGGGTCCGACTCCTGCTGGGGGCAGAGGCATCGGCGATCCATCTGGAAGACCACGCTGTCGAGCTGCACGGCGGTGAGAAGCTGCCGTTCGACAAGCTGCTCCTGGCGGCTGGCGCCCATCCGTTCATCCCGCCGCTGGCCGGAGCGGATCGAGAAGGGGTGACCAGCCTGCGCACTGTGGAGGACGCCCGGCAGATCCTGGCGGCCTGCCGGGCCGGTGCAAAATGCGTGTGCATCGGCGGTGGCCTGCTGGGCCTGGAAACGGCGGGCGGCCTGGCCCGGCAAGGGGCCGATGTGACGCTCCTGGAAGGCTACGGCTGGCTCTTGCCGCGACAGTTGAACCAACGGGCCGGAGAAATCCTCAACCAGTACGTCGTCGGCACCGGCATCAAGCTGCGGACCAAGGCCATCACGCGGGAGATCGTCGGCGGGGCACCCGCTTGCGGGTCGCGGGTCCGGGGCGCTCTGCTGGAAGATGGCAGCATCGTACCGGCCGAGCTGGTGGTAATCGCCACCGGCATCCGGTCCAACAGCCATTTGGCACGGCGGGCCGGGCTGGAAGTGAACCAGGGTGTGGTGGTAGACAATTTGCTCGCCACGTCCCAGCCGGATGTCTTTGCGGCCGGAGACGTGGCCGAACATCATGGACAGGTCTACGGGATCTGGGGGCCATCGCAGTACCAGGGCAGCATCGCCGCGATGAACATGGCCGGAGGCTGCGTCGCGTTCGGCGGTATCCCGCGATCGAACACCCTGAAGGTTCTGGGCCTGGAACTGTTCAGCATCGGCCAGATCAACCCGGAGGATGCGAGCTGCCGAACCTTCGATCATGAGGCGGACGGCTGCTACTTCCGTTTCGTCTTCCGGGATAATCGCTTGGTTGGGGCCGTTCTTCTGGGCGACACGAAGCTCACGGCCGCGGTTAAGAAGGCCGTCGAGAGAGGAGCGGACTTCTCAAAGTTGTTGGCAAAATGCCGAACAGTCCCCGAGGTCATCGAAGCCTTTGCGTGAATTGGAGGAGTCAGGAATGAGAGTATTGGGCATTTCGGGCAGTCCGCGGCGTGGGGGAAACACCGATATCCTGGTGAACACGGCGTTAGAAGTCCTGGCGGGCGAGGGGTTGGAGACGGAGTTTCTCTCGCTGGCCGATCGACCTGTCAAGCCTTGCGTGGCTTGCCGGGGTTGTTTCGCCTCGGATGCGATCCGTTGCGTTCAGGAAGATCCCGCGTTCGAGGGCATGCTGGACAAGTTCGCCCAGTCCGATGGCCTTGTGATCGGCTCGCCGGTGTACTTCGGGTCGGCTACGCCGCAGATCATGGCCTTGCTGGACCGGGTTGGCTACGTCGCCCGAGAGCATCCGCAACTGCTGCGACGGAAGGTGGGAGCGGCGATTGTGGTCGCCCGCCGTGCCGGTCAGATAACCATGTCAATCCAAATCGACGGCAATACGACGGTCCGGGATCTTGTCGGCCGCTTCCCGCAGACCCGGAAGGTCTTCGAGCAGTATGGCATTGACTACTGCTGTGGCGGTGGAAAGTGCCTGGCCGAGGCCGCACACGAGAGCCAAGCGGCTCTCCCGGATCTGGCCCGCGACATCGAAACGGCCTTGGCTGCGACATCGGCCAAAACAGCAACCGCTGAAAAGGACTGGTACGCGGCACCTCTCCATGAGTTGATCGACCACATCCTTCAGGTGCATCACGCCTACATGCACGAGGCGTTGCCGAGGCTCGGGGGGCTGGTGGGGAAGGTGCTGCACGCCCACGGGGCGCACCATGGCGACATGCTCCGCCAGGTGCAAGTCCTGTACGGCAGCCTCGATACCGAACTCACCAACCACTTGCGCAAGGAAGAGGAGGTTCTTTTCCCGTACATCGTGGCTGCCGAGGCGCATCGCCAGGGCGGCCCGGAGGGACCTGCGGCGTGTTTTGGATCGGTCGGCGATCCGATCCGCCAGATGGAGCGCGAACACGAAAGCGCTGGCGAGGTGTTGGCGCAGATCCGCAAGGCGACCGGCGGCTACGCCCTGCCCGATGACGCCTGCCGGACTTTCCGAGCACTGTATGAGGAACTGGAGCAAATGGAGAAAGACCTGCACCAGCACATCCACCTCGAAAACAACATCCTGTTCCCGAAGGCGAACGCTGCGGAAGCCAGTAAATAAGGAGACGTTGTGATGAATCCGTCCACCAACGGCGCCAATCGGCGCATGGTCATCTCATCGTTGTGGCTCCAAGTGGCCATCGTGACGTTCCTTGCGGGATTTGCGGTGCTGCTTTACCTGGCCTACCGCATCCACGCGGAGCCGCCTCCGATTCCCGGGCGCGTCGTTGCCGAAGAGGGGAGCACGCTCTTCACCGGCGACGACATCATGGCCGGTCAGCACATCTTTCAGAAGTATGGGCTGATGCAATACGGCACGATCTTCGGTCATGGTGCTTACCTGGGGCCGGATTTCACGGCCCAGTATCTGCACGAAGCAGCCAATGCGATGGTCGCTTTTCACCGTGGCCAGGGGCGCGACGAGGGCGAGGCCCACGAACTGACCGGCAATGAGATGAAGCACAATAGCTTCGATCCGCAGTCCGATGTCCTCCATTACGCGGCCAGCCAGACCAGCGCCTTTCATCAGCTTGCCAAGTTCTATTCGGGCTATTTCGGCCCCGTCGCGGAGCAGACCGGATTGCGGCGACCGGCCATTACGGATGGGGGCGAGATCCAGCGGTTGACGGCCTACTTTGCCTGGTCGGCATGGGCGGCGGCCGCCACACGGCCGGGCACCGCGTACTCCTACACCAACAACTGGCCGTCCGAGCCGCTGGCCGCCAACACGCCGACCGCCGAAGCGATCCTCTGGAGCGCACTGAGTCTGATCACGCTTTTGGGCGGAACGGGATTGATGCTCTTCGTCGTCGGCCGCTGGGATCTGTTGGGCTGGCATCGGGCCGATGAAGAGCGGCCCGGCCAACGCTTGCGATTCCGTCCGCCGGAGGAAGTCCGCCTTGCGCCCGCCCAGCGCGCCACGGCGTGGTATTTCCTGGTGATTGCCGGGCTGTTCCTCTTGCAGGGGATGTTGGGAGCGGCCAACGCCCATTATCATGTCGAGCCGGGTGGTTTCTACGGTCTGAACCTGGGCGACTGGCTGCCGTACAACCTGTCGCGCATGTGGCACGTCCAGTTGGCGCTGTTCTTTGTCGCTGCCAGTTATCTCGCCATGGGCATCTTCCTGGCCCCGCTGATCGCCCGTCGCGAGCCCAAGCACCAGGATAAACTGGCGCTGATCCTGTTCGGGGCATTGGTGGTGGTTGTCGTCGGGAGTCTCCTGGGCGAGGCGGCCAGCCTCAAGGGTATCATTCCCACCAGCGGCCCTTGGTTCTGGATCGGCACTCAGGGCTGGGAGTACCTTGATCTCGGGCGGCTTTGGCAAATCCTGCTGACCATCGGCCTGTTCTTCTGGGTCGCTATTCTCGTGCGCGGGCTTTGGAGCCGCTTGCGGGACGAACATCCGGGCAATCTGCCTTACCTGTTCCTCTACAGTGCGCTGTCCATCCCGCTTTTCTATGCCGTAGGCATGGTCTTCGGCAAGAACGTCAACTTCGCCGTGATGGACTTCTGGCGGTTCTGGGTGGTTCACCTCTGGGTCGAGGATTTCCTGGAACTGTTCACGACCATCATGGTGGCGTACGTCTACGTTCTCCTGGGCGTGGTTCGTCCCGCCACGGCCGCCCGAGTCGTCTATCTCGACATCATCCTCTACTCCATCGGCGGCGTGATCGGCACGATGCACCATCTTTACTTCAGTGGCGCGCCTGCGATTCACATGGCGATGGGGGCCGTCTTCTCCGCCATGGAAGTGATCCCGCTGGTGCTCCTGACCTTCGAGGCCTGGCGGTTCATGCGCCTGGGCGCCCAGGAGCGCGCGGACTCGGTCATCGGCACCCCCAGCGCCGCCTTCCCGCACAAATGGGCCGTGATGTTCCTCATCGCCGTGGGCTTCTGGAACTTCTTGGGCGCAGGGGTATTTGGTTTTCTCATCAACCTGCCCATCGTGAGCTATTACGAGATCGGCACTACCTTTACGGCCAATCATGCCCATGGGGCGCTGATGGGCGTGTATGGCATGTTGGCGATTGGCTTCTTCATGTTCATCGCCCGACACTTCATTCGGCCAGACCGAAGCTCCGAGTGGGCCATGAAGCTCTCGTTTTGGGGCCTGAACGTCGGCCTGGGATTGATGCTGTGCTTCAATCTGATTCCGATGGGTGGCATGCAACTCTACGATGCCGTTGAGCACGGCTATTGGCACGCCAGGCAGCCGGAGTTCTTCCAGCAGCCGTGGTCCCGCATCATCGAGTGGTTGCGGATGCCCGGCGACCTGATCTTCCTCTTCGTCGGCATTCTGCCGGTGGTCTACCTGGCGCTTCGCATGTTTGCCCAGCGGCGGCGCTATGCGAGACTTCCGGCTGAGACCACCACCGAAGAGTTCACGCAGTGGTACGAGGATGTCTGAAACCATGACGGAATCACCACAACGCCCGTTCCCGGTGGCCCATCGAAGACGCAAGGACGCCCTGGTGCAAGTCGTTCTATTTGCTGGAGGATGAAACCCATGATCGTGAAGAACCGTCAGATCGTCCTGGCCGCCCGGCCGGAGGGCCTGCCCAAGCCGTCCGACTTCCGGCTCGTCGAGACGCCGGTCCCGGAACTCGCCGAGGGCCAGTTCCTGCTGAAAACCAATTACCTGTCGGTGGACCCGTACATGCGCGGCCGGATCAGCGAGGCCAAGTCCTACGCTGAGCCGGTAGCCATCGGCGAAGTCATGGACGGCGGTACGGTCGGCACCGTGGTCAAGTCGCAGCACCCAGGCTACCGGC
>Ga0187848_10003021_pt1 | contig 12704 bp, 20 predicted proteins | sample June2016WEW_4_40_FD_132424 | JGI IMG/M metagenome (GOLD analysis project Ga0187848, IMG submission 132424) | Peatland microbial communities from SPRUCE experiment site at the Marcell Experimental Forest, Minnesota, USA - June2016WEW_4_40 | ecosystem: Environmental > Terrestrial > Soil >... | reverse complement strand
GAGGTTTTGGATGCATCGTTCAACTTTGCCCTTGTCCTGAGGATAAGACGGATGAGCGACCTGCGTCTCAATGCCATGTTCACGACACCAATCTTTCCATTGTTCTTTAAACTGCGATCCATGCGCGCGCGCTAACACTCTGAGCAACCTTATTATGACCCTATGCTGAGCGAGAATCAAGTAGATTATGGAGAATACCGGCATCTTGGTTTTAGCAAGAAGGCAGGCTTCATCTTACAGCCCGGCGATTTTGTTATTGCACCTTTATTCGAACGCGTTAGATTACCCAGTAATATTTTGGGGCGTCTTGATGGGAGAAGTTCTTTAGGAAGGCTGGGTTTAATTGTCCATGCAACTGCAGGCGGAATTGATCCCGGATATACGGGGATAGTAACCTGTGAGCTTTCGAATCTCGGAAAATTACCTGTTGCGTTGCACCCTTTGCAAAGAATTGCTGCCCTAACACTTGAAACTCTAGATGATGATGTTGTTGTCCCTTACCGTACAAAAAAAGATAAAAAATATTTTAATCGATTAGATACCATGCTTAGATTGGACAAAGAGTTTACAACTAAAATTTTAGAAAAGGTTGCAGAAAGCTTATGACTTGGTTTCTAATGTGGAAAGTGAGTAATTCCATACACTTTTGATTTTCCACTTCTTTATGCTATCTATGATTACTTCGCAGGGGGCTTCCTTATTGAAATTATCTAAATTAGCAATAACCACGTTAAGAAGAATATTTGGGTCAATTGATAATGAAATTCCATTCAGTAATGTGTTTTTGATCTGATCAAAGGTAAGTACCGGGTCTTTAAAAGGAATAATCTTCGGGTTGCCCTCAACATTAAGTGCTTCCTTTTTTAGAAGACCCTTTAATGTAACGTTAGGAAGCTGTGAATCCGCAATATAGTTGTCGAGTCTTTGAACAAATGTTGGTGTCTTGATTGTTCGTCTAAACTTAACCATTAATTGGTACAATTGAGTAAGCATTTGTTCACTCTGGGAATTAAGATTTCCATCATCTTCATATCTCGTTACCTCTGGCTCAATTTGAGCCTTAGCAACTTCCTGACAACGACTAAATATGTCGCTTTCTGGTTTTACTGCTGATTGGAGGTATGAATAAGCTGAGTATATTCGGTAACACATTTCTGGGTGTTCAGGCGTGGGATAGTAAGGTGAACGCTGGCAATATTCTAATAGCGATTTAGCATACATTGGACCAAAACTAGTTATAGCTAAAAAGTCCATTAATATTTCCAACAGCCACTTTTCGTTAGTTTCCTTGTCATCGGTTATAAGAGGCAGTGTCTTGATTTGAGTTTCAGCAAAAGTTTGAAATTGCTTCATAATACTTTGTCCATGGTGACCTAAGTCCATGTCAACTGACTCAAACATTTCGTGACATAAAATGGGCCACATAACGGGATCATCCGTTTCGCTTCTAATGCATGTGATAATATAACCCTCATCAATGGGATGTTTTTTTACAAGATCAATAGGAGTAATTTGCGTTAATGAACCAGTTATGTTTGGATCTTTGGCTATTTCAATTAAAGGATTCAGTGGTTTAGTGATTTCTACTTGGAAGGTCTGAGTAACGAATTGCGTGCCTTGGCGAAAAACAACAAATTTGTTAATATCAAAGCTCTGGGGTATTTCTAATAACCAGTAATATAATTCTCATGGAATACCGCTTTCAACCAACAAAGCAATAGATGAATTGAAAAGTTCTGCTATGCTGTATGCCGAACTTATGAGGTCTTGATATATGTTAAAAATCACTTGGTCCGGGGTGAGATATTTACCGTCCCTTGTTGGTACAAGCGACAAAATGGTTGCCTTTCTTGTTAATGTGTCGGTTAAGCTGTCATGAATAATCCAAAGACCATTTTCATAATTATAGCGCGCGCGCTATAGACTATAAATTGGACCATAAGCCTTCTCAAGCTCGTTTCTAATTTCGACAACTCTTAACATCCTTCTTTCAATTTTAAATGAGAAAACCAAAGTAACAATCGCTGCAACTATGGCCCCAGCAATACCGCTTAGCAATGTGGAAATGTACCAAGACTCAGACATTTTGAATCAACAGACGTGAATTATATAAATATCAACAAAGCTATAAAACAACTTGCCGTTTCCGGTAAGCACCAAACCGCAGAGTCAGTCAAACTATCTTCTTTATTTTACCCAGCAGAGACGCAACTTCTGCACCTTTTTCTGTTAATGAATAAAACGCTTGTATCGGTTTAGACGTTAAGATTCTTCTTTGAATCAGCCCTTCTTCCTCAAGCTCTTTAATGTTAAGTGAAAGCGTTCCCCTACTTGCTATCAACTTTGTTAGCTCTGTGTACCTCACTTCGCCGTGTTCGTGAAGATAGAGTATGATTTTAACTGATGGCGTTTCGAGTAACGCGGAAATTTTCACTCTGACTTCTCTATGACGAGTCGCCTATTCTCGGCGTCTATCCTGACCTTCAGCTTTTGCCCAGGCTTGAACGGGAAGGCCGAGTCCTTCGAGACCTCCCTCGGGACATCCTGCCGCCCGTCTGGGTGGGCCTGTTCACCAACTTGCTCACGATAGTTGAAAAACCGAAAAATTGAGGTTGTGCTAAAAAAAAAGTAGTTATTTCTTGACCTGAATGAGCTTGTCCCTTACGGCTTCCGCGACAAACTCCGCCCTGCTCCTGTATCCCAGAAGCTTCTTCTCCAAGACCTTATCGACCTCGTCGCCAAGCTCGACGGGCAATTTCACGCTTCTGCAAAGGCAGCCTCTGTCATGGTTCTGACGGAAGCTTTTACGCCCCTGCAGTGTACACTGCTTTAGGGCAAGTTGGTACAGCGGCGATTTCTTATGAATTCTGGATGCGTAAGGTTTAAGAAAAGTAAATCATTTGCTTGATTGGGTAGGTTCGGAGGGAACTGCGGGATGGTTCGCCATCTTCACGCACTTCCGCAAACTCTAACCTTCCCACTTGACCTCCTGTAAGGCCTTCCAAAATCTGGGGGTATAGAGGGAAAGGCTTGACAGGTTTAAGCTTATCATCAGAACATATAAAACAAACAAAATACTATTCTAATTGCTTGTCTCTATACCGCCCATTTTTCGGCAGGCCTTAGATGCCGATTGAGGGGAAAAGAAGAAAGATACTTATTGCGCTTTGTTCGCATAGATAATAGTTGTAAGATGGTTGCCTGTTAGGGGACATCTTGCGCGCTAAAAGATTTTTACACAAGAAAGCTCCGGGAACTCGAACTTAAAGATGGAATTGCCAAAGCAAGAGAAGAGCTAAGAAAGTTTAGAGGGAAATAGATGTCTGGGATAGATGAAGAAACAAGAACAAGAATAGTTAAACTTGAGAAGAAAGTAGAGGCTTTGGAACTCATGTTTAAGAGCTTATGTGAGCAGATCACCGTTTATAATCCGGGCGATGGCTCACAACATAGCTAAATAACCATCTAGATAGGCGGCGCACGCGACATCGAAAGTATCTTCTACGATTTGTTTTATATGAGCACATTTTCAATTCGTCAGGGAGAAATCTGCTGTTAAGATTTCGTTGATTCGGCGATGCGATTTTGAACAGTTTCGGATAGCTTTTTCCTCAAGTTTTCGTCGTCGTGGGTCCATACATTAATCTGGTCAATTCTCTTAGCTAGTTCTTCATCGCCAATAACGTTTATGAACCATCTTTGAAAATCTTGACGCTGAAAATGAAACGTGACAGACTGAATGGGTACTATTTGGAGTTTTTCGGCGAACTCAATTGTGTTACTTGCAGTTATTCCAGTGTTTTTTCCGAGTTCAATGTAAAATTGAAAGCTTTTTTCGAAGGGAACGGTGTTGATTAGGTTTAGCGGTAGGAATGGAGTATTCAACTTCTTCCCCAGCTCTATCGCCCATTCCCTCACTCTACCCATGTTTAGATCGTCCATGATGGTTCTATTTTGGCTAATCATGCAGCCTCCAAAGCCAGCAACGTCAATAGGCTTGAGAGACTTGTTCTTGGCCAGTAATTTTTTTTGGTTGGCTTCAGTATTTTCCGCTTTCGCGTCTTCCTTATTCTCGCAACAGAAATAGAGCGCGACATTTTTGCCTTCAAAGTCTTTCTCCAAAAAATCCACAGCTTCATTGTAAACGCTGTTTCCACTACCACCACCAACAATAATGTTTTGGAATGGTGTAATGTCCGGTGGACCCTTTCTAAGATCTGCGAGAGTTGCATCCATGTTGTAGGTTGTTTTGAGCGCTTCAGCTATGGCATGTGCTACCTCTTCATTTAATCCACTTATTGTCGAAAAAACTATTAGGGTTTTTCCAGTCATTGTTTTTCACTTTTTCTATTTCATGTTTAACGCGCGCGCTTTATTTGAAGATGTGTGACTGTGAATAAACAGCTACACTAGCGCGCATGTTTGTTCCGAAATTGGTCAAAAATGGTCATAATTCCATTTTTTGCTTTCTGTCCCATGTAATATGCCCATTCGCGGTTCATGCTTTGAAAAGTCGCCTAAAACAGAAAATAGCACAATAATGAATAGCCAATTATGCGCCCTAAACAAGGAAGCGAAAAAATTGTGCGCTGCAACAGAAAACAAAACTGTTGCGGGAGATTTAGAAAGACTGCCACAAGATGCCCGCGGCTTGATAACAAAATTCATGGCATACTTAGAACGCGAAGGATACTCGGAAGGGATAGGCTACCCGGCAACCATCAAACCCCTCGTTAAAGACGGAGCAAACCTGCTTGATCCTGAAAACGTCAAAGCCGTCATTGCCAGACAAAAATGGAAAAATAGCGTTAAGATGTTGGCGACCTATGCTTACGATGCCTTCTGTAAAATGCAAGGCATTCAATGGAACATGCCAACTTACCGCCAAGAAGAAACAACACTCTACATCCACGATGAAAAAGACTTAGATATATTGATTAGCGTGGCAAGCAGACGAATGGCAACTTTTCTCCAATGCCTCAAAGAAACCTTCGCCGACCCAGGAGAAATCCTAAGACTATAATGGATAGACCTCAAAGAAAACGTCTTATCAATTAACCATCCGGTAAAAGGACACCTCCCGGGCAAATACCAGCTATCGCCCAGACTCACAGCCATGCTTAACGCTTTACCCAGAACAAACAAACGAATTTTCCCACTATCTTATGCATGCGCTGAAGATTGCCTAAAGAAACTCAGGAAGAGCGCAGCCGCAAAATTCCAGAATCCCGTGCTGCTGTCCATCAGCTTTAAATCTTATCGCCACTGGGGCGGTTCAATGCTTGCACACATCACAAACGGTAACGTTCTCGTAATTAAGAAAATACTTAGGTACAAGAGTATCGCAAATACAATGAAATATATCCCCCACGATCGAATTCAAAGAGGAAGACTATGAAGAAACCACGGCTACAACACCGGAAGAGATAAGGCAGCTGGGCAAAGCAGGCTGGGCAAAATATGATGAAATGACTGTAAACGGAATGCAGATGCACTTCTACCGCAAGCCTAAACGATTTGGAGGACTAAAGGCATCTCTCTAATAAATCAAATCTCTCCCAGATAAATCCTTAATAGAGAGATACCCCAACTTCATACTCCGCTGGAGAGTTAATCAGCAAAATGGCAAAATTTAAGGTAATAGTATCTGATCCAGAAGCAGGAACTTCAAAAGTTGTTGAGCTTGAAGAAGCACGGGCAGCAACGTTCATCGGTAGAAGAATTGGAGAAACCATAGACGGGACTATAGTAGATTTACCAGCGCATAAAGTGCAAATAAGGGGTGGCTCGGACAAAGATGGTGTCCCAATGATAGGAAACGTTCATGGTGGTGTCCGCAGAGCCGTGGTGCTTAGCGGTGGAGCAGGCTTTAGCCCAAAGAAAAAGGGAGAAAGAAGACGTAAAACAGTTCGGGGAAGCACAATAACAGATGAAATTGTTCAGATTAACATGAAAATTGTTGAAAAGCCAGCTGCAAAAGCTACGGAAGCTAAAGCTCAGCCGGTTGCAAAATAAATGCAAGTTTAACTGAGCTCATGCTTAAACCTTATAAACTTCCATAGTTCTTTCATAATTTATCAGATTTATTTAAAGACGAGAATAAGATGAGTGACACGAGTAAAGCCTTGCCTAAGCAGCCAGAAGTCAACATCGGCACCATAGGTCATGTAGACCATGGGAAAACAACATTAGTGCAAGCCTTAACTGGCGTTTGGGCGTCAAGGCACAGTGAAGAATTAAAAAGAGGCATCACTATAAAACTGGGCTATGCGGACATGCCTATTTACAAGTGCCCAAAATGTGAGCCGCCCAAAAACTATACAATTAAACCCTATTGTGAAAACTGTAATTCTGAAGCAGAATTTGTTCGAGCTATAAGTTTTGTTGACGCACCTGGGCACGAAGCTTTAATGGCTACTATGCTTTCAGGCGCAGCCATAATGGATGGGGCAATTTTGGTTATTGCAGCTGATGAGCCGTGTCCTCAACCGCAGACACGAGAGCACCTTGCAGCCGCTGAAGTAAGCGGCATAAAGAACCTAATTATTGTTCAGAACAAGATTGACATTGTAGATGAGAAAAGAGCGCTGGAAAGCTATAAAGAAATTAAAAACTTCATTAAAGGCACAGTGGCGGAGAAGGCGCCGATTATTCCAATCTCAGCCCAGCGTGGAATAAACATTGACGTACTCCTTAATGCTATTGAAACAGTTATTCCTACGCCTAAACGGGATGAAACCAAGCCGCCACTCATGTACATTATTCGCTCTTTTGACGTTAACAAACCAGGAACCACCATCGATGAGCTAGAAGGCGGAATCGTCGGCGGAACAATAGCTCAAGGGAAATTTGCTGTTGGAGAAGAAATAGAAATTCGCCCAGGCATCAGCGTTGAAAGAGAGGGCAAAACCGTTTACGACCCATTAATCAGCGAAATAGTTAGTTTGAACGCTGGCGAACGAAACGTAAAAGAAGCCACATGCGGAGGCCTAATTGGAGTAGGAACATTACTTGACCCATCTTATTCAAAGGCAGACGGCTTAACAGGCAGCATTGCTGGGAAAGCAGGAATGCTTCCGCCAACATTGTCAGAGCTTACTTTGGAAACACACGTTTTGGAGCGCGCAGTGGGAACAAAAGAACTTTTGAAGGTTGAAAAATTTAATCCCGATGAAACGTTGCTGCTTCATATAGGTGCAGCTGTAAACGTGGGAAAAATCGTTTCAATAAAGCAAAACGTAATCAAAGTAAAGTTGACTAGGCCGATTTGTGCATTACAAGATTCCAGAGTTGCCATCAGCAGGAAAATTACTGCCCGATGGAGACTCATTGGATACGGACTTATCGTAAAGTAAGCAACTAAGCTCATTCCGTCGGTTTTATTATGCCGTTTTTCTTTAGGAGATCATACGCTTTTTGCAATATATCCTTAGCATTTTTAAAAGTTAGTTTTTCCATGGCATGCTGGTAATCTAGCCAAGCATAGCCTATATGCTCGAAAGATAACTCCACTTTATCGGTGAATGCTTCCATTATGAAGAATACAACTTCTTTATTGATTGTTAAGCCTTGTCTCCTGTAAAAGTAAGCGATTACCTCTCTGAAATCAGCTATGAATTGGGCCTCAGTTATGCTTGTTTCCTCTTTTAGTTCACGGATAACCGTTTCTTTTTCGCTTTCATTAGGTTCAACATTGCCCTTAACAAAATCCCAATGCCCCGCTGCATAATTAAGAAGAAGATATTTTGTCGCGTCATCCTTTTTTATGAATACTACAGCGCCACACGATTTCTCGCGGAGCATACATACACCTGACTGTTGCTCAATTCATTTGCTCAAGGTATTTAAACTGATAGTAATTTTAACACTACGCTACACCTATCAACTGAAATAAGAGTTATGAACGAAATGTTTTAAGCATACAAAAAATAACTTTTTTAGGAATCAGGAGCCACGGCAAGTGTCAGCTTCACCCAAGAGAAATGAAGCGTTAAAAGTTATCTTAGATTCAAACGCATTATTTGTTCCACTTGAGTTTAAACTAGATATTTTCGTTGAAGTCGAGCATCTGTTAAATCGGAATGTTGATTTTGTTTTGCTTTCGCCTGTAAAACGTGAACTTGAACAGCTGACCACTAAGGATTCGCCCAAAATTCGCAGGGAAGCTGCTTACGCCTTGAAGTTTGCTCAAAAATGCAAGTACGTTGCGGTTGATGAAGATGAAAAGTTGTCGACTGACGATGCAATAGTTAAGGTTGCTAGAGCTTGGAATTCGCCTGTGTTTACTAACGATAGGCAACTAAGAAGGAAGCTAAGAGATATAAGTCTGCCAGTGATTTATGTGAGACAAAAATCGCGTCTAGAGATTGACGGGTTGATATAACTATGTTTAAGCTCATAACACTACAGGACACTATCCGTATTCCGCCCGAAACCTTCGGTAACCCTTTAGAAAAAGTTGGTCGTGAACAGGTTAAGCAGAAGTATGAGGGAGTTGTAGATGAGGAATTAGGGTACGTCATCGCTGTTACAACTATAGAAGTAAGCCCCATTGGCAAGATAATTCCCGGCGACGGAGCAACCTATCATAAGGTATCATTTTCTCTGCTAACTTTCTACCCGATAATTCAGGAGGTCGTGGAGGGAGATGTGGTAGAAATCGCAGATTTCGGCGCTTTCGTACGCATCGGACCAGTAGACGCGTTACTTCATGTTTCACAACTTATGGATGACTACATCTCTTATGATGAAAAACAAGGAGTATTGCTGGGAAAAGAAACTAAAAGAAAACTAACAGCAGGCGAACAAGTGCGTGTTAGAATAACTGCGGTTTCGCTTGGTAGAGCAGGAAGCTCAGGAAAAATCGGTGTCACCGCTAGGCAACCATTCTTAGGTAAACTTGAATGGTTAAAGGAGACAGCTGAGGCAACTGAAAAGAAACAAGCGGAAAGCAAAGAAAAAGCTGAGTAAACGGAGTGAATCGGAATGAGTGAAAAAGCATGTATTAACTGTCATTTTATAGGTAAAGAAAACGTGTGCCCTAAATGTAGGTCCACAAGTTTTAGCGAAGACTACAGCGGCTTAGTCGTCATGTTTGACCCTGATAACTCAGTTATTGCAAAAGCCATGAACATAAAAGAGAAAGGCAGATACGCGTTAAAAGTGCGCTAAGCGACTTCTTTTTTAGGCGTAGAACGGTAACTTCATACGACCCTAAAACTGTTTGTTCACTAAGGTTGAAACGATGACTATAGTCTACACTATAACGCCGGTGCTCCGAACGAAATTCAAAGAACCATTCGGCACCTTAATTCAAGGCTCATTTGATAAAACAATGAGTAAAATGAAAGAGTTAGTAAACGAGGAAAGACCGTTAAGAACAATTTCAGTTGGAGATGTAGTTTCCCGCAATCTTCATGAACACAACATCAACCCACAACTAACAATTATTGACACTAAATTTCTTAGAAACCAAAACATGCCCGAAAAAATCTCAGTAGAAAAAACAGTCCATGTGAATAATCCCAAAGGAACAATCACCAAAGAAGCAATTTTTGCAATCAAAGAAGCCCTAGAAAAAAATGAGCACACACACATCGTCGTTGAGGGGGAGGAAGATTTACTTACACTCATAGCCGTTTTATACGCTCCAGAAAACGCTATTATAGTTTATGGGCAACCGTATTCTGGCATAGTTGTTGTCAAAGCTACTTCAGAAAAAAAGGCTGAGGCTAAGGAATTCCTGAAAGCTATGAAACCCTTAGAAAAGCTAAATAAGAAGAAAACTGTATGAATTTACGCCTTAAGTGAATATTAATGCAAATCAAAATAGAATCAACCAAGAATAACCCGCTTCTAAAAAGGAAAGAAGTAGGCTTCACTATTATTCAAGGTCCAAAAGAAAAAACTCCGCCGAGGCTAGAAGTGAAAAGAGCCCTAGCTACTGAAATGAAAATTGGGGACGAAGTAGTTTTCGTTAAAAGAATGCACACAAAAACTGGAACGAGCATCACACAAGGAGTTGCTAACGTGTACCAAACAGTTGAGCAGGCCAAAGTAGTAGAACCCGAATACATCAGGAAACGTAACAGTCCACCTGAAAAGCCTAAAGAAGAGGCGACAGCATAATGTCCAAGAAAGTACCACCAAAGAAAGAAGACAAATCAGCAACTGCAGCGCCAAAGGAAGAGGCGAAACCAGTGGCAACGGCGGAAGCGGCGCCAAAACCGCAGAAAGCTGAGAAAGCAAAACACGAAAAGAAGCACCGAGAAGAAAAAGGAGTTCACGCAATGTACAGAGTTGAAGATAACAAAGTTAGTAAGGCACGCCCAACCTGCGAGCGATGTGGAACAGGATACTTCATGGCAGACCACCATGACAGGTACACTTGCGGTCACTGCGGTTTTACTCGTTATAAGCAGAAATAAACAGTTTTAAATCTCTCTATTACGATTAGGTTCTGATGACCCAACATGCTTAGAGTTAACGTCGTAATTACCAGCATTACTGCTGAACGCTTTTGGGACATAAGGAAACCAATTCCGCCAATTCAGATAAACACCAACATTAACGTTGTTGGTATGGAAAAGAAACAGGATGAATCTTTGGAAGTACCGTTTGTTCTGTCAATCGCGTTTAATCCCTCCATCGCACAAATGAGTCTAAAAGGGAATGCATACGTTACCGGCGAGAAAAACGAAATTGAAAAAGCTCTCAAAGACTATGAACAAAAAAAACCTCCGCCACAAATAATTATTCAATCAGTATCCAACGTTGTATTCATTGAAGCAGTACTTATATCAAGAATACTGAATATTCCGCCGCCGGTTCCGCTTCCACAGATTCCTGAAGCTGGAAAACAGCCAAGCTCTAAGCCTGAAGGAAGAGACTACAGCGCGTAACTATTCAATGCGGTTTATAGGAACGCTTTAAATTTTCCTGGAAAAACAATCAAAACATGCCTTTTATTACTACCGAAATCTACGTTGCAAAAAAGGGGATAAACATGTTTGGGAACTAAACAGTCATAGAGAGCCTCAATAGTAGATTAATGAGAATTGCCTTTTAATCCTTCCTAATTTTCAAAAGATAGCTTGCCAATACCGAAGCACAATTAGTTTTTGTATATGAAACAAAAATAAAAAATTAAAAGATTTGAAAGAAGGTGTTTTATTTTAATGGCACATACATTGACGAACGTGATGCGCCGATACCTGGCGTGCCATGCCTAACAGGTTTGTTAGTTATTGCGAATTCGCCTAGGTAATGACTGATCATTTCGGGTTTAATTTCAACGTTAACGAATTCTTTGCCGTTATGTATCTGGATTTTTATGCCCACCATTTCTGGCAGAATAATGAGGTCACGTACGTGAGTTTTAAGGTTGACTTCTTTGCCTTGTTTTTGGGCTTCTTTAGCTTCACGAAGCTTCTCCAGCAATATGCGTTGTTCAGGAGTTAAACCGCGCTGTAGGCTTCTTCTTTGTCGTGAAGGAAGCAGGTTAATGAATTCATCCATAGACATGCCTATCAAACTGCTCAAATTGTGTCCGCGGTAACTAAATTCTTTGGGCATTTTTCATCTTCACCTTAAACTCATATTAAACGCTATAAACCTTCTGTCAATTCTTAGCGGATTGCGCGTTTCTTTTTCTGTCCTGGACCACGTGCAGCGATTAACCCAACTTTTTGTCCTGGTGGAGCGCCGTGTGAAGTTGTTGTGCATCTGCGAGCGCTTCGTTTGCTGCTACCGTATGGATGGCATGCTGGAACCATTTTGCGTCCGCTAACTCGTGGATACTTGTGACCTTTAGCTTTCATTAAATGGAACATCGATCCTGCTTTCAGGAAAGGCTTCTCGATTCTTCCAGCTGCGGAGACTACGCCTACAGTTGTTAAGCAGTAGTCATTAACGTATCTTGTTCTGCCAGAAGGCAAGCGTATCATTGTGCCTTGTGGAGTGTGACCGACAACAGTGGCGTAGGTGCCTGAAGACTTTGCCATTTTGCCGCCGTCGCCTGGACGGAGTTCTAAATCGCAAACTATTGTTCCTTCAGGTACTTTTCCTAAAGGAAGAATGTTGCCTATTTCGGCTGGAGCTTTCCCGCCGTAGCAAATTTGTTGTCCTATGAAAAGGCCTTCAGGGACAACTGTGTAGCAGGATAAGCCATTTTCAAATTTAACCAGTGACAGGGGTGCGCCGCTTCCAGGATTATGTACAAGAGCTTCGACTTTGCCGACTAATGAAGCTTCAAAAGATTCTTTCGGTGCTATAGTAGGATACTTTGCAGGAGCAACCCGTTTATGAGTTGAAGCCCGCCAGTTCTGCCCACCACGACCGCGTCTTTGAACACGAATTCGTTTTCCCATAAGTCATGCCTTCTATTAATTTACAATATTCCGAGTTTAATGGCGACGTCTGAAGCCTTGAATTCAGGGGTAAGCTTCACAAAGGCTTTTTTCAAGCCTTGAGGAGTGATTAACAGGTTTACTTTGCTTACTTTAACTTCATAAAGTTCCTCAACAGCGTGTTTCACATCGCTTTTTCCCGCTTTTAAGTTAACTACGAATATGAGCTTGTTATCCCGTTCAACCATTAAGCTTGCGGATTCCGTCATTAACGGGTAAGATATAACTTCGTTGCTGTCCATTATTTGTTTTCTCCTTCGCCGTAGAGTTTATCCAATCTTTCAATAGCGCCATTGG
>Ga0187848_10003019_pt1 | contig 12707 bp, 10 predicted proteins | sample June2016WEW_4_40_FD_132424 | JGI IMG/M metagenome (GOLD analysis project Ga0187848, IMG submission 132424) | Peatland microbial communities from SPRUCE experiment site at the Marcell Experimental Forest, Minnesota, USA - June2016WEW_4_40 | ecosystem: Environmental > Terrestrial > Soil >... | reverse complement strand
GTGGTCAATTCCTTCACCCAGTTCGTGCCCGGCCACGTCCACCTGAAGGACCTCGGCCAGCTCGTGGCGCGCGAGATCGAGGCTGCCGGCGGCGTCGCCAAGGAATTCGACACCATCGCCATCGACGACGGCATCGCGATGGGCCACGACGGCATGCTCTATTCGCTCCCCTCGCGCGAGATCATCGCCGACAGCGTCGAATACATGGCCAACGCGCACTGCGCCGACGCGCTGGTGTGCATCTCCAATTGCGACAAGATCACGCCGGGCATGATGATGGCGGCGCTGCGCCTCAACATTCCCGCGGTGTTCGTCTCCGGCGGGCCGATGGAGGCGGGCAAAGTCACGGCGAAAGGCAAGATCAAGAAGATCGACCTCATCGACGCGATGGTCGCCGCCGCCGACAGCGCCGTCAGCGACCAAGAGGTCGAGGCGATGGAACGCTCGGCGTGCCCGACCTGCGGCTCGTGCTCGGGTATGTTCACCGCCAATTCGATGAATTGCCTGACCGAGGCGCTCGGCCTGTCGCCGCCCGGCAACGGCACCATCGTCGCCACCCACGCCGACCGTCGGCGCTTGTTCGTCGAGGCGGGTCATCTCATCGTCGATCTCGCGCGACGCTGGTACGAGCAGGACGACGCCAGCGTGCTGCCGCGCTCGATCGCCAGCTTCAAGGCGTTCGAGAACGCGATGACGCTCGACATCGCGATGGGCGGCTCGACCAACACCGTGCTGCATCTGCTCGCCGCCGCCTACGAGGCCGAAGTCGATTTCACCATGGCCGACATCGACCGGCTGTCGCGCCGCGTGCCGGTGCTGTGCAAGGTCGCGCCCTCGGTCCCCGACGTGCACCTCGAGGACATTCACCGCGCCGGCGGCATCATGGCGATCCTGGGCGAGCTCGATCGCGCCGGGCTCGTCAACCGCGACGTGACGATGGTCCACGCCGAGTCGCTCGAGCACGCGCTGTCGCGCCACGACATCAAGCGCGCGGCGAGCGAAGCGACGCGCGCGTTCTTCGCCGCCGCGCCCGGCGGCGTGCCGACGCAGGAAGCGTTCAGCCAGTCCGCGCGTTACGAATCGCTCGACGAGGACCGCGCCCGCGGCGTCGTGCGCGACGCCGCGCACGCGTTCTCCAGGGATGGCGGCCTCGCCGTGCTCAAGGGCAACATCGCCGAGGACGGCTGCATCGTGAAGACGGCGGGCGTCGACGCGAGCAATCTCGCGTTCGAGGGGCCGGCGAAAATCTTCGAGAGCCAGGACGACGCGGTGCAGAGCATTCTCGGCGGCGAAGTCGTCGCCGGCGACGTCGTCGTCATCCGCTACGAGGGGCCGCGCGGCGGGCCGGGCATGCAGGAGATGCTCTATCCCACCAGCTACCTCAAGGCGAAGGGCCTGGGCAAAGCCTGCGCGCTGATCACCGACGGCCGCTTCTCCGGCGGCACCTCCGGCCTCTCGATCGGCCACGTCTCGCCGGAAGCCGCCGAGGGCGGTGCGATTGGCCTGATTGAAGCCGGCGATCGCATCGCGATCGACATTCCCGGTCGCTCGATTCGGCTGCTTGTCTCCGACGATGTTCTCGCGCGGCGCCGCGCGGCGGCCGAGGCCAAGGGCAAGGACGCCTGGAAGCCCGCCAAGCCCCGCAAGCGCGCCGTCTCCAAGGCGCTGCGGGCTTATGCGGCGTTCGCCACCAGCGCGGCGCGGGGCGCGGTCCGGGAAGTGCCGTAAATTGGCCCCGGCGGCCGCGCTGCGCTGAATTCAGCGTCGACGCGGTCGACGCCCGCAAACTCATGTGCGCCTGCCGCCGTTCGGCGGACCGTAAGCGTCCTGCGCGTGGGATTTTTCCGGCGCCGGGGAACAGGGGGTAACGGCGCATGCGCTTGAATGGCGCAATTCCAGTCATTGCGGCGATGGCGGTCTTTGCGGCCTCGAGCGAACTTTATTGGGAATTCATCTTCTGGACTGGCTTCCCCGACGGGAGCGCCACGGAATTGGAGGCGGCCGAAGCGCAACTGGCCTCCGGATTCATCGGTTTCAGCAAAGTCATCGGCGTTTGGCTCATCTTTCTCGCGTTCCTCTCGCGCCGGCGCCCGATTGGCCGCCTTTTTGCTTTCACGTGCTCGGCGCAGGTCGCGGTGGTCGTTGTTTGCCTGGCGGTCGATCAATATTTTCGCGCCGTTGTGAACGGCGGCGCGGGCGGATGAGGCGCCTCGCGGCGCGCCGGCAAGGGCCGCCGCGTCAGCCGGCCGACCCCGCCCCTGGCGAGCGTTCCGCGGCGGCCTGACTTGCGCTACCATCCGCGCGTGGGACGGAGGTTGGTCAATGCAGAGACGCCGGCTCGGCCGCACCGATATCGCCATTGCGCCGATCGTGTTCGGCGGCAACGTATTCGGTTGGACGGCGGACAAGAAAACCTCGTTCGACCTGCTCGACCGCTTCGCAGCCGCCGGGCTCAACGCGGTCGACACTGCCGACGTCTATTCGGCCTGGGCGCCGGGCAACAAGGGCGGCGAGTCCGAGACGATCCTCGGCGAATGGATGAAGGCGCGCGGCAATCGCAACGCGATGACCGTCATCACCAAAGTCGGCTCGCAGATGGGGCTCGGCAAGAAGGGCCTCGGCGCGCGCTACATCGAGGAGGCGGTCGAAGCCTCGTTGAAGCGGCTACAGATCGAGACCATCGACCTCTATCTCTCGCATTGGCCGGACGAGGCGACCCCTCACGAGGAGACGCTCGGCGCCTACCAGCGGCTGATCGCCAAGGGCAAGGTCCGCTGGTGCGGCGCCTCGAACTTCAACGCCGCGCAACTCGCCGCCGCGCTCGCCGCCGCGCGCTCCGCGGGCCTGCCGCGCTACGAAGTGTTGCAGCCCGAATACAACCTCTACGATCGCGCCGCGTTCGACGGGCCGTTGCGCGATCTCTGCATCGCCGAAGGAATCGGCGTCATCACCTATTTCAGCCTCGCCAAGGGCTTCCTCTCCGGCAAGTACCGCAGCGAAGCCGACCTCGGCCTGAGCCCGCGCGGCGGCGGCGTGAAGGGATATCTCGACGCGCGGGGCTTGCGCATTCTCACGGCGCTCGACGAGGCGGCGGCGCGCCATGGCGTCAAGCCGGCGACGATCGCGCTCGCCTGGGTCGTCGCGCGTCCCGGGGTGACCGCGCCGATCGCCAGCGCGACTTCGCTCGCTCAGTTGGAGAGCCTCATCGAGGCGGCGACGCTGACGCTGAGCGCCGAGGAGGTCGCGGCGCTCGACCAAGCGAGCGCGCCATAGGGCAGGGGACGCAAAACTGCGTCTGTTGGTCGCGCCGCGCAGCGATTGACCTGGATCATATTTGCCCCTAAGGCGCCGGGCTAGTCGGCGTCGTTTCTATCCTGGGTGGGCCCATGTCGCTTATTGATCTCGAGGCGTTTCGTCAGGCGCCGCTGGTGCGCGAACCTTTCAACTTCACCGTCATCAAAGACGTCATTCGGCCCGCGGACGCCGTCGCGATCCGCGCCGATTTCCCCGATATCGCGGATTCCGGGCTGCTGCCGGTCGAGGCCACCCACTACGGACCGAAGTTCCGCCAGCTGCTCGACGAGCTGAAGAGCGAGGAGGTGGCGCGCGCCTTTTCGGAGAAGTTCGGCGTCAATCTCGTCGGGCGTCCGCAGATGATCACCGTGCGCGGGCGCTGCGCGGCCAAGGACGGGCGCATCCACACCGACACCCCGACCAAGCTGATCACGGTTTTGATCTATTTCAACGAGCCATGGGAGGCCAAGGGCGGGCGGCTGCGGCTGCTGCGTTCCCCGACCGACCTCACCGACATGATCGGCGAAGTGCCGCCCGAATGCGGCACGATGATCGCGTTCCGCCGCTCCGACAAGTCCTGGCACGGACACGAGCCCTACGAGGGGGTGCGCCGCTACGTCATGATCAATTGGATGACCAGCGACTTCGCGGCGCAGCGCGAAATGTTCCGCCACCGGCTCTCGGCGCGCGCCAAACAGGCGATCTCGTTCCTCAAGCCGCGCCCCGTCAAAGCGGGAGGCGCCCGTGGTTGACTCCGCCTCCGTCGCTTCGAGCCTGGTCGGCTGCTTCGACGCCAGCCATTTCGGCGCTCAGCCGTTCCGCCACTGGTTCCTCGAAAACATCTTGCCCGCGGACGTCTGCTCAGGGATCGACGCGCTTCCCGTCGCGCCGCCCAAGATCGACGACACGCAGGGCAAGCGCGAGACGCACAACAGCACGCGCCTGTTCTTCGGCGCGGAGAACCGCGCGCGCTATCCCGTGTGCGACGCGCTTGGCGCGGGCTTCCAGAGCTCGGGCGTCGTCGGCCGCATCGAAAAGCTCTGCGACGTGAAGCTGCGCGAGAGCTACCTGCGCATCGAGTATTGCCTCGACACCGACGGCTTCTGGCTCGAGCCGCACACCGACATCGGCGCCAAGCTGTTCACGATGCTGGTCTATCTCTCCACCGAGCCTGGGGCCGAGGCCTGGGGCACCGACATTCTCGACGCCAACCTGAACCTCGTCGCCACCGCGCCCTATAAGCGCAACGGCGGCCTCATCTTCATCCCCGGGTCCGACACCTGGCACGGCTTTCATCGCCGACCGATCAACGGCGTGCGGCGCTCTCTGATCATCAATTTCGTCAAACCGGAGTGGCTCAGCCGGCACGAACTCGCGTTTCCCGATCGCTTCGCGGGTGCCTGACGCCGCGGCGCTAAGAGTCTCCCACGCGGCGCGCGAACCCTATCGCCGCCGCCTTCAGGGCGTGTCGACGATCGGCTGGGTCGTCGTCACGCTCTTTTTTTGCGCGGTCGCGGCTCGGCGCAAAACGCGCGCTATTGCGGCGTGAAGATGAACTCCTGCGCCCCGGCGCGCTTCAGCTCCGCCTCGCTCCCTGCGAGCGTAATCGATTTCATGTCGAACCACGGCGCGACGAAGTCGCGATAGTGGGGCGACAAGATATGACCGGACTGGCCGGTGGCGATGATGAAGCGCGACTTGTCGGGGTCGGCGAGATCGTAGACGCCGCGAAAGCCCGCGCCTTGGGTGCGCGCAAAGGGCTGATCGGATGGAACCTCGTAGCCGCCGCCGCGGTCCAGCGTGTAGAAGTCGCCGCTCGCCGGCGCGCTGAGGTCGCTGACCCAGTCGAGCAGCGGGATACGGCTGTAGAGCGCGTGCTGCAGCAAGGTGACGTGCTCGGCGCCCCACTTCCATTTGCTCATGTCGGCGCCGTCGCGCTTGACGATGAGCGCGAGCCCTTCGTCGAGGGCGCGCGCGAGCGTCGCGCGGCAGTCTGGATCGGGCTTGCCCGGCGCGTCGCACCACGACGGGTGCTCGCTCAAGAGCGAAATCAGCGTGGTCGCGTCGAAGGGGCCTTTCTCGTCCATGGCGAGGCCGAGCCTGTCGACGAGCATGATCCGATGCAACGCCATGAGGAAAGAATCGAAGATCAGCGGCTCGGGCCGATCCTTGTCCATCACGCCGTCCCAGCCGGCCAGCAACGCCAACGCTTGGCGCGCGCGTTCGTCGCTCGGCGTGATGGTCTTGACGAGCGGCAGCATGTCCTTCGCCGCGAGAGAAACGTGATCGGCTTGCATCGCCGCCGAGGTCTCGAGGCTGTGTTTGTCGATCGTGTCGAAGAATTGCTGGATGCGCCGCGCGCGGAACGGCTCCTCCCAGTCCTGGCCGAACGCCGACGGACCATCGTCGCCGACGATGGCGTTGTTGGCGTTGAAGACGAAGCCGGCCTCCGGGTTGTGCAGTTGCGGCCACCGCTCGAAGGGAATCGTTCCGACCCAGTCCTTCTCGCCGGACGCGCCGTCGGCGGGGGCGAGACCATCGCCCGATTTGCGCAGCGGCACCAGGCCCGCGCTGATATAGCCGATGTCGCCGGAGGCGTCGGCGTAGACGAAATTCTGCGTCGCCGTCTGATAGAGGCGCAGCGCCGCGAGAAACTCGTCCCAATCATGCGCGGCGTTGACGCGCATCAGGCTTTCGGCGGACGTGTCCTGGCCGCCGAGCCCGGTGTAGGCGAGGGCCACCGCCTTGCCCGCGCCGGCGAGCCCGGCGAGATCGGCGACGACGTCCGAAACGACCGGCCCGTGTCGCGTTTCCCGGACGTGAAGGACGACGTCGGCGCCACCCTTGACATGAATCGTCTCGTCGCGCGTCGCGAACGGCTTCGGGCCGTCGGGCGTGAGATAGCGACCGGGATCGGCGGGGTCGATCGTCTCGACGAACAGGTCCTGAACGTCGGAGGCGGCATTGGTGACGCCCCAGGCGATGCGATCGTTCTGACCGAGCATGACGGCGGGGAACCCCGGCACGGTCGCGCCCTTCAACGATCCTTCGGGCGTGACGATGCGAACGAGATACCAAAGGATCGGCGCGCCGACGCTGAGATGGGGATCGTCGGCGAGAATGGGCTTGCCGGTCACGGTCCTCGCGCCGGAGACGACCCATTCGTTCGAGGCGCCGTGCCGTAGCGGGATGAGTTCGGCGAGCCGATCGGCGGCGTCGTCGATCGCCGCGCGACGCGGGTTGGCCGTCGGAGCGGTGGTGATCGGCGCGTGGTCCGTCGGCATCGCGAACAGCCAGCTCGCCTGTTCGGGCGACAGTTTCTGCTGCAGATGGGCGCGCAACGCTTCGAGCTTGTAATTGCCGCTGAGTTGCAGCGACGCCAGTTTGCCCCACACCAGCGTGTCCGCGGGCTTCCAGGGCTCAGGCGCGTCGCCGAGGAACAAGAACTCCGGCGGCAGCGCGTTCTGGTGGGTCGTGAGGAAAGCGTTGACGCCGTCCGCATAGGCTTGCAGGCGCGCCTGCGCCCACGGCGAAAGCGCTGCAAAGCTGCTTTCGGCGAGGCGGTATAAGCCGAGGGTGCGAACGAGGCGATCGACGTCGACATAGTCGGCGCCGGCGATCTCGGCGACCCGGCCCTGACCGGCGCGGCGCTGCATCTCCATCTGATAGAGCCGCTCGCTGGCGTGGATGTAGCCGAGCGCGCGCGCGGCGTCGTCCATCGACGCGGCGAAGATATGGGGAACGCCGTAGCCGTCGCGCCAGACCCGCGTCTCGGCCCTCAAGCCGGGCAGGGTCGCGGCGCCCGAGTAGGCGGGCATCGCGCGATAAAAGAGATAGAAGCCGCCTGCGGCCGCGACGACGACCAACACGACGACGAATTTCGCGATCGCTTTCAGCAGACGGAACTTCATCTGCGCTTCCCCCTTCGCACGAGACTTAGCGGCCCTTACAGCGACAACTCCACTTTCACGGGCGCGTGGTCGGACGGCCGTTCCCAACCGCGCGCCTCGCGCAACACTTGCATCGACTTGACGGCGCCGGCGAGCGCGGGGCTGACCCAAACGTGATCGAGGCGGCGGCCCTTGTCCGCCTTCGACCAGTCGGGCGCGCGGTAGCTCCACCAAGTGTAGAGCTTCTCGTCGTCGGGAACGAACTTGCGCAAGGCGTCGATCCAGGGCCCGGCGGCCTGGGCGCGGCCGAGCTTCTCCACTTCGATCGGCGTATGGCTGACGACGTGAAGAAGCGCCTTGTGGCTCCAGACGTCGTGCTCGAGCGGGGCGATGTTGAGATCGCCGACGACGATGGCGCGGCCGGCGGCCTTTCTTTCATCGCGGAACCAGGCCGCCATTTCGTCGACGAACGCGAGCTTGTGGGCGAATTTGTCGTTGATCGCGGGATCGGGTTCGTCGCCGCCCGCGGGCACGTAGAAATTATGGATTTCCAGGCCGTCCGCCTTGCCCCCCAGGGTCACCGCCAGGTGCCGCGAATCGCCCTTGGCGCAAAAGCCGCGCGGATTCGCCTCGACGATCGGCGCGCGCGAGACGACGGCGACGCCGTGATAGCCCTTCTGGCCGTTGATCGCGATGTGCTCGTAACCCAAACGCTGAAACTCGCCGAGCGGGAATTGCGCGTCGGGGCACTTGGTCTCTTGCAGGCACAGGACGTCTGGACGCTGCTCCTCGAGGTAGCGCGCGACGAGCCCGATGCGCAGGCGCACGGAATTGATGTTCCAGGTCGAGATCGAAAAACGCACGGGCGAGCCTTCGGAGAGGGGCAGGGCGAGGATGGCGGCTTGCGGCGCGGACGCAAGGGTCGAGGCCGACTTGCCCACAGGCGAGGCAGCGCGCGGGGCTTCGCCCCGGCGCGGATCGGCCCGCCGCGCTATTTGCGGCTGTTGCTGTTGGGCGCCATCGTCTCGTCGATATGGAAGAGGTCGGGATCGGGCTGGGTGGTCAGATCGACGTTGAACAGGCTGACGACCGTCTGAAAACCCTGCGCGTCGACGACGGTCCATTGTTTCAGCGCAAAGGACGTGGGGTCGAACACCAGCGCAATCTCGGCCGTGCCGCCGAGCGTCGCCTTGTCCTCGATCTCGATCGTCGCCGCGTCGTCGTCGATCGAGACCCGTTTGACCTTGGTGTCCTTGGCGATGTCGATATGGTCGGCGATCAGGAACTTCAGCGGCGTCTGGGCGATGAGGTAAAGATCCTGGGTGTCGAGCTTCTGGTCGCGCACCGCGACCGAGCGCCCGTCGGCGACGATCTCCAGCCGAGCAGGCGGAGCGAAGCGGAACAGCAACCGGCCCGGGCGCGCGACGTAGAGCTGGCCTTCGGAACGCGCGCCGTCGGGGCCGATCTGCACGAAGTCCGCGCTCATCACGCGCGCGGCGTCGAGATAAGTGTTGGCTTTGGCGACGGCCTCCTGCGCAGTCAGTTGCGGCTTGGACGCGTCCTTGGCCGGCTCGGCGGGCGTGGCGGGCCTGCGCGGCGGCGTAGGCGCCGCCGTCAGATCGATCGGCGCGCCCTTGGCCGGTTCGGCAGGCTGGGCGGGAGATTTCGGCTGGGCGTCCTTGGCCGGCGCGGCCGGTCCGGCGATCGTGGCGGGCGGCGTCGGCGGCGCCGCGTCCCCGGCTGAGGCGAGGCGCGCGAAGGCGAGAAGCGCGAGGGCGGACCATGCGAGGGGTCGGAGGATCGTCATGAAATTGGAAGCTTTCGTCGGCGAGAGACTTGGCGGCGCGCGGCGCTCCATGACAGGGCGTTGTGATCGTATTGTGGCGACGCAGTCAAGCGCGGCGCGCCGCAATCCGCCCGCTCGATCCGGGGCCGCTATCTATTGGCGCGAGGCTCGACGCCGTCGCCGGCGCTCGCCGGCCCGCTCGGCGCAATTCAATAAAACAATTGCCGAGAGGGAATGTATAAAAGTGTATATTAAGTATTTACCGCTGCAAATGCCGATTTCCATCTAAATAAAATATTTATCGTACAGACATATCTTCTCAATACAGCATTGACTTGCCGTTCCTCTACGGCAACACTCGGCGATCAGAGTTAACAATGGGAGAAGAGACATGACTAAGATTTCCTTCGCAGCGGCGGACTGGGGTTTTGGCGCGTCGAAAGCGGCCGTTTACGGCCGTCCCCAATTTAACCAAGACGCCTTTTCCCGGCGAATCGATCGCTTCGGCGCTCGGCGCGACGACGGCCGAACCGGCGCGATCACGTCGTCGCCGCAACACCTGGACGCGAGGCTGCTCGAAGACGGCGAGGCTCTCGAGGCCGCCTGGCAATGCGAGCTCAGGGCGCTGATCGCGTCGAGGCGACTGAAGACGCCCGAGGCGGAAGCCGCCGCGAGGGCGGCGCAGACGGCTTGCGCGACGATCGCGCGCAGGATTGAAACCTCGCGCGCCCTGACGCTCGACGGCTTGAAGGTGCAGGCGCAGGCCGCTCTGTGGCGCCGCGACGGCGAACCTTTCGGCCCCGACGTTTCCGACGGTCAGGCCGGCGACGACGCGTGGACGGATATGGCGGAATTGCCGCAATACGACGAAAACGCGATGGCCGCGCCGCCGCAGGCGGCGTCCCTCGGTTGAGGCGGGACGGCCCGGATCGGACCGGCGCCGCAGGAATTGGCCGACTTCGCTCGCCATTCCGCCGCGCCGCCGTTCCCCCCGTGGCTTTCAGGTGATGAGCCTAAGCGCGCGCAGCAGCCAGTCGAAGGTCTTGCCGTACGGCGGCTGGAGCAGTCCCACCGCGTTCCAGCGCGCCTGGAGGAAGACCGGTTTCATTTTGCTGAAGGTTCGAAAGCCCCATTCGCCGTGGTAGGCGCCCATGCCGCTCGCCCCGACGCCGCCGAACGGCTGCTCTTCCTGGACGAGGTGCAACATGCAATCGTTGACGGTGACGCCGCCGGCGATGGTTTCGCGCAGCGCCTGATCGCGGCGCGCCGCGTCGCGGCCGAACCAGTAGAGCGCGAGCGGCCGCTCGCCGCGGTTGACCAACGCGAGGGCGTCTTCCAGGCGCTCGTATTCGAGGATCGGCAACACCGGGCCGAAAATCTCTTCGCGCATCAGGCGCGTCGTTGCGGGAGCGCCGATCACCAGCGTCGGCGCCAGCTTGCGGCCGGCCGGATCGAGCGTTTCGCCGGCGGGGTTGACCTCGATGATCTCGGCGCCCGCCGCGCGCGCCTCCTCAACCAATGCGATCAAGCGCTGGCGATGGCGGTCGCTGACGATCGCGGTGTAATCTCGGTTCGACGCCAGCGACGGATACATCCGCCGCATCGCTTGGGCGATCAGATCGGCGGCGGCGCGCGCCTGTCCCTTGGGGACCATGAGATAGTCGGGCGCGATGCAGGTCTGGCCGGCGTTGAGCAGTTTTCCGTAGGCGAGACGTCGGCACGCGATCGCCATGTCGCACGACGCGTCGAAGATCGCCGGCGATTTGCCGCCGAGCTCCAAAGTCACCGGCGTCAGGTTGGCGGCGGCCGCCAGCGCCACCTGTCGCCCGACCGCCGTGGAGCCGGTGAAGATGAGGTGGTCGAAGGGCAGGCCGACGAAAGCCTTGCCGGTCTCGGCGTCGCCGTTGACGACGCTGAGCTCGTCGGGATCGAAATGGACCGCCGCCAGCTTCTCGAGCAGAGCCGACGTGCGCGGCGTCAACTCGGACGGCTTGATCATGACGCGATTGCCCGCCGCCAGCGCGGCGAGCGCCGGGCCGAGCGACAGTTGGATCGGATAGTTCCAGGGCGAGACGACGCCGACGACGCCGAGCGGCTGCGGCGCGAGGCGATTGCGCCCGGGAAGGAAGTGCAGGTCGGTGGCGACGGCGCGGTTGCGCATCCACCTCTTCAGCCGCCGCCGCGCGTGCCGCAGCCCGGCGCGGACGACGAACAGCTCCGCGAGCCGCGTTTCCTGCTGGGCGCGATTGCCGAAGTCGTCGTCGACCGCGGCGACGATGGCGTCTTCGTTCTGCTCGATCAGGGCCAGCAGGCGGTTGAGCCGGTCGATGCGCGCGTCCCAGCTCGGATTCGAGTCGGCCGCGAATGCGCGCCGCTGCGATTCGAAGCGCGCGGCGATCTCGGCGAACACGGGCGGCGGCAAGGCGGTCATGGCGAATTGTAGCGCGTCGCGCGGCAGTTCCGCAATTCCACCTCGCCTGGCGCTGGGACGGCGCGGGGCTCTCTTGAAATTCTTCCCGCCCTGACTAGCTCGACTGCATGAAGGCGTTATCCAACGCCGCGTCTTTAAAAGGAGGTTTGCATGGCTATGGAAACTTCATGGCGCGGGGGCAAGGCCTACCAGGGCTGGATCAGCCTGATCTGCGCCATCTTGCTGTTCGTTTCGCCATGGGCGCTCGGTTATTCCGCCGACGAAATGGCGGCGCGAACCGCATGGATCAGCGCGATCGTAATCGGCATTCTTTCGATCGCCGCGCTGGTGCAATTCGCCGAATGGGAAGAGTGGGTGACGTTCGTCGTCGGCCTGTGGCTGATCGCTGCGCCGTGGATCGTCAAATTCGCGGCGGTGAGCCACGCGCTCGCCACGTTCGTCGTGCTCGGCATTGTCGTGGCGCTCGCCTCGCTGTCGGAGCTCTGGCAGGTCCATCACCCCACCGCAATGGCCAAGTGACGACCCGCGCCTGAGTCGACGACCCAAACGAACTGAACCGCCCGTCGATGAGGCGGGCGGCGCTCGAGTCTGCGCCGCTCACTCGTCCTCGTCGCCGCCGAACGCCCCGCGGTCGACGCCGTTTCCGACCAGGATTTCGCGTTTGCCCGCATGATTGGCCGGGCTGACGACGCCTTCCTCTTCCATACGTTCGACCAGCGAGGCGGCCTTGTTGTAGCCGACCGACAGGCGGCGCTGGATGTAGCTCGTCGAGCATTTGCGGTCGCGCAGCACGATATTGACCGCGCGGTCGTAATAGTCGCCCGCCTCCTCGGCGTCCATCGAACCGGGCGATCCGGCGGGCGCGGCCTCGACGTCGCCGTCTTCGGAGGCGTCCTCCTCGGTGATCGCGGTCAGATATTCCGGCTGGCCCTGCGCCTTGAGATGGGCGACCACTCTTTCCACTTCGGCGTCGGCGACGAATGGGCCGTGCACGCGCGAGATTCGGCCGCCGCCCGCCATGTACAACATGTCGCCCTGGCCGAGCAGCTGCTCGGCGCCTTGCTCGCCGAGAATCGTGCGGCTGTCGATTTTGCTGGTCACCTGGAACGAGATGCGGGTGGGGAAGTTCGCCTTGATGGTGCCAGTGATGACGTCGACCGAGGGGCGTTGGGTCGCGGTGATGATGTGGATGCCGGCGGCGCGCGCCATTTGCGCCAGCCGCTGGACCGCGCCTTCGATGTCTTTGCCGGCGACCATCATCAGGTCGGCCATTTCGTCGACGAAGACGACGATGTAGGGCAGTTCG
>Ga0187848_10003018_pt1 | contig 12708 bp, 10 predicted proteins | sample June2016WEW_4_40_FD_132424 | JGI IMG/M metagenome (GOLD analysis project Ga0187848, IMG submission 132424) | Peatland microbial communities from SPRUCE experiment site at the Marcell Experimental Forest, Minnesota, USA - June2016WEW_4_40 | ecosystem: Environmental > Terrestrial > Soil >... | reverse complement strand
CGATCTGGGACAAGATCATGCCGCATTTCATCACGACGTCCGGCTTGCCGGTTTCACTGGTGCTCATCATCGTACTGATGGTTTTTTCCGCCTCGATGTCGAGCCTGTCATCCTTGGTTCTGGTCTCCAGCTCGGCCATCGCCATTGACATCTACGGAGCCTTCGTGAACCGGCACGCCAACCAAAAACAAACGATGGCGCTGTTGCGCGTCCTCTGCGCGGTGTTTGTGGGGTGCTCACTATTCATCGCCCTCAAGAAGCCCACCTTCATCGTCAACCTGATGATCATGTCATGGGGAACGTTGCTGGGCGTGTTCCTGGCGCCGTACCTGTTCGGGCTTTTCTGGAAGCGGACCACGCTGGCCGGGGTTTATGCCGGCATCGGCGTCGGACTGGGCAGCGCCTGCCTCCTGTTTCCAACCTGGGGCCCGGACGGTGTGCCGCTGGCCGGCGCCATCACCATGCTCCTGCCCCTGCTGGTCGTGCCCGTCGTGAGTTTAATGTCCCAACCGCCCAAACCCGAGATTATTGCGACTGCATTCGGAGACAAATCCAACCACGGATGATGCGAATGCCACTTGTCGCGCCGTAACAAGCGAAGGCGGAAGCCCGAAATCATCGCCACCGCCTTTGGGGACAAGCTATCTGCTTAATGATACAATTCCTGAAATAGCTATTTCAATAATTGTACAGACACGAAAAGCCTGCGGACTAAGCGGAGGTGAGTTGTTGATATTGGTGTCGCGCTTGTCGCGCCGAAATTGAATGACGGCGGAAAGAGGCACAGAAGGCGCAAAACCTTTTGACACGAATTCCACCAATTAGCGCAAATTTGTGAAATTAGCGTAAAAACCGTTTCATGCATTAAGTGTTTAGCGGTTAAAAAATTGGGGCCTCGCAGAGCTCCGCCCTCCGAAAATTCGTGTTTATCCGCGTATAGCGGCGTGGCCGCCACGCGGCTTTATGCCGTGTTCATCCGTGGTTAAAATCAATCCGCCGCTTATCGTCACATTCTCCGCCTGCGGAAATTGATGGTTGAAGGTTTGGAGTTGAGAGATGGTTGAATCATGAAAGTCGTTCACTCGCGAAAAGTCCGGGCGGTCGAACCTTTGCCCAGGCTCAAAACGCTCCTGGAAATGGTCTCCGACCGCCAGTTCCACGAATGGGTGGAGCGCATTTCTGTACCTCGACACTTCCAGGCGGAACAGGAACAAAACCGGGCGACGGCGAGATGGCTGTGCGATGTTTTTGATTCGATGGGATTTCGGGTGGAACGGCAGGGCCGGTATTCAAATGTGCTGGCCTTTCCGCAGAAATCCTTTGAGGAAATGGTCCTGGTTGGCGCGCATTACGATTCCGTGCCCATGTGCCCGGCTGCGGATGACAACGGCAGCGCGGTCGCCGCCATGCTGGGTTGCGCGGCAGCGTGCAGTCTCTGGCAACCGGTGTTTTGCCGGTCGTCTTTGTCGCTTTCAACTGCGAGGAGGACGGCCTGTTGGGCAGCCGCGACTTTGTAGGGTCGTATCTGCCGAAAGCCGGGTTCCGCGTCCGCTGCGCGCACGTGCTGGAAATGGTGGGATACGCCAGTTCCGCGCCCGGTTCCCAGCACCTGCCGACCGGTCTGCCGGTGAAGATCAGCGACACCGGCGATTTTCCCGGCCTGCTGGCAAATGGCCGTTCCACAACGGCCATGGATCTGGTGTTGCGCCATGCCCGAGCCTATGTGCCGGAACTGCCCGTGACCGGTTTGAATGTGAAGCCCGGCCTGGAAAAATATTTCCCCGTGCTGGCCCGCAGCGATCACGCTCCGTTCTGGGACCACAAGATCCCGGCGGTGATGTGGACGGATACTTCGGAGTTTCGGAACCACAACTATCATCGTCGCACCGACACGCCCGACACGTTGAACTACCAGTTTCTCAAACACGTCACCCAACTACTCACGGCCTGTGTGATTCAGCAGGCGCAGGAAAATTAGAGTCGAGGGCTGAAAGCCGAGAGTCGAGGGCACGAAGGTTTCGGCTTTATTTTCCACGGCGTTCTGCTTTCTTGTGTCCAGGTTGAACGGACTGATTCTTATCGGCGCAGCCGTGCTGGCGGCTGGCGTGACGTTGGTCACGAACTGGCTGGCATTGATCCCGTGGCGGCGCAGCAAGACCAAACATTGGTCGGAACAGGCCCGGGTCTTATTTCCTGTCCGAACGGCGGCCACTTCCAATCATTGGTTTGTGCCCGCCACTCTCACACTGGCCGTGCTGCTGATTTGGCCGGAGACCTCGGCGCTTTGGGCGTTCGTGGGCATGGTCGCGGCGTTGGGCGTCATGGCGGGAACTGTTCCCATGGATCATGAGGTCTTCCCGCGAATTCCCGTGCGTGATTTGTGGCGTCAGGCCGCCATCGGCTGCCTGATGCGGTTCCTGATCTGGTTTGTGTTCATCGGCGCGGTGGCGTTGATGCCCGACGAGTTTAATTTGCTGGCCTGGGCCATCGGCGGGGCGGTCCTTGGATTGTGGGTAATCTGGTCGCGAGGCGGCTTGATCTGGATGGGACGCAAACTGGGTTTGTTCCTGCCGGCGCCGGAGCGTTTACGGAAGATTGCCACCGATACTGCATCCAAAATGAATGTGCCTTTTCGCGAAGTCTGGCTGATGCGGGTTCCGCTGGCACAGGCTTTCGCCATGCCGGGTACGCGAGAGTTATTGTTCACGGAGCGCCTGCTCGAATTGCTTCCGGACGATGAGGTCGCCGCCATTTGCGCGCACGAACTGGCACATCTGACGGAATCAAGGCCGGCCCGATACTCACGATCCATCCAGTTGCTGATGTTCCTGCCGTGGCTTTTTTTCAATCCGCTGATGCATTCCTTTGGCCTGATCGCCTTCTTTGGGTTGTTGGCAAACACCATGGCGGTTCCCCGTATTTATCGGAAGATCAGCCGAAAGCTGGAGTCGCGCGCCGACCAGATGGCGAAGTCCAACGAAGGCGATGCCGGGACCTACGCCCGCGCCTTGACGCGACTTTACGAAGACGGTCTTTTGCCCGCAGTGTCGCCGAAGAATCGGACGACTCATCCGCATCTTTATGATCGGATCCTGGCTGCCGGCGTCACGCCGGATTTTCCCCGGCCGGCGGCTGCGGCTTCGATGGCATGGCATGGCCATCTTTTTTCCATAACCCTGGGCTTGCTCTTTGCCGCCTTTGCCATGCGGCTCATCATGCACTAAATTCCTGCTAAAAACTTGCGGCCCAGTCCGTGAGTCACCAGAAAATTTCCGGTCAGAACTTTCGCGTGGTTGGCATGTTTCCCGCCTTCATTTCGGCGCGGCCTGCCGCGCTCTCCAGGCGGCGGACCATTGGCGCAGCACGCCTACAAATTTTTCGTCCAGCCGGCGATTGAACACGCCCACGAATGACCAGCCCTGTTGCACGGCAATTCGCAGCGACCAGACAAACAGCGCCACGGACAGGATCTCATTGAACCATGAATCCAGCCGCCATTGTCCCTTCCAAATCCACATCACATTTTTATTGAACGGCCCGAAATAGTAGATGGGCCACAGATCATCGGGGTCCGGTCCGCGCGAACCAGCGATGTCGCACAGCAGGTGCAGATGGAACACCAGCAACGCCAGCAACAGCACCCGCCAGCGGTGACGTGCAAAACAGGCCAGCAACACCGCAATTGCGACCCCACCGTAAATCCCGTGCAACAAAAAGTGATGGTAATGCTCGTAGTACAGCGTGCCGCGATAACCCAGCGCCCGGGTGGCGGCGTCCACAATCAGTCCAAGGCCGTCGGCATCCGGCAGGATGCCGGCCAGGGTGACGAGCCGGCAATCGCGCGGGTTGTCGGTCGTTTTGGCCGCAATCACCCAGCTCATGAAAAGATGAGTTGCCGGAGACATGCGCTTAACTTACAGGAATCAAAATTCAGGAGCCAGAACTCACGGTTCGAGAACGAGGCTTCCGCCTCCCCAGCAGGTCATCACCGTGAGCTTGGACACGATGAGGGTGGCAGAGGGATTGAGACGCATTCCGTCTCGCGTTCCAGTGGAATCCATTCCGTAATGACAACCGTGCCGCTTTCGTGTAGGTATGAATTAGACGATAAACAATTTTATGCCAGAAAGCTGCCAGCCAGTTCAGCCAGTTTCATGAAAGCCGCATTACTCACCGGAATCAGACAATTCGAAATCCGACAGGTGCCGGAACCTAAAATAACCAAGGACATCGATGTGCTCATCCGGATAAAAACCGTGGGTGTCTGCGGTTCGGACATTCACTATTATACCACCGGTAGAATCGGCTCCCAGATTATTCAATTTCCCTTTATCGTCGGCCATGAGGCGGCTGGTATTGTCGAGCAGACAGGGAAAAAAGTAACCCGGGTAAAACCCGGCCAAAGAATTGCCATTGACCCGGCCGTGTATTGCGGGCACTGCGATCAATGCCGGGCCGGAAGGGAAAACACCTGCCGCGAGCTTCTCTTTCTGGGATGCCCGAAACAATTGGCAGGCGCCCTATGCGAGAACATCGTGCTTCCCGAAATTTGTTGTTTCCCGATAAAAGACAGCACGACGTTTGAGCAGGCGACCTTGTCCGAACCGCTGGCCATAGCCGTCTATGCGGTCGAACGGTCCCGTCTCCCGGTCAAGGCCAGTGTCGCCATTCTTGGGGCCGGACCCATCGGCATGTCCGTCTTCCATGTCTTGCGCGCGAAAAATGCCGGCGATGTTTTTGTCACGGATAAAATTCCTGAACGTCTGGCCTTTTCGCAACAACTGCATCCCAAATGGTGTGGCAATCCGGATCGCACGGATATTGTGAAGGAAATCTCGAACCTCGAGCCGCTATTGGTGGATGTCGTTTATGAGTGCAGCGGTGACAAGGCCGCGTTCGACCAGGCTGTGCAATTATTGAAACCGGGAGGGACCCTGGTGATTGTAGGAATCCCCGAAATAGACGAAATTCCCTTCCCCATCCATGAATTAAGGCGAAAAGAAATCACCGTCATCAACATACGCCGGCAGGCCCACTGCACGCAAAAAGCGATTGATTTGCTGGAGCACCGCCAAATAAACATGGATGCGATGGTGACCCATCATTTCCCGCTGGAAGAAACCCGGCAAGCCTTTGATCTGGTGACCCATTACCGGGATGGTGTCATGAAGGCGATGATATCGGTGGATTAGAACTCATACAAATTCCCATAGACAATCGGGGCAATGGGTAGGGCGGCGCTGCTGCGCCGCCAGGTTCGATGGCCGCGCAGCGGTACGGTCCTATCATAGCGGCTCGTCAGGAGCCTCGCCCCACCGGGGGCCATTTGTTAAATTTCTTCCCGACATCGTAAAAGAAATGAAATCGCATCCTAAAGCAAAGATGGAAAATCTGGTCATCGGCCTGGATTCCAGCACCACGGGCACAAAGGCGATTGCCTTCGACAAAAACGGAAACGTTGCGGCACAGGCCCATGAAGCCATCCCTCTTTTTTCGCCCCAGCCGAATTATTATGAACAGGACCCGGACGACTGGTGGGTTTCCGCGCAAAAGGCGTTGCGAAAAATAACCCGCCAGATTGATCCCGGACGAATTTCAGCCCTGGCCGTTTCCAACCAAAGAGAGACGTTTGTTCCGTTAGACCGCAACGGCAACCGCCTCAGACCCGCCATTCTCTGGCTGGATGAACGGTGCAAGGACGAAGTGGAACCCTTTTCCAAAAAAATCGGAAAGGGCAAAATCCACCGGATCACCGGCAAACCCGCCGACTATGCGCCCGTGGTCTATCGTCTGGCCTGGATGAAAAGGCGCGAACCGGATTTGTTCAGGAAAATCCACATGGTCTGCGACGTGCATGGCTGGCTGGTCTGGAAACTGACACGCTCATTCAAGACGAGTTGGGCCAGTGCGGACCCGCTCGGACTGTTCGACTTGAAAAACAAGCGATGGTCGGCGTTGATTTTAAATGCCCTGGAATTGACCAAGGAACAATTGCCCGAGGCATTTTGTCCCGGAACCGTCATCGGCCGGGTCACGAAAGAGGCATCGGAACAGACCGGCCTCAGCACCGGGACATCGATCGTGGCCGGCGGCGGAGACGGACAGGCGGCCGGCTTGGGGGCAAATGCGCTCACTTCGGAGCGCGCCTATCTTAACCTGGGCACCGCTGTGGTGGCGGGTGTTTATGGAACTCAATACCGGACCAGCAAAGCGTTCCGCACGATGAGCGCCTGTTCCGAAAGCGGGTATTATTACGAATGCAGTTTGAGGGCCGGCACCTTCGCGATTGACTGGTTCATAAAAAATATCCTGAACATCGCCCCCGCAAAACACCCCGGCATTTACAAACAACTGGAACAAGAGGCGCGACAGGTTCCCGCCGGCAGCGATGGGTTGTTGCACCTGCCATACTTGTGCGGCGCCATGAATCCCTATTGGGACATCAACGCCCGGGGAGCATTTACCGGCCTGTCATCCGCGCACCATCGCGGACACCTGTACCGGTCCATTCTGGAAGGCATTGCCTTCGAGCAGTTATTTGCCATCAACGCCGTTGAAAAAAACATTGGGACCAGAGTGCGTGAGTTGGTTGCGATTGGCGGAGGCGCCACGAGTGATTTGTGGTGCCAGATTTTGGCCGATGTAACCGGGAAAAACATTTGTCTTCCCCAAAACACCGAGGCGTCCGGTTTGGGGGCGGGCATTGCCGCCGCCGTGGGCGCAGGCTGGCACCCGACGTTTAAAGCCGCCGCCCAGGCAATGACCGGCGTGGAGAAAACGATCAAGCCGGACACGCAAAATCATCAAAAATATCAGCGACGGTTCACGGCGTACAAAAACATATACCCGGGTTTAAAAACCGGACGGCTTTTTGCCGGGGCTTGACTTCCAGCAGCGGTGATTCAGCTTGAGCCTCGTCAGGCATCATCAATGAATACTCCATCACCAATTCATGTGGGCGCGGTTCTTTTTGAAGGATTCGAGCTGCTTGATTTTTACGGACCGTTGGAAATGTTCGGTCTGCTGGAGTCCGCGGCCAGGATTACCATTGTGGCTGAGAATGCCGGCGTCGTCAGAAGCAGTTGCGGTCCCTGCGGCATGGCCGGGGCAACGATGGCGGGTTCGGGCGGCTTTGACGTGCTGCTGATTCCGGGCGGGATTGGGACCCGGAAGGAAATCGCCAATCCACCATTTCTGGCCGAACTGAAGCGGCTGGCGGAGGCGTCCGGGCTGGTGGCGACCGTATGCACGGGCAGTTTCCTGCTGGCGAAGACGGGATTACTCGATGGCCGCAAAGCCACGTCGAACAAACGGGTGTTTCAACTCGTGACGAATCATGCGCCGAAGGTGAACTGGATTGCGAAGGCGCGCTGGGTGGAGGACGGGAAGTATTTCACGTCGTCGGGCGTCAGCGCCGGCATGGACATGGCCCTGGCTGTGATTGCCCGGTTGTGTGGCCGGGAAAAGAGCCGGGAGATTGCCAGCCGGGCCGAGTATGAGTAGCATGAGGATGGTTCGTGGGACCCGTTTGCAGCAGGCGATGGGAAAAGCTGACAAGATCATTGGGGCCTCGCGGAGTTCCGCCCTCCGAAATTTTATGTCAAAGCCCTTCGCGCCTTTGTTGTTCAAAATCTGCGTATCGCGGCGTGGCCTCCACGCGGCTTTACGCCGTGTTCATTCCGTCTTCGTCCCGTATCGCGGGACTTCGCCGCGACAAGCCGTGGTTAACAAAAAGCCGCCCCGATTACCCGGAGCGGCTTTGACTTCGTCAGGTAGGGACGCCGCGCTGCGGTGTCTTCAGACGGCCCAGAGTGGGCCGTCCCTACCTTAAATGGATTCCTTTTTCATCTTCCGGACGGCTTCATCTTCCGGCGCAGCGGGCGACTGGGCGACTGGAACCTGGAATGGATTGGATAAAACAAACGTCAAGCCGAGCTTGCGGCGGATCTTCACGAGGCCGGGCTGGCCGCCGTGTTCGCCGTTGACGGGTGGCATGATTTCCGGACGTATGACTTGGTTGCCGTTCATTTCAGATTGCTCAGGTATGCAAAAAGCGTGCCGATGTCTTCCTGTGGGAATTTGCCGCCGCAGGCAGTTTTCCAGGAAAAGACTGCGTCCAACAACCATACCGGCACCTGACAAACTGGCTGTTTGTTGGACGGGCGCGGACAGAAGAGAGGTGCGCGGCGTGGGGTGGGAAGGCGCGTAAAGCTTCGCCACGCGCTTTAACATCCAACTCCGCTGTCGCACGAGCTGGCGTCCCAAGCACAAATATGTCGGGAGTTATCGGCCTCAAAACTTTGTCCCACGTGGGACAAAGTTTTGTAAACGGCTTGTTAGCCGAATAATTTGCTGTGATATATCCAGCCGTCCGCCGGACCGCTGGCTTCGTGCCTTCGCGCCTTTGTTGTTCAAAATCCGCGTATGGCGGCGTGGCCGCCACGCGGCTTTACGCCGTCCCGCATGGCGGGAGGAGCGGCTTTGACGTTGGCAACCGGGAGGTTGAACCCAAATCCATCACCTCACTTCACCGATTCCAACTTTATGTTGATTTCCTGTTTCATGAGGCTGGTAATCGTTTGCGTTTTGCCGGCGGCGTTTCCACGCTGATTGACGGGCATGGTCATGTTCATTTTCATGTCCTGGTTCATGGTCGTGTCAATGACCATCCCGAGTTCCGGGTCGAACCACGCCACCCCGGAGGTATTGCCGTCCGAAATGGACATGCTCATTCCGGCCATCTTGGCATCGGAATCGGGGTTGGATTTAAAGCTTCCTTGAAATTCAAGGCGGGCGCAGTTGCGTTTCCCGCGCTGCTCCCAGCTTTGAAAAGTAATCGTATTATCAACATTCATGGTGCCGAGGGGGCCCATCACAATCTCCATCTGAATCGGCCAGGTATCACCGGGTTGCACCGCTTTGGATGGCAAATACCGGCTGCCATCCATGATCTGCTTCAAATAACCCTCGTTAAACATGCTTTTGAAAACGGTGCTCATATCCGCCGCCCCGCCAGTCGTCAACCGGCCCACCAGCGCATCAACGCCTTCGATCCGCTCCACCTGGTTGCTGGCGTCCATGAAATATTGAATTTTGGCGCCGATGATTTTTTGGAACATGGCGGCCACCGGCCCGGCCACCGGATTCGCTTTGTCACCCGTTGATTTTTTTGCCGAATCATAATCAATCATGGTTTTACCTCCCTGGTCCATCTTCATCCGCACGCTGAGGAATTCCAGCTCCACTTCATGTCCGCCATCGGGGTCCTCCTTCAACACCGTGAGTCCGTATTCCTGTCCCATGGTAATGTCCTGTTTGATGGGAGCGGGCTGGTTCGGCACGGTCATCTCGGATGTCACCTTGAAGTCGAGGCTTTGTACGATGCGTTCGCCCACCGGCCATTTCAGCTTGAACTCCATGGCACCGGCCGGCGCGGTGAACTTGGAGGTGGTGTTCAACTTGCCGGACTTGTTGCAGCCCACCCCGGATAGACCCAATGCCAGGGTGACGATGATTGGCAGGACATTTTTTTTCATGGATGATTTCTTTCGGTTGAAATTTGCCGGCGAGTCTAGCCGGTTTGACGATGCATGCGAACTACAAAATGACGCCAAAAAAATAACCGCCCCTCCCGCCATGCGAGAGGGAGCGGTTTTTGGAATTATCTCTCGTAGCGGCGTTTGTAAAAACGCCGACCCGACTTTTACCGCGCTTTCACAAGCGCGGCTACGCAACGATTTCTTCTTCGCCGGTTTGGTGGTTTTTCTCCCGGCGCAGCTTTCGCCGGGCTGGCTCAGGCTTCCTTGTCGTCGCCGAGGAGCTTCTCGACGTGGCGGTCAAGGTCCAGGAGACTGCCGGCACAGGTGGCGGCCCGAACGCGGTCCACCAATTCGGCGGCCCAGGCTTCTTCCTCCACCTGTTCCTTGATGAACCAGTGCATCAACACCTGGGCTGGATAATCCCTGGCCGCCACGGCCGCCTCGTAAACGGCATTGATCCCGCGGGTATTGGCCTGTTCCATCGCCTGCGCCTGTTCCACCACCTCCAGCAGTGACTTGAAGTTCTGTTTCGGCGCCGCGATGGCTGCCAGCTCGGGCGCAACGCCGCGGTCCTGAACATGCTTCATCATCTTCTCCGCGTGTTCGCGCTCCTCGCCCGACTGCTTGGAGAAGAAAGAGGCGAAGCCTTTAAGACTCCGGCTGGCGCACCAGACGGACAGGGCGAGGTAGGCGTGGGCGGCGGTCAGTTCGCAATTGAGCTGGCGGTTAAGTTCCGTCAGCGTTTGGGAAGGAATTTTGGTTTTGGCCATAACATTGGTTTGTTGGCCTCTTTATGCCGGAGATTGGCGCGCCGGGCAAGCGCGCACTCGCCGGCCCCGGAACGGCTTTGAATTTTTACCGTAGCGGCGTCTCGGCAGAGCGCCGCTGAATAATTTGCCTTCAGTGTGCGGCGCTCTGCCGAGTCGCCGCTACGAGAGGCAGTTATTTCTTCTTCGCCGATTTGGCGGCTTCCTCTTCCAGAGCGGCTTGGGCGGCGGCGAGACGCGCCACGGGCACGCGGAATGGACTGCACGAAACATACGTCAGGCCGAGGCGATGGCAGAATTTCACGCTGTCCGGGTCGCCACCGTGTTCGCCACAGATGCCGAGCTTGATGCCGGGACGCGTCACCCTGCCCTTCTCGACCGCGATCTTCATCAACTGGCCAACCCCCACCTGGTCAATCGTGGCGAACGGATTTTTCTTGATGATTTCCTGCTCCTGATACGGCCCAAGGAACGAGCCGGAATCGTCGCGGCTCATGCCGAGGCAGGTTTGCGTCAGATCGTTGGTGCCGAAGCTGAAGAACTGCGCGGTCTGGGCGATTTCATCCGCCGTGAGCGCGCCGCGCGGCACTTCAATCATCGTGCCGACGAGGTAATCGAGCTTCACCTTCTTCTCGGCCATGACTTCCTTCGCCACGCGATGAACGACTTCGACCTGAAGATCCAGTTCTTTCTTGAACCCGACGAGCGGGATCATGACTTCGGGCTTCACCTTGATGCCGGCTTTCTGCACCTCGGCGGCGGCTTCGAACACCGCGCGGGACTGCATCTCGGAAATTTCCGGATAGACAATGCCCAGACGGCACCCGCGGAAACCAAGCATGGGGTTGAACTCGTGGAGTTCCTTCACCCGTTGTTTGATCTTCGCGACGGGCACACCCATTTTGGCAGCGAGGTCCTGTTGCGCGGCGTCTTCGTTCGGCAGGAATTCGTGCAGCGGCGGGTCGAGGAAACGAATGGTCGCCGGCAGTCCCTTCAATTCCTTGAACATGCCCGTGAAATCACCCCGCTGATAAGGCAGGATTTTGGCAAGCGCGGCCTTTCGTTCTTCCTTGGTGTCAGCGAGAATCATTTCGCGCATGGCATCAATGCGATTGCCTTCGAAGAACATGTGCTCGGTGCGGCACAGGCCGATGCCCGAGGCGCCGAACGCGACGGCGTTGGCCGTCTGCTCCGGCGTGTCGGCATTGGTGCGGACCTGGAGCTGGGTGGCCTTCGAGCACCAATCCATGAGCTTCTGGAAGTTTTGGTAGGTCTGGCTGTCTTTCGCAGCGAGAGACTTCTCGACGAGCACTTGGACGATCTCCGAGGCGGCGGTCGGGAGCTGGCCGGCATAGACATCACCGGCGGTGCCGTTGATGGAAAGGAAGTCGCCTTCCTTGTAAGTCTGGCCGTCCACGGTCATGGTCCGGGCGGTGTAATCAATCTGCAACGCAGCCGCGCCGCAGACGCAAACCTTGCCCATCTGACGGGCCACCAGCGCCGCGTGCGAACTGACGCCGCCCTTCGCGGTGAGAATGCCTTCGGACGCAATCATGCCGCGCAAATCTTCGGGGGAAGTCTCGTTGCGGACGAGCAGGACCTTTTCGCCCTTGGCCGCGGCGGCATCGGCGCGGTCGGCGTTGAGATACATTTTGCCACAAGCGGCGCCGGGGCCGGCGGGCAAACCTTTGGCAATGCACTTGGCGGCCTTCATCGCCTTGCGCTCGAACACGGGCGCGAGCACCTGATCCAACTGGTCGGCCGGCACGCGCTTGATGGCGGTCTTCCAATCAATCAGCTTTTCCTTTTCCATCTCGATGGCGAAACGGACCGCCGCGAGGCCGGTGCGTTTGCCGTTGCGGGTCTGGAGCATGAACAACTTGCCGTCCTGAATCGTGAACTCGAAGTCCTGCACGTCTTTGAAGTGCGATTCGAGGGTCTTGCGGACCTGTTCCAGCTCGGCAAAAGCGCCCGGGAGGACGGCCTTGAGCTTGGCAACGGGGTCGGGCGTGCGCACGCCGGCGACGACGTCTTCGCCCTGCGCATTGATGAGGAATTCACCGTAGAAAACCTTCTCGCCGGTGGCGGGGTCGCGGGTGAAGGCCACGCCGGAACCGGACTTGTCGCCAGTGTTGCCGTAAACCATCGCCTGCACATTGACGGCGGTACCCCACTCGGCAGGGATGCCGTATTTGCGGCGATAGACAATGGCGCGGTCATTCATCCAGGAACCGAACACGGCGCCCGTCGCGCCCCAGAGCTGCTTCCAAGGATCCTGTGGAAATTCACTGCCGGTGCGTTCCTTGATCAAGGCCTTGAACCGTTTCACCAGTTCCTGGAGGTCTTTGACGTTCATCTTCGTGTCTTCGATGTCGGCGTGATAACGGTCGTGCTTGAGCTTG
>Ga0187848_10003016_pt1 | contig 12714 bp, 13 predicted proteins | sample June2016WEW_4_40_FD_132424 | JGI IMG/M metagenome (GOLD analysis project Ga0187848, IMG submission 132424) | Peatland microbial communities from SPRUCE experiment site at the Marcell Experimental Forest, Minnesota, USA - June2016WEW_4_40 | ecosystem: Environmental > Terrestrial > Soil >... | reverse complement strand
GCGCTCTTCCCAAAAACACATCGGATCGGTAGACCCCTATGCCTTGAAAATCCCCGCCCCGAAGGGGCGGAATACTTACTAGCGGAGAGCGCTCCCGCTCCATTTCACGCTGAACCGGAACAGGGTTAGCGGAAACAACCGGCGCGCTGGCGCTACGGCTCCAGTCCTCTAGGAGATCCGCACGGGAACCCGCATGACGAGCCTCGCTCTTCACGGCCGCCGTCCCGCGATCGATTGCGTGCGCGTTATCCCTTCGCGGGCCTCCCTGCGGCACGCGCTTCGGCTTCCGCAAGCCACCCGCGCCGTAGCCGTTCCTGGGGAACGTTTGAGAGATACGGCTTGATGTCGAGAATCGGGGTTCCATCGAGCATGTCGACTCCTCGGACGCGGAGGACCGGACCCTCTCGGCACAATAATTCCACCACGGTTAACCCGATCGGGTTCGGGCGTCGCGGCGAGCGAGTCGCGAACACGCCATGCGCTCGATCGTCGCTGGGCGGCGTTCCCACGAGATCGCATCCTTCGGAGCGATCGAACACCCAGATGACGAACAGGTGAGAAAAGCCTTCAATATCCGTGAGGCCACGCTCAAATTCTGGCCGTATCTCAAGCGCCCCTTCCGCTTCGTGCTTCGCGCCGAGCCCCTTCGGAATCTCCTGAGTGTTCCCGTAAGGGCTTCTTACATGCCCAATCGGCTGTATTGACAACATAGCGGCTCTATCTCCGGTCCTTCGGTCTTGCGCCCGTCAGACGCTGAAGAGGTCACACTCTCTATATCGGTTTGTCGCCCCATCCTTCACCGAGCGCGGCTTCGGCTTGGGCATCTCTCACGATGACGGCCCGCTTGGTGGCGTGATATTTCCACCGAGGATATTCCTGTTCCGGCGCCAAGGATTGAGAACCTTGAGGCGGCACCGCAACAGGGTGCGCCATTGCCTGAGCCTTGCGCCCGACGCAGTGAGCCGCCGCCTGGGTCGCGCTCGCGCAGGGAGCACCACATCGCAGGCAAGATCGAGGCTGGAGCGGTCGGCCGCCGCCGAAGCGTTTGCGCCGCGCGCCCATCTGGCTGGCTTGCTGCTGGGTCAGTTTGCGGGCCAAGCGACCTCCGCCATCACAACAACTCGACTATAGCAGTTTCAATCAACTACTTAATAGCCGTTCCCATGAACTGCTTCCGGGCAGTTGTCAGAAACAGCATTGCACTGTCGACGCCGCGCCATGTGCGTGCGCGCTGAGTGAGATCGCCGTTGCCGTGGCAGCCGGGAAACGCTCAGGACGACTCGCGCGGCGGACCCGCCGCCCGCCGTGCCGCCGTGCCGCACGGCCGGCGTAACCGCGCGCTCGATTCCGTGCACGCTGGATTCGTCGAGCGGCGCGCGGCGCTCCTCCTGCGGATTCGCGCGGCTCCGCGGCTGCGGCGAATTCTCCGCGATCTTGGCGCAGCGCTCGCGGCAGAGACGGCGTTCTCGACCGGGAAGGACAAGGTATGTGGGTCGGCCGAATCCGGGTTGTCCTGAGCCTGTCGGCGCGGCGCATGGTCCCTCCGCCCTGGCAATCCGCGAGAACAACTTGTGATCTGCAGTGTCCCAATCCTCGGTGTTCGTCTTCGCAAGGCCGAGAGCGCGCGGATGTCGGAGCGCGCGTGGTCCAGGGCGCGCTCGATGCCGGCGAGCTCCATTTCTTCTTCGTCCTCGCATTCGGACTCGCGCCGCGCGGGGCGAAGAGTTGGGTCATCGCCGCTTTTTCGGCCGCCGAAAAAGCGCAGACAGTAACCCGAAAAGCCCGCGAAGGTGGAATCGATGCCAGTCGCCTCCAGTCCCATGCCGGCGGCCATGAGAGCGTGCTCGCCGGTCCCGCAACCCACGTTCAGGACCCGGCTTCGAATGGCGCCCGCTTCCGCCAGCGCCAGAAAGGCCGGCTGCGGCCGCCCGAAATCCCAAGGCGGCGTGCTCTCTCTGATGGAGCCTGACCGCGCGCTCGTAAATTCCAATCGCTATCCGATCGAGGCAATCCGAACCGCGCTCGCTTCCCGTGCCGTACATTTCCGGGGCGGGCTGCGCTTCCGCCGGAACAAGCTCCGGCCCGAACGATGGATCTTCTAAAGTTTCAATTGCGGCCATTGACGCCATGTCGTTCTGTCCTCCTCCGCTCATTCGGAGCGAAATTGCAGAATTGGAAAAGCAGTTCGGTGACCATCAGCGCGTCTGAGCCTTAAGTCACTCCAATAGTGGCGCAGTACGCAATCGCCCGCTTTGGTCAATGTTATCCGCATTCTTACACGAACAGGCCCTTTTGTGTGGGTAAATATTTCCGCCTTTGGTCTCCGCTTGCGTCACTCTCTTTTGAGTGAGGCCTACCGAAGCCGCGTCAATACCCTGTGCTCGACCGACCGTGATCTCCTCACGGGTCGGCGTACCGTTCGGACGCTGCACCAGGGGCGCTAATTCGGCGGCGGTTCTCTCCATTGGGCTCTGGCTATAAGTTTCATCACGGTTTCTGGATCTTGCCGACGTCGTTGCGCACCCCGCTGGGCGGCGCAATCGCGCGCTCGCTTTCGTGCACGTTGGATTCGGCGAGCGGGCGCGCGGCGGCGCTCGCGTGGCTGAGGCCGATCTGGAGACCGCATACAAGGCCTCTGACGTCCGCGCGCTTCCCGATCCTTTCAACTTCAGGGACCCGGACTTACGGGGCCCTTCGGCAGGCTGTGCCTATGCCTGCCGGAAGGACACCTGTGTTCAGGATGCCCTCCGCGTCTCCGCCGAGTCACTACTGTGCTATAAGCCGTTGAAGGGATTGGAAATCGCCCCCTCAAGCGGTATCGTGAAAGGCGAGATGGGTGTCGTCAAAGCGAAGATCCAGACCGTGGAAGACATTTATCGTCTGGTCTGGACGGCGGTGGCGAATAGACAACCCATCGGTGCCATACAAGGACCGTTGCCGGCTGTTCTGCCCGCACAGATTGGGTCGTAACCATGCCGACCAGCTTCGCGTGCTCTGTTATCAGAACGGCGGAGAGAGCGAGACCGGTTTGGCGCTGATCGGATCACCAAAGAACTGGCGCATATCGTTCTGGGAAAACTCGAGCACGATCTGTTCAAAAAGCCGGTCATCGGAGTCGATTGCCAATCGCTCGGTTGAAACGGCGGCTGCGTGGCGCTGAACGAACACTGCCGGCACATGCGCGTATCGGGCGCCCGTTATGCTAAAAAGGGCATTGGGGATTGGGCACAGGTGTTGCGCTGTCGAACCGGAGTCCTGCTGGGGGCTGCTTTGCTGGCGGCATCGGCCGCGATGGTGGAGCGGCTTGCTGCCGAGCGCCCGGCTGCCATCTCGGTGGATTATCCGTCCGAAGGGTCCATTTTCCCGCCGGACATCTCCGCCCCCACTTTCCTGTGGCGCGACGCCGATCCGAAGGCTACCGAGTGGCACATCGAGGTGGAGTTCGCGGATCGTTCCGCACCGATCAAAGTAGAGTCTCAAGGCCCGCTGATGCGCGTCGGCGAGATCGACCCCCGTGCCGTTGGGGAGACGAACAAGCTGCCCGAACTGACCCCGCAACAGGCCGCGTCCCATACTTGGCAGCCCGATGCGACCCTCTGGGAAGCCATCAAGCGCCACTCCATCGCGGGCGCGATCGTGACATTTACCGGCTTGGCGAACCAGCGGCCGGTTTCGAGCGGCCGCGTCACCATCCGGACCTCGAAAGACGCCGTGGGGGCGCCCGTCTTCTATCGCGACGTGCCGCTGATGCCATCGGAAACCGAGAAGGGCGTGATCAAGCCGCTGAGCATCAATGCCGTCCCGCTGATCGCATGGCGGTTGCGCAGTGTCGGCGACACGCAAAGCCGGGTGGTTCTGACGGGCATGCACACGTGCGCCAACTGCCACTCCTTTTCCCTCGACGGCAAAACGCTGGGCATGGATCTCGATGGGCCGAAGAACGACAAGGGACTGTATGCCCTGGCTGCGGTCCGGCCGCAAATGTCCATTCGCACGCAGGACATGATTTCGTGGAAACCGCCGTACGAGAAAGAGGTAGCCAAAGACCGGGTGGGCTTCATGTCGCAGGTGTCGCCCGAGGGCAAGTATGTCCTGACCCGGCTCAACGGGCCGGGAGCAACTCTGAGCAGCACCTACTACGTGGTCAATTTCAAGGACTACCGTTTTCTACAGGTGTTCTATCCGACCCGCGGCATTCTGGTCTGGTTCGACCGCGCCACGGGCAAAGTACACCCGCTCCCGGGCGCCGGCGACCCTCGCTACGCGCAGACCGACGGCGTCTGGAGTCCGGATAGCCGGTACATCGTGTTCGCCCGCGCGAAGGCCAAGGATACCTACGCACCCGGTGCGCCGCTGGCGCTGTTCGCCAACGATCCTAACGAGACCCAGATCCGGTACGACCTCTATCGCGTTCCGTTTAACGATGGCCGCGGCGGAACGCCGGAGCCGATTGCCGGAGCGTCTGGGAACGGCATGAGCAACAACTTTCCCAAAGTCTCTCCCGACGGCCGGTGGATCGTGTTCGTACAATGCCGCAACGGGCAGTTGATGCGCCCGGACAGCCAACTCTACATCGTGCCGGCAGGAGGAGGCGTAGCCCGCCGGATGCGCTGCAACACGTCGCTGATGAACTCGTGGCACAGTTTCTCGCCCAACGGGCGCTGGCTGGTATTCGCCTCCAAGAGCCGCTCACCGTACACGCAGATGTATCTGACGCACATCGACGAGAGAGGCAACGACAGCCCGCCGATTCTGATCGAAAACGCGACCGCGGCGAATCGTGCGGTCAACATTCCCGAGTTTGTGAACATTCCCCCAGATGGCCTGATGAGAATCGATGTACCCGCCGTCGACTTCTACCGGCAGTTCGAGGTTGCCTTCGCGCTATCCGAAAAACACGATTACGCGGCGGCGATTCCCGAGTGGGAGAAGGCCCTCGCTCTCGACCCGGACGGCACTGGTGAGATCGATGCCCTGTCCCACGTGAGCATCGGTATTGCGCTGGTGGAGACGGGCCATCCGGACGCGGCCATCGTCCATTATCGAAAGGCCGCGGAGATCGAGCCTGGAGACCCAGCGGTGTTCAGTTGCCTGGCGGCCACCCTACTGGCCACGGGAAAGCCCGATCAAGCGGTTCCCGTCTTCGAGAAAGCCGTGCAACTCGATCCGCGCGATCCGCAGCTTCCCGGCGACCTGGGACATGCCCTGGTGCAGTCTGGCAGGACGCCGGAAGCGATTCCTTGGTTCGAGAAGGCGCTTGAGCTCAATCCGAAAGACGCCGCTGCGGAGTCGAATCTGGCGATCGCACTGTCGTCAATGGGCCGGCGGGAGGAGGCCGTCTCGCATTTCTTAAAGGCATTGGAGATCCGTCCCGATGACGTGGCCACCCATGTGATGCTGGCCACTGCGCTCGCAACCATGGGGAAGGTGGACGAAACCATTGCACACCTCGAACAGGCCGCGCGGCTTGCTCCCGACGATGCCGGCGTGCAGACCAATCTGGGAGCCGCTTTGGCTTTGCAAGGCCAGGTCGGCGAGGCGATTGGGCATCTGCAGCGAGCTCTGCGATTGGCTCCGGACTCGGCCGAGGCACACTATTCCATGGGCGTCGCGGAATTCACGCGGGGAAGAGCCGCAGAGGCTGTCAGCGAATGGCGGAGGGCGATCGCCATTCAGCCAGACAACGTGGTTGCATTGAACCGGCTGGCGCGGGTGCTCGCCACCTGCGCCGAAGAGTCTCTGCGGAGCGGGGCGGAAGCGGTTTCGCTCGCCCAGCGTGCGGTCAAACTGGCGGGCGGGATGCTGAGCTACTGGATACCCTGGCGGCCGCGTACGCCGAAGCTGGCCGGTTCCCGGAAGCCGTGGAGACCGCGCGTCGGGCTTTGGACCTGGCCAATGGGCATCGAGACCAGCGGCTAGCCGAGGGGCTGCGGGCCAGGATTGCGCTGTACGAAGCGCGGACTCCTCTGCGGGTGAATTGACGATGCGATCGTCGTCGTTGCAATAGGCGCTTTGTCGGTAGTCGCCGCGCGGCGTTACATGGGGGGCGTGGGTCGCGCAACTATGGCGCGAAACCTTTCAGAGGCTGGCCCATACCGTTACACGATTCTGGACTGCGACTTGAAGTTTGATGCCACGGTCACCACGTTTCTGAACGCCACAGGACTGAGACCGAAGCGGAAGAGCACCTATCGCCGTGGCAAGCGGCGTGTAGATCGCCATCGGAAGCCCTCGATGGGCATTTGGCTGGTTAGTCCCAGACCCGTTGAACTGCCCGGTGGTCGACACCCCGCCCAAACGGCGTTCGAGGAAGTGTCAGCCGCAACGATAAGTCGGCCAGCGTCCCGCCGCGCCGGCACGAGCGACCAACGGCTCCCGACGCGGGAGCGCGCGGGCGCCGCAATCCCGCGCTCGATTCCGTGCGCGTTGGATTCGGCGCGCGGCGCTCGCGCGGTTTCGCGCGGCAGCGCCGATCTGGAGATGGCGCACGAGGCCTCTTCCGTCCTTGCGCTCCTGGCATCCTCGCGAAGTGGCGTGCAGGAACCGTGCAGGACGAGTCGCGCTCCGGAGCCGCCCCCCGTCGTGACGCCGTGCCGCACGGCCGGCGCAATCCCGCATTCGATTCCGTGCGCGTTGGATTCGTCGAGCGGCGCGAAGGCGGCGTTCGCGCGGACGGGCCGATCTGGAGATCGCGCATGAGGCCTCTCACGTCCCTTGCGCTCCTGACATCCTCGCGAAGTGGCGTGCAGGAACCGTGCAGGACGAGTCGCGCTCCGAACCCCCGCCGGCGGCGCAGTTGCGCGTTCGATTCCGTGGACGTGGATTCGGCGAGTGTCACGCGCGCGGATTCGCGCCGCTCGCAGCTCCGGCCGTTCCGTGATCTTCGCGCAGCGCTCGCGCATCTCGCGCATGCCGCCGAGGCGCGCGGCCAGCAGCACGCGGTAGCATCGATCGCACACGAGCACGCCGCGCTTCCCTTTCTCTTCTGGAAAAGTCCGCTCGTATTCTTTATGCGCTTCGGCCAAACTCCAGTCGCTTCAAAACTCTCGGCGGCACGAAAAACAGCGAAATTTCGTGCCCGAAAACGGGTTGAGAGTGTCCGATTGTGGGGTTCGTCGATCACTGGTCAAGAGGCTGGAGCGGCTCGGCCACGTGGTCACGCTTCAGCCCGCCGCCGGCTGCGGTGTACGGCTGAAGCAACTGTCAGACAACGCGACCGCAGCGTTCCTCTGGCAACTGGTGCAAATGGGTGGGCGAGGAGTCAAAAAGAGGGGCCGCCCAAGCCCATCACCCGCCTTGGGAGTCAATCTCCCCCGTACCAGCCAGATCCTCAATCTTTGTCCCGTGGCAGTCCACGCGCTGCGGCAGCGCCGCCCGCATATTTACCTGGTCCTCGGTGGGCTTATGCGGCTCCGTGACTGACGCGGCGGAAACAGCCGCGCTCTCGATCACGCTCCGCAACCGCTCCTCCAGTCGCGCGGCCAAGGGTTCCAGGTCCAACCGGTGCAAATCCCGGCAGCACTCGCGCGGCGAGATGGATTCCAGGAATGTACCTCCGGCCTTCTCGCAGACCGCCACCCGCAACGGCAGGAACGCCGCGAAACGAATGTCGGCCGCCAGCAGCGTTGCGTAGAGGTCGGTGAAGCACAGCGTCAATGCCGTCGCTGCCGCGGGTTCGGCCTTGCCCTCGCCCGCACCCATGCGCAACAGAGCGCCCATATCGGTGACGGCCAGAACAGTGCCGCCGGCTTGTTCGGTGGCCGTTCGCAACCGGGTTTCGGTCGCGTGAAATCCGTGCGTTGATCGAATCTGCAGCATGTTCGTTACCTCGCAGCGTGCTTGTGCTGAAGACATCCGGCAACAGCGTGGGCGACGTCCATGGTTCCCGCGTTGCCTCCCATATCGTATGTTCTCGTCACGCCCTTAGTGATGACGTCGGAGACCGCACGTTCGATCTCCCGTGCCTTGTCCACTTCCCCTAGCCATTCCAGCATCATCCCGGCGGCCAGAATCGCTGCCAGCGGGTTGACGCGGTATTGCCCCGCGTATTTCGGCGCCGACCCGTGCGTCGGCTCGAAGACTGCGTACGCGTCTCCGATGTTCCCGCTGTATGCGAATCCCATACCGCCCACCATCTGGGCGCAGAGGTCCGAAAGTATGTCGCCGAACAGGTTGGTGGTCACGATCACGTCGTAGTTCAGCGGGTTCTTGAGCAGCCACATGCCCATGGCGTCCACGTTGGCGGCATCGAATTCGATCTGCGGATAGCGCGCGGCCACTTCCTGCGCCGCCTCCAGAAAAACCCCGCAAGTGGCGCGCAGCACATTGGCCTTGTGCACCGCGGTGACCTTGTGGCGCCCGCGCTTTACGGCGTATTCGAAGGCCGCCTCGACAATGCGGCGTGAAGCCCTGTAGGTGACGCTCCGTATCGAGATGGCCGCATCGTCGGGAAGTTTGGTCATCGCGGGAACCGCACGGAACTCCTGCGGAATCCTGGGGAACTCCACGCCAATGTACATGCCCTCGGTGTTCTCCCGGAACACCACCAGGTCGATGTTCTCGCGGTAGTTGAGCGGGTTCCCGGGAAACGCCCGGCAAGGCCGCAGGCAGACGTAAAGGTCCAGCATTTGCCGCATACGGACGATCGGGCTGCGATACGAAATGCCGCGGTCCCGCAGATCGGGGGCCAGTTCCCGCACTGCCTCTGAAGCCGGCTTCGACGTGATGGCGCCGAAAAACGCGCAGTTAGTCTGCCGCAGCAGGTCGAGCGTCCGCGCCGGAAGGGCATCGCCTTCCCGCCGCCAGAACTCCCACCCGATGTCGCCCAGCAGGTAGTCCGCCACGAACCCCGCCGCGTCCAGCACCACGCGCGCCGCCTCGCACACTTCGGGGCCGATTCCGTCACCCGGCAGCCAGGCAATCCGGTATTTGCGCATTCCGCCCTCCTGCGCAGCTTTCAGGCCGCGTGTTTCCGCTTCAAGTAGGCAATCAGCCCACCCGCCTTGATGAGCTCGACGGCGCGCGGATCGAGCTTGGCAGCCGCGATCGCGCGATCCTGGGTTACGTTTCGAATCTCGCCCGCAACCAGGTCCAACTCCAGTTCGTCGCCCACCGCGCACGCAGACGCGACCTCCGGCGCGATCATCGCCGGCAGCCCCAGGTTGATGGAATTCCGGTAGAAAATGCGCGCAAACGAGCCCGCGATTACCGCACCCACGCCCGCGAACTTCAGTGCCGCTGCTGCCTGTTCCCGGCTGGACCCGCAGCCGAAGTTCTTGCCCGCCACGATGAACTCGCCGGGGCGGATCGCCGCGCGGATCTCCGGATAGGCCAGTTCGAACAGGTGCTCCGCCGTCAACTCCCGGTCCGTAATATTCAGATACCGGCCCGGATAAATGATGTCCGTATCGATGTTGTCCCCGAGCGCCGCCCGCACCACACCGCGCAACTTCAGGCTTCCACCAGACATGGTTCGCTCTCCTTGACAATCGATCCTGGATGCTCCAGCCGCCCCGCCACCGCCGACGCCGCCACCACCGCCGGGCTGGCCAGGTACACTCTCGAATCCTTGCTGCCCATCCGTCCGATGAAGTTCCGGTTGGTCGACGAGACACAGACCTCGCCCGCCGCCAGAATCCCCTGGTGCACTCCTACGCACGGACCGCAACCCGGCGGTGCGATCATCCCGCCGGCCGCCACCAGCGTGTCCAGGTATCCCAGGCGCATCGCCTCGCGGTAAATCTGCTGCGACGCCGGAATCACCACGAGCCGCGTCCGCCGATGCACACTCCTCCCCGCCAGGATGCGCGCGGCGATCTCCAAGTCTTCCAGCCGCCCGTTGGTACACGATCCCAAAACCGCCTGGTGCACGGGGACTTCGCCCAGCGCCGAGAGCGGATGCACATTGTCCACGGCGTGCGGACAGGCAATCTGCGGTTCCGGCAGGTCCGCGCCCGCGTCGATGTGCAACACCCGCTCGTAGCGCGCATCAGGGTCCGGACCGATCTTTTCCAGCGGCTCCGGTGTCCGTGCACGCAGCCAGTCCAGCAGCGTCTCATCTACCGGCGTGAACGCCACCTTCGCTCCCATCTCCATCGAGAGGTTGGCCAGCACCATCCGTGACGCCACTGTCATCCGCCGGATCGCGGCGCCGTCGAACTCCACCGAGCGGTAATCCGCTCCAGCCGCTCCGAGCCTGCCGATCGTGTACAGAATCAGATCTTTCGCCGAAATCCACGGCCGAAACTCTCCTTCCACCTCGATGCGCAGCGTGGCCGGCACCTTGAACCACAGCGTCCCCTCGGTCCAGACCCCCGCCATCTCCGTCGCGCCAATGCCCGTGGCGAAGGCCCCGAACGCCCCGTGCGTAGTTGTGTGCGAATCCGTCCCCACCAGCACCATTCCGGGCCGCACGTGTCCGTTTTCCGGCAGTACCTGGTGGCAGATGCCGCCGCGGCCCACATCGTAGAAGTGCTGGATTCCCTGTGCGGCCGCGAACTCGCGCACCGCCTTGTGCGTGGTAGCGGTCTTCTCCGACTCGGCGGGTACCCGGTGGTCGAAGATAATCACGATCTTCGACGGGTCCCACACCTTCGGCGCGCCGATCTCGAGGAAGCTCTTGCGCACAAGGTCGGCGTTTTCGTGGCTCATGGCCAGATCCACGCGGGCCACCACAACTTCATCCGCCGCCACAGCCTCGCGCCCCGACGCGCGGGCCAGAATCTTTTCCGCCAGTGTCATGCCCATGACAACCCCCTACTTCGTCGCAACCGTCGTCGGCAGGTATTTGCGTTCCAACGCGCGATACTCCGGCAGCCCGACAAACCTGGTGTAGTCCACAAAACTTGAAAGCCGGTGCGTCTCGCCCGCCAGAATCCCAGTCGGCGATGCCTTCAGCGCCGCGAAGAAATCCGTTAGCGCCTTGTGCATCACCATGATCGAAGCCACCGGAACGCTCACGCGCGCCACGCCCATGGCCGCCAGTTCGGGAATCGGGATCAGTTCCGTCTTCATCCCCGTAACAGCGTCCATCAGGTTCACGGAAAGAAGGCCGCGAATGTCGCGCACCGCGCGCTCTATGTCTGCCCGCGTTCCGATCCCGTCCAGGAACACCATATCGGCGCCCGCGTCCAGGTACAGGTTGGCGCGGAAGATCGCCTCCCGCAGCCCACTCACCGCGTAGGCGTCCGTGCGCGCGTTGATGACGATGTCGGCGCCGAGCCGGGCACGCGCGTCGACCATGGCTCGGACCTTTCCCGCCATCTCCTCGGCCGGGATCACCTGCTTGCCTTCCATATGCCCGCACCGCTTCGGGAACACCTGGTCCTCGATGTTTACTCCGGCGACATCCATCTCGATCAGCCGCTCGGTGATGGCCGCCGCATTAACCGCATTGCCGCCGCCCGTGTCGATGTCCGCCATCACCGGAATCGCCACCGCCCGCGCGATGTGCCCCGTGATATCGAGGATGTCTTTCATATCCACCAGCCCGACATCCGGCTTGCCGAGAAGGCTCCCGGCAACCCCGAAGCCGCTGATCTGAGTCGCCGCAAATCCCGCACTTTCGACGATTTTGGCGCTCAGTGCGTCGTGACACCCCGGCACCACCAGGGCTTTTCGCTGCTCCAAAGCGGAGCGCAGAACCGATGCTTGGCCGCTCATCGATTCATTCATATCAGATTTCAGATGGCACTGTCTGATTGTCGCCGGGTGTCGATTGGGCCTTAGTTCCAGTCACGGGTCCGGGCCGCGCATGCCGCATCGTCCGCATCAGCATCAGGCAACTCGCGCGTCGCCGTGATCCGGAAGTTGATTGAAGCTGCGCCAAGACTGCGGGCCTCCAACGCTACCCCCGAGGCGTTCACCGGCGCCTTGGTGAAGTCGGACCGGGGCTCCAGGCTATACCAAGCGAAGAACTCGTCCAGCCCGAGACTGTAGACGCGGCGCATAATCGGGGAGGAGACGCTGTCCAGCACCGGCGCCTTGGGCTTCTGCCACTGCTTCGTTTGCGGGACTACAATCAAATCAATCATTTAGGGTCCTTGTAGTGGGCATTATCTGCAGCCATGTGGACATTACCTCGGTGTGCCCGAGGACATCAAGCAGAAACAGAAAAGGGGATTGAGTCTCAAGCCCGCTGCCCCGATTCCGAGCGCAGAAGCGCTGAGACAGCAAATGACTGATGTTGCCGCGCGGCGATAAGGTTCGCAGCCAGGTCGTTGGCTATAACGGGAGCAAGACGCAGTACGGTGCAACCGGAGTCAAGTCGCCCGCGGTTGGTGAAACGGGCGCGACGATGCGTCGAAGCCGCGCTTCGGAGCCTGCCGTCGCGCCAGGGCGCCGCACTGGCGCGTTCGAGTCGGCGGACGTTGAATTTCACGTTCCGGATGATCCGGCGCTTCAGTAAATTTCAAACCCCGCTACGGCCCCTGAACACGTGTACCACCAAAAAAATCACCGCTACTATTAACAGAAGGTGAATCAGCCCGCCGGCAACGTGGAAAGCGAAAAATCCCAGCAGCCACATTACAAGCAGAATAACAAACACTGCAAGAAACATTGAAATCTCCTTCGGACGTTCAGGGCTCCGCCTCTGATCACGCGTGGTCTCTGAGACCGGATTGTCAGAACGAAAGTGATGGCCGATGCTAATGTATATCGATCTTGACCAGGACGTCGCGCGCCATTGCTATTGGCCAGGAGGGCGGCACACCG
>Ga0187848_10003015_pt1 | contig 12717 bp, 9 predicted proteins | sample June2016WEW_4_40_FD_132424 | JGI IMG/M metagenome (GOLD analysis project Ga0187848, IMG submission 132424) | Peatland microbial communities from SPRUCE experiment site at the Marcell Experimental Forest, Minnesota, USA - June2016WEW_4_40 | ecosystem: Environmental > Terrestrial > Soil > Wetlands... | reverse complement strand
CCGAGCGGCCAAAGGCGGCAGACTCAAGATCTGCTCTCGCAGGAGTACCCAGGTTCAAATCCTGGCCCCGGCATGAACCTCTTTGGACCGTCCCTCCCGGACATCTCCCCGCTCGCGACTTGGTGGGTGCGATCGACCGCACGCCTGCAGACGATTACGTTCGACGGCGGCGCGTCCTTACCGGTTTAGGTGCCCTTCTGGGGTATGCCCGTGGGCGGAGAACAATCCGTGTGAACACGACCGTCAGACCATCGACGCGATAGAACACCCGGTACTCCCCCAAGTGGAATCTCCACTCTCCGGGATGCCGAGCTCCCTGCCGCACCCGGAGCCAGGGGTAGGAACGAAACGGATTCTGAAGAAGGTAAAGCCGCTTCTCCTTGAACAACAGTTGATGGCGCCGGGGAAGCGCAAGGAATTCCCTTTCGGCGGATTCGAGGAATTCGTAACTGTAGGGGGTCAAGCCAACCCCGCCCGTTTCATGACTTGATGGCCGGGGACGCGCTTCTCAGTCCGCCAGCGCCGTTCGATCTCTCGGAAGAACTCGTTATCGAAGAAAGCCTCCTCAAGGAGGCCCTGAATCATCTCGTCGAAGCTCTCTCCATCCCCCTTTACGGATTCCAACAGACGTCGAGTCCTCTCGGTGACGGTGATCGTGGTAGGGCGGCTTAGGGATGCGGACACAGAAGCCAATTGAAATCAATTGACTTAAGGCCTTCGTCCCACATTCCAACCCGTACGAGGCGTCGATTCAGTCGGGCGGGGATGCAAGGCTCGTTGCGTAGTCAGGGATCATCGAGTCGACAGCTGCAACGCTGACTAACGAGGGGGCGGTATAACGGGGGGATCCCTCAATCAGGAGCTTCGGTCGCCCCACGGTCGTCTTCTTTGGGCATGCATGGAATCGGAAGATCCGTTCCATGCGTGGCCCCGGCACCCGGACCTGCCCCACGGCTCAGGGGCCTTCGCACGGAGGACGCGGCCGGACCTCCTCGCAGATCGCCCTCCGGTGGCCAACCGGGAAGCTCAGCACTCTCAGCTGTGCTTGGGCGATGTCGACCATCGCACGGTAGTTCCCCACGCGCAGCCGGTAGGCAGAGACTTCAACAGGTCGACGCATCGAGCGGTAGGGGTCGGAGGTGTGCGGCGAGCGGCATCCGGGAACACGGGAGCTCCCGGTAAGAACCAACCGACCTGGACTGGAAGCCGAGAGGTATCTTTCAAACCCCCGAAGTGATACCAGCCCGGCGGAGGGGACGCAGATGACCGAACGTAGCACGGGCCCGGCCGCCCTCCTGCGCGAACTCGAGGAGATGGCGAGCGAGGACCGACTTTCGAACGAGGAGCTCGAGGCGCTGGGACGCCGGTACAATGTTCCCCGCTCTGCGATCCACGGCCTGCGCACCTTCTACTTCCCGGAGGGACCCGCCGGCCGGACCGAGGCGTGCGTGGGACTACCGTGCGCGATGCGGAGATCCGCGGCGAGCCTGGGCGAGCCGGCGGAAGAGTGCGCCCGGATCTCCTGTCTCGGGTACTGCGCCCGGGCTCCCGTCGTACGTCGCGCTGGCCGTTACTTCGAACAATCGTCGGCCGGACTCGAGGAGATCGTGGAGAGCACGCCCGGGTTCGTCGCCGCCCACTTGGAACACATAGCGGCCTACCAGGACCGGGGGGGATACTCGGCCCTGGAGCAGTACCTCGTCGCCCCGGACCCGGAGGGGCTGATCCGGAAGATCGAACGGGCCTCGCTGCGGGGCATGGGCGGCGCCGGTTTCCCGGCGCATGTGAAATGGGAGGCGGTGCGGTCGAGCGCGGACCGCTCGCGCGTTCTCCTCGTGAATGCCCATGAAGGGGAACCTGCGACCTTCAAGGACCGGGAGATCCTGGAGCGCGAACCGCATCGGCTCATCGAAGGGGCTCTCCTCGCCGCGCTCGGCGTGGGCGCCGGGCGGGTGCTCATCGGGCTCAAGAGCGAGTACGAGAACGCCGGCTGTTCGCTGGAAGAGGCTCTCGACGAGTTCGAGACGCGCTCCGAGCTCTCCTGGCCGGAGGGTACCTTGCCGCCGATCGAGATCCATGCCGTTCCCGGACCGTACGTCACGGGAGAGGAGACGGCGCTCATGGAGGCGCTGGAAGGGCGGAGGAGCGAACCTCGCCTGCGTCCCCCGTTCCCGGCGGAGTTCGGTCTGAACGGCCGTCCAACGTTGGTCCAGAACGTGGAGACCCTCGCCGCCCTTCCGCACCTTCTGCGCGCCGGAACGAACCTCTCGAGCTCGGGCAGCGTCGAGAAGGTGTACTGCCTCACGGGAGACGTCACCCGGCCCGGTGCGTACCGGCACCCGCTCGGCATGCGTGCCGCGGAGCTGATCGAGCAGGATGGCGGGTCGGTACGCGAGACGCTGAAGGCGTTCCTGCCCGGCGGGCTCTCGGGGGGCCTCCTACCGGCGTCGAAGCTCGATCTGCCGCTCGACTTCGAGTCCGTTCGACGCGAAGGCGGCGGGCTGGGCACCGGCGCGATCATCGCGATCGGCCGGGACCGATGTATCGTGGACGTCCTCGAGAACATCTCCTCGTTCTTCGCGACGGAATCCTGCGGCAAGTGCGTTCCCTGCCGGCTGGGGACCGCGAAGCTCCAGCAACTCCTGCGCGCGTTGCGCGCAGGACGCGCGAGCGAGCCGGAGCTGGAGGAAGGGCTGGCCGTGGCGCAGCTGCTCCAGGAGACCTCGATCTGCGCCCTCGGGCAGGTCGCGGGCAAGGCGTTGATGGATGCGATGAAGCACTTTCCGGGCGAGATCCACGCCCACACGCGCGGCGAGTGTCCGGCGCTCCACCGCGGGGAGGCGCTCCCCCCATGAGCGTCCGGCTCCGTTTGGACGGCCGGGAGGTCGAGTCCCCGGACGGAGCGACGATCCTCGAGCTCGCCCGCCGGATCGGCGTGGAGATCCCGACGCTCTGCGATTACCCGTCGCACACGAACGGCGTCTGCCGGATGTGCATGGTCGAGACGGACGCCTCTGGTCGCGCGGTGCCGGCCTGCGCCACCCGGGTCCGGGCGGGCATGGAGGTCCGGACCGACACGCCTCACCTGCTCGCACTGAGGCGGGGATTGCTCTCCCTCCTCCTCGAGCAGCACCGTCCCCACGAGGCACCGATGCGGTGCCAGCTCGAGGGACTCGCCGCTCGCTACGGCGTCGCGTCGATCGGAACCCTCACGCGGGCCGCTCCTCCCGATGACTCCCACCCCGCGATCCTCTTCGACCCATCGACGTGCATCCTTTGCCGCCGCTGCGTTATCGCGTGCGACGAGGATCAGGTCAACGATGTGATCGGGCTCTCCGGCCGCGGCGCCGCGACCCGCATCGCCTTCGACCTCGGAGCGACGCTCCGCGACTCCAGTTGCGCGAGCTGCGGAGCGTGCGTGGACGTCTGTCCGACCGGGGCGTTCCTCGAGAAGGAGTGGGCGCCGGCGGAGCGCACCGTGGTGACGACGTGCCCGTACTGCGGGGTCGGCTGCACGGTGGAGTACGGTCTCCTCGGCCGGAAGATCCTCTGGGCGCGCGGCGTGAAGGGTGGGAGCGTCAACGACGGCAAGCTCTGCGTGAAGGGAAAGTTCGCCTTCCAGTACGAGACCAGCGTGGACCGCCTGCTCACCCCCCTCCTCCGGCGCGAGGGGGTCCCCCGCGGACCGATCGGAATGCGGGCGGTGAAGGACGTCTTCCGCCCCGCCTCCTGGGAGGAGGCGCTCTCCCTTCTCGCCGATCGGATCCGGACGATCCGCGCGGAGCACGGCCCGACCGCCATCGCGGGGATCGCCTGCGATCGCTCGACGAACGAGGACATCTACGCCTTCCAGAAGTTCATGCGCATGGCCGCGGGGACCGACAACGTCGACCAATCGGCGACGCTCTGCCACGCCCCCTCCGCCGCGATGCTCTCGTGGGCGACCGGGGCCGGGGCGGCGACGAACCCGGTCGGCGACGTCCAGCATGCCCGCACGATCCTGCTCGTCGGTTCCAACACGGAGCGGGCGCACCCTGTCGTCGCGGCGAGCATCAAACGGGCGGCCCGCCACGGCACCCACTTGATCGTCGTGGACCCGAGACGGCTCGAGATCGGCCGCCTCGCCGAGATGTACCTCGCACTGCGGCCAGGGACCGACATGGTGCTGTTCTCCGCGATGGCGAAGTGCATCCTCGATTCCGGCTGGGAGGACCGGGAGTTCGTCGAGACCCGCACCGAGGGGTTCGAGGCGTGGGCCGCGTCGCTCCAGCCGTTCACGCTCGAGTACGCCTCCGAAGTCACGGGGGTCCCGGTGGACCTGATCCGCCGGGCGAGCGAGACGTACGCGCGGGAGCGCCCCTCCTCGATCCTATGGACCCTCGGGATCACCGAGCACGAGAACGGCTCGGACAACGTCTCCTCTTTGGTGAATCTCGCCCTCCTCACCGGGAACGTGGGCCGCCCCGGAAGTGGCCTGAACCCGCTCCGGGGCCAGAACAACGTCCAGGGCGGGGCGGACATGGGGAGCACCCCGGGTAGCCTGCCGGGGTACCAGGCGCTCTCCGACCCGGAGGTCCGGAAGAAGTTCGAGGCCCGCTGGGGCCGGCCGCTCCCGGACGTGAAGGGCTGGAAGAGCACGGAGATGATCCCCCAGGCCCGGAGCGGCCGGATCCGTCTCCTGTACATCTCCGGGGAGAACTCCGTGCGCTCGCATCCTGACTCGGCGAGCGTGGCGGACGCTTTCCAGAAGCTCGACCTCCTGGTCGTGCAGGATCTCTTCCTCACGGAGACGGCCGAGTACGCGGACATCGTACTGCCCGTGGCCTCCTCCTTCGAGAAGACCGGCACCTTCACGAACATGGAGCGCCGTGTGCAGATGGTGCGACCGCTCTTCGGCCCGCCCGGGGAGGCGCGGGCGGACTGGGAGATCTACGCGGAGCTCGCCGATCGGCTCGGCTATCCGATGCGTTACGCCAACTCCGGCGAGATCATGGCGGAGATCTCGGACCTCCTCCCCTCCTACGCCGGCATCCGCCACGAGCGGCTCGAGTCGGGGGGGCTCCACTGGCCGATCCGCCGGGGGGAGCCGAACGGCGAATCGATCCTCCATGCTCAGCGGTTCGCCCGGGGCAAGGGGCGGTTCCGTCCGCTCTCCTGGACGGAGCGCGACGCGGACACGGCCCGGGAGTACCCCTACGTCCTCATCACCGGCCGGCAGCGGGAGCAGTACCACACCGGCACGATGACCCGACGCTCGCCGATCGCCGAGACGCTCTCGGAAGGACCGGTGGTCGAAATGAACACCGAGGACATGCTCCGGGACGGTCTGACACCCGGCGCGCGCGTCCGGGTGATCTCCTCCCAGGGGACGGTGGAGGCCAAGGTCGGCGCGAGCCCAGCCCTTCCCCGTGGCATGCTGTTCACCACCTTCCACTACTCCGAGCTCCCGGTGAACCGGCTTACACCGCCGACCCTCGATTCGATCACCAAGACACCGGCGTACAAGGACGCGAGAGTCCGACTGGCCCGGATTCCATAGACGGGATCCTAGCGGCCCGCTCCGCTCTCTCCCGCGGGCTCATCGACATTGCTACCTATCCGAGTGCCCTCCGCCCCGTCAGGGGAGGTGCTCAGCTGACTCTCACGGGCGTCGTGCTCGCCGGGGGCGACTCGCAGCGGTTCGGTTCGGACAAGCTCCGCTTCCAAATCGACGGACGCCCGATGCTCGCCCGGGTCGTCGATGTGATGCGGGAGGTCACAGACCGGGTCGTTGTCTCGGTAAGGGATCCCCGCATGGCCCGCCGGCTCACCGAGGCGGCCCCTCCCGGTGTGACGTGGTTCGCGGACCGGCCCGACCTGGGAGGGGCAGGCCCGGGGGCGGGGATGCTGACGGCGCTCGATCGCCTCGACGTCGGGGAGATCCTGTTCGCCCCGGGGGACATGCCCTGGCTCTCCCCCGAGGCGTTGCGCGAGCTCATACGGCAGGCGAAGGGCAAGGGGGCGACCTCCGCCGCCCCGATATGGCCGGATGGGTGGACCGAGCCGCTCGTCCAGTGGCAGCGCGTGACGCCGTGGAGGGGCAAGCTCGGTGCCCTACCGACCCGGGGGCGCCAGGGGACCCGGCCCACGGACCTCCTGAGAGGCGGGCGTGTCGTGGTCCTGTTCCCGGTGGCACTTCTCTCGGACGATCCTCGCTGCTTTTCCAATGTCAACGAGCCCGGAGAGCTCGGGGGTCGATCGGTCTCTGCCCAGGAGGGAACCAGGTCTCTCCCGAACGTCCGCTCGGTCAACGCGCGCCGGGCTTTCTGGGCGGCCGCCTCTGCATCCGCCCGGGAGGAGGCCGCGGTGGCTTCCCGATCATTCCAGAAGGAGGCGCTCCTCCATGCGCGGAGTCGGATCGCCCATCTTGCGGTCCACGCGCTGGAGGACGCCCTCCGGTGCGCGCGCGAGGCCGGCCTTGCCACGCTCCGGCTGGAGGAGCGACTCTCCGACGTGAAAGGGACCATGCATGCGCAGGGCGCGTCGACTCGGGTCCCACCGGGTTAGGGATCCTTCCCCGCAGATCGCCGTCCGGCGCGAGCGACTCCGGTTCGGGAACGTTGTCGGGGGGGCTCGTCGATCAGCTCGAGATGGTGGATCCCCTCCCGGCGCATGAGATTCCCTACCAGCTCCCACATATCCCCGATCGGTGCGACCCGGCCGTCCCCTCGCAGGGCGACCCGAAGGGCGCGGGCCGGAACTGACCGAGCGATCGTCGCGGCGATCGCGCCGGCCTCGTCGGGGTTCCGGACGACGAACCTTGGACCAGGGAACCGTCGCCGACGGAACCCCTCGATGAGAAGGACATCGACCGGAAGGACCGTGGCCAGATCCGTCGGGTCCCAGTTGGAGAACACCACGCACTCGTTGGAGGCGAACACGACGACCGAGCTGCCACTTCTCCGGAGGCGGTCGGTGTCCTTCCCCGCCACTTGAAGCGAATGATGCGAGTGCTTCAACACGGCGACGCGGAGGCCGCGACGGCGAAGGCGGCGGATCGCCCCCTCGAGCGTCCGGGTCTTCCCCGAGCCGCTCGGACCAATGACTTGAATCATCGTGGCCATGGGTCGAGCCTCTCCATCAGGCACGGGGTCAAGAATGCTTGTCCGTTTGGAAGCGGCCCGCCGTATCATCGAACGGACCCGGCTCCGCCGTCCTCGCGTCGTACCGCGCACCCTCGTTGAAGCGGTTGGGGGTCTCGCGGCCCGAGAGATCCAGGCGCGCCGGGACATCCCCGAGGCGGACGTCTCCGCCATGGATGGCTTCGCCGTGCGGGCCTACCGCGCCGACCGCCCCCGGCCCTATCTCCTCTGCGAGGCCGATCCGAGGTCCCGGGCCATCCGCCCACTCCAGGAGGGGCAGGCCATCCCAATCGCCACCGGTGCGAGGCTACCCCCCGGAGCGAACGCGATCGTGCGGATCGAAGCCACGCGGTCGGAGGGGGAGTTGCTTCGGACCCACGAACCGGTGCGGCCGGGCCAGGATGTCATGCCCCGGGGGGAATCGATCCGCTGCGGGGAGACGATCCTAGAGCGGGGGGAGCGGATCGATCCGTACCATCTGGGCGCCCTCCTCGCGGACGGCGTCCGGAGTCTCCCGGTCTACGATCTCCGGGTGGGTATCATACCGGTCGGGGACGAGATCCGCGGTTCGGGCACGACGCTACGCGGTACCGTCCCGGATCTCATCAGCCCCGTCATCGCCCGGCTCTTCGAATTCGCGAACGTCCGGATCCTCCCCTCCGTGAAGGACAACTCGGACCGACTGCGAAGGGCGATCGCCCGGGAGATCCGGCGATCGGAACTGCTGGTTACCATCGGGGGCGCCTCCGTGGGACGGCGGGACGTCACGAAGAAGGCCCTCTCGGAGATGGGCGAGATCCTCTTCGAGGGGGTCCAGGCGAACGTGATCAAGCGCGGGGCGGTCGCCCTCGTCGAGGGGACCCCGGTGCTCGTCCTCCCCGGCCAGATCGTGTCGGCGGTAACGACCACCCACGAGCACGGGCTTCACCTCGTCGGGCGCATAGCGGGTCGTGAACTCCGCCGCTTCGACCGCGCGAAGCTCTCCGAGGCGGTGACGGTCGACCACCGGATGGACAGCACCTACCTGTTCCGGGTGCACGACGGCCAAGCGGACCCGCTCCCGTGGGGGGTCGCTCGGATGAACGCTCTCCTCCACGCCAACGCTTTCGGCGTCCTCGAACGAGGGCGACGATGGGCCGCGGGGGATGAGGTCGAACTCCAATGGCTGGAGCATGCGGGGACCCGTGGGACGCTCGCCCCCTCGGTCAGGAGACCGAACCTTACGCCGGAACCTCGATGTAGCCGCGGGGCGCCGTCGTCAGGAACCGGTAGCCCGTCCTCGTGACGACGACGTCGTCCTCGATGCGGACTCCGCCGTGCCCGGGGAGGTAGATCCCGGGCTCGACCGTCATCACCATGTTCTCCTCCAGGGGGTCGTCGACGCTCAGGTCCAGCCACCATCCGTCGTGCACTCGTAGGCCGACCGAATGGCCGAGCACATGCATGAAACGTCCTTTCCACGGGGACGCGTCGATGACCCGCTGCGCCGCCAGGTGAACGTCCTTGGCCAAGACCCCCGGACGGATGACCGCCAGCGCCGCCTGCTGAGCCTCCTCGACCTTCTCGTGGACTCGCTTCAGCTCCTCATCCCGACGCCCAAAGTGGAACGACCGGGTGATGTCGCTCGCGTAGCGGCCGAAGTACGCACCGAAATCGCAGACGATCGAGTCCCCGGAACGTAGGGTCCGCGGCCCGGCGAGGTGGAAGGGAAGGTAGTGGGGTTCGGCGCTGTTGGGGCCGAACCCGACGATCGTCGGGAACGACGTTCCATCCGCCCCGTGGCACATCAAGCTGTAGGTGATCTCCCTCGCCAGTGCGGGCTCGACCATCCCCTCCTTCAGTCGCCCCGGGATCTCGAGCGCGACCTTCGAACCGATCTCCGCAGCTTTGCCTATCCGCTCGATCTCCTGCGCATCCTTCGTCAGCCGGGCCTTGCGCATCGCGCTTCCTACGTCGACGAACTCGGAGCCGGGCAATAGGCTCCTGAGGCGCATGTAGTTCGCGACGGTGACCTCGGGATAATTGAGCCCGATCTTCTTCGCCGAACCGAGCGACGCCCGGAGGGCGCTCTCAAGCTCGGTCGGGTTGCGGTATCCGTGTACGGTTACGTGGGAGTCCTCTTTGGCTGCGGCGTTCGCCGAACCGGCCTCGAGGACCGGAGCATAGATGTCCAGCTCCCCGTCCGGGTGGGCCACGGCAACCGACTCCTCGAACAGCGCGGTCGGAACGTCGAAGAGCCAGAAGAAACTCCCGTCCACATGGGGGTCGATCGCGTTCGCGATCACGATCGCGTCGGGTTTCGGCTCCGTCAGCGCGAAGAGTTTTCTGACGCGTGCTTTCATCGGGCTTTCTAGGGGTGGCAAGACCTTAACGTTGCACCCACCGCAGCGGACCCGGGAAGGCCTGGGAGCGGGCTGGGATGTGAGATCTCTCCTTCCGCCCGATGGCGGGAGGAAGGGACCCACCCTGCCTCTCTTCGTCTCTTCGGGGGCACCACATGACGGGAGAGCTCTACGTGGGACCCTACGCGCACCCCCGGATGAATCTCGCCGCGGTCCAACGGACTCCCGACGAATGGGTCTACCACTCCTGGGGGAGCGTCGCACCCGCTCCACTTGGGAGAGCATCGTCGGTTCCTCGATCGCAGAGCGGGCCGGCCGCGACGTCGATGCGGTTCGGTCTCGGTTGGATGCGAGTCCGCCGGGCAGTTCCTCGACGGGACGGCACATCGATCGATCTCGCGGCGGGGCCCGAACGCACCGCCGCCACGCTCCTTCGCTTCGCGGCCCTTCCGTTCGCGTTCCACCGGATCGCGGACGTGAAGCTCTTCCCACGCGCCCCGCAGCGGTCCACTTCGTCGTCGAAATCGCGCTCGGGCGCCCGCCGGTCGGTCCGTGAATCCAGACTCCTCGGATCACTACGCCACGGGCGTCGCGAACGTCGGTACGTAGTCATCGGGAGGACGGCCGACGATCGGGATCCGCTCGCCGCAGGCGCGGCACCGATTCTCTGCATCCAAATTCCAGCGATGGATGGTGAACCCGTAGCGTTCGACCGCGATCGCGTGGCAGGCCGCGCAGTACGTGTGCTCGAGGGGATGCCCCCAGATGTTCCCGAGGTACACGTACCGGAGCCCTTCCTCGACGGCGATCCCGTGGAGCGCCTCGAGGGTCGCGATCGGCGTCTCCGGAAGATCCATCATCTTGTAGTCGGGATGGAACCGAAGCAAGTGGAACGGAGTGTCGGGGCCTAGCCGATCGCGGACCTCACGCGCCAGCCGGCGCAGCGCCTCCGGCGAGTCTCCGACCCGCGGAACGATGAGGTTCGTCACCTCGACGTGGGTCCCACGCCGGCCCAGCGTTTCCATCGTCGCCAGGATCGGGGCGTCGTCCTTCGCGGCGACGTACTTGCGCAGGAACCCGGCCTCCCCACTGCCCTTGAAGTCGACGCTCACCGCATCCAGGTGAGGACCGATCGCGCGGACGGCCTCGGGCGACATGTACCCGTTCGTCACGAAGTTCGCAAACAGGCCCGCCCGTCGGGCCTCTCGGATGACATCGAGCGCGTACTCGATGAAGATCGTCGGTTCGTTGTAGGTGAACGTGACCCCCTGGCAGTCGTAGCGTTGGGCGAGTCTCGCGGCCGCCGGCGGGGAAAGCGAGCGGCCGACGATCTCCCGTTCCTGGGAGATCTCGGCGTTCTGGCAGTACTGGCAGCGCCAGTTGCATCCTGCGGTCCCGATGCTGAGCACCCGGGTCCCCGGCCGGTAGTGGGAGAGCGGCTTCTTCTCGATCGGATCGACCTGGATCGCGGTCGCACGCCCGTACGAAAGGAGGAGGAGTTGCCCCGCTTCGTTCTTGCGGACGAAACAGAACCCGTGCGAGCCTTCCGGGATGACGCAGTAGCGCGCACACGCCGTGCAGCGGACCTTCCGATCCGGGAGGGGTTCGTAGAGAGTGGCGAGGTGGGCCATGGTTCCGGGCGCCCCGTTCATAGCGCGGCGCCCGCCGATAACAGTACGCCACCTCGGAGCCCGTCCGACCAAGCTTTCAAGTGCGCGGAAGGTGCCCGCTGTGATCATGCCCGCTGGTCGATCTCGCGAGAGCTCTGCGGCGACGGCGCAGCGGATCGAGACGCGGGTGCGCGAACGGATCACGCCGACGCCGGAGGAGCTCGCGCACGTCGCGCACGTGCGGGCCGATCTCGTACGGGCGGTCCAGCACGTCGCCGAGGGTCGGCACAGCCCGCTGGTACGCGCCCTGGTCGCGGGCAGCGCCGCGCGGGGTACGTTCCTCCGGGATCGCTTGGACATCGACTTCTTCCTCCTCTTCCCGCCCGAGCTCCCCCGGGCGAAGCTGGAAGAGGAGGGACTCGCCCTCGCGGGGGCGATCCTGACGAACCCCGAGCGCAAGTACGCCGAGCACCCCTACCTCCGAGGCAAGTTCCAAGGATACGTCGTCGACGTCGTGCCCGGGTACTCCATCAGCGACCCCGCGAAACCCCTCTCCGCGGTCGATCGGACCCCGTTCCACGACGAGTTCCTGCGCGCGCACCAGACCCCGAGCATCGTCTCGGAGGTCCGCCTCACGAAGCTGTTCCTCCGGTCCCTCGGGATCTACGGCTCGGAGGCGCGCAAGGAGGGGTTCTCCGGCTACCTCGTCGAGCTCGTTCTCCTCCAGTTCGGAACGTTGCACGCGCTCCTCGAGGCCGCCCGCGTCTGGCGGATCCCGGTCCGGCTCTGCCCGCCGGGTCAGGAGCCCCCGCGCCTTCCCCCCGATGTCGCGCTGATCTTGCCGGATGCGGTCGATCCGAACCGGAACGTCGCGAGCGCGCTCTCGCGACGCAACCTCGCGCTCTTCATCCTCGGAGCCGCGGCCTACCTCGCCCACCCGTCGGAAGAGTGGTTCGAACTGCCGACCCCTCGACGACTCTCCCTCGCGGAGGCGCTCGCGGGCGTCGCCCGACGCGGCACCCACGTGGCGGTCGTCGAGGTCCCACGGCCCACGCTCGTGGACGACACGTTGTATCCGCAGCTGCGCAAGGCCGAGCGGGCGATCGCGGAGGAGACCGTACGCGCGGGCTTCGAGGTCGTCGGTTCCGCCTGCGCCGCAGGACCGAACGCCCTCCTCGTCCTGATCGAGGTCGCCCACGGGCGACTGAGCGGCGTTCGCGTGCAGGACGGTCCCCCGGCGGGCCTCGATCGCGTCGGCTCCTTCCTCGAGAAGTGGACCGCTCCCGGCGCCCCCGCCTCGCAGGGACCGTATGTTCGCGAGGACGGCCGGCTCGGGATCGAGGTGCGCCGGACGGAGCGCGACCTCGAGGCCGTCCTATCCTCTACGATCCCTCGGCTGTCGCTCGGCAAGGACATCAGCCCGGCCGCGAACGAGCGCACGCAGGTGCGAGCCCTGGCCGATCAACCCGAGACGCCCGAGCTCGACGGGGCCCTGGTCGAGCTTCTCGGCAAGCGCCTGCCGTGGCTCGGCCCGCACTAGGAGCGTGTTGCACAGCTCCTCCGAATCCCTGACGTGAGCTCTGACGTGAATTCGAACCGAGGTACTATAGCCGGCCTCGTCTATCGGGGGGCATGGACGACGCT
>Ga0187848_10003014_pt1 | contig 12720 bp, 7 predicted proteins | sample June2016WEW_4_40_FD_132424 | JGI IMG/M metagenome (GOLD analysis project Ga0187848, IMG submission 132424) | Peatland microbial communities from SPRUCE experiment site at the Marcell Experimental Forest, Minnesota, USA - June2016WEW_4_40 | ecosystem: Environmental > Terrestrial > Soil > Wetlands... | reverse complement strand
AGTGGTGGTTCTGCTTCTACGGCTTATACTCCTTTGACGGCTGGTAGTTACCAGTTCGAGGTGGTTTACAGTGGTGATAGTAACTATAATGGTCCTGTTACGGGTTCTGCTGCGTCTTTGACGTCGAATCCGGGTGGTTTGGATCATTTTGTTTTTAACACTGTTGGGACTCAGACTGCTGGTACGGCTTTCACCGTAACGGTTACTGCTAAAGATGCTTACAATAACACGGTTACGGGCTATACTGGTACTCCGTCTTTGACGTATTCTGCTGGATCGATTAGTCCAACTACTATGAATGTTTTCGTTAACGGTGTTGGGTCGACTTCGGTTGGTGTGACTTCTACGGGTTCAAGCGTTACTATTACGGCTACTGATGGCACTCACACTGGGATAAGTAACTCGTTTGCGGTGAATGCTGCTGCTGGTGTTCACTTTGTGGTTTCTGGTTTTCCGAGTCCTACTGTGGCTGGTGTCGCTCACAGTGTTACGGTGACTGCTAAAGACGCATATAATAATACGGTTACGGGTTATGTGGGTGTGGTTAAGATTACTTCAAGTGATAGCAAAGCTGTTTTGCCTGCGAGTGCTGGTCTCACGAGTGGTGTTGGTTCTTTCAGTGTTACTTTGGAGACTGTTGGTTCTCAGTCGATCACAGCTACGGATACGACGAATAGCTCGATTACTGGTTCTCAAACTGGCATAACAGTAAATGCTGCTGCGATTTCCAGCGTTGCGATTTCTCCCGCGAACTCAGCGGTTACGGCTGGTTTGTCCAAGACTTATTCGGCTACAGCTTCTGACGCGTACGGTAACACATGGGATGTGACTTCTTCAACGACTTGGAGTACAAGCTCCGGCGCCGGAGGTTCATGGAACAGCAACGTTTACACTTCTGCGACTGCTGGTTCCTGGATAGTTACCGGAACCTATGGTAGTGTGCCTTACACTACTAATTTGACGGTTAATCCTGCTGGTTTGGGTCATTTTGTTTTTAACACTGTTGGGACTCAGACTGCTGGTACGGCTTTCACCGTAACGGTTACTGCTAAAGATGCTTACAATAACACGGTTACGGGCTATACTGGTTCTCCGTCTTTGATGTATTCTGCTGGATCGATTAGTCCTGGTGCTATGAATGCTTTCGTTAGCGGCGTGGGGTCGACTTCGGTTGCGGTGATTGCTGCTGGTTCAGGCGTTGCTATTACGGCAACCGATGGCAATCACGCTGGGACTAGTAACTCGTTTACGGTCACGATTGCACTAACTCCCACTCCAACATCTACCGCAACACCTAAACCTACACCCACTCCTACTCCAACACCATCACCTACTTCGACTCCGTCAGCAACTGTGCCTGCAACGACTGATTATGGCGCAATAGTTTATCTTGCAATCAGCGGAAACGTAACCAGTTCACAGATATCCAATGCCACAATCACATCATACCTACCCACCAAAACAACCACAGTGTCCTTTACAATAACTGGACCAAGCGGAACAGCAGGCTTTGGCAACATGACTATTCCAAAAACCGCCATATATCACGGTACAAGCCCAGTCGTGTACATAGATGGCTTGCAGGCTCCAAACCAGGGCTACGCGCAAGACGGCAATAACTTCTACGTATGGTTCACAACAAGCTTCAGCGCACATCAAGTGTCAATACAATTCGTAGTATCTTCAACGTCGCTAACATCATCATTAGGACCCGTACTCGCCGTCGGCATAACCGTCCCCGAAATCATTTCAATCTTCACAGTTATAGCCGTCAGACGTTTAGGTCGAAAACCTGACAACGCATAACAAAACTCTTAAAATTTAACGCCTATTTAGTAATCCCTTCTTTGGGCTCATTTTCCTATTATTCGAACTTAAAGACGTAGCCTGCCAGTACTGCAAGAAAGCAACCAAGCTCAGAAGACAACCCAGTGTTTCCTACGGAACAATGGAAGCCTTCTATAAAAATAACATCCAATTGCTCATCGTTTAACAAATCTATAATTTGATCAAGCTATACAGGGAAGCATCAGACTTTTCTATTATCGCTATCTCCTCAGGCGACGCAACAACTGTCACTTTGGAACCTGACTTAGTAAATCTCCACTATTAGAGCCTTTTCTGTTGTTAGTAAAGCATCCCGATTAATATGTTTTATAGCCCCAACCTTATAGTCTTCTTTTATGAGACGTAAAATTAAGTATTCATGCGCAGTTGTTTGGCTTGAACCGCTTTAGACCAACGGCAGCGAGGATTCAAACCCTGCATCAACAAGTTCCGGGCTTCTTTGATGTTTTTAGCTATTCTCGAAGTGTAATATTCAACTTCAAACTCGCTTATTTAAAATGATAGTAAGGTACAAGTCGTTTCTTCAAGAGCGCTAGCAACTTTGGATTTTCCAGGTTCTTCTCCTCTTTGCAATGATAACCGCAGACAAGACTATGGTCATAGAGAAAGCTAACATAATTCCTAGCAATTGGTCAGAAAACTCTGGAACTGTTGGGGACGGCGAATCAGCTGGATTTGGACTAGATGAAGAAGACGCTGTTGGAGTTGGCGTTGGAGTTGGCGTTCGAGTTGGAGTGGAGGTGGGTGACGGCAAAGTAGCTTGGGCTGTTATTGTGCCTGTTCCGCTGATTGTTGCCGTTGTAGAAGCAGAATTTGCATTAACGAACGTTATTGATCCAGTGTCAGATGACCATGAGGAGAATGAATAACCAGCGCCAGAAGTAGCCGTTATTGAAAGTGTACCTGCGTTCTCCCAAACATTAGAACCGGCTGGGCTAGTTGAGCCGCTTCCAGAAGGACTAACAGCGAAAGTCACTTGATACTGAGTTGTGTATGTTATGGTTTGGGATGCCTGAGCAGGGAAATCCAGTGTTCCGGATGAAGCTGAGGCGACATATCTGGTTCCGGTGCCTCCTAATATTAGCATTGATGCATTCCATGAGTAGCTTCCCAAGGTCACGTCGGTAAATGTTATGGTAGTTGCTGTTGTGGTCTGTGTTGTGCCATTGAATGTTGCGCTCCAGGATGTTCCGGATGGTAGTCCGCTTTCGGTGAAAATTACATTGCTGTAAATACCTAAAGCATTAACATTACCATTCTCGGAGGCGATGTAAACGACACCGCCGACAACAGCAGGAGACGACCCAACTGCGCCACCAGTATTGTAATTCCAGATTTTGGCGCCGTTAGTAGCATCCAAAGCATAAACGTTACCGTCATCGGAGCCTACGTAGACAACGCCGCCAACAACAGCAGGAGAAGACTCAACAACGTTGCCAGCGGCGAAGGCCCATAGCTTAGTACCGCTAGAAGCGTTCAAAGCATAAACGTTGTTATCATCGGATCCGATATAAACGACACCGCCAGCAACAGCAGGAGACGACCAAACCGCGTTGCCAGTGGTGAAACTCCACATCTCACCACCGCTAGAAGCATTTAAAGCGTAAACGTTGCCATCCTTTGAGCCTATGTAGACTACGCCGTCCACAAGAGAAGGAGAAACAACTATACCGGCAGTGGTGAAGCTCCATAGTTTAGCGCCGTTAGTAGCGTTTAAAGCATAAAGATTGCCATCATAAGAGCCGATGTAAACAACGTCGTTATCAACTGCAGGAGACGACCAAATTGCGCTGCCAGTGGTGAAGCTCCATAGTTTAGCGCCGTTAGAAGCGTTTAAAGCGTAAACGTTGCCATCCCAAGAGCCTATGTAGACGACGCCGCCGACAATAGCCGGAGACGAATAAACCGCGTTGCCAGTGGTGAAGCTCCATAGCTTAGCACCACTATAAGCATTCAAAGCATAAACATTACCATCATAAGACCCGATGTAAACGATGCCACCAACGACAGCTGGAGAAGAAACGACTAGGCCGGCAGTGGTGAAGCTCCACAACTTAGCACCACTAGAAGCATTCAAAGCATAAACATTACCATCATCACAGCCGATGTAAACGACGCCGCCAACGACAGCAGGAGAAGAATCAACCATACCGGCAGTAGTGAAGCTCCACAACTTAGCACCACTAGAAGCATTCAAAGCGTAAACGTTGCCATCCCAAGAGCCTATGTAGACTACGCCGCCGACAACAGCCGGAGAAGACTCAACATAGTTGCCAGTGGTGAAGCTCCATAGTTTAGCGCCGTTAGCAGCGTTCAAAGCATAAACGTTGTGATCCCAAGAGCCAATGTAGACTACGCCGCCAACAACAGCAGGAGACGAATAAACCACATTGCCAGTGGTGAAGCTCCATAGCTTAGCGCCGCTGGAAGCGTTTAAAGCATAAAGATTGCCATCATAAGACCCGAAGTAAACGACACCACCAACAATAGCAGGAGACGAATAAACCGGATTGCCAGTGGTAAAGCTCCATAGCTTAGTACCGTTAGTAGCGTTTAAAGCATAAAGATTGCCATCATAGGACCCGATGTAGACAACGCCGCCGACAACAGTAGGAGAAGACTCAACAACGTTGCCAGTGGCGAAGGCCCATAGCGTAGTACCGTTAGTAGCGTTTAAAGCGTAAACGTTGCCATCCCACGAGCCGAAGTAGACTACGCCGCCGACAACAGTAGGAGAAGACTCAACACGGTTGCCAGTGTTGAAGCTCCATAGTTTAGCGCCGTTAGTAGCGTTTAAAGCATAAAGATTGCCGTCATAAGAGCCTATGTAAACGACACCGCCAACAACAGCAGGAGACGACCAAACCGCGCTGCCAGTGGTGAAGCTCCATAGTTTAGCGCCGTTAGAAGCGTTTAAAGCGTAAATGTTGCCATCCCACGAGCCGAAGTAAACGACACCGCCAACAACAGCAGGAGACGAATAAACCGCGTCGCCAGTGGTAAAGCTCCATAGTTTAGCGCCGTTAGTAGCGTTTAAAGCATAAAGATTGCAATCATAAGAGCCGATGTAAACAACGCCGCCAATGACAGCAGGAGAAGAAGTCATTAGGCAACTAGTGTTGAAGTTCCACAGCTCAGCACTAGTAGAAGGGTTTGAGGTGGAGTATCCCGTATGTGCAGCATCATGATGGAACATCGCCCAATCATCTGCACTATACGCTGCTCCGGCGAATACATAGCCAAAGAATAATATGACAAATAATCCTGCCAGGATTTTCTTTTTCAACATTTGGGAAACCTCATATTATGTTTTGTAATGTTGAACGTCAACTATTTTAATATAACCGTTGCTTTCCTCGATTCAGCCCAATTAAGGTCCATGGAGGGAAGATTACTTTATTCTCGTTATATTCACGTCTTGCCATCGTCTTTGATGGGTTTTAGCGCAGGCTTGCGGTATCTGGTTAAATCTAAATCTCCAAGTTTCTGTGTCTATACCGTATATATTAAATGCAGAGATTCACGGATAGAAACTGTGGCATCTTTTTTTCGATTTCTGATATGTTACGGTTTGAGAAATATGGCTTATATGCTTTTTTGCGTTTTGCTTGTTTAAGGAAAGAAGGAGCGCGGGAGAAGGATAGGCTTCAATAAGAGAGGGGTTCGTTTGAGGCGCGTGCGCTCTTATGAATTTTTTGGACCGTGAAATTATGTGTGGAATAGTGGGAGTTTTTAACATAGCTGAACCAGTGCCTCAAGCGCGAGATAAGGCTCTTAGGATGGCTGCTAAAATAAGGCACAGAGGCCCAGATTGGAGCGGCATTTACAGTGACGATAAGGCGATTCTTGCTCATGAAAGGCTTTCCATCGTTGACGTTGAACATGGTGCCCAACCTTTGTTTGACAAGATGAATGGTAACGTTCTTGCTGTGAACGGTGAAATTTACAACCACGTGCTTCTTCACAGTGAACTTAAGAAAGACCACTTATGGCAGACAAAGTCGGACTGCGAGGTAATTCTATATCTTTACGATGAGTATGGTCCAGGCTTCTTGAATATGCTAAATGGAATGTTTGCCTTCATTCTCTACGATAAGAAAAAAGGACAGTACTTCGTCGCCAGAGACCATATCGGAATTATTCCGCTATACGTCGGTTGGGATGACAAGGGAACTTTTTATGTAGCCAGCGAAATGAAAGCCCTAAATGACTATTGCACCAATATCAAAGAGTTTCCGCCGGGACACTATCTAATGGGCAATGGGCAAGATTTTGTTAGGTGGTATAAACCTGAGTGGGCTGAGAAAATTCCAACAAAGAAATTAGTTCTTTCAGACTTGCGGAAAGCGTTGGAGAAGTCTGTGAAGGGACAAATGATGTCTGATGTTCCGTATGGCGTTCTTATCTCGGGCGGACTTGATTCTTCGCTAATAGCTGCTATCGCTTCTAAATATAGGAAGAAAAGGGTTGAATCGGGCGACAAAGAGGAGGCGTGGTGGCCACGTTTGCACTCATTTGCTGTGGGCTTAGCAGATTCGCCTGATTTGAAATATGCCAAGAAGGTTGCCGTCTACATTGGGACAGTGCACCATGAGATAATATTCACTTTACAGGAAGGCTTTGACGCCATACGTGATGTAATTTATCATTTGGAAACGTTTGATGTTACCACTATTCGTGCTGCTACGCCGATGTATTTGATGGCTAGAAAAATAAAATCTATGGGCATCAAAATGGTTTTGTCCGGTGAAGGCGCAGACGAAGTCTTTGGCGGATACCTGTATTTCCACAAAGCACCAAATAAACAGGAATTCTACGAAGAAACCGTAAGGAAGCTATTCATGCTAAGCAAATATGATTGTCTTCGAGCAAACAAAGCAACTGCGGCTTGGGGCGTTGAAACGCGAGTGCCTTTTTTAGATAAGGAGTTTTTGGATTTTGCCATGGGCTTTGATCCTCAAGAGAAAATGTGCTCAGGTGACAAAATCGAAAAGTATGTATTAAGAAAAGCGTTTGAAGGCTATATTCCTGATGAGATTCTTTGGAGGCAAAAAGAACAGTTCTCCGATGGGGTTGGTTACGGATGGATAGATTATCTCAAAAAATACGTTGAAACCGCAGTAACAGATGAAATGATGGCGAACGCTAAAAGTAAGTTCCCTCTACAAACTCCATCGTCAAAAGAGGAGTATTACTACAGGCAGATATTTGACAGCTACTTCACATGTCCCGCTGCAGCATTAACTGTTCCTGTAGGTCCAACAATTGCCTGTTCTACCCCAACAGCCTTTAGATGGAGCAAAGAATTTGCTAAAATGGCTGACCCATCAGGCAGATCCGTCAAGGAACACAACCAAACATTAAACGAAAGCAAGAAACAATAATACAAACTCTCATTGACGCGAGTAACTTAACGACTTCCACGATGTGCCTGGTTGGTGCTTGCGCGTTCTGACACACTGGAGAGGTAACTACAATAGCCGTTTTGAGATGCAAAACTGGGTGATGCGCATTTAGCGCGTATGTCTGTTCCTAAATTGGTCAAAAAGGCTTTTTTATTCCCTTTTGTTCTGTTAACCTGTTCCTAATTTTCTTTGAAATCCAACTGGCTCAAAGCTACTGAAGACCAGAAAAGAGCGCGCAGTTTGGTAGAAAAAGTCAAGGAAAAGGATTAACAAAAATAAACTCTGCAAAGAAAAAGAAGGATGTCTGGCTATTTCCACGCCCAGACCTTGACGATGTAATCACCGTTCTCTTCTGATTCGCGTTCCCAAACGCCGACCGTCTTGTTAAGGCTCGCGAGCTTCAGCGAACCTGTCATAAAGTATCCAGCTCCCCTGCCGCTTGATTTCAAGCCCTTACCAGTAAACCAGCCTATTCCATTGATCTTCATCATTACAGTATCTCCCTCTGCTGTCATAATCATGCCGTTCCCTTCCACCATGAATACTCCGTTAGGCATCATCGCCAAAACACCTGTGTCCATTTCTGTGGCTTCCTTTCCTAGGATACTGCCCGACCCAGCACTCGACCCTTCCATTTTTCCATCAGCAAGAACCCGCGTTCCCGTGTTTTTGCCTTTGATGTCCACTATTAATTCACCAATCAATTTACATTCACCTAAAGACGAGGTAGCTTCGTTAAGTTTATTAGAATATGTGACTGAATGCCACCAGTCACAACAACTGACATAGCCCAAGGATGTGCGAGACTAAACTAATTGCGGATTTATTAATTTAGGAACACGCATGCGCACTTTCTCAACAGGAAATACCAAAGAAAGCCTATAGAAAAGTACAATAGTTACCTTGTTAGTGGAAGATTACCTTGTTAGTGGAAGATTGAAAGATTCTGGTAGGTTGCTGGTGAATTAAGTGCATGAATTTCATGCTTTTGTGAACATTTTGGTGGATGCATCCCTTATGGATGATGTGGTTGAAGCCCTTTCCAAGATAGATTCAGTGGAGGAATTACGCGAGGTTACAGGCGAATTTGATATTGTTACGCTTGTGTCGGCCTCAGATATCGAGTCCTTTAGAGATATCTTGAAAAACAGGATTATGAAGATCAAAGGCGTGAAAAGCACAGTAACTTCAATTGTATTGAGCTCTCACAAAGGCGCGCGCTTCTAACATAGAATGATCGCAGTAAAAGAAAGTTAGTCGAGAAATCATTATTGAACACTTTTTACCGTCAAAGAGCTTGCCTAACACTTTTTTTTGGGCTATTTCGATTAAAGCCTTTTAACCCAATAAAAATCATGAGACTGCCAATAAGCACAAAAGAAATTTCTACTATTGGTAAATCAGGGCTTTCTTCATAAAATTTCAGCAAGCTTGTTATAATGAAAAATAGTAATCCCAAAAAGTTTAGATTTACACCGATAAGTGTGAGGTACAAACGAGTTTCCCTGCTTATTTTAATCATAAATCATTGCTTCTACGCTATTTAGATTTAAGATTTTTCTTGGTTTCAAAAAGCCAAAAAAAGGCACAAGAAAAGGCATAGGCTATTCGAGTGTTATAGCACTTATCCTTTCGATTTTATTATCGGCTATTTCCCATTTATTTAAGTAATTTGCGACATCTGAAATCAGTTGTTTAATTAACTCTTGAGTTTTTGGCTCTATGTGTTTATTATTAATCGAAGTTATACTGCCGTTATCATTTAATTCAATACCGAAGTCTCTAAAGTTAATTCCTTTTTTACCATATAGGTCAAATATTCTCTTTAAATCAACCAAGTTTTTTCAACATCCTAAAACAAACTCTATTTGCGTTTATTTAAACGTATGGGCTAATTTGCATTAATGGTTTTTAAATTAAGTAATTATTTAAACTCTATTTGGCTAAATGACTGATTTAAGCAGTTATTTAACTAAACCTCGTATCCACATGCGATTTAACTGCTAAAACCATAATTATCGTATAGCCCAGCGTGCGCTGTAAAAACAAGAAGAGATACAGAAATAACTGAGGTTTTAATGCTTTAAATGAAAGTTATCATTCAAATTGAACCTAAAGACATCTATTAGAAATTCCCACTTAAACTTAAGGAAAAATGTGATTCACCTTTTAAATGCTTAATAGAGTATAGGGAGTGTTTGATACTGAACAACAAGCGCGTGATTATGTGACTTTCAAATTTGGAATAGTCTAAAGAAAATAGAAAAGAAATCTTACAAATAACGATTGAAAAGGTGTATTGAATGCTTAAACATAAACACATTTACTTTTGTGAGAATTGCCGTTTTGCTTGGCGGTTTGGTGAGCCTTACAAGAAATATAATTCGTGTCCTAATTGTGGTAGTCATAAACTAAAAAGACCTAAGGGTTCAATGGGTAAAACATTAATTATTAATGAGATAAATTAGCGCGCTATACCTGCCTAATCACCATACAGATGACAACAGGAAGGAGCGAAGTCATCTCTTGGTAAGCTATTGATCGCACCCTTGAGGTAATAAGAATTGAAGAAAATTAGAGGAAAAAAATTCACTACTCTTTTCCTACTTATTTTGCTTTGTTTCTCAATGGTGTCGGGGTTGTTTAAGATTCCGTTAATTTCTATTCCTGAAGTTCATGCTGCTGAAGATAATTCTTCGCTGATAGGGAATCTGGAAACAATCGTTAACTCAGTCAATTACACCAACGATATAGATGCTGTATATCAAGGAATGATTGTTGGGGAAACATCAATGCAACAATTGATAAACGTATACAATGCATTAACGAACCCTACGATTATTCTGCAGTGGACTCCTATTCTTTCAAAACTCGGATACGTCAATCAAACAACAATAGAATGGGCGTTAGACAACCAGCAAATGATGAGTGATGGATTACCATACACATGGTGGGACGGTTTCCATGAAACATTCCTTGTCGACGATAGATACATGATACTTGGGTATGGCTATGCCATTCAATACAACTATGACCTAAATAAGTGGAATTTGACGCGGGCATATATCAGCTTTAAATCCGCTGTAAACGCTAGTGCATATCCAGCACTTCTGTGGATAGATCAAGATGGAGTCACATACACGATAGGCTATGGACCGAGATATTATGTTGAATGTGCACAGACTATTGACTGCTTCTTAGATTTCTATAGCTTGGGAATAACTACAGCACTTAACGATGCATTAGCTACTTGGCTTTGGGTAAACAACAACCTTTGGTCTGGAACACATTACAACTATGCCAGAGGTTGGGCTGGTTACGAATGTGGAGCAGGAGGATTCTTTCAGATAGCGTTGAAACTGTGGCATGTTGATAGTTCATTGCCAGACATTCCAAACTTATTTGCTGATATTGAAAATAGGTTTCTTCAAGAACAATGGCTCAGTCCACAATGGACAACAAAGTTAGGAGGAGCTTCAAGTTATGTAGTTGTCCATATGGCTTCAGGTAATTCACAACTTAGGCTTGAAAGCACAGTGATGGCTTGGGCTGCGATACTTGGCAGCTATGGCGAGTTAAGTACCACGTACCAATCTGACGTACAAAGCATGTTGACAGGAACAACTCCAGCATGGTGGGAGCTTCTGCAAAGTCCTCTGTGTGGTTCTAGTTTTCCATATTTTTCAGAGCTTTCTGGTTCTGGACCAAGCAACGATGCTACTGCTACAGGAGCCGATTTACTATTTATGCTTGGAATTGTTCCGCAAACTGCTGTTCTGGCTGTTCCTATAGAGGAAAATTCATACGATTACATTTACCATATGCTCGATCCTGACCTGTTCAACATTAACCTAACTGCTAATGTCGTTACAGTATCTTTAGGTACAGCAGGAACTTTGAACTTTCAATTCAATCAGACAGTGACTGGCAGTTTCAGTACGTCTGGAATTTACACTGTGCAATTCTCGTCTGATTGGAACACTATATTGAATATTACTTTCGTATCTACGCTGCCGTCAAACAGACAGTATATGTACACAATACCTCTTTCAGATTACTCTTCTTACATAACTTCTTCTGCTGGCGCTAATGGCGCTATCAGTCCGACTGGACGTGTTTCTGTCAACTATGGCGGCAGTCAAAGCTTCACCATAACGGCGAGTGCTGGCTACCAAATCGCTGATATCGTTGTGGACGGTGTTTCTCAGGGTGCGGTTTCATATTACACATTCACCAATGTTCAGCCTGCTCACACGATCTCGGCAACGTTTGCACCAATACCACCACCCAATCCAACAATACCAACACCCACTCCAACAATACCAACACCCAATCCAACTCCTACTCCAACGGCAGCTCCCACTCCAACACCGACGCCATCACCCTCGCCAACTGCCAGTCCAACTCCATCTCCAACGCCTTCAGCGACGTGCGCCATAGACGCAATCTATGGAGTAGCGGTTGCTGTAGTCATCGTGGCAATCGTTGCAGTTGGGCTTGTATTGAGAAAAAGCAAGAAAGGCAAAAGCTAAGACCTGTCTAACTGTGACTGACTGAGAGAGACAAAGATGATTCTTAGTATTGTGAGGGGCACAGATTTCCCCTTACCGCACCCCTTTACGGTTGTTTTTCTGTAATTGTAATTGTAACTGTATGTAACTGTAATTGTAATAGAGAGATGGGGCAAGGGATTAGAGAGAGTAAGTATTACATCTTTTTTTTATTGTTGCTACATATTGTAACAACATAATCTATATACCATCAACATACCGTACTTTACAGTGAGAGATAATCTGAGTGGCTGAATGCCCTACCTGTCATAAAATACTTCTAAAACCTCAAAAGTCATTACAGAACAGATATTTCCTAATCGAAGCCTACGTGTGCGATGAATGCAAAACCAATTTCAAGATTACAAAAGAATTCATGATATTCTGAAAGCAGTTGATTAATTTCTTTACTGCCAACATCTTAAGGCAGAACTTATTCAGCCAAACAGGCTTAAAATCTTACTTTTAACCTAAAAAATAGGGCTTTTCGTATGCGTAAGACGCTTATCGTAATTTTAATACTTGTAGCATTGCATAATTTGAACTGTTTCATAAACCCGTATTAATTAAGGTAAAATTAAATTTTAATCCCACACATAAAATAAAGGGACAAGCCAGCGCGCTAATTTTTGTTCTGGTTGTTTTGGGTTGCCTTTTTGGTTTAGAGTCTGAAATGTTTGCAGGCTGCGTACACAGAAGCACACAGAAGCACACAGAAGCACACAGAAGCACACAGAAGCACACAGAAGCACACAAAAGCACACAGAAGCACACAAAAGCATAAGGAGGCACATGGAAGTATTTTTGCGTCCCGAAGCGTCTTTTAGGAAGTTATGGTTAGGTTGCTGTTAATTCGAAGCTTAATCTTTAAAGTGGCAGATTTTCGAGTTTCCTTCACTAATTTTGTTGTGTTTGTT
>Ga0187848_10003010_pt1 | contig 12738 bp, 6 predicted proteins | sample June2016WEW_4_40_FD_132424 | JGI IMG/M metagenome (GOLD analysis project Ga0187848, IMG submission 132424) | Peatland microbial communities from SPRUCE experiment site at the Marcell Experimental Forest, Minnesota, USA - June2016WEW_4_40 | ecosystem: Environmental > Terrestrial > Soil > Wetlands... | reverse complement strand
GTGGGTGTCGAGCAGGGCGCGTTGAAACGCGATCTCATTGCGGCGCCACAGGTCGATCATCATGGGATTGACGCCGGCCAACTCGGCGGCCTTTTCGGGAGAGTAGCCAGCGCTCAAAGCGGCAATGACGGTGGCCTGGCGATCGTCTAAAGCGAAATCTGTCATATCGTATCGAACCTAACCTCGGCTCCACGATAGCGCGGGAGGGTGGAGAGACCGGGGTGCGGGAAAGGGCGGGAAGTCTGTAGCGCGATGAAAGGGAAGGAGTTAGGCGGGTCGAAAAATTCTTCAAAAGTTTGTGACCGGCAAAACGGCGAGTTACGTTTGGGAGGGGACAGGTGACTATCGGAACGTCCCGCCTTGACCTCCGGCCGGCCAATGCGCCGGCCCTGGGCGCACGGCAACCGGAGTTCCTGGAGTCGCGGCGCGGAACGCCGGCTCGAAAGCCGACGCTGCAGGCCAGAGGCCCGCGCCACGACCGGCCGCATTTACCATTGCGGCAACGTACGCTATAGTAAGAACCACATGCGGCGTTTTTGGGCCAGTTTTCTTAGCATTTTTAATACTTTACCGCTGCTGGCGGCGACCTTCGGCACGGTCACTCCGCACACCGCGCCGCTGGGGGACATCGTTCTCGATGAAACCCGGTCGCGGCTCTACGTTCTGAACACCACGGCATCGCCTCCGCTGGTCGAAATCTACACGACCGCCACCAGTCCCGCCAGCCCGGCTTTGGGTGCGCCGCGGATCGCGGTCGATGCCGAACCGCTGGCCATGGCCATGTCGCCGGACGGGAAGTACCTGTACGTGGCCTGCTACGGGGCATCGGCGGTCGACGTCATCGACCTCGCCAAGATGTCGAACGTCAACACCATTTCGCTCACTTCCAATCCCGAAGCGGTCGCGGTGGGCTACGACAATAAATTGCTGATTTCAACCATCGGCGGCACGGGCAAAGCGGTGCTGGCCATTTACGATCCGAACGCGGCATCCACCGCCAATCCTCTCGCGGCGATTCCGGTGGCGCCCACGGCCCCCACCACGCCCACTTTCCCGGCGCCCAGCAACATGGAACCGTTGGCGGCGGCGGCGCGCCTGGTGGCAACGCCGGACGGCCGGACCATCGTCGGCGTTCACAAGACCTCCACCACGGTGCGCACGGTATTCGTCTACGATGTGGCTTCGGCCACGGTGCTGCGCGCGCGCACGCTGACGCAAACTTCGGCTTCGAACGTCCTGGCCGTGGCCGCCGATGGCTCGAAGCTGCTCTCGGGCGCGGTGCTGTTCGATGCCGGCACGCTGGCCGTGCTGGGGCAGCAGAACACCACCAATTCGCCTTTCACCTTCCTCAGCACGGCGAATTTCCTGACCCAGACCAACCAAGGCGGGGCGGTATTCTCGCCCGACGGGAGCAAGCTCTATACGGCTTACAACATTGTTCCCAACCTGAGCCCGGCGCCGCAGTCGAACTACTCGCAGTTGCTGGTGAACACGCCGGGCAGCCTGCTGATCACACTGGGACTGATGCTGCCGGAGAACCTGAGCGGCAAGATGGCGATCAGCTCCGATGGCGGCACCATCTGGGCGGTTTCGCAATCCGGCTTTATCAAGCTGCCGCTAAGCACCCTTGCCACCACCGCGCCCGTCGCCGTACCCAGCTCGAACGTGGCGCTGGTGGTGCACGACCAATGCGGCGTCTACAGCGCGCAAAACAGCACCACCGTCGCGGTGACCAATGGCGGCGGCGGAGCGCGCATGACCATCACCGCGGCGCTGCTCTCTACGGCCTCCACCTCGGCTTCGGTCAGGGCCAGCTCCACCGGCGACGGCGGTAGTGTGGTGGCGACTTTCAACAGCACCAACGCCAACACGCCCGGCACGGTCTCTCCCGATCAGATCCTGATTCAATCCCAGGAGGCGGTCAACATCATCCCCAACGTGCGCGTGTACCAGAACAACCGGAATTCGGAGGCGTCCGGCACGCTCGTGCCCATCGATATCGGCGCTTCCACCACGGGCCTTACCGACCTTCTGTCGGACTCCGCGCGCCATCTGCTCTATATCGCCAATCCGGGCTTGAATCGCATCGAGGTGTACGACACCCAGGCGAAGCAACTGCTCACGCCCATCGCCGTGGGCCAGTTGCCAAGATCCATGGCTTTCGGGCAAGACACCAACACGCTGTACGTTGCCAACAGCGGCGGCGAGACGCTCTCGGCGATCGACCTGAATACCCGCACGGTGACCGGCCTGATCTACCCGCCGCCGTTTTCGTTCAACTCCAACCTGGCCATCGTTACCCCCACCGTGGTGGCCTCGAGCGAGCAGGGGCCGCAGGTGCTGCTGGCCAATACCACGACCAGCGGCGCCGCATCCACAACCGGGACGCTGTGGTATGTCTCCGGCAGTAACCTGGTGCCACGCACTCTTAACCCGCTGATCTTCGGCACCGCAACTACTCTCACCCTGCCGGTAAGCATGGTTTCGACCGGCGACAACAGCTCCGTATTCGTGCTGGGTGGAAGCGGCGCCGGATACCTGTACAGCTCCGCGGCCGACGATTTTGTCGAGACGCAAACCGTCATCACTTCCCTGATCGGCTACTTTGGCGCCGTGGCGGCGGGGCCGGGAGGGCAATATTATGTGGCGGGACCGAACCTGCTGAATTCGTCGCTGACGCTGATTGCGACTTCGGCTGCTTCCACCACCACCCCCATACCGATACCCATAGGCCCTTTGCCCATACCCATCGGGCCGCTCTCCACTTCGACTTCACGCCCGGTTGCGGCGGTTGCGGCAGCCACGGTGACTGCGTTCCTGCGGTTTAGCATGCCGGTGCGCGCTTCCACCGCCACCGTTCCCAGCGACGCCGGTTTGATCGAGCTGGTGGACACTTCGTCGTTCACCGCCACGGCCTCCGCCAATGCGCTCGAAGGACCGCTGGCCACGGTAACCTCCAGCGGAAGGACCAACATCGGCGGCCGCACCATGGCGCTCGACCCGAGTTCCAACACGGTTTACGCCCTGACGGCTACCGGCCTGAGCGTGATTCCGCTCGCCGGCGCGGCACGGTCTTCGACTCCCAGTGTGACCCCAGGCGGCGTCGTCAATACCGCCAATTTCCGCACGGGGATTGCGCCGGGCGGGCTGGTTTCCATTATGGGGCAGAACCTGGCCTCCAGCGCCACGGCGGGATCCACTCCGCTGCCCATCGTCCTGGGAGGCAGTTGCGTCACTTTGAGCAACACGCCGCTTCCGCTGCTCGCCACCGCGGCGGGACAGATCAACGCCCAGATCCCGTTCACGCTGGCGGCCGGCACTTACACGCTGGTGGTGCGGTCCACGGCCAACCAGGCCGCGTCTGCCTCGGTGAGCGTTTCGGTGTCCAAGTACGCGCCCGCCATCTTCGTGAATTCCAATGGGCCGGCCATCTACCACGTCAACGGCGGCCAGCAGGTGGATCAGGCGCACCCGGCCACGCGCGACGAGCCGCTGGCGATCTACGCCACCGGCCTGGGCGTCACCACCGGCGGGAAGGTGACCGCCGGGAGCCCGTCCCCCTCCAGCCCACTGGCGGTGACGGCCGCGGTGGCGCTTTACTTCGGCAACCCACTGATCAGCAATACCGCGGTGATTGTAAACTGGAGCGGTTTACAGCCGGGGACCATGGGGGTGTATCAGATCAACTGCACCATTCCAGGTAACCACTTCAATGGCAACGCGCTGCCGGTGACGCTGCGCATCGGCGGCGTGAGCACGCCCACCACAGGGGCTAATGTAGCCGTAGTCTACGTGGATTGACCCGGTACTTACCAAACCCATGGTCCGAACGCAGCCGTGGCGCCGGCCGTCCGCATGGCTTAAATTAGTAAAGGGTATTCGTGGAGCATAAGATGCACCGGTTTTCTATCGTTTTGGTTTCCGTTCTGGGCCTGGTTTCCTGTAGCCGCGATCCGAATTTCGTGAAAAAACGCTACCTGGAGCGTGGAAACGTCTATTTTGAGCGCGGCAAGTACAAAGAAGCCGCGATCATGTACAGGGATGCCCTGCAGAAAGACCAGCGCTACGGCGCGGCCCACTACAAGCTGGCTCTTACCTATTTAAAGGAAGGCCAGATGGGCGGCGTGGTTGGGGAGTTGCGCAAGGCTGTGGAGCTGGTGCCGAAAAGCGACCCGGACCATTGGGACGCCGTGGTAAAGCTCTCGGAGATCTATATCGCCGAGGCGTCCAAGGACAGGATATTCATGCAGGAGGTCCAGAACTACATCAAGGAGTTGCTGGCTCGGGACGCGAATTCGTACGACGGACACCGGCTGAGCGGCGATTACGCTTTCTCCCAGGCTTTCATCGCTTTCAGCATGGCCAATAACGACCAGGGCCGCAAGGCGGTGGCCGAAGCGCTAGAAGAATACCAAAAGGCGAACGCCATCCGCCCCAAACAACGAGAATTGCAGATGCAGATGGCCCGCGCGCTGTGGGCGGAGAATAGGCTGGCGGAAGCGGAGAAATACTACTGGGAGGTGATCGGCGAGGACAAAAACTACCAGATCGCCTATGAAGAACTGACCAAAATCCAGATCTTGCAGAACAAGGTGCCGGACGCCGAAAAGACGCTCAAGCTGGCGTTCCAGAATAATCCCAAGCAGTACCGGTTCCTGACCCAACTGGCGGGGTTCTATTCGAGCTTGAATCAGCGCGACAACATGGTCGGCGTGCTGAACCAGCTCAAGGCGCATGCCAAGGATTTTCCCAACGCTTATCTGGTGGTGGGCGATTTCTACTACCGCAAGAACGAGTTCAACAATGCGGAAAAGGAATATCGCGAAGGCATGTCCGCCGATTCCAAAAGGAAAGCCGACTATCAGAAACGAATCATCGAAGTGTTGCTGGTCGAAGGCAAGAAGACCGAAGCCACCGAGATCATGAACCAGATTCTGGCCGCCGACCCCAAGGACGATTACGCCCGCGGCTTGCAGGCTTCCATGATGCTCGATGCCGGCGAAGTCAACAAGGCCATGGAGCAACTGCAATCGGTGGTGAACCAGGCGCCCCAGAACCCGGTGGCGCACTATAACCTGGCGCGGGCTCACCTAATGCGAGGGGAGATCGAACAGGCCCGCCAGCAGTTGGAAAAGGCTCTCGAAATCCGTCCCGACTACATCCTGGCGCGCACCAAGCTCGCCCAGATCCAGATTGCCCGCGGGGAGTGGGACAATGCCATGAAGTCCGCCGGACAAATTCTGTCGGTGGACCACAACAGCCTGACCGGGCGCATGATTCAGGCGGGGGCGTTGATCGGTCAACAGAAGTACAACGATGCGCGCGCCCTGCTCCAAAACATGCAGAAGCTCTACCCGAACTCGCCCGACGTTCTGCTCGAGCTCGGCCAGCTCGACGTTCAGGAGAAGAAGTTGCCGGAAGCGATGGAAATCTTCCGCCGCTCCTACCAGCTAAATCCGGGCGACACGCGCAGCCTGGTGAGCATCGTCCAGGTGTTTCTGCTCCAGGGCAAGGGTGACGACGCGGTGGCCATGTTGCAGGGCGAATCGGCCAAAGCTCCCACGCGCGGCGATATCAAGATTCTGCTCGGCAGCGCCGCCGTGCAGACGGGCAAGTACGACGTCGCCATTCCGGTGTTTCAGAACATATTGGATTCCATGGATTCGAAGTCGAAGGCGCGCGAAGATATTTACATGCGCATGGGTGAGGCGTATCGCAAGAAGGGCGATTTGCAGAACGCGCTGATCGCAACCCAAAAAGCCCGTGAATTGACGCCCGAGAACCCTATCGTCCTGGCTACGCTGGGAGTGATTCTGGATATGGCCGGCCGTTGGACGGAAGCCAAACAGGTCTATGACGCCACCCTGCGCATCCACCCCGACGATGGCCAGGCGCTGAACAACGACGCCTTTCTGATGGCCGAGCACGGCGGCGACCTGGACCAGGCCCTGACCTACGCGTCGCGCGCCAAGCAGTTGCTCCCCGAAAGCAACGAGGTGTCCGATACCCTGGCGTTGATCTACATCAAGAAGCAGATGAGCCAGAACGCCGTCGATATCCTGTCCGACGTGGTGCAGAAGCAGCCCAATACTTCCACCTATCACTACCATCTCGCCATGGCCTTTGCCCAAAAGGGCGACAAGCCCCATGCGTACAAGGAAGCGCAGGAAGCCCTGAAACACAGCCCCACGGCGGAAGAGAAACAACGCATTCAGGACTTGATGGCCAAGGTAGGGTAAGCGGAGGCGCTTAACCGGTCCGGGAAAATCCGCCCCCAGCAACCGCTCCGGCCCGCGGCCCGGTAGGCGGCTCGAAACACGCGGCGCCCGTAACCGAGCCGCGACCGTCAGGGGGTGGTCGCCGCGCCGAAACTGCGAAATCCCCAGATCGGTCAAGCACCGGTAAGCGGGAATGACAGCCATGGATGAACATGGATGAAGTCATTTGAAGTTATCCGTGTTGATCTGCGTTCATCCGTGGCTCAAATCAGTTTTTTCTCCGCATTGGTCATCCCGCAAGTGACATCGCTTCAACCGCGGTAGGATGTTTTGTCATACTAGAACCGTGGTTCAGAAAATCGCCGATATGGAGAAGCGCAAGGCCGCTTGGCGGGCTGACCGGAAGCGTGGATGACGTTGTACGGGTCTCTGCCGAGGCACAAAGCGTGCGGGCTGGCCTCTATTCGATCGCCGGCCCGAAATACCCTTGCGCCAGCGCCGGTTCCAGCTCCAGCGCCCGGCTCCAGCAACTGCGGGCTTCATCCGTCTTGCCGTTGGATTCGAGAATGCGGCCCAGGTTGAGCAGCGCTTCGGACATGTCGGGCTGCTGCGCCAGAGCATCGCGGTACAGGCGAATGGCTTTTTCGTGCTGGCCAATCTTTTCGTACATCAGGCCGGCGTTGTACAGGATTTCCGGCGAGCGCTCGCCCAAATCGATCAGTTGCACGTGAAATTCCAGCGCCGTGTCGAACTCGGCGGCGTGAATAGCCAGAGCCGCCATGCCGCGCAGCGCATCCAGATTCTTGGGATCGGCTTCGAGCATTTTCTCGTACAGGCGCTCGGCGTATTCCCGCTCGCCCAGGCCGCTATAGGCCAGCGCCAGGTTGGCCTGTGCCTCGGGCCATTGCGGGCGGTATTTCAGGCAGCCTTCGAAGGCTTCGGCCGCGCCGCGGAAATCTTCGCGCTTCAGCCGCAAGTAGCCCATGCGGAAGCGGGCTTCTTCTTCCTTGGGCGCCTTTTCGAGAAGTTGCCGGTAGCAGCGCTCGGCGTCTTCCAGGTAATCGCCGTGCTCCAGCAGCAGGGCGATATTCCAGATCGGGGCCAGGGCTTCGGGGTTGGCGGCGATGGCGCGCTCGTAGTGTTCGCGCGCGTCCTGAGTCTTGCCCATCTGCTCGCAGACAATGCCGATGTTGGTCAGCGCCTCGGCGGATTGAGGGCGAATTCTCAGAGCTTCCTGATAGGCTTCCTGGGCTTGCTGGAAGCGGCCCGACTTCTGGTGCGCCAGCGCCAGGTTGAACCAGCCCTCGAAGTGCCCGGGAACGGCCGAAACCAGCAGGGTGCAGAATTTGGCCGTCAAGGCGTATTCCTCGGCCGCGCAGGCCCAGGCCGCCAAACCCTCCAGCGCCACCGTCGAATCCGGCCGCAACTCCAGCAGGCGTTCGGAATATTCGCGCACCATGTCGAAATCTTCCTTCGCCATGCCGATCAGCGTTAAATTCGCGAGCGACTCCTCCGATTCCGGATTGCCTTCGAGGATGCGCTGATAAATCTCGGCCGCTTCGTCGGGATGCCCCAGAGACTGCAGCGCCGCCGCCTTGCCGAACAGCGCCTCTTCGTGGTCCGGCTTGATCTCCAGGCAGTGTTCGAAGGAGAAGAGCGCCGACTTGGGATCTTCCAGCCGCAGATGGCACACCCCCACCCCGAGGTGCGAATCCAGGTGGTTGGGATCGAGCGTGGAAGCTTTGTGAAAGGCTTCGCTGGCATCGTCCCAATTGCCGCTTCGCTCCAGACATACCGCCAGGTTGAACCAGCCGGTGGCATACTGCGGCTTGAGCTGAGTGAGCGAGAGGTAGCTCGCCGCCGCCTCCTCGTACTTGCCCTGCTCGAACTGGATGTGCCCCATGGCGCGGTGGATTTCCGGCGAAGCTTCGTTGGCGGCGATGGCGCGCTGCAGTTGCTGCAGGGCCTCGTCCCGCTTACCGGCCAGGTGCAGGGATACGGCGCGAGCCAGAAAAGCCGATCCCGCCTGGACAGGGGTCACGCTCTTCAGGCCCGAAGGCGCTTCGGAATCGTTCGAAACCAACGCGGGTTTCGTTTTGGGGCGGATGGCTGTGGTGCTCATGCTCGCTGATGCTCCTTGGCTGGCATTTCCAATGACGTGATGTGGACCCAGTAGATGCGGGCCCGCTCCTCCGGCGTGCTCGCGAATCCGATGCCGCCGATGGTCAAGCGATCGTCTGTCCACCGATCCACGGGCTGCCCGTCTAAGGAAACCGAGAACTGGTTGCCGTTCACGCGGGTCAGGACAGAGAGGGCCTTGCGCGGCGGCGGTTTCTTCGACCTCGCCGCCGGCGGTGGCTCCTCGAGGCGGATCGCCAGCGGTTTGGAAACGCGGGCTTCGGCCACATCGCCGGTCACGCTCCAGCGATGGAAAACCAGATTTCCGTCGGCGGCGATCCCAAGCGACGCAGCGTAATAATCCGTGATCTCTTCGGCGCGGAAAACCCAGGTCAGGCTATGGCCTTCCATGCGCGCCAGGAACTCGAAATCGTAATCGATCAGCTCGGCCGAAGGCGCGAAGAAAGCCAGGGCGCCGGTATGCGCTCCGGCTGCATCCACTTTCCACTCCGAAAGATCGCCCACCCATTTGTCCAGGCCGGCGTCGAAATTCTCTTCGATGCGCAGCTTGGCGCGCGGGGCCGACAGCGGCGGCGCTTCCGGGGCGACGGGAGTGGCGGCCGCGGCGCCTGCGGCGCCTACATCGAGGCGGATGGGAGAGTATTCGAAAGACGCCTCCTGCGGTTCGATGGGCACCAGGGCAAGCTGAGGCGCGCGGTGCGGCGCAAGCGGGGCCAACAACGGCACGCGGCGCAGACCGGCTCGCCACGAGGGACTCGCCAACGGGCGCAAATCGAGGGGTGGCGGCAGAGCGTCGCGTTCCGCCAGGCGCCAGACGGTGGCAGCCGCGCGCTCGTCCATCCGGCAGTCGCGTTCCGGGCCGTCGGCGCCCAGAAATTCAGGCCAGATGAAATCGTGCACGTCGAGCGGCTCAGGCGATGTGGGCCAAGGCACGCCGGCCGGAGCCAAGCGGCTCTGGGTCAGGCGGGCGATGGACGGCAGCGATATGCCCGCCGGGAACCCGTTCCGCAGTTCCTCCGGCCACACCATGGCAGCCACCGGGCGCGCCGGCGCGAAGTCGAGCAGGGTGGCCCGCGCGGCACGGAACGGGGCCGGCACCGAAACTGGCCGCTGCTCCCCAACGGCCGCCGCCGGATGCGGAACGAATGCGCCCGGGCACATGATGACGCCGATTACCGGCGCGCCCAAGCCGCCCGCTCTGAGAGCCGGCAGGTGCGGCGCCGAAGGCTTCTGCCGCAACAGATCGCACCAGCGGCGCTGGCGCTGCACGCTGCCCAAAACGGCGAAGGGAATGGCCGCCGCCGGAGCGTTCCGCAGAGCCACCGCGGAGCGCCGGCCGGGCGTCTGGCGCAGCTCGGGACCGCGGTTGATACCCCATCGGAGGGAACTCCGCCCCGCCAGCCTGGCTTCGGTCTCCGCGCCGCGCCGCGAGCCTCTTCGCGGGAAAACCGGCCCCAGGAATCGCCCGCAACCCGGCTTCCGGTGCGGACCGGCCGCCAGCCGCACGCGCGGCCACACGCGGTCCTGCTTGCGCGCGGACACCACCGGCCGGAGTTCGAAAAACCCGCGCTGCCGCAAGGGCTGCGCACTCTCGATCGATCCCCCCAAAATCGGCTTCGGAGTCTCCCGCCGGCGCATCAGATTCGCCACCTGGCTGGCCTCCAGTAAGCGATCCATACCCTGCCGAAGTTGATATTGATTGCGGTGCTCCCGAGAGCAGAAATCTCCACCCGCACCGACCCAGATCCGGCTCAGAGGCTTACCGCATAACTGACAGGTACGAGCGCTCATTCCCGGCCTAATTATAAACAGTTAGGCCAGAGAATTACTAGGATAAATGGCGGGAGTAAAAAATCGATAACCATCGTTAACATGCGTGGATACCGGAAGTTATGGAACATCACCTAAGTTTGACGTAAACTTTGCTGAATTTGGTTAACTCGGTCCATTTTTGACGATTTCATTCCGCTTTTTCCGGTAAAATCAGGCCTGAGACAGAGTTTTTGGGGCTCTGCCGGAGGCTATGCATGGTTGAGTCAACTGCGCGCCGGGAGAAGCCGGACGCTGGCAATTCACTGTCGTATCTGTGGCAGGCCGCCGGCAAACCAATTGCGGTCAGCCTGGCCTTGGATCTCATCGACCGGTTGGAACGCGAAGTCGTGGAGAATTTCCGTTCGCTGACTTCGCGGGGCTCGGAAATCGGAGGGCTGCTACTCGGGCAAGTGGGCCGCGAGGAAATCGCCCCCGGCGCGGCTACCCTGGTGTCGGTAGTGGACTACGAAACCATCGCGTGCGATTACAGCCGGGGACCGCTCTACCGCCTCTCCGACGCGGACCGGGAGCGCTTCGAGCGCGCCATCGAACAGCACCGCGCGGGCGGCGCGGGCGTGGTTGGGTTCTTTCGCGCGCACACGCGCAAAGGGGTTTCACTCGACGCCGACGACCTGGCGTTTCTCTCGGCTCGCTTCAATCGGCCCAACGATATCGCGCTGCTGGTGCGTCCGTTTGCAACCAAAGCCAGCGTGGGCGGGATATTCCTGTGGGAAGACGGCCGGATCCAAGCCGACGCCAGCGCGCTCGAGTTTCCGTTCCGCTCGGCGCAGCTTTCCGAATCCGGAAAGATTCTGGAAACGCCGCGCGCCGCCGCCCCGCTTCCGGCTCCGCCTGCCCCCACGCCGCCGGTATCGAAACCCACGGCGCGCGCCCAAATCGTGCCCATCGCAACGCGCAGGGAGTTCGCCGTTCCTGCCGTCAATACCCCCGGCCCCGAGCCCGCGGCAGCGCCTCCGCCGCCGGCAGCGAAGCCGGAGCCGCAGGCCAAACTGGAGCCGGCCGCGACGCCGCCGGCCGCCACGCCCGCGCCAGTCGCGCCAGCGGAGGACAGCAAGACCCAAGCAACCAGAATCAGTCCGGGCAAAGCGCCCGAAGCCAAGCCCGCGACGGATCTCAAGACCCCGCCCGCCGAGCCCAAAGTCGCCGCCAGCAAGCCGTCCGAAAAGGCCGCCGGGAAACTACCCGCGGAGCAAGCCAAGCCTCCGGAACCAACTCCCGCGGCCAAGCCCGCGCCAGCGGCGAGGAGCCAGTCTTTTCTCACCGCCGATACCGCCGAGCCGGCACTGTCGCGGAAACTCGTCCCCATCGTCCTTTCGGTCGCGGCCGCCGTGGTTCTGGGAGTCGCGCTGTTCGTCTATCCCGGGTTCTTGACGCAGTCGCGCCGGCCATCGGTGCCGCAGACCGCCTCCAGCCAGATTCTTCGCGTGGAGCGCACCGGCACGGATCTGCTGCTCACCTGGAACCGGGATTCCGAGGCAATCCGCAACGCCACCCACGCGGTGCTTACCATCAACGACGGCGATCGTCAGGAGAACTACTCCATGGATCCCGGCCAGTTGAGCAGCGGCAGCATCGTGTATTCGCCGATGGGCGCCGACGTCAGCTTCCGCATGGAGCTGACCGAACGCGATCGAACCAAGACCACCACCGAATCGGTGCGGGTGCTGCGTACCCGGCCATCGCCGATGGCGGACGCTACCGCGACGCCCGCGACCCAAAAACCGGGCGCTGCACCGCCGCCTGCAACCAGCGTGGCGGCGCCGGGTGCGCCCGAAGTTTCCCCAGCCGGTCAAGCCGGCGCCAGTCCGATGGATCCCTCGGTCCCCAACGAGCAACCGGCCGCCGCGGCGATCCCGGCCAAGAAATTCGATGCCTCCTCTTTGGCGACGCGGCTGCGCCCGGCGCGCGAGACCGATGTCCCCGAGGCCCCGGCCATCGATGCCCCGGCCGCGGGGGTTCCCGGCGCCAACTTCAGCGGCGCCGCGCCAGCGCCTTTCGCAGCCTCTTCGGCTCCGCCCCGTCCGGTTCCTCCGCCCACGGCTCCTAGCGCGTCCGGTGGGCAGATCCGTGAAGCTACGCTAGTCTACAAGAAGGCGCCCGATTACCCCGTGATGGCCCGCCAGATGGGCGCCAAGGGCGAAGTGGTTTTGAGCGCCACGGTGGGAACCGATGGCCGGGTGAAAAGCGTCAAGATCATCAAAGGCCATCCGCTTCTGTCGAAAGCCGCCAGCGATGCCGTGATGCAGTGGATTTACCGTCCCACTCTTCTCAACGGCCAGCCCGTGCAGAACGACGTGCGGATCACCTTGAACTTCGAAGGCCAGTAGAACCCTCTGGCTTGCATCCGGCCGCCCCCTCCGGTCACGGCTCGGAAGCGCGCCTTTCCGAGCCGCGATCGTAAGGGCTGGGAAAGAATCAGATTATGGCCGGTAGAGTAGGACGGAGAGCAGCGGATTGAATCCGCGACCCACCGTCCCCTCGTCGAACCGGACGTGCGGATTTCCCGCATCCGGCTCTCCTGAAAACCTTGGTCACAGGCTCACGCATT
>Ga0187848_10003004_pt1 | contig 12749 bp, 8 predicted proteins | sample June2016WEW_4_40_FD_132424 | JGI IMG/M metagenome (GOLD analysis project Ga0187848, IMG submission 132424) | Peatland microbial communities from SPRUCE experiment site at the Marcell Experimental Forest, Minnesota, USA - June2016WEW_4_40 | ecosystem: Environmental > Terrestrial > Soil > Wetlands... | reverse complement strand
CTTGCCCAAACCATCAGCCAGGTCTGCGACAAGCCGCTGTCGGTGGACAGCGCCAAGGCCAACCTGCTCCTCGAGGTGGTCCCCGCGGTCCGCCGGGCCCTGCCCGACACCCCGCTGGTGATCAACTCCTGCACTGCCGCGGCGGACTACATGGACAAGCTCGTCCCCCTGGCGGTGGAGAACGGCGCGGGCATGATCGGACTGACGATGGACCAGGAGGGCGTGCCGGGCAACGTCGAGAAACGCGTCGAGTGCGGGGCCACGTTCCTCATGCGGGCCCTCGAAGCCGGCCTGCCCGTCGAAAACATCTATCTCGACCCCATCATCCTCCCCATCCATGCCGCCCCCAAACAACAAATGAATGCCGTCGAGGCCATCCGCCAACTGGCCATGGTCAGCGATCCCCCCCCGCAGTTCATCATCGGGCTGTCGAACGTCAGCCAGAAGTGCCCGCTGCACGAATTGCTCAACCGGACGTTCCTCGTGATGTGCATGGCGGCCGGACTGACCGCCGCCATTCTCGACGCCGCCGACCACGACATGATCGACGCCCTGATCACCGCCGAGGTCCTCCTCGGCAAGCAGCTCTACAGCGACGATTACCTCAAAGCCTGGAAAATGCAAAAAGGGCTGGCGTAGCAATCGAGCGCCGCGTCGTGGGAAACTGAGGCTCCGGGAATTCCGGGAAGCCGGAGTATCCTGCCGCGGGCTGAATTCCGAGCGGTTTGCACAGGCGGCTTGTGCGTTGTAGAATGGCCGGCAGTTGTTAGTACACTCCGGTGCAAGGGAGACGATCCCGTGAGCGCGCGACGCATCTTGATCCCGAGTCTGTGCATTTCCCTCTGGGCGGCGGCGGCAGCGGCGGCCGACTGGCCGTTCTACCTCGGCGCCAACCGCGACAACACCTCGGCCGACAAGAACCTCAAGCTCTGGCCCGGCGACAGCCCGAAGGTGCTGTGGAAGAAGAACGTAGGGGCCGGCCATTCGTGCATGACCGTGGGCGGCAAGCAGCTTTACACCCAGGGCGAAGGCGTAGTCTGGTGCCTGGATACGGAAACGGGCGACGTCGTCTGGCGTTACCCGCCCACGGGACGAGGCGGTGAGAGCACGGCCACGCCGGCAGTGGCGGGCGGCCTGGTCTTCGCGCTGGGGAACGATCACAAAATCGTCTGCCTCGATGCAGCCAAAGGCGAACTCCAGTGGATCCAGAACGTCGCCGACTTCGGGGTGAAAGACGGCCGCTGGGCGATTTCCTGCTCCCCGTTGGTTGTGGGCGATCAGGTCATCATGGACCTGGACGTGGTCTTCGTCCTGGACACGAAGACCGGCAAGCTCGTCTGGAAGGCCGGCTCGGACACCGCCGGGTTCGCGTCGGCCGTCGTCTTCGGCCAAACGGGCCGGAAGCGGGTCACCTCCTTCAACGGCGGCGGTCTGGCGATCTACACCCTGGCCAAAGGCGAGCCGGTGGCCAGGTACAAGTGGGCGACTGATTATAATATCGCCACGCCGATCGTCTGCGAGGACAAGATCTTCATCTCCGGCGCCGGACGCGGCTGTTCGCTGCTGAAGCTCGGAGAGAACGCTATCGAGAAGGTCTGGGAGAACAAGGAGATGAACACCGTCTGCCAGACCGCCGTGCTCTCCGGCGGCTGCGTCTACGGCGTACACGGCGAGGAGGGCACCAAGGGCAGCCTCAAATGCCTGGACTTCGAGACGGGCACGCTGAAGTGGGAGCAGAAGGCCTTGAAGGTCGGCGGCGGCCTGACGCTGGCCGACGGCAAACTCTTCGTTATGGTCGACGGCGGCACGCTGCTGGTGGCCGAGGCCTCGCCCAAGGCATTCAAAGAGCTGGCCCGCGTCAAGGTCCTCGATGGCCAGTGTTGGACGATGCCGGTGGTCGCCAACGGCCGCGTCCACTGCCGCAGCCACGCCGGCGAGTTGGTGTGTCTGGACCTCCGTTAGCGGGAAAAGGCGAGCGGGAAAAGGCGCCAGGAACCGTTTCTCACGCTATCCGCGACAAGACACCGGTTCCTGACATTTCTTCCATTTTCGCGCTTCTACTTTTCCGGCTCCGGGCGTTGCCGATTGATCGAGCCGAGGGCCGCATTCCATGATGAACAGACGTTCGGCTCTGGTTGGGCTCCTGCTGATGGGCTCCGGCGCGTGTGCCCTGATTTACCAGGTGACGTGGCTGCGCGAATTGCGGCTCGTCTTCGGCAGCACGACGGCGGCCTCGGCGGCCGTGCTGGCCATTTTCATGGGCGGCCTGGGAATGGGGAATGCCCTGCTGGGCCGAAGGGCCGATGCGCGGACCAACCCGCTGGCCTTCTATGCCCTGCTGGAAGGCTTGATTGCGATCACCGTCGGCCTGAGCCCGTGGCTGATTGACGCCTCGCGTGCGGTTTACATCCATTTCGGCGGGCAGATGGCCCTCGGCATGTTTGCCGCCACCGCAGTCAGATTGCTGCTGTCGGCCTTTATTCTTCTGGCGCCGACGGTGCTCATGGGCGGAACGCTGCCCGCAGCGGTGGCGGCGGTAACCACGCCCGAAGACGAGAACCGGCGTGCGGTGGCGATCCTGTATGGCGTGAATACGGTCGGGGCGGTCGGCGGAGCGATGGCCAGCACGTTTCTCATGCTGCCGCTGCTCGGCACGCGGTTTACGCTCTGGTCCGCGTGCCTTGTGAACGCCGCTGTATCCACCTGTGCCTGGTTCCTGTCGCGGCATCGGCTCGTGACCGCCTCGGCAGCGGCGCCGCCGGCGAAACCACGGGCAAGAAAGGAGTCCGTGCAACAGCCGAAGCCGCCGGTCGCTGCCGGCCAGGGCCTTCCCCATCCGATCCACGTGTATGCGACCGCCGGGGTGGTGGGGTTTGCGTTCATGTTGATGGAACTGGTGTGGTATCGCATGCTGGCGCCCATCCTCGGCGGCACGACCTACACGTTCGGCTTGATTCTATCGGTGGCGTTGCTCGGGATCGGGCTGGGCGCGGCACTGTATCCGCTGTGTTTTCGCGGCAGGCAGCCGGGCTTGCAAAGCCTCTCGCTGACGTGCGGCCTGGAAGCCGTGTTCCTGGCCGTCCCCTTTGCCCTGGGGGATCGCTTGGCGATTGCCGCGGCGATGCTCCACGAGTCGAACCGGGCGGGTTTTCCGGGCGAGGTGCTGGGCTGGTCGGCGATCGCCGTGATTGTCGTTCTGCCCGCCGCGATCCTGAGCGGAGTGCAGTTCCCCGTGTTGATCGCCCTGCTTGGCCGCGGCCAGAAGGACGTGGGCCGGCAAGTGGGCGCGACCTACGCCTTCAATACCCTGGGCAGCATTCTCGGCTCGCTGGCCGGCGGATTCGGCCTGATACCGCTCTTGTCGGCGGTGGGGGCATGGCGCGCGGTGGGGATCACCTTGGCCGGCTTGTGTGCGTATCTCGCGGTGGTTGCCGCACGAGCCCAGCGGCAGTGGCGCACCCGGCTGGCGCCTGCGGGCGCCGGCATTCTCGCCGTATCGCTCTTTGCGCTCGGCGGTCCCACCGCCGTGTGGCGGCACGGCGACGTCGGCGCGGGCCGCGCCCGCCTTCCCAAACCATGGACGGACAACGCCAAGATCATGTGGGAAAACCTGCGGCGACACGGAATCGTCTGGCAGGCGGACGGCGTCGAGGCGGGCGTGGCCATTGCGGTAGACAGCGGCTTCTCTTTCATGGTCAACGGCAAGTGTGACGGCAATGCCATAGATGATGCGTGTACGCAGATCGGCTTGGGTATCTTGCCGGCCGCCCTGCACCCGGATCCGAAGACCTGTTTCGTCGTCGGGCTGGGAACGGGAGAGACCGCAGGTTGGTTGGGGAAGATCCCCTCGGTCGAGCGCGTGGACGCCGTCGAGATCGAGCCGGCGCTGGACGAAATGGTCCGCCGCTGCGCCCCGGTCAATGGCGACGTCTTCAATAACCCGAAGGTCCACGTCATTTACAACGACGCGCGGGAAGTGCTCCTCAGCAACCGGCAAACCTACGACATCATCGCCTCCGAACCGTCGAATCCGTATCGGGCCGGAATCGCCAATCTCTTCACGCGGGAGTTCTACGAAGCCGCCGGCGGGCGACTCAACGAGGGCGGCCTGCTCATTCAGTGGCTACAGGCCTACGAAACCGACGTGACCACGGTCTATACCGTCCTTGCCACGCTGAAGTCGGTGTTCCAGCACGTTGAGATCTGGCAGTCCAAACATGACGACATGCTCCTGCTGTGTTCCAACCAGCCGTTCTCGTACACCGCGGAAGGACTTCGCCGCCGGATCGCCCAGGAACCCTATCGCACCGCCCTGGCGGTGGCCTGGCGGGCAACGCGGATGGAAGGCTTCCTGGCACGCTACGTCGCGGGCGAGCGATTGGTCGAGGAGGCGAGCCGGAACTACGCGCGTTGCCTGAACACGGACGATCACAATCGCATCGAGTACGGATTTGCCCGCACGCTGGGGCGGCCGGGCGGTTTCTCCTTGGCCAAGCTTCACCAACTGGCCGCCACGATGGAGTCGCATCGGCCGGCCTGCCGCTTCGCGGGCGTGGATTGGGAAGGCGTTGAAGACGAGCGGACTGCGATGTCGGTAGTTGCCCATCGGGTCCCTGATGCTCGCGATGCGAGCCCGAGCCAGGCTCCGCGGATCAGGGCATGGACGCGATACTTGGCGGGCGACTATGCGGGCATGATCCGCCAGTGGGAATCTCAACCCCGCCCGGCCCGCTACCCCACGGAGACCGCCTTGCTGGGATTGGCTTACGCCGTGCAGGGAGACGCTACGGCGAAATCGCTGGCGGAGCAACTGCGGAGCTATAATCCACGAGAGTCCGAGATGATCCAGGGCATCTTCCTGTATTGTTCCCGGGGACGCAAACGAGAAACGTGCCAAACGCTCTCACAGGCTTTTGTCGGTCTCAGGCAAGATCCGTGGGCCGTGTTCGACCTGACGCATGTGGCGCTCGAGGTGGCGGCAGGCATCGCATTGAGCGACCGCGCCTGTGCGCGGGAATTGCTGCCGGCGTTGCAAGAGCCGTTCGCCGCCTTGTATGCCGACGAGCAAAGGAGGGAAGCCGCATACCTGGTGGCTTCGCAGGTCGCCCCGCAGGATACGGTGCCCTTGCTGGAGAGTTACGAGCCGAACGTGCCTTGGCAACTCGGGTTCCTCAAACTCCGCGCGGACGTATACGGCAAGACGCGGCACCGGCTGGCCGCAAAAGCCCAAGCCGACCTTGCGCTCTTCCTGCGAAACAAGGACGCGGAAAGATAGGCTGTACCCAAAGCCGTTTCGCAGTGAGATTCTGGGGATTACTGCGTCCGAAGGGCGCTCGCCACCGAGGGCTATCTCCCGCGCGAGACTGACGGCGTTCTAAATCCCGCCGCCAACCGGCCCGCGCGGCCAAGGGGCCGTTGCCGGGCCCCGGGTCACATCGACCACCGCGTCAAAATCGTCACAATCCGTACCATAGGCCAAACATGCGTGACCTGTAATGAGGAAAAATGCAAAATCCGATACTACCAATGCAACCCAGCGATTGGGTGTAATCGGCGCACGCTGCATGGCTAAGCCGCAATACAACCTTGGCCTCCCCACCGAAAAAGAGTGTGGAAGATGAAATACGGCGCGTTGCTGCTGATCTCCGTATTGCCTTGTACCGGTTGCACAAGCCTTGTGCTTAGGAACCATGCCCTCAAACAAGAGGCTACGTCGACTGACATTCGCTACCAGGAGGTCCTCGATGATCTCGCCATGGTGGCCCACGATCCGGCCGCCCTGCCCGCCTACGCGTCGATCTTTGCCGGCTCGGCTCAAGTCACCGACACGACCCAACTGGGTTCGGTGACGACTTGGACGCCGGGAGCGGCCGCCCAGGCGGCTACCCCGCAATTTACCCGGGCCGTGCTTGGAAACCGGACGCTGGACCCGATCAATTCCCCGGAAAAGCTGGAAGTAATACGCAGCGCCTGCCGGTGGGTCATCTATGGCCCCACTTTCGCATGCTCCCGCGACTGGGGCGGCCTTCTTGCCAGCCCGGAACAAGCGCCCTACCCGGGACGTCACTTCGGGGTGGCGGACCGATTGGCCCGGTTACCCCAAGGATGGCTGCATGTCAGTCCGTCGCGCGGCGTTCCATCCCAAGCCCGCTACAAGGCGCACCGCGGCGACACTTGGGTCTGGGTCATGCCGGATGGAACGGAGGGACTCGCTGACTTCAGCCTCATCCTCCAGGATATCGCGCGGGTCGACATTAACTCTACGACATTGCAATTCATTCGGCCCTTCCCGAGCGAATTCTACTTCCCGACGTTGGGGTCCGACAGAACACCTTGCTGTGCAGGTCCTTATGTTAATACGAAGCCCAACGTCATAGCCGATGTGAGCGTCGATCCATGTGGAAACTTGACGTCCGACACGCCCTACTATCGCTGGCGCACCGAGAATGTTGGGTCGGACGCCAATCTACGGAGCCAAATCAATGCCGCAGGGCTCCATTGAATTTCGATTCAACGGGGTTCCGGGGACTGCGCCCCGCGGGTGCAGGATGACATATTCGATTGAATTCAAGCGGGCACTGGTGGTTCGTACCGTTGCGGGCAAGCCAGCCCAGGATTCGCCCGGGTTGCACAGGGGGCACGATGAAAACGCCTTTGATCCTGATCATGCTGCTTGCCTTTACTGCTGCGGGGTGCGTGGCCACGTCGCTGGAGCGGCACGCGGTAAGCCAGATCGAGACGGCCACAGACTACCGGTACCAAGCGACCCTCCATTCCCTGGCGATGGTGGCCGCCGATCCCGGCACGCTGCCGTCTTATTCGCTTCTCTCCAATGGAATCACCTCCGTAACCGACACGGGCATGGCTAACGCGGCGACCGCGTGGGCGTGGGCCCCGGCGGTCCTATTCAAGTCCGGGGCCCCAGCCTTCACGGGGACGCACGTGCCGCAGTTAACATGGACTGTCGATCCCGTGGCTGATTACACACAACTCGAGGCCATGCGCTGCGCTTGCCGCTGGGTCCTGGCGGGCCCAGAACAAGCGGGCCCGAATTGTGCAAGCATTCTGGCCGATCCAGAGGTGGATTTGTCGCCCGGCCCCCACTTCGGTGTCATGGGCCGGCTCGTACGGCTTCCGCCTGGGTGGCTGCACGTCGGGCTATCGCGCGATGTTCCGAAGGGCGCCTGCTACAAGGACCACTGCGGCGGCACGTGGGTCTGGGTCATGCCGGATGGAATGGAGGGCCTTGCCGGCTTCACCCTCGTCCTGCAGGACATCGCCACCTTGGACGTGGCACCAGCTGATGGCTCCGTTCCAGCCAACCTGTTACCGCCATCGCTCGTTACGCTCTGGGTTGTCCAAAACACGCTACCGCCCCTCGTCATTAACATCGAGGGCACGGTCAACGGGGCCATTGTATACCGCAGCGAAGGCGAGAAATCGCAAAAGCCGGTGGAGGTAGTAATTGCCGGGCAGCCCGTGGTCTGGCGTAACAAAGACCGTGCGTCGCATAAGATCACCATGATCCTCCAGGCCACGTCCCCTATTCCTGTTCTTGTTGGTGACATTGGGGCAGGCCACGACAGCCGGCAGGTTACCTTCGACCAGGACGCCTATAATAAGGCTGGTGGGACGGCAAATGGCTCACTGTCGATCTCGATCAGGGGCGACGGCGTTGACGCGGGCACCATTAGCCTCAAAGGCGCGAACCAATTGTATTCCCCGACCCTGGTGTTCAGGGTAGACCGCGTGATCAGGCCAGAATGTAGGTGCTTAATCGAAGGCAAAATGAGGGAGGGACTCGCCAACAACAAACCCGTGGAGATTCCTTGGCCTGACTGGATGGCAATGACCACACCCTTCCAAGGCCAACGCACCGGCGTCAAGCCGGGCGATCCGACGAAGAAGCCAATTACACACCCCAACCGTCTGCTACCCCAGGCCCTAATGCCCCCCCCCGGGTTCGGCACCTTCTATGGCAATTATGCCCCGACTACTGAAACAGGGCCGATGTCCAAAGCCGGCGACAACCCCGACCCTGGCCCCGAGGGCATCCCCCCGGGGCGCATCGCCCCCCTTTAGTGGTCGCCTGGGTTGATTTCGCAGGGGAGCCAGGACGATACCGTCTAGCAAGCAAGCCGCGGCGTCGTCCCCGGCCCCGTCTTCACGGTTAGCTTTTCGCTGCAATCCCAAGCTCTGTCGTGGACCCTTTTCCATCAAGGTTGTAGCGAACCGTAGACAGGTTGCGCGCGATAATTGTGCCTGCCTTGTCTGTCACAAAGCGGCTTGAGCCCGCCTCAAGCGCCCAGTAATAGGGCGTTCCTCCGTCCGACGGCTTGGATTCGTGGTACCAATGGAACGTCGCCCCTGCAGTTCCTGGGAAATCGCCGCAGTACGTGAGGGGAGAATGTATGGCCCGTCCCAATAAATCTGCCACATAGGAAATTGAGGGTTCCAGGGGCGTTTTTGGGCTTTTTCTTGCTGTAACACGTTGCACTTTTATTGGGACGGGCCATACGCTCCCTCTGTTTACCGTCCCCGCGGCGCCACGCAACTCAAAAGTCCACATGGCCGCCGCGTTCTCAATGCGGCTATATTCGTTCGGCGCGTCTCCCTTGCTGTACATCAACGTGTAGGTGCACTTGGGCGCAGCTCCGATGCCGGGGGCGGGCGAAAATGCTGCACCCATGTCGGCGATTCCCCGTGGAGCCTTGGGCCCCCCTCTTGTTTCAGCCGAGGCCGAGGGGGCCAAAAATGTTCCGACCCCGCTCGGGATCTTTAGCCGGTCGGCGGAAGAAGAAGATGTCTTGCGGTTATTCTCTACCACTGGACCCTCCGGAAAAAAAGTCGGCGGTTGGACGATCCCCCCGCAGCTCATGCGGCACTCGGTCGGGAGTCTCCCAACCGATTTGCCGCAGCGGCTGGGTACACTCGTTCCGAGTTACGAGGCCCTTGCGTTTGTCGTGGCCACCGGGACGCCACGGTGGCCATGCCAGGAACTCAAATCTCGTCGCGGTTTGTCGCGTTGTCAACCCCCCGCCCTCAAGGATTCCCAGAGAGTCGGATGCGGCAGCCGCCCGCCCGGGTTTGTGCGCGCGGCCCGGGTTTCGCATTCTCCCGCGTCACGAAACTGCGGGAAACGACCCCTTGCCCGAATTGGAGAGCCTCCTAGACGAGGCAGGGGCGTAAGCTGATAAGGACGGCATAGGCGGCCAACCTGTCGCGGCACGCCGGGAGCCACGGGGGGCCAAGCGCCGCTTGCCGCCAAACGGGCGGTTCTACCAAGGATACCCGTTTGCGGGACTTCATGCTGGGCCGGGCGGTGCGCTAACATCCGGTGGCCGGAACCCCTCCACCCGAGTGCGTTGTTCTCCCACCATGAGAACCCAGTCTACGCCGAGCATGACGTTCGTGGCCTTGACGACGGCGCACGCCTCCTTACCCATGGCCAGCCCAAGCGACTGTGCGGAGGTCTTGGTGGCGATGGGGACGACCTCTTACCCTCCGGACAATTCGACGACGACCTCCGAGTTCACCAGGCCCTCCGTAATCTCCTTCACCTTCCCTTTCAGGATGTTTGGGACGCTAACTCTCATTTCGCGGCACCTCCCCTGGACAATGTGCGGCCGAAGCCGTGGCCTGCAAATCCCGATCCGTACAGGGGGAATTTTATAGCGGCGGGCCCCGATCAGGCGAGCGCCTACGTCCCCCTACCCCCAAAGCCGGCCAGGTCCAGGGCGGCCCGATAGGCTTCCGGGTCGTTGACGTTCAGGAGCGATTGCAGTCGCGGGTCCACGTCCGCCAGTTCGTCCGCCGTCACGCGGCGGAGGGCCACGCGCTGGAAGAGCGCCGCGATGCGACGGTTCCCGGCGGCCAGCAATTCGCGGATCCGCGCCGCCAGGGCCGTGCGATAGACGGCCGCCAGCGGCTCGTCGAAGCCGCGTACGTGCGGCACGGCGACGTCGAAGCCCTCGGCCAGCGCGACCATTCGCCGCACGAAGCCCGGCTCCAAGAGCGGCGTATCGCAACTGTTGACGAAAGCCATCTCCGCGCGGCCTTGCAGCCATTCCAAGGCAGTGGCCAATCCCTCCATCGGCCCGGAATCCTCGTGCCGGTCGTGGATGACCTGGACCCACGGCGGCAGCGGGGGCAGCTCCTGCCCGGCACGCGACACCACCACGACCGGACGGACCGCTTCGCCCAGCAAGCGGACCACGCGCTGGAGCAGCATCTCCGGACCAAACGGCAGCCACGCCTTCGGCGCGGCCATCCGCTTGCCTTGTCCGCCCGCCAGGACGACGGCCTCGACCGGCTCAGGACGGCAGGAACCGCTCACGATATTCACCCTCGTCGCCTTGCGTCGCCCATGGCACCCTGCCGGAGGATCAGTTCTTTCGCAGGTACAGGGCTGCGTCGCCGCGGAACGGGGCCTTCAGGGCCCGTTTGGCCCCGCCGGAGACCGTTCCGCCGCGCGTGACGGTCCCTTCCGCGGGGTCCAGCCACTCGACCGCCAGTTGGCCGGCCGCCGCGGAGAGGTCCGCGGTCACTTCGCCACCCTTGGGCAGATAGACCAGGTACTCTCGCCCCGGAGCGGCCAGGCAGAACCCGCTGGAGGCCAGATCGCCGCGCGGGACCATGCGGGCCAGGTCCATGCGGGCCGCGCAACGGCGGGTTTGGCCCAGGGCCTCGCGGAGCGCGTCCCAGTAGGGATCGGGCCGGCCGTCGGCGGGGCGGTTGCGGCCCGGGTCGTGGCTCGGATCGAGGTACGGATCCATGAACAGGCACTGGTTGCCGCGCGTGAAGTTCTCCCACACCCAAGCCCGCTGGGCGGCCAATCCGTCGGCCTTCAGTCCCGTCCAAAAATAGGAGTGGTCGGTGTCGTTCAGAACCACCTTGCGGCCGTCGCCCGCGGGCAGCTTGGCCGCCGGCGAGATCCAGGCGGCCGGGCTGCGATACAGCTCGGCATCGCCGCCTCCCGGCCAGGCGACCGTCATGCCCACCGGGTGCTGCCGGGGCTTGCCGGCCTCGTACTTGCGGATGAAGGTGACGAAATGCGTCTGCCAGGCGGTATTGTCCGGGCTGAGCGTGTCTTCGTTGGTGATCTCGTAGAGCACGTTGTCCAAGTCGTTGACGGTGTCGATGACTTTGCGGACATAGGCTTCCTGGCGGGCCGTGATCTCGCGGTTCACGAGCGTGTGGGTTGCCCGGCCGCCGCCCCCGTCGATCCCGTTGACGTTGTTCTTGGGGTTCAGCGGGTGTCCCTGCCAGGGGTCGCCGCCCATGTTGCCCTTGCCTTCGATGCTGAAGCCGTTGAAGAGCATGACCGACGCGTAGATCCCGGCGTCGCGGGCTGCCGCCACGCGCTGCCGCAGGCGGTCGAAGTATGCCTGGTTGAACTGCCCCAGGTCGAAGCGGGGCTTGCCGTCCAGGGCTGCCCCGGGCCCCGGACGTTGATAAGGCATCGGATCGTAGCGGATGGTGCCCTGCTGCGCAGCGGGGTTCCAGCAACTCTCCCAGGCCCATAGCCGAAAGAAGTTGTGGTTGTGCCCCTGCAAGAACGCCAGGTACGCCGCAAAGTCCATGGGCGGAGGCGAAGGCAGCCTGGCGAACGTGTAGTCCTGAAGGCTGTCCCAGGTGTGCGAGCCGGTCAACAGGATTGCCCGGCCGCTGCCGTCCGCAAAGTAGCGGGGATTGGCCGGGTGGACCCGGAGCGGGCCCGTGGCCGCCGCTCGTCCGGTCGCGGCTGCGGACCCCGCTTCAGATCCCCCCGCCGGCGGCGGCGCCCCGCAGAAGGCCGGCTGCTGCCATTCGTCGGCCGCCGGTTTGGCCGCAGCGGCGTGCAGGCACAGCAACGCCAAAATAGTTCGATACGCCATCGCCATGTCGCACCTTCATCGTGACGAGCAGGAGCAAGAAGTATGGCATAGTGTGACATGGAGTGCAACGGCGTGTCATCACTTCATGCCCCGGCGAAGCTCCACCATCGCCTGGCTGAGCTGAAGGGAACCGTTACCGGCATCCCCTGCGTGACCGCGACCCCATCCTCAGCGGGCTGGTGTTTACCGGGCCGCGGTTGCTCGGCCTGATTGCCATGCGGGGCAACGCGGAAGTGTTCCGCGTTGAGGTCAGGATTGTGGAGGAGGCATTGCCGCGGGCCCGGAACGGGAAAAGGGTAAACGACTGATATTCGAGTGCCGGCGGGCTAGCCCTCTTCCGCGCCGCGTTGCAGGAGGTCGGTGTCGTATTCCTCCTCCAACTGCCGCACTTTCTCGGCGAAGTCCTTGTCGTTCTCGATGATGCTGGAGATCTTCAGCTCCCATTCGGTGCTGGCCATCCGCAGCGCATCGAGCTCCAGCGGCAGCTTGAGGATCTTGGCCAGCCGGCGGGTCACCGCCTCGATGCTCAGCGGGTTGGTGCCCTGCAGATAGCCGGGGATCTCGGCCACCAGCGAGACCATCTGGAAGCCTTCCGCGGCGGTCGCCTGCATCAGGTAGGTGGTGAACGAGCCGGGACCCTCGTAGCTGCTGCGGCGGACGCCGTACGCCTCCATCTCGGCGAGCAACTCCGCGTCGGAGCAACTGATGAACATCCGCGGCTCGCGGGTATGCGGCACCGAGCCGCCGAACGAGCCGACGAACAGGATCCGCCGCACGCCCACCCGGTGCGCCAGCCGCAAAATACAGTCGCCGAACGTCCGCCACCGCAGGTTCGGCTCCTTGCCCAGAAACAGGATCAGCCGGGCCGGCTCG
>Ga0187848_10003003_pt1 | contig 12750 bp, 8 predicted proteins | sample June2016WEW_4_40_FD_132424 | JGI IMG/M metagenome (GOLD analysis project Ga0187848, IMG submission 132424) | Peatland microbial communities from SPRUCE experiment site at the Marcell Experimental Forest, Minnesota, USA - June2016WEW_4_40 | ecosystem: Environmental > Terrestrial > Soil > Wetlands... | reverse complement strand
GCGGCGCGGTCTCGCTCCGCGATGCGGCGGCCGTCGAGCGACGCGATCTGAACCGCCTCCTCGCGAAACTCGAGTCTCTCGCCGCAGCGGCCGCGCGGGCCGCCGCGCCGCAGGATACCGACGCGCTCATCACGTCGATTGAGACCCGCTATCACCAGTCGCACCGCCGCGAATTGCCTGAACTCATCCGGTCGGCGCGCCGCGTAGAGGCTGTCCATCGTGGCGTCGTCTCGGCGCCGGTCGGGCTTGCCGACCTGCTCGAGCGGATAGCCGTTGAACTCGAAAGCCACATGCAGAACGAGGAGAAGATCCTGTTTCCTTTGATGCGGCAAGGGGGGCATCCGGCAATTGGTCATCCGATCAGCATGATGATGGCGGAGCACGACGATCATGGCGCGCACCTTCGTGCGCTGGAGGCTCTGACCCACGATTTCACACCCGCCGACGAGGCCTGCACGACCTGGCGCGGACTCTACGCGGCAACGCGCAAGTTCGCCGACGATCTGATCGAACACATTCACACTGAGAACAACATACTTTTCCCGCGCTTCGTCGCGTGATTGGCCTCGCTCCGTTCGCGGCCGAACTCGGCCTCGGCTTATTGCGGAGCGCCCGGGTGCGACGGCCGCTCGCGATAACTTCAATGGCGGTTGCGTCGTCTTCCTCGTGTCCGCGCTGCGGGTCGGGGGCAGCTTACGCAAGCGCGAGCGATGGCGCCGACAAATCCGATGGGTAAGGTTTAGCTTTCGCCTTCGACGCATCGCCTTCGCTGCGCGATATGGCGCGCGACGCTGTCTCAGGGCGAAAAGAAATGATCGGACGCGCTCACGACCTCGTTGCTTTGCAGGTCGATCGTCTTGAATGTGACCGAGGTCGATTCGCCCGCAACTGACGAGCGAGGCGCCGTCACGAAGAGTTCGATTTCCTGCGTGGCGTCCGGATCGACCTCGACCATGAGGCGCCCGTCGGCCATGACGTCCGTTTGCTCGCTCTTGGCGACCGCGTCCTTGATGCCGCTGACTTCGATCGCAAACTTACGCGTCTCGCTCCATTTGTTGGAGAATCGCAGCAAATAGCCGTTGCGCACGCCGCCATCGCTTGTCGCCGTGTACATCGGGGCCCGCACATGCATCACGCTGAGGCCGACGTGCTGACGGATCGCCAGTTGATAGAGCATGAGAGCGCCAACGATCGCCATGACGACGACGTAGACGATCGTCCGCGAGCGGACGAGGCGGTAGACCGCCGGCTCGCCGCGTTGGCGGCGTTTGATGTTCTCGTCGGTGTCGTAGCCGATCAGCCGCGTTGGCCGGCGAATCTTGGCCATGACGGCGTCGCAGGCGTCGATGCACAGCCCGCATTGAATGCAGCCGGGCTGAAGTCCTTGACGGATGTCGACGCCGGTAGGGCAGACCGCGACGCACTGATTGCAGTCGACGCAGTCGCCGGCGGGAACAAACGCGGCGCGCGCCTTGTCGGCTTCCTTCAACGACATCCTGGGCTCGCCGCGATCCCAACGGTAGGACACATTGAGCGCGTCGGTGTCGGTCAGCGCGGCCTGGATGCGCGGCCACGGGCACATGTAGAGACAGAACTGCTCACGCATGTGGCCGGCGAGGTAATAGGTCGTGAAAGTGAAGATGCCGACCCAAATGTAGACCATGAGCGGCGCGCGAAGCGTCGCAAGATCGCCCACCAGGGTCGGGGCGTCGGCGAAATAGAGCACCCAGGCGCCGCCGGTCCACCAGGCGATGATCAGCCACGCGCCGTGCTTGGCGATGCGCTTGGCGATCTTGTCGGCGTCCCAACGCGCCGCGTCGAGCTTGATGCGATCGCGGCGGTCGCCCTCGATCAAGCGCTCGACCCATAGGAACAGGTCGGTCCACACCGTTTGCGGACAAAAATATCCGCACCACACCCGGCCGAACAGCGCGTTGGTGAGGAACAGCCCGAGAGCCGCGAGGATCAGCAGGCCGGTGAAATAGTAGACCTCTTGCGGCCACAGCTCGATGAAGAAGAAATAGAAACGAGAATGCTCGAAATCGACGAGCACCGCCTGGTGCGGCAGATTCGGTCCCCGATCCCACCTAACGAACGGAAGGAAATAGTAGATCGCGAGGCAGAACCAAAGGATCCGCCATTTCAAGCGGCGGAAAGTTCCCGACACGCTTTGCGGGTAGACTTTCTTTGCCGCTGCGTAGAGAGGACCAGTCTCTTCGGCCTTGACGTTCGCAACACTCACGCGCCACCACCTAGGTTATGGATAGAAACGCAAAAGGGCAACGCGCCGATATCGGCTGAAGGCGCGTCAATCTCGATAACGGCAAGCTTCTTCGTGACGCATCGGGCGCGCGAGGGCGCAGGTGTTGATCATCGCCACATCGAAGACGACGAAACGCGAAGCGCCGCGCCTCTAAGGCCGAGTTCTCCTCGCTTGAAGCGGTACGATTGGCTCGTTGCCGTCGATGAGAGGGTCGAACGCGAACCGCGCTTTGGCGGCCGCCGCGTCGTCGACCTCCAAGACCTTGCCGACGACTCGCATTCCGAATTCTTCCATTCCCGACAGGGCGCGCGAAAACACCTCGCGGCTCATTCCAAGCTGCGAAGCGATTTCCTTTTTGTCGATCGGTAGTCTCAAGGGGATTGTGCGATCGTCCCGCTGAAAGAGCGCCAGGAGATAACAGCCAACTCTCTCCTCCGCGCTGCGAAGTCTCAGATTCTTCGCCATGCGCACTTGGCGCCGGAATTGTGCGGCAAGACAGCCCAGAACCGCGCGACAGAGCGCGTTGTCAGTCGCCATCGCTTGCCGAAACGTCTCCGCGCTGATGAGGAGAAGATGGGCCTCCTCATAGACGCGAGCCGTCATGAGATAGGGCTGGCCGCTGATGACCGCGGCGGGGATCACCATATCGACCGGCTGCAAGAGCTCGATCAGCGTCTCCGCTTGGCCTCTCACGCCGAGAAGTTCGACGCTGCCGGCGAGGAGAAACTGGGCGAACGCCGGCGTCTCCGCCTGCTCGAACACTAGGCTTCCCGGCGGCACGCGGTGCAGCATCGCCTCGTCGGACAGCGCGTCCAACGTCTTGCGCGGCACCTCCCGCAACCATGCGACGCTGCGAAGCGCCTCATGGATCGGGGATTCGAGATCCCTGGAGTCCGGCGCCCGAGGCGCCAAGCCAATTTGCATTTGCATGCGTTCCGCGGACTTGAGAGCGACCGACGATGCGGTCGAGTGATGTGATCTATATCACACATCTGCGCGGCAGCAATTACAAAAATCATTGACTTTCATCAAGCGTCAGATACGGTTTTGGTCACATGGTGATCCCGCGTGAAAAGCGGTCGTCTTGGCGAACCTCATGAAGCTGGGGGGAGGAATGATCGGATTTCTCGTCCCATCGGGCATCGAGCCGGAGATCTCGTCGTGCGGGTCGGAAGTCCTCATCGCCTTGCCGCGACCGCCGGCCTCCACGCCTGTCGAGAAGCCCGCGAGAACTTCGCCTTTCTCGCGCCAAGAACAGTCGGATTCGGCCGGAGCAAGTGGCTATCGGCCGCGGCTGGCAAGTGCGTCATTTCGCCCCATAAGTGGCATTGACAATACCACATTAGATATGACATTGAACTGGCGCCGTCAATACCACTTAATTGGCGCGCCGCGTTCAGCCGCGGCGTCGCCCGTGCAACCCGGCTAGGAGCCTGCAGAATGCGCGCGGCCGGAAGCGACTGTCACAACCCGCGTCTCGCCGCGTGTTTGCCGAGCCGCGAATTTCCGCGGCCACGCGACGCCGCCGCGCCGATTTCGTTCGGCGGCGCGCGCCAATGGGTCTGTGTCGACGGCGACGAGCTTTGCCGCGTCCTGCATGACAGGCGGAGGGCGAGCGCTAACGATCGCCGGACGCGATCAGCGTGGACCGACGCCGAGCAACGTGTTGCTGCGCCCGCCTCCCGCGAGGGCGAGGCGGGCGACCATCTCGCCCGCCAACCGCTGCGCTTCGGCGACGACCTGCTCGTTCTTCGACATCTCGCCGATCAGCGCGTAGCGATCGAATCCATCCTCCAACAGCCGCAGCCCATCCGCGGCGCTCCGCAGCGCGGGGACGGCGGCGCCGGCCGCGCCGCCCGCAGCGTTCTCTTCCCGAGTGGCCAGACGCCGGAATATCGCGGCGTCTTCCGTCTCGCCGGCGTCATCCAACGCCTTCGCCAGCGCCGCGTGCGCCGCGGCGGCTTCGCCGTCCCAGCGTTGCGCCGCAGAGCGCAGGGCGTCGACGCTCGGCGGAAGGTCGGCGGCGACCGGCCGTTCGGAATGAAAGGCGCGGCGCCGATGGCGGCGCAGCAGCGCGGCATGCTCCAACTCGTCGCGCGCCAGATCCTCGGCCAGCGCGCGCACCTCGGGGTCTTCCGCTTCGGCGGCTACGTAGGTGTAGAAGACGAACGCGCGCTCTTCGTTGCGCACGGCGAAGGCGAGCGCCTGGTAGGCGCCGAGCGCCGCGCCGTGCGCTTGGTCTTCGTCGTAGGTCGGCGGCAGCTCCCAGCCTACTTGGAGGCGGCCGGCCGCGTGACCCAGCAGCGCTTGGCCACGGTCGGCGACTTGGCTGACATGGCGGTCTTCCAATTTCGCGAGAACCTCGAACTGGGCCGCCATGGCGGCGTCGCCTTGCTGCGCCATGCGCGCCGACAGGGCCCGATAGCGCGCTGCAGCCTCGCGCTCCAACGCGACGGCCACAGCCAACAATTCGTCGGCGGAGCCCATCGTAACGTTGATGTTCGCCATAGAGCTCATCGTTCCACCATCGAAAATGCCAACGTCATTCCGTTATCATCTGAATGTTCCAAGTGCGGAGCAATGATGAGTAGATCATGAAAGGCGCGTGTCAGCAATACGAAATCAGCTAGTCAATATACATCTGTATAATGAGATACGCATACCACAACGATACATGTAATATCGGCGCGAAACGCCAGAAATATGTTTAGTGCGGCGTATATGGTGATATAGTGAGAGTCGCTGACTCAAACCTGTTACGTCGACAGCAACAAAGTGTGAAATGTGGCCGAGCATGTGATGGGTTTCGATTTGCGAAGTTGCGTACGACGCTTGTGCGCTATGCTAGTGCTACTGTGTCTGTCCGCGGCCAGCGTTCCCTGCGTCGCCGCGGATAGCCGCCTCGCCGAATTCGCCAGTCAAGTTCCAGCCACCGAGCTTGTGCCCGGAGCCGATCACTACGGCCCGGTCCAAGGCAGCCCCCCAGTGATAAAAGTGTTCGCCGGCGAGCGGCTGGTCGGGTACGCCTTCGTCAACGCCGACTGGGTGAACTCCACCGGCTATTCCGGCCAACCCATCCAGATCCTGGTGGGGCTTGCAACCGACGGCAAGATCGCCGGCGCGCGGTTGATGGCTCATCACGAGCCGATCGTGCTGATCGGCATTCCGCCCGAGCGAATCGCCGCGTTCATCAAGGGCTACGTCGGGCGCGACGTGCTGAACGTCAGCCACGCGGCCCCATCGGAGCGCCCGGCGGTCGACATCGTCAGCGGCGCCACCGTGACCGTGACGGTCATCGCGGAGAGTATGGTGCGTTCGGCGATCCGGGTGGCGCGCGCCGAGGGCGTGGGCGGAGCGGCGCCGACCGAAGCAGCCGCTGTGCGCGAGATTGATCCGTCGCACCAGGCGCCGGCGGATTGGATCGGTTTGCTGGGTGACGGTTCGGTGCGGCATCTCAACCTTTCCGTCGGCGACGTGACGGAGGCGTTCAAGCGCGCCGGCAATCAACAGGCGGTCGACCATCCCGAAGCCGACGATCCCGCGGCGCCGTTCCTCGACTTGTATGTCGCGCCGGTTTCGATTCCGGCGATCGGCAAGCGTCTGCTCGGCGACGCCGGCTTCGCCGCCCTGCAGCAAAGCCTCAAGCCCGGGCAGCAAGCGATCCTGATCGCGGCCAACGGGGCGTATTCGTTCAAGGGCTCCGGCTATGTCCGTGGCGGCATTTTCGATCGCTTCGAGATCTTGCAGGGCGACAACAGCATTCGTTTTCGCGACATTACGCACACGCGGCTGGGCGATATCCACGCGGCGGGCGCGCCGACGTTCCAGGATGTCGACCTGTTCCGCGTGCCCGAGGGCAGCACGCTTGATCCGACCCAGCCGTGGCGGCTGCAATTGTTGGCGCAGCGGGCGTTCGGCGCGCGCGACAAGGCGTTCCTCACCTTCGATCTCAGTTACGAACTGCCTCAGGCCTATCTGAAGCCGGCGCCGACGTCGGCCGCCGCAGCCGCGCCTTCGTCGACCGTGGACGCCGCGTCCGAGCCGCCGATGTGGCACATGATGTGGCGAGCCAAAATCGGCCAGATCAGCGTGCTGCTCTTCGCGATCGGGCTGCTTACCGCGATCTTCTTCTTCCAGGACTGGCTCGTGCGCCGGCCGATCCTCTACGACCGGATTCGACTGGGCTTCATGGTGTTTACGCTGGTTTGGATCGGCTGGTACGCGCAAGCGCAATTGTCGGTCGTCAACGTGCTCGCTTTCCTTAGCGCCCTGCGGACGGATTTCCGCTGGGAATATTTCCTGATGGCGCCGCTCATCTTCATTTTGTGGTTCGCCACCGCGGCCTCGCTGTTGTTCTGGAACCGCGGCGCGTACTGCGGATGGTTGTGTCCTTTCGGCGCCTTGCAGGAACTGACGAACCGCATCGCCAAGTTCCTGAAGGTGCCGCAGCTCAAGATCCCCTTCGGCGCGCACCAGCGTCTGACTGCGCTGAAGTACATTGTGTTCCTCGTGCTGTTCGGCATTTCGCTCAGCGCGCTTGGCACTGCGGAACAGGCCGCGGAAGTGGAGCCGTTCAAGACCGCGATCATCCTGCGCTTCGCGCGCGGCTGGCCGTTTGTTTTGTATGCGGGCGCGATGATCGCGTCGAGCCTGTTCGTGGAACGGGCGTTCTGCCGCTACCTATGTCCGCTCGGCGCGGCGATGGCGATTCCCGCGCGGCTGCGCCTGTTCGACTGGCTGCGCCGCTATCGAGAGTGCGGCAACCCCTGTCAGCGTTGCGGCAACGAGTGCCCGGTGCAGGCGATTCATCCCGAAGGGCACATCAACCCCAACGAATGCATCCAGTGCCTGCATTGCCAGATGCTCTACCACCACGACCAGCTTTGTCCGGTGATGATTCAGCGCCGTCTGAAACGCGAAAAGCTCGAGGCGACGTCGTCGTTTGCGGCCGCGGCGCCGCCGAGGATCAAAGTTTCGGTCCGGCAATCCAACGAGGGCGCGACGCCATGAAGGGCGTCTCGAAGCGACTTTGTGCAATCCGGCGCCGCGGCGGCGCCGCAACTGGAGGTGAAACAATGACCGATCACGAAACCGACCAAAGAGGTGGATTGAGCCGCAGAGGCGTGTTGGGAGGAACAGCCGTCGCCGGCGCGGCCACGTTGACGGGCGCGGGCGGATACCTGGAATTCGCGCGGCGCGCGAACGCCGCTGCGAGCGAAGGCGCAAGCACCGAGGTCAAGCCCGGCGACCTCGACGAATACTACGCTTTCAACAGCAGCGGCCAGACAGGCGAAGTGCGCATACAAGCCCTGCCCTCCGGACGCGAACTCATGCGCATTCCCGTGTTCAACCGCGACAGCGCCACGGGCTGGGGGTTGACCAATGAGAGCAAGAAGATTCTCACCGAGGGACTGCTTCCCGAGACCCGCAAATTCTTGGAGAGCCGCGGCGGCATGTGGCAGAACGGCGATCTGCATCATCCGCATATGTCGTTCACCGACGGCACGTATGACGGTCGCTTCATCTTCGTCAACGACAAAGCGAACTGCCGAGTCGCGCGCATCCGCTGCGACGTGATGAAGACCGACAAGATCATCGAGATTCCGAACGCCTCCGACATCCACGGCATGCGGCCGCAGAAGTATCCGCGCACCGGCTACATCTTCGCCAACAGCGAGCACATCATCCCGATTCCCAACGATGGCCATGTCCTGGACGACCCGAAGAACAACTACTGGTCCGTCTACACCGCGATCGACGGCGACACGATGAAGGTGGTCTGGCAGGTGCTGGTGGATGGCAACCTCGACAACACCGACTGCGACTATCAGGGCAAGTACGCGTTTTCGAGCTGCTACAACCCGAATAAGGGCACCACGCTGGCCGAAATGACTGATCACGAGCAGGCCTGGGCAGTGGTTTTCAACATCAAGCGGATCGAGGATGCGATCAAAAGCGGCGACTACAAAGAGATGAGCGGCGTGCCCGTGGTCGACGGCCGGCACGGCACGAAATACACCCGGTACATCCCGATCCCGAACTCCCCCCATGGCGTCAATACCGCGCCAGACGGCATCCACGTGGTGGTCGCCGGCAAGCTCTCGCCGACAGTCACCGTCATCGACGTGCGCAAGTTGGACGATTTGTTCGACGACAAGATCATGGAACGCGATGTGGTCGTCGCCGAGCCGCAGATTGGCCTCGGCCCCTTGCACACCGCCTTCGACAACCGCGGCAACGCCTTCACCACCGCGTTTATCGACAGCCAGATGGTGATGTGGAACATCGACAAAGCCAAGCGCGCCTTCGTCGGCGAGAAGGTGGACCCGATCCTGCAGAAGATCGATGTCCACTACCAGCCCGGCCACAACCACACTTCTATGGGCGAGACGAAGGAGGCGGACGGCAAGTGGCTGATGTCGCTCAACAAGTTCTCCAAAGACCGGTTTCTTCCGGTGGGACCGCTGCATCCCGAGAACGATCAACTGATCGATATTTCCACCGGCAAGATGATCCTCGTGCATGACGGCCCGGCCTTCGCCGAACCGCACGACATCATGATCGTGCATCGCTCCAAGCTCAATCCAATCACAATTTGGAAGCGCGACGACCCGATGTGGGAGGATGTGCGCAAGCAGGCCGAGAAAGACGGGGTGAAGCTAGAGGAGGCGGCCAACGTCATTCGCGATGGCGACAAGGTGCGTGTCTACATGCACTCGAACGCCCCGCAATACAGCCTCGATAAGTTCGAGGTGAACGAGGGCGACGAGGTCACCGTCGTCGTCACCAATATGGACGACATCGAGGACCTGTCGCACGGCTTCACCATCGTGCGCTACGGGATAATGATGGAGATCTCTCCGCAGGAGACCTCCTCGGTCACCTTCATCGCCGACCGACCGGGCGTGCATTGGTGGTATTGCCAATGGTTCTGCCACGCCCTGCACATGGAGATGTCGGGGCGAATGATCGTCCATCCGAAGAAGGCCTGACAGTGATCCGCCTGCACATTTGGCGTGTCGCCGTGACCGCCGCGTCGCTCGCCGCCGGCGAACTGGCGGCTGCGGCGGCGCGCGCGGAGGTGATCCAATTGCGACAGGGGGAGAGCGCCGTTGAGGCGCTCTCCCGCGTTGCGCCCGGCGACACGCTCCGCCTTGGCGCGGGGGTGTTCAAAGGCGACCTTGTTATCAATTTGCCCGGCGTGACGATCGAGGGCGAGCCTGGGGCGGTTCTGCAAGGCAGCGGGACCGGCAATGCGATCTGGGTGAAAGCCCCGGACGTCACGATCCGCGGCCTGACGATCCGGGGCTCCGGCATGACCCTGATCGACAAGGATTCTGGGGTCTTCGTCGATCGCACCGCCGATCGCGCCAATGTGGAAAACAACGTCCTCGAAGACAACCTGATCGCGATTTACTTGGACGGGCCGCATGATGCGGTCGTCCGCCACAACCGCATCGAGGGCCTGCGCACGCTCCGCATCAGCGAGCGCGGCCCCGCGATCTCGCTGTGGAACACCCCGGGATCGCAGATCGTCGACAACGACATCCGCTCGGGACGCGACGGCGTGTTCTCGGTGACCAGCAACCATGACGTCGTGCGCGGCAACACCTTTCACGACCTCCGTTTCGCCGTGCACCTGATGTACACCAACGACACCGAGGTCGCCGGCAATTATTCGGCCGGCAACAACGTCGGCTACGTGCTGATGTATTCCGACCGCCTGCTCGTGCACGACAACGTCTCCGACGGCGATCGCGATCATGGGCTGCTGTTCAACTACGCCAACGATTCGCGCATCGAGGGCAACGTCGTTCGCGGCGGCGACAAATGCGTGTTCATATACAACGCCAACAAGAACCGCTTCGCCGACAATTGGTTCGAAGGCTGCCGGGTCGGCGTTCATTTCACCGCCGGTTCCGAGCGCAACGAGATCACCGGCAACGCCTTCGTCAACAATCGCATCCAGGTGATGTACGTCGGCACGCGCCTTCTGGACTGGTCGGTGAACGGGCGCGGCAACTATTACAGCGACAACCCCGCCTTCGATCTCAAGGGAAACGGGATCGCCGACACCGCCTACCGGCCCAACGATCTGATGGACCAGGTCATCTGGCGAGCGCCCGCCGCCAAGATGCTGCTCAATAGCCCTGCTGTGCAGGTGGTGAGGTGGGCGCAGGCGCAGTTTCCGGCAATCCATCCAGGCGGCGTCATCGACTCGGCGCCGCTGATGAAGCCACCGCATCCGCCGGCCTTAGCGCGGTTGGCGCCATGACCAGCGAAACCGTCGTCATGCGCGGCGTCACGCGCCGCTACGGTCGAAACGAGGCTGTGCGCGACCTCGATCTGACTCTGTTTGGCGGCGAATGCGTCGGTCTGGTCGGCCACAACGGCGCCGGCAAGACAACGCTGATCAAGATGATGCTCGGACTGGTGCGTCCAAGCTCGGGCAGCGTGCTCGTTTTGGGCGAGGACCCTGCCGCCGGCGCCGCCGCGCGGGCCCGGCGCGAACTCGGCTATCTCCCGGAGAACGTCGCGCTGGACCCGTCGATGACGGGCGCCGAGACGCTGGCGTTTTATGCGCGGTTGAAGCGTCAGCCGGTCGCCCGCAATGCAGCGCTGCTGGAGCGTGTCGGCATCGCGGCGGCGGCGCATCGCCGCGTCGGCGCGTATTCCAAAGGCATGCGCCAGCGCCTCGGCCTTGCGCAAGCGTTATTGGGCAGTCCGCGCGCGCTGCTGCTGGACGAGCCGACCACAGGCCTTGATCCGGAACTCCGCCAGAGCTTTTACGAAATCATCCGCGATTTGCGCCGCGGCGGCGCCATGGTGCTGTTGTCGTCGCACGCGCTCGCCGAGTTGGAGGGGCAGGTCGACCGGGTCGTGGTGATGAACCAAGGCCGCAAGGTCGCCGACGGCGGCATCGCCGACCTTCGCGCTCTTGCCGCTATCCAACCGCGCATTCGACTGCGCCTGCCGTGCGCGCCGCGCGCCGTGGCGAATGGCCCGGACGCCTGGGCCGGATGGTCGTCGATCTCCGACGGCGTGTTGGAATTGTCCTGTGAGGAAGGCGAGGTCGCATCGGCGCTGCGCGGCTTGCCCAGCTCGGCGCGCGACATCGAGATCGTTCGCCCGTCTCTCGATGAGCTCTACGCCGCTTTCCAAAAGGGGGAGCCATGAGGCAGGTGATCATCGTCGCCGGCAAAGAGCTGCGCGACGGCATGCGCAACCGCTGGGTGCTCGCGACAACGGCGCTGCTGGCCGCGCTGGCGCTCACGCTCGCCTTCCTCGGCGCCGCGCCCACCGGCACGGTCAAGGTCAGCGCGCTGGCCGTTACGATCGTCAGCCTGTCCAGCCTGACGATCTTTCTCGTGCCGTTGATCGCGCTGTTGTTGTCGTACGACGCCATCGTCGGCGAGGTGGATCGCGGCACCATGGCGCTGCTGCTCGCCTATCCCGTCGCGCGCTGGCAGGTGGTGTTCGGCAAGTTCGCGGGCCACCTCGGCATCCTCGGCTTTGCGACGCTGGTCGGTTACGGCGTCGCCGGTTTGGCTTTGCAATTGGCCGGCAATGATGACCCCGGCGCGTGGATCGCTTTCATCGTGATGGTCGGCTCATCGATGCTGCTCGGCGCCGTCTTCATCGCCATCGGCTATTTCGTAAGTACGCTGGTTCGCGACCGTGGCGCCGCCGGCGGCATCGCCATCGGGGTCTGGCTGTTCTTCGTGCTGCTCTACGACATGGCGTTGCTAGGCCTGCTGGTCGCCGACCAAGGCCGAACGGTGACGGCGGATGTGTTGAACGTGTTGCTGCTTCTGAACCCGGCCGACGCCTATCGGCTGCTCAATCTGACCGCCTCGCCGGATGTCAGCGGCTTCGCCGGCGTCGCCGGCCTGGGCGCCCACACCGGCCTCGGTCCGGCCGTCCTCATCGGCGCGCTGGCGGCATGGGTCGTCGCACCTTTGGCGGCGGCGACCGCGCTGTTCGCACGGAGGCAGGTATGAGGCGCAGAGAAGTGCTCCTCGGGCTGTTTTCTCTGGCGGCCTGCAATCGGGGGTACAACGCCGCTGCGGCGCCGCGGCCTCGCGAGGTGACGGACGCTTCCGTCGCCCAGTTTTGCGGCATGGCGTTGACCGAACACGCCGGACCGAAAGGCCAGATTTTTATCCGAGGCCTGCCCGACCCGTACTGGTTCTCCTCGGTCCGCGACGCTTTTGCCTTCACCATGCTGCAGGAGACGCCAAAAGCAATTTCGGCTTTCTATGTCAGCGACATGGCTCGGGCGAAGAACTGGGATCAGCCTGAGCCCGGCATGTGGGTTGAGGCGCGCGAAGCCTACTTCGTGATCGGCAGCCGCCGCCGCGGCGGCATGGGCGCCGACGAAGCGATCCCGTTCAGCGTCGCTGCCGCAGCGCGCGGCTTCGCCGACGCCAACGGCGGCCGCGTCGTGCGCTTCGCCGAGATGCCAAAGGACTACGTTCTCGCCACAT
>Ga0187848_10003002_pt1 | contig 12751 bp, 10 predicted proteins | sample June2016WEW_4_40_FD_132424 | JGI IMG/M metagenome (GOLD analysis project Ga0187848, IMG submission 132424) | Peatland microbial communities from SPRUCE experiment site at the Marcell Experimental Forest, Minnesota, USA - June2016WEW_4_40 | ecosystem: Environmental > Terrestrial > Soil >... | reverse complement strand
GATGGCTCAAAGGCAAAATAGGCGAATACAGAGACTGGTTTAACAATTTACGCTTTCACAGAGGCGTAAAAGCGTTCCCAGCAGACCTCTACGAGTGTAACGTTGGAAAGTTGACATGACATTTTTCCTTTAAAGCCATAATTCGAAGGAATTAACCTAAAAAAAGGAACTGTGGGAGAAATATCCGGCTATCTTCACATAAGGATTTATGTAAAAAATTGGAAAAAAAGGGAAATGCGGGAGATTTCGTCACTTTAATCTTATTGAAGCGATAAAAGACTGACTTTCGGTTTCTGAAGAAAATAGTTCCCAAAGCTAACGCGCGCGGGGGTTCTTTGTGTCTTAGGCTGGTTTTTTGGTTTGGGGCTAAGAGCTTTCCCTCACTGTGGCTCAGACGATATTCGCCTTTCTGGGAAGGCGTTTCCCTAGCCAAGCGAACAGGACGACCGCGGGTACTGCAGGCATCATCATCAGCATCCAAGCCAGCAGGGTGTTGCTCGTCACCGACAAGGCGAAGCCTCCGAGCGCCGGGGCGAACACCAATCCTGCTCCAAAAAACAACCCGAAGGCACCGTTGTATGAGCCGATCTCTGTGGGTGGCGAAAGATTGGAGGGCATCGTCATCATCGGTATGGCGCCAAAGTTCTCCCCGAATGTCAGAATGACAATTGCTAGCATCACGAGTGCAAATGCCGCTCCGCTGGATCCGCCCAACCCTATGGCGCCAAGCATGACATAGGAAACAGAGTATAGCAGAACTGACGCGTTGGCGGCTGACGTGTGCATGTGTCCCGTTGCCCACTTCGTCACCTGGTTTTGTCCTACCACTACAACTAGACCGTTAAGTGCAAGGGCCACGCCCACCATCACCGTGGGGAGATCTAGTACTGATCCTAAGTATAGCGGAAGCGTGTTGGCCCACTGGCCGGTCGCAAGGCTAATCAAGAAAAATCCCGAGCAAAGCAGAAGGAAGTACCTGTCACTGGCTAGGATCCTAAAGCTTTCGCGGACTGACGATGGTCTTTGGAGAGACTGGAGGTCGGTGCCCAACCCTCCTTTGGCACATGCGACATCGTATGGCGAGGGGGACAGCACCCCGGCGAGTATGACCGTACCTATTCCCATGAAGAGCGCCGCTAGGAATCCCGTAGCCGAGTAGCCAAGGAAGTAGATCAATGAGCCTCCTACGGCCACGCCTATCGTGTATCCGAGGTTGAAGCCGATTCTTTGCCAACTGTACGCTGCACTTCTCTCTTCAACCGTCGTCAAATCTGCCGTGTAGGCCGAGAGCGCAGGACCAGCCAGGGCGAAACCAGCCACGTTTGCCACGGCGGCCGCGGCAATGACTCCTGGAACAAATTTAAACAACATTGATGCGGCAACGAGCGCGACGCACGAGGCTTCAACTCCTAATGAAAGCAGAAATACACTTCGCCTTCCGATCCTGTCGGTAACCATGCCTCCGAATGGGGAAACCAGCAGCCAAAGCACGCCTACAAGTATCAAGAGCAGGCCGATGCTTAGGTAGCCGATTCCTAGGACCTTGCTAAGGAATATCGTGATGAAAGGATAGAGCATGGCGATTCCAAGGGCCCTGACTGCCGCTCCAAAACCCAGAAATCTGATGTTCCTGTTCAAGTTTCATCATCCCTAAAGGAACTTCGCATCAAGAATATTCAAATTCTTATGCGATTTCTCGACCACCGTTTGTTCCATCCATATTTAGGTATTGCGCAATTTTGAGCATTTAAGTTTCTAGCACTGGGGGCGAGTCAGCTAAGTTGCGCCTGAGAGAGTGAGCACGTAGAAGTGAGGTAGGTAGAAACCCCATCGATAGAAAGATCGTTTGTGAGCGAGAAAAGACTCGAATGGATAAAAAAAGGGAGTGTTTGCGGGAGATGTCTCCACGAACTACATCATAAGGATTTATGAAAAAATATTAGCTCTATGCCTGCTTTTCAAACAACTTAGTATTGTTAATGCAAAAGCTTTAATCTATCTTTGAAGTCGTCCTTTGGCTATGTGGCGGTTGGGGTTCTTCTTTCATGATATGGCGTTCGGATTGTTAACGGTCTTCATACCGCTATACGTAATAGTTTTCAAGAATACCAGCCTCTTAGGTGGACCGTTACTTGCTCTGGGAGTTATGACTTCAATTGCGGTATTTTGTTCCATCCCTGCTTCATTTCTCTGGGGATACCTCTGCGACGCCACTCGTCACTACAAAGTGTTTATTCTTCTTTCCTTCGCTTCAATAGCTGTGATTCTTTTCCTCATGACACTTCCATTTGCTCAGAATCTAATCTTTTTTGTTGTCTTGTATGTTATCATGCAAATACTTCATGTGGCGCATGAATCACCGAAAAATGTGCTTGTCACAGAGCATTATAGTCGTAATGATTGGGAGAGAGCTTACGGGTTCTATGAAGGTCTCACAGAAATTGGCTTCATTGTTGGTTTAACGATCGGGATATTCACGTTTGCATCTAGTCTCAGCTTTTCTGTCTTGGCAACTTATACCCTTTACTTTTGCAGCGCTTTAAGCGTCGTTGCATTCGTACTAGCCTTTGCGTTGATTGCTGATCCCTTGATAATTTTTGAAAGACGTTTAGTAAGTATAGAGAGAAAGCTAGATTTTACCTATCGTGGAGTGGAATCCGCATCTAGGCTTATGGATGGACAGCGTTTGGATGGTCCACTAAAAGAGGACAGTTTTCTACGCTTTGCCCTCGCGATAGTTATGTTTGCTCTTGCAACAAGCCTCTTCTTCACACCTCTGCCAATATATCTAAAAGAAGGTTTAGGGCTGCCGACAAGCATGGTTTATGTAGCGTACATCTTGAACTCTATTGGATCCGCAGTAGGCTATTTCTTGATCCGCGGAAGGGCACAATCGATGAACATAAGGAAACAGATGCCACGCTTTGTGCTTTTACGTAGTCTCCTTATCTTTGCTCTCGTCGCTGTTATTTGGTTTACTTTTTCGCCTAAAATTATGACTGGAATTTTGCTAATTTTTATTGGCTTCGCATACGCCATGTATTACATTATGATGCTTTCCTTGTCAATGGAGCTTATACCTCAAGGAAAAGCTGGCTTTTTCGATGGGCTTGTCGGTTTAGGAGCAGCATTAGGTGCTTTCCTTGGGCCTTTCCTTGCTTATAGCTTGAATTATCTTACAGCTTTTCTTATTACAGCTGTGATTTTCTTAGCTGCCTTTATAACTCTAAAACTGTTTTCCCATAACAGGGCTGACTAAAAAGAAAAAGATAGAGCGAGCTTTTGGCTCGCGTTCCAGTTTATTCTGTGTGGACTCTGAATAGATCGATGTCTTCGCGCATGTTTGGTGTTAGCTCAAGGAAGTCTCTTACTGCACGCTCAACGTCTTTTGATTGGGTGACGTATCTTCCAACGATTAGGATGTCAGCGCCTTGTTCTAATGCTTCTTTAGCTGTTTCTGGTACTATTCCGCCTGCAACTGCGATTAGATATTTTTTGTTTGGGATAGCTTGTCGTATCATTTGTATGCGTTCTAGCCCGCAGGTTCTTCCGCTTTCTTGATCGATTCCTCTGTGCAATATGATGATGTCTGGAAATTCTTTTAGTGACTTGACCTTTCCAAGAACATCTTCAACGTTTAGCATGTCTATGACAGCGTATATTCCAAGTCTTTTTGCTTCATGAACGAACGCGTCAAGAGTTTCAGGAGGCGCCAATCCAGCTGCAACTACTGCGTCAGCTGTGTCTTCGTAGGCTATGTCTACTTCGACTTTTCCAACGTCAAGTGTTTTTAGGTCTGCAACTATGAACGAGTCTTTCGCTACTTGCCTTAAGTCACCGATCACTCTTGTTCCATAACGTTTGATTAATGGTGTTCCGGCTTCAATGATGATTCTGTCACTTCCTGGAAGCTGAGCGAGGATTTTCTTGGTCTTCTCAAGCTCAGGTGCATCCATAGAAATCTGCAGATATGGCGGTCTCCATAAGCGTGGAACTTTAAAGCCCATTATCGGATGCTTAGAGCGGTCTTTCTCATAAATTATCTTTTCCAGTGATGGATACTTCTTTAATGCTCGTTGAAGCGCCATTTTTGTTGCGCCATAATTGTACTGGTATATTCTTCGGTAATCACTTGCTTGCGGATGAACAAACACGCTGCAAATTATCACCCAGTCATCAAGTTTGTCTGCAGGGATAATTCCTTCTTCTACAGAATCAGCGATAGCTTTGGCAACTGCTGCTTGTGCGGGTCCAAAAATTTTTCCTGTATCCTCCATGTTTTTAACGGTTACTTTAGGCACTATAAGCGTGTGGGGTTTCGGCGGCAAGTTCGGTCTTATTACTGCCAGCAGCGGCGTATGACCGGCTGATAAACTTGTCATGCCATTAGCGAATGCTTGACCCACTGGGCCATTCTTGTCACCTATCATCAGATCGATGTGCGCAACTTCGTTTCCTTCTCCGACCAGAGATTCGCCGATTAAGTAAATGCTTCCTGAATTCTCATCTGGTGCACCTGCAACTGTTGTCGGCGTGCGATCAACAATCTCTTTAAAATCGACATTAAACTCTTTTAACCACGTGTAAAGTGTATCTCTGTGGATCTCCAATTCTTTTGCTGTTCCGACGATTGTCGGTTTTGTCGGCTTATTTTTTGAGCCAACTTCTTTTTTTGCTGCTTGAGTCAATATTTTTATGAATTCTTCTCGAGTTTCTGGCTTTTTAACATCTGCCCCCGACATTTTTTTATCCTCAGCGCTCTCTGTATCACATCTGATATATAAGAATGTCGGATGTTTTAAAAGTATTAGGAGATCGTTGAGGTGGTTTCAGCAGTAGGTTGTCGTTTTAATGTTTATTTTCTTTGGGGCAGCCGAAACAACTTGCTCCTCAGGGAAAAGGTTCATCGGTAAATCTATATACCTTGAAGTTTTATTGAATGCATCCTATGAGGCAATCGGATGTCGTGGACTGACTGGGCATGCTTAGGAATATTCATACTTGGTTTTTTGCTGTTCCTGTACGGCGCAAACATTTATAATGCAATTATCGGTTATACTGGCGTTTACCTGTTCATCGGTGCAATCGTAGCCTATCTTATTATTTACATATACAAGGAATTGACTAAGAAACCGTCTACTTAAAATCCGTAAATGTTACTGTATTTTTGATTTAAGTATTGCAGGTACGGTTCAGAATTCAGGTTTCTTCCAGTGGCTTTCTTGACTAGTTCTTCGGGGTCATAGAGGTCTCCTTGGCTGTGAATGTTTCTCTTTAGCCAATCATTAACATGGTTTAGGTTTCCCAATGTAATTTGATTGCGCCAATCCGGCAGGTTTTTGGTCATTGCAGCGATTATCTGTCCACTGTAAATGTTGCCAAGCGCGTAGCTTGGGAAATAACCGTATAAACCGCTTGCCCAATGCGTGTCCTGCATTACTCCTTCAGAGTCATCTTCAACTTTTACGCCTAGATAATCAGCATATTTCTGGCTCCACGCCTCAGGGAGCTCGTTGACTGCGATTTTATCGGCGAAAAGATCTCTTTCAATTTCAAAGCGGATAATCACATGCAAGTTGTATGTTACCTCGTCGGCTTCAATGCGGATTTTTGAAAGCTCAACCTTGTTGATGGCTCTGACAAACTTGTCTAATTCAACGTTTGCAAGGGTGGGGGCAGCTTTTTTAAGTTTAGGCATAAAGCTTGTCCAAAATTCTTTCGAGCGGCCAATCACGTTTTCATAAAAGCGTGATTGTGACTCATGTATTCCATATGAGCATGTGGAGCCTATTGGTTGATATTTCCATTTTGGGTTGAGGTTCTGTTCATAGAGCGCATGTCCACTCTCGTGAAGTACGGAGAAGATTGAGCTAGCATAATTGTTTGGGTAATAATGAGTTGTTATGCGTACATCATCGTAGTAGCCTGTAGTGAAAGGGTGTTCTGTTTCATCAATTCTTCCATGTGCTGTAGGCGAGGCAGTGTCGTAACCTAATGTCTTTGTTAAGAGTTGTGCAATTTTTCGTTGGTTCTCTGCTGGAACTGGGTGATTAAGTATTGCTGTATCTGGCTTGTTTGAGCTGGCTTGGATTTTGCTTATTAGCTGTTTTAAACCTTGTTGAAGTTGATTAAATGTTGCCGTTATCTGATCCGTAGTCATTTTAGGCTCAAAGTTATCAATCAACGCTTCATATGGCGTTTTGGTTTGCTTAACCTTCATGAGAATTTCTGCCGCCTGCTTGCTTAAATCTAAAAGTTTTTGTAAGTCAGCTTTGAAGAGATTAAAGTTTTTTTTGGCTTTCGCTTTTTTCCAAACGTTAACTGTTATTGCCTCTTGCTTAGCAAGTTCACCCACGAGTTTTTCTGGCAGGCTATTTTGTTCTCGGTAGCTTTTGTTGATTAAGTAAATGTTGCGTTTTTCCGCTTGGCCGAGTGCTTTGTAGGCTGGGTTTGCTTGTATTTCGTTGAGTAATTTTCCTATTTGTGGGTCTGTGCCCATTTTGTGTTGAATGCGGCTTAGCAAGGAGAGCTGTAGGCTTCGTTGCTCTACCGCTCCTGGGGGCATCATGGTTTCCATGTCCCAGTGAATTACGCCTTCGGCTGTTTGCAGCACCATTAAGTCTTCAGTTTTTGCTAAAAGTCGCTTATAAACTGAATTTACGCTATTAGTGGTCAAAGTGATTGTTCGCCTTCATCTATTTTGTGTGATTGCTTTGTTAAAAATGCAGTGCTTGGTAGGAAGCCACTTTTATGTGTAGAAGAAATTTGAAAGAGGCTTTTTTGAAAAATCATGTCAATGCTTTGTTGCTTCCCTATTCCAATCGAAAGCTTTATCTAAAAACAATAACAGAATAGACACGATTTTATGAGGTTATACTCAAATGAGTAACTTAGAAAATAGCAAGAGCTTGGCTGGAATCGGTTCAATATTGCTTATTTTTCCAATAATAAGCATCGTTGGCATAATATTGGTTCTCATCGGCATGAAGGAGCTAGCAAATTACTATAAAGAGCCGAGTATCTATCAGAATGCCCTGTTGGGCGTTGTCTTTGGCATCATTGCCTTAATAGCAATTGCAGCAGCGGTACCCATAGTTGCAATAAGCGGCTTATTCAGCATCTTCGCATTAGGATTCGGATTGCTAGCGTTACTATTGGTGCTAGTGATTGTTTTCGTGTTTTACTTGATAGCAGCGTTGTACTTTAGAAGGGCATTTAACGCGCTTGCACAGAAATCAGGCGAGCACATGTTTGAAACTGCAGGGTTGCTATTATGGATTGGAGCGATTCTGACAATTGTTTTCTTCATAGGTCTAGTTCTGATTTTGGTAGCTTGGATACTTGCGACAATTGCGTTCTTCTCAATAAAAGTGCCTTCACAAACATACGCTTACACTCCTCCAACGGCACCAGTTCCGACAACAGCACCGCCAACACAAGCAACATTAGCAACACAAGCAACACAAGCAACGCAAGCAACACGATATTGCCCCAACTGCGGCGCCCCTGTTGAGCCAAACACCGCTTTTTGCCCTCACTGCGGAAAACAATTGCCGCAATAATCCAGTGTTCTTCTTTGCTTCTTAACTGATCAAGCAAAAATGTATCTGCGTGCTTTTTGGTTCTAAATTAAGAAGTTAAAAAGTACCCGTCCTCCTCCTGGTTTTTGTTGAGTGATTTCACAGCAAAAAGATAGACTCTATTCAACCTTGAAAATCCAACTCAAGACATTTTCTTGAGAATAAAAAAAGTGGTTGAAGAAAACAAAGAAGGGTTGTTTGGTTTTGCTTTAATCTTGCTTTTCTGCTTGTGTTTTCTGTGCTTTCAGGTTTGTATTGGCGGTTTTTGGGAAGGTGTAGTTTTTGACTGTTAAGCTTAGGGCGATTATTACTATCATTAAAACAATGCCTATGCCGAAGATTGTGTTAAAGGCTGTTTTGTTCCCAAATATGTACACGTATGGTGGCACAGGTACTTTTACAGTGTCGTAGTAGGTGGACATTATTGTTGTGGCGAGAACTGGCCCGATTGCGCCTCCAAGGTTTCGTAGCATGGTGTTCATTCCCAAGCCTACTGCTGTGTTTTCTTTAGGCACTGAGATTGAAATCATGTTCACGATAGGTATAATCAGGGATACGACTCCTATGAGTGCGACAGCTACATCTATGGTTAATTCTGTTGTGGTCCCTCTGGAGAAAGTGAACATTAGCAGACCGACGATGCTGACGGATGCACCTAGGGTAAGTATGGGTTTTGGTCCTATTCGGGTTACAAGTCTACCCATAACTGGTCCAACTGCAAGCATCACAAGTGTTGCAGGTGCAAGCGTTAATCCTGTATTGATAATATTTAATCCCAATCCGAATGGCGCAGGGTACTGTGCGTAGTAGATGACGGCAAAGAAGAGCAGAAACATGGAAAGGGTCGACAGTATGCCCACTAAGTTTGCGACGAGCACATTTCTGATTTCGAGTAATTTCAGCTGTATGAGTGGGCTGGTCACATGATTTTCAAATACGAAGAAGCCGACGGTTAAGACTAAACCTGGAACAAGGAACGCGATGTTTTCAAGCGATAACCAGCCTAAAGTTGGCGCTTCAGTTAAATACAGCAGTACGAGAACAATGCCCGACATCAGCATAGTTGCACCTGTGATATCCACTTTGCTTTTTTCGCCCGGCACGTCCTTTTTGAGCATTACCGCGGCAACGAAAAACAGAATTATGCTGAGTATAAAGGCGGTGTGGAAAGCCCATTGCCAACTAAGATCCTGTACCACGTAAGCTCCTATGACTAAGCCCGCTGCGGCGCCAATGGCGAAAGTTCCGCTGATTATGCCTTGGGCAGTGGCTACTCGCTCTTTTGGAAAGATATCTGTGATAATGGCTAGGCCCAATGGGATTATGGCAAAGCCGATGCCTTGTATTGCTCTTGATGCTATTAGCATATCGATGTTTGAGGAGAAGCCCGCTAATCCTACTCCCGCGATGTAGAAGAGTAAGACTGTTAAGAAGATTTTTTTCTTGCCATAGATGTCACCGAGTTTTCCGAACAGCGGCGAGACTGCTGCACCCACAATTAGGAAGGCGGATGTAATCCATGACGCGGTGGTTGCTGTCGTTGATAAATCCTTTTGGATGGATGGGATGCCTGGGATAACCATCGTTTCGACGTAGTTTACTATTAATGAAACGGCTGTTACAGTTAGTAGAACTTTGGTGGGGTAACTTAAGCCGCTTTTTGGGGTATTTGGGTTTGAAGTGGGTATGCTGTTTGACTTCATTTAGACCGCTTTTTTTTAAAAATAATGACTATTAGTCAATTAATATACTTATCGTCGTTAATAGCAATGTTTTAAAGTGCATTGGCAATATTTAATGATGGTTATCATGCCTAAAGTAGTTCCAGAATACAAGGAAGAAGCCAAATCCAAAATTGTTGAAGCTGCTCGCGTAGTTTTTGCAAAAAAAGGATACCATGATGCAACAATGGACGACGTCGCTAAAGAAGTCGGCGTAAGCAAAGGTGCTCTCTACTCCTACTTTAAAAGCAAAGAGGACCTTCTCAAAGAAATCACCCTCGAAGGCCATCAAGCACTAAGAACAATCCTGCGTGAAACATCCAAGTGCAACAATCTAGAGGATGCCGTAGAAAAAGTTTACACGATGGTAACGAAGAAATACAAGGGCAACCTGCATACGCATTTTGAAATCGTCGCATTGGCATCTCATGACCCTATAATTAGGAAAATCGCTTTTGATGATTACCAAAAAGACATAGAAGCGGTAGAAGCATTCGTAGAAGAAAAAAAGAGGCAAGGCGCCATTCGAACAGACGTGGAGGCGCGCGTGTTGGCGGAGCTTTTTACGGCACTGTACATGGGTACGCTGGCAAAACTAATCGTCGGATATCCAAACAAAGAAGTACGCGACCAATGGATAAAATTCATGATACTTATTCTTGGAAAAACAACAAAAACAAACTAAAAGCACTTTTTCCATTTTAAGCTAAACTATAAGTGAAGTCGTCACCCTATCTTTATTGCAAGTTCCGCTTTTATGGTTGAACGTAAAAAAGTCAAAACTCGGTCCATTCTGCCTAAAGCGCCTCCTTTGCATGAGGATCCATACAGGGCTTAGAAGCAGGTAAAGTAGTCTGCCAAATATGCGGAAAAACCTTCAAAACCCACACCCAACTAGACAGGCACATGGAACAAATGCATTGAAGCCCTGAAAAAAACCGTGCTAGAACCCATATTGAATAATTGGTGCTCCGGCCGGGATTTGGACCCGGGTCGCCGACTCGAAAGGCCAGTATACTTGACCGGACTATACTACCGGAGCCCTTTGCTTAAAAGCATCAAGCAGAATGCTTTTTCCTTCGAATAAACCTTACCCTTCAAGAATCGGGCTTTTAGCTAGCTTGGGCTTTATTGTTTTGGTTTTTTGGCTTAAACAAAAATCCAGTTATTTGCTCAACAAGCTTGCCCTGGTTCTTGGTTGTTTTCTCGAGTTCCTCTATTCTTTTTTCTAGGTCGTTTGAAATGATTTTGCCTTCGATTCTGTTTGCTGAGCGGAACATTAGTAACATTTTGAAAACTTCTGAAATTGCTTTTTCTTGCTCGTCAACGGATGCGGGTTTTGTTCCAGCAATAATGGATAACTGGTCCACATAGTGTTCTTTAATTTTTAATTCCGCGTTGACGGAGGGGTCGGTTGGAAACGCAATGCTCAACGGCGTCTTCTTCGCTAGTTCCGCTGCGGTTGGGAAGCGGATTATGATGTCTCCCCTAATCCATGAAGAAACAAATTCAGTGACGAATTTTCGGATCTCTTTTTGGCTAAAAAGGATAGCGGGCTCTGTTTTTGGTTCAGTTTTCCTTTTAATTCTCACGCTTATGACTTTTTTGTCTGATTTGTTTTCCAAGATACTCCCCTTCACAGCCTTCTAGTTCTTCTACGTTTCTTCTTAAGCGTGACTAGTATTTAAGAAAGCTTTAAAAAGAGATTTTTGCTGCAGACGGAATTCTCCCCAAGATTTTGGCTGTTGCCCTCTCTACTTTCTCACGCTCAGCTGCATCAGTGTATACCCGTAGTATATTCATGAAGCCTTTGAGTGTTTCAAAAATCTTTGAAATCTCACTTAGCCGCTGCAGAGTTTTGTCACCCGCTTGGTTTCTTATAAAAACAGGAATCTCCATAGACTCCATAAGTACCGCATGATGGTAAGGTACGGACGGCACCGTGGGCACGTCAATTATCACTGATTCAATGCCAACGCATGCCTCTTTGGCGATTTCACTTTGCATCTGGCGCCTGTATGATTCTCGACCGAAAATGTTGGAAATCATAGTGTCCTTCTCGTAGAAGGTCCGCTCATAGGCGCATTTTAGCATTTTGCGTCTTTCTAAGTTGCCAATTATTCCTTTAGACGCTTTACAGTTTTTGAGGGCTGACCAAACTGTGTAGTCATCCAGCGCCAAATAGTCTTCAGGCGTCTTGAACGCCGTCAACCCTAACTCACCGTTTGCTTTTTCCATGGCGATCGCCAGCATAATCTGTGCTGCTCTGCCAACACGATGAAAATAAATGCTCTTAAACGATTCAATCCTAGCAATCATGAACGCTTCTAACGCTGATAATGCGCCTAGTTCTACAGCTAGATTTTCGCCTAAAACATCAAGCGCGTGTATAAGCCGGAAAACATCGATGAAGCCATACTCAGCGCCCGTATGATAGGTATCTCGGACGATGAAGTCCTGTTTGTCAACGTCCACGGCGCTGCTTATTATCTGGTCAAGAAATGCTTTGCCGGGTTTATGCAGTTTCCCAACGGCAAGTCCAGCTACCTCTTTAGGCTTATAGCCCATATTTGATAGCTTATCGCTTACTTCGCTCTTCTCGATAATCCATGAGGTGATGTCTTCATGCGTTTTTTCCAAGTCTTTTATCAGTAATTGCTCAAAAACATGCGAGAAAGGTCCATGTCCAGCGTCATGAAGCAACGCTGAAATTCTGCAAATGTCTACTTCTTCATCGCTTACGACGCGTGAAATGTTGGGGTTTTCCAAAACTTTGCCTGCCAAGTACATGACGCCGACACAATGTTCGAAACGTGTGTGGTTGGCTCCTGGATAAACGTATTCTGAACCTGCCAGTTGCCGTAGCCGCCTGAGCCGCTGCATAGGATACGAATCAATAATGTTTTTTTCTGCTTCAGTAATGTACACGTATCCATGTACGGGATCCTTTATTTCTCCCCAATAAGCCTTAGGCACAAGCAAGCCTCACAGTTTGTAAGTTATATTTATGTATCTCCCTATAATGTCTAACGCTAACCAGCCGAGTTGAAAAACATGGGTAAGAAAGGCGTTTTCATCTGCGTCGAAGGCTTAGACGGAAGCGGAAAAACCACACAGGCAATCTTTCTAACAAAAATGCTCTCTAAAAAATACAATGCAGTTTATACAGCAGAACCCAGCCAAGGCAAAATAGGTACCTTCATTCGAGACTGCTGTCTCTATGAAGGAAAACGTCTTCCAACAGAAGCTGAAGCGTTGCTGTTTGCGGCAGACCGTATTGAGCATATGCAAAATGAGGTAGCCCCAGCTTTGGCCGAAGGAAAAATAGTAATTTGCGACCGCTACATTTATTCGTCTTTAGCCTACCAGGGTGGCGCTGGTCTTAGCTTGGATTGGATTAAAACTATTAATGCTCGTGCATTGCAACCGGACTTCAGCATCTTTATCGAT
>Ga0187848_10003001_pt1 | contig 12756 bp, 11 predicted proteins | sample June2016WEW_4_40_FD_132424 | JGI IMG/M metagenome (GOLD analysis project Ga0187848, IMG submission 132424) | Peatland microbial communities from SPRUCE experiment site at the Marcell Experimental Forest, Minnesota, USA - June2016WEW_4_40 | ecosystem: Environmental > Terrestrial > Soil >... | reverse complement strand
GGACGCAACATCCTTGTCGCATCGCCACAGCCTCCTTGCTATAGGTCAATGTGCATTAACCTAAGATAGCAGGAGGCTGTGGTTTGCGCCTATCTTGAACGGTATTGGGGCTTGCCCGCCGTGCGATGTGCGGAAGAAGCCATGCTGCAACCCGGCGGGCAAGCCCGCCCGCTAAACGGCAGGAACATCATGGCGCGGTCGCGGGCAGGTGGATCTCGGCCACGAGCCATTGGCCCTTCTCGTCCTGGAAGGGAATGCTGGTGACGCGCCACCGCGAGGCGCCCGGCCCCGGCAGGACCTGCTCGCTGGCGGCGGGCCGGCGGGTCCGCAGGGCCTCCGCCACCGGCGACTGCTCCCGCGCGGCGTACCGGCCGGGAAAGTACTCGTGGCACTGCTTCCCGTGGTAGTCGCCCAGCGCCGCATGCCACTGGGGATCGACGTAGCGGAGGTTGAAGTCCGCGTCGAGCACGTCCAGGTGGGCGGCGGTGGCCCCCAGCAGGAGCTGGAGGTACTGCTGGAGGGCCCCCGCGGTCGCTTCGGCCTCGCGGTGCGCCACGATCCGCGCCTCCAGGTGCCAGTTCATCCGCGCGATCGTCTCCCGCTCCGTTCTGGCCCGCAGCACGCTTCCCACCCGGGCCAGCAGCATTTCCTTGCTGGAGGGCTCGACGAGGTAATCGTCGGCGCCGGCCGCCATCCCCTCGCGGACGTCGTCGGACGCGCACCTCCCCTCGGCCAGCACGATGTCGATCTGCCGGAGCCGGGGATCGGACTTCAATTGGCGGCACAGGTCCAGGGCGGCCCGGTCGGGCATGGCGAGACTCAGCAAGACGAGGTCCGGCCGCTCGGCCGCCACCAACTCCAGCGCCGCGGCAGCGGTGTGCGCCACCGAGACGTCGTAGCCCTCCTCGCAGAGATAACGGCCCCACCGCTGGGCCGTTTCCGGCGAATGATCGACCACCGCGATTTTGACCATGCTACACCCCCTATCCACAGCGGAGGACAAGGAGAAGGCGGCCATCGCCTCCCCCGCACTCACGGCTTGATCCGAGGCGCCGTGACGACCGGGCCGTACCGCCCCGCCGAAAGGCCGCTGCTCGGCAAGATCAAGATGAAGTGAACCGCTGTGAAAAGGCCCGAAACGACGCGTTTGCAAGCGGGCGGAGCTTTCCACAAAGGGAAGTCGTGCTCCAATGAAGTCTAGCAGATAATCGCCGTGGGGGAAGCACCCGCGGCGGAATTCGGGCCCGAAAAGGACCGGATTCTATTTTCTATCTCCCCGGCCGGAAACGACGAGAGCCCTCCGTAGCTGGCATGGCCTACGGAGGGCTCCGTCTTGGCGACTCCTTGGGGATCGAGGAATCGCAATAGAGCTGATGCGGCGTGCGAGTATGCTATCGGCCGCCCCCGCGCGGCGTCTTGAAGGGCGTTGGCGGCGCGGAGCAAACTGGGCCATGCCGCCACGCGCGCGACGGCAGCCGCGCGGCGGGGCGTCCCGCAAGCCCGCGCCGCCGCGGGGTGCCACAACCATGCTTCGCGCGGCCGCGGCACCCGAGCACGCTTCCTGCGGCTACGGCATCCAATCCCGGCGAACTGAGCTAGAGTTTCCCGGGGTGGAGAGAGCCTGGGCGCGGCGCACGAACAAGGGTCTGCCATGAAGCGCGCGGTATTGCTGGTCGATGATGACGCGGAGGTCTTGCACGTCCTGTCGCGTCACCTGCGGGACGAGCCGTGCCAGGTGTACACGGCGCGGTCGGGAGAGGAGGCCATCGACCTCCTGAGGGCCCGAGCGGTCCACGTCGTGGTGGCCGACCAGCGCATGCCCGCCATGCAGGGCACGGACCTGCTGGAGTGGATTGCCGCGAAGTGCCCGGAGGTGGTGCGGATCATGTTGACCGGCTGCGCGACGATCGAGGGGGCATTGCAGGCGATCAACGAGGGCGGGGTGTGGCGGTTCCTCACCAAGCCGTGCAGCCAGGCCGTGCTGGTGGGGACGATCCGCGAGGCGCTGGAGTACCAGGCGCGGCTCCACGAGTCGCAAGCGTTGCTGGAGCGGAACCGGTGGGAGGCGGCGGCACTGGCCCGCCGCCGCGCGGAGCTGGCCATCGCCCGCCGCATCCTGGAGCGGGACCTCCACAAGCCGGCGGAGAAGCTGTGCGCCGGCCTCCGCGCGCTGTGCGAGCAGTACGCCGACGTGCTGGACGGGACGATGCGCGCCACGGTCGGCGATTTGTTGGAGGCCCTCGGCGAGGTCGAGCGGTTGCTTCACGGCCCCCCCGAAACGGCCGCCGCCGCCGCAGAGGAGCAATTTCACACCGCCTCGGGCACGACGAACGGCTTGCGGTAGTCGCTCTCGCAGCCGAGCAGCTTGTCGGCCTCGGGGTCGTCGATGAACTTCTCCGTCTGCGCGTCGAAGCGGAGGAATCGCCCCAGCCGGACCTTGCTGTCCTCCAGCACCACGCCGTTGTCCTTGAGGTGCTCCTGCATCGAGGCGAAGGCCTCGGAGGCGACCTTGTCCTCGCCGAGCCGGCCGCTCTTCTGGTCGAAGGGCACCTCCTGGCCCAAGCGGTACGAGATGTTGGCCAGGTGGCACAGGGCGGCCGAGTAATGGGCCTCGAGGATGTGGGCGTCGAGGTCCTCCGCCCGCCGCGAGCGGACGCAGGCGATGAAGTTCTCGAAGACGCCCTTCCCGGGGCCGCGGGGCGCGGCGGGGTTCTTCACCCCCGCCGCGCCGTGGATTTCGACCCGCGGCGGCTTGGCGCTCTTGTCGAACACCTGGCTGTTGCCCACGCCCCCCTTGCCTTTGACCGGCAGCCCGCGGACCTCGAACAGCAGCGTCACGCCGTCGAAGTCGAACACGGCGATCTGGGTATTGGGCGTCTGCCCCTGGTCCTTGTAGCCGAAGCGTCCCCCGAGGCTGAACACGCCCCGCGGCAGGGTGGCGTTGGGGATCATCCAGCGGGCGAAGTCCATCTCGTGGACCCCCTGGTTGCCGATGTCGCCGTTGCCCGTGTCCCAGAACCAGTGCCAATTGTAGTGCACCAGGTTGCGGTGGAACGGCTGCTGCGGGGCGGGGCCGAGCCAGATGTTGAAGTCCAGGGTGGCCGGAGGGGGCTCGGGCTTCTTGAAGCCGATGCTCGTGCGGAGCTTGAAACAGGTGCCCCGGGAAACGAGCAGTTTTCCCCGCTTGCCGGCGGCGATGGCCGCCAACAGACCCGCCCCGCCGCCGCTGCCCCGTTGCTGTGTGCCGTGCTGTACGACGCGGCCGTACTTGGCGGCGGCCTCGACGCACTTCCGCCCCTCGAAGACGTTGTGGCTGCACGGCTTCTCGACGTACACGTCCTTGCCCGCCTGGCACGCCCAAATGGTGATCAGCGAGTGCCAGTGGTTGCAGGTGGCCACGGTGACGACGTCCAGCTCCTTGTCCTCCAGCGCCTTGCGGATGTCCTGGACGCAGGTGGGCGCCGTGCCCGTCTGCTTCTTGATTGCGGCCGCGCGGCTGGCGAAGAGGGTGCTGTCGGGATCGATCAGGTAGGTTATCTGGACGTTGTCCATGCCGCCGAACATCTTGATGTGCTCGCCGCCCCGGCCGTGGATCCCGGCGACCCCGACGCGGATGGTGTCGTTGGCGCCCAGCACGCGGCCGGACGACTTCGTTCCGGCGATGGTCAGCGTTGCCGCGGCGGCCAGGGAGCCTTGCAGGAATCGTCGGCGAGTAGTTCTCATGGCAGTTCTCCGGGAGGGTGGGATGGCGGGGGGCTTGCCGCTGGGCGGGCGGACCGCCAAACGGGCGGGGTCCATGCCTCTTATCTTACGAGGTCGCCCCGGCCGGCACAAGCGCCGAATCAGGTCTTGGGCCTTGGGGCTTAGGTCTTGGTATTGGAACCCAACGCCCAAGACCCAAGACCCAAGACCTAAGGCCTAAGGCCTAAGGCCCTTATTCGTAGCGGAGGGCCTCGATCGGGTCGAGCCGCGACGCCTTCCAGGCGGGGTAGAAGCCGAAGATGATGCCGACCGAGGCGGCCACCACCACCGCGGCCAGGATGGCGGGGAGCGAGGTCTGCGTGGCCCAGCCCGTGCGGGAGCGGACGATGATCGAGCCCACCCGGCCCACCACGATCCCGATCGCACCCCCGCAGAGGCACAGGACCACGGCCTCGACCAGGAACTGGCGGAGGATCTGGTGGCTGCGGGCCCCGACGGCCATCCGCAGCCCGATCTCCCGCGTCCGCTCGGTCACCGAGACGAGCATGATGTTCATGATGCCCACCCCGCCGACCACCAGCGAGATGCCCGCCACGACGACCACCAACAGTCCCACCGTCTTGGAGGTCGAGGAGAACATGTTGGTCATCTCGGTCATGTCGCGGAGGAAGAAGTCGTCGTCCTTCTCCCCGAGGCGGTGCCGCTCGTGGAGCAAGTCGGTGATCTGTTCGATGGCTTGGTGGATCTGGTCGGTGGACACGGCCTTGGTGAGGATCTGGTCGACATTGGCGAAGCGGACCGGCTGCGGCGTGTCGGCCTGGTCCGTGACGGAAGCGGCGGGGTACAGCGCCGCGGGCTGGGGGTCGTACAGAGAGTCCAGCGTGTTGACCTGGGTCGACGTGGCGCTGGCCGTGCTGGCGACTGCCATGGGATTCGACACGGCGGCGCTGACGCGGTACTTGACTGCCGTCCACGGGGCCAGCACGATGTCGTCCTGGTCCATGCCCATCATGTTGGCCCCCTTGGCGCTCAAGACGCCGATGACGCGAAAGGCGACGTTCTGGATGCGGATTTCCTTTCCCAGCGGCGATTCGCCCTGGAACAGCTCGCGCTTCAGCGTCTGGCCGATCATGCACACCGTGGCGGCGTTGCGGACGTCGCGGTCGGTGAACACGTCCCCCTCGTCGATGTCCTCCCAATCGCGGACCACGAGGTAGGCGGGCGTGGTCCCGCTGATGGCGTTGGTGTTCCAGTTGTTATTGCCGTAGACGACCTGGGCGCGGGCCCGCACCAGCGGCGCCGCGGCGGCCACCGCCGGACACTGCGTCACCAGATCGTCGCAATCCTGGGGGGTAAGGGTCTGGATGCTGCCGGAGCCCCAACTGATGCCGCCGCTGGTGGCCGCGCCGGGGAAGACGATGACGTTGTTGGCGCCCATCCTGGCGATGGTTTTCTGGAGTTGGATCTTCGAGCCTTGGCCGATCTCGGTCATGGCGATCACCGCGCCGACGCCGATGATCACGCCCAGGGCGGTCAGGAACGCCCGCAGCTTGTTCCGCCGCAAGGCCCCGAAGGCCGTGCGGAAGGTGGGCGGCAGGAGCGGGGGCACGTGGGACCGCCGCGGCTTCGAGACGGCGGCTGATGTCGGCCGTGATCCGTGCCAACCGTCCGGCCGGCCGTTGCTGGCCTCCTGTTCGGCGGGGGTCTCCCCCGGTTCGGCGCGGGTCTCCTGACCCCGCCGCTCCGTCACGGCGGCGGTCGCCGCGGCCACCCCGTCGCCATTTCCGTCCAGCGACGCGGCCGGCAACCGTGGCCCCTCCACCCCTCCGACCGGCAAAGCGCCGCGAGCGTTTTCCGCGAGACCGGCGTGGGTCGCGGCGGCGAAGCCCAGCGCGATCGTGCCCGGGCCGTCCACCCGGATCGCCCCCGCGGCGACCGCCGCCACCGCCGGCTCGGCCGCGCGGGCCTCGTCGGCTTCGATCAGCCCGTCGCTGATGCGGATCGTGCGGTGCGCGTAAGCGGCCACGTTGGGATCGTGCGTCACCAGGATGACGGTGATCCCCTCGGCGTTGAGCCGTTGGAACATCCGCAGGATCTCGACGCTGGTGTGCGAATCGAGGTTGCCGGTGGGCTCGTCCGCCAAGACGAGGGCGGGCTGGTTCACCAGCGAGCGGGCGATGGCCACCCGCTGCTGCTGGCCGCCGGACATCTGCGAAGGCTCGTGCTCCTGCCGGTCGGCCAACCCCACCCGCTCCAGCAGCACCTCGCCCCGCTCCTCGGCTTCGCCGCGGGAGATCCGCCGCGGGGAATAGTCCAGCGGCATGACCACGTTGGCCAGGGCCGTCGTCCGCGGCAGCAGGTTGAAGCTCTGGAAGACGAACCCCAGCTTGGCCGTCCGCACCAGCGCCCGCTCGTTGGGGGTCAGCCGGCTCATCTCCTGGCCGTCGAACCAGAATTGCCCGGAGGTCGGGCGGTCGAGGCAGCCCAGCAGGTTCATCAACGTGGTCTTCCCGGAGCCGGACGCCCCCATCAGCGCGACCATCTCGCCGCGGGCGATGGTAAGCGAGATGCCCTTCAGGACCGGGACGTCGATCTCGCCCAGGTAGTAGGTCTTGGTGATGTTTTCCAGCCGGATCAGTTCCATGGCTTCTCGCCCTTCTCGTCCCTCACACCCTTCTCGCCCTTCACGCCCCTGAGCGGCGGGCTCAAGATTTCTCTTTCTCTTTGTCTTTCTTCTGCGGGGCGGCCTTCTTGAGGAAGGCGGGTGCGAAGGGATTCTTGGTGTCCTCGCCCGCGGTCTCGACCACCTCGCCGACCACGATCTCCATCCCCGCGCTCACGTCCTTGCCGTGGACGACGGTCATCACGCCGTCCGTGGCGCCGACCTTCACGTCCACCCATTTGACGTAATCGCCGTCGCGGATCCACAGGCGCCCGCGGTCCTCGTGGCTCTTGGACTTGGATCGCTGGGCCGGGGCCGGCCCCTTGCCGTTGGACCCGCCGGCCGCCGCCGCCGGCTTGGCCTCGGTGGCCTTGGGCTCGCCCGGCGACTGGGACGCCTTCGATTCCCCACGGCCGCCCGCCTCCTCCCCCTCCGGCTGCTCCGCCAGCATCGCCTGGTAGTCTTCGCGCAGGCTAGGGGCAATCCGCGCCAGCCGCGGCTTCCAGCGCAAGGCGGCGTTGGGCACCTTCAGCACGTCGTGGTGCTGCTCGATCTCGAACTTCAGGTTGGTCGTCAGGTAGGGCAGGAGCCTCAAGTCCGAGTTGTCCGTCTCGACCACCACCGTGTAGGTCACCACGTTCTGCGTCATCTGGGCATTCAGGCGGACCTGGATCACCTTGCCGCGGAAGACCTCGTTGGGAAAGGTGTCCACGGTGAAGCTGACCGGCACTCCCGGCTGGATGCGGCCCATGTCCGCCTCGTTGACCGACGCCCACACCTGGATGCGGCGGAGGTCCTTGCCGATCAGGAAGCAGCTCGAGGCGCTGAGGTTGGAGACCACCGTTTGCCCGACGTTGACCCGCCGGGCGATGATCGTGCCCCGGACCGGCGAAGTGATGGTCGTGTACTCGAGGTTGACCTGGGCGAGTTTCAGCGCGGCCTTGCTCAGCTCGATCGTGGCCTCGTCCACGCCCACGTTGGCCCTGGCCGTCTTTTCGTCGGCCACGGCCTGGTCGTAGTCGGCCTCGGCAATGGCCGCCTTCTTGCGGAGTTCCTTGGACCGCGTCAGGGTCGCCACCGCCAGCACGAGCTTGGCCTTCATCTGATCCAGGTCGGCCACCGCCCGATCGAGGGTGGCCTTGGCCTGCCACACCTGCGCCGCGTAGAGCCGGTCGTCGATCTGCGCCAGCACCGTCCCCGCCTCCACCTGCGAGCCGTAGTCGATCGTCTTGGGCTCCTTGGGCGTGCTGCGGGCCTTGTCGATCCCCAGGGAAGCGATGATGCCCGTCACCTGCGCCCCGACGTCGATGACCTCCTCCGGCTCGACCGTGCCCGTGGCGGTGATCACGTGCAGCAGGTCGCCGCGTTTGACCTTGTCCGTGCGGAACTTCCCCGGGGACTCGGCGCCTGCGCGCAACGTATAGTAGAACGCCCCGCCGGCCACCAGCGCCAACGCCGCGGCAATGGTCAAGATCTTGGTCATCCCAGCACTCCCGAGAGGGTTGTGGGACGGTCCGGCGGGCCGGAGTTGCCGGCCGCGCGAGCCTTGTCCCGAATCTGGCCGGCCGTCGACGCCCGCAACAATGCCTCGAAGGCCCGCAACACCTGCGCCCGCTCCTCGGGCTGCAAGCCGCCGAGCACCACCCGGGCCCGCTCGATGCGGCCCTTCTTCCGCTCGCGCATCATGGCCTCCCCGTGCGGCGTCAACTGCAAACGTCGCACCCGCCGGTCGTTGTCCTCCGCCACCCGCCGCACCCACTCGGACCGCTCCAGGCGGTCGGCGATCTGGGTCATCGCGCTCAGCGAGACGCCCATCTCGCGGCTCAGGGCGGACATCGACTGCGGCCCCTCCTCCAAGATGCCGCACACCCGGAGCTGCCCCAAGGGCAAGTCCGCCGCCACGTCATTGTGCACGGCGAACAGGCTCCGCGCCACCGCAGGCATCAATGTGGCAATCGTCTCCGCTTGCCGCAACAAAATCGGCTCTTCCATGGACAATCGACTCCCGGCAGGTTGCGGACGGGGCCCGCCCTCGGCCATGCGAGTTAAGCCCCATGTACTATTAAGATACATGAACAATCTCCGCCCGTCAAGGGCGTGGCCATAAAACCCGACGGGCGGTCGCGGCCTCTTGGCGGCGGCCAACTCATTCGAATGCCGCAGCCAGCTCTTTCAGGGCGGTTGCAAATACCTCATAGGCTGTGGCTTCGAATAGGACGAACCGGACCAGTTCCGGCTGGCCGTGCGTCTTGAGGAAATCCACGGCCGTGGAGATGGCGACCCGGGCGGCCTGGTCCATCGGGTAGCGATACGCCCCCGTGCTCAGGGCGGGAAAGGCGATGCTGCGGCAGCCGTGCTGGATGGCCAGCTCGAGCGACCGGCGACAGGCCCCGGCCAGCCGCTCGGCCTCGCCCCGCTGCCCGCCGCCCCACACCGGCCCCACCGCATGGATCACGTGCCGTGCCGGCAAGTTGCCGGCCGTGGAGATCACGGCCGAGCCGGTAGGGCAGCCGTCGGGGTACTTGGCGTCGGTTTCGGCCATGATGGCGGGGCCGCCACGGCGGTGAATGGCCCCGTCCACGCCGCCCCCGCCCCGCAGGCCGCTGTTGGCGGCGTTGACGATCGCATCGACCCGTTGGAGCGTAATGTCGCCCTGCTCCAGTTCCAGCGTTTGCTTGCCGATCTGAATTCGCATCGTCGAGACCCCGACTCCATGTTAGAATCAGTAATGTGTGATTGAAACCCCCGGGGCCGGCTGCATGCGCAATCTGGCGATCGGTTTCCTGTTGGCCGTGCTCGTGGCCGGTCCGGCCGGCGGGCGCGACCTGTACGTCGACAACCGCGGCGGCGACGACCAGTTGACCGGCACGCAACCGCGGAGCCGGCCCGACGGCAGCGGCCCGTTGCGAACCCTGACCAGGGCCTTGCACCTGGCCGGCCCGGGCGACCACATCCGCCTGGCCGATAGCGGGGTGCCTTACCGCGAGAGCATCAGCCTGGTGGGGAACCGGCTGAGCGGGACGCCCCTGGGGCCGCTGGTGCTGGACGGCAACGGCGCGGTGCTGGACGGCTCGCTGCCGGTCCCGGCGGACCAGTGGGTGTTCTATCGCGACAACCGCTTCCGCTTCCGCCCGCCGCGGATCGAGTTCTACCAGTTGTTCCTCGACTCCCGGCCGGCCGTCCGCGTCTTCGCCCCCGCCGCCAGCGACAGCCCGCCGAAGCTCCAACCCCGCCAGTGGTGCGCCCATCAAGGGGCCATCTACTTCGCCGTCGAGCCGTCGAAGCTGCCCGCCGACTATGCATTGCGCTATGCGTGCCTGCCGACGGGCATCACGCTCTATCACGTCGATTACGTCGTGATCCGCGACCTGACGATCCAGGGCTTCCAGATCGACGGCCTCAGCGCCGCCAACACCGCCCGCCGCATCACGCTCAAGGCGGTCACCTCGACCGGCAACGGCCGCAGCGGCCTGGCCGTGGGCGGGGCCTCGCAGGTGGACGTCGACGGCTGCCTGCTTCGCGGCAACGGCACAGCCCAGCTCCTGACGCTCCCGTACAGCGAGGTCCACCTCCGCGGCAGCCGGCTCCCCGGCGACACGGCGGCGGGCTGGGTGGACCAGGGTGGCAGAGTATACCTGGAAAAACAGCAGATCCGCGGCGGCCGCGAGGCCATCCAGCCGCAAGAACCCGCCAAGGTCCCCGCCCCAAAGGATGCCGCCGAGGGCCGCGCCCCATGACCCGCGAAAGAGTCGTCGGCCGGCCCATGGAGATCCTCCTGATCGAAGACGATCTGGAGGATGCGGGCCTGACGATCGAGACCCTGCGGGCCGGCGAGGTTCCCTGTCGCGTGAGCTTGGTCCGCGACGGCGACGAGGCGCTCGCCTTCCTGCGGCACGAGGCCCATTTCGCCCGCACCCCGCGCCCCGACCTCATCCTCCTCGACCTCCAACTTCCCAAGAAGGACGGCCGCGGCGTGCTGGCCGACGTCCGGGCCGACCCGGCGTTGCGACGCATCCCCGTCGTGGTCCTGACCTCTTCGCAGGCCCACTGGGAGATCCTCAAACAGGAGAACCTCTTCGTCGAGAGCTACCTGATCAAGCCGCTCGAACACGACCAGTTCAACGCCGTCGTGAAGTCGCTGCGGAAGTTCATGCTCTCCGACATCCTCCCGCCGCAGTAGCCGTGAGCCTGAAATCGCAAATCCAAAACTCCTATTCCCCCATCCCCAACTCCGCCGGCCGGACGCCCTTCCGGTGCTTGGCGAACCCGAACCCCGTCGGCCGGTATTTGCCCACCAGGTCCACGTTGGCCGCCGGCGGAATCTTGTCTTCCAGGCCGACGCACCAGTACACCGCGTTCACCAGCAACCGCCGCAGGCCCTCGCTGGCCAGGTCGGTGGCCGCGCCCATCGTGGTGGTGAACACCCGGCCGCTCTTGCCGCCGGGCGCCGTGTAGGTCTTGATCCAGGCCACGGGCATCATGGGATTGTTTTTCGGCCCGGCCACCGGCGGGTCGCTCGGCTTCATCCCGCTCAGGACCTGCCCGAGCACGAGCGGCTTGCTGTCGCCGGGCAGCGGGAGCCGCACCTCGTAAACGTCGGTCGGTCCCCAGATGTCGCCGCAGCCGCGGACGATCGGGTGGGCGGCCATTCCCGGGGCGATCACCCCCCGCGTGCTCTCGACGCCGTGGTGGCCGTGGTGGTTGATCCACGTTTCGCCCAGCACCTGGCGGCCGAACCCGGCCGTGTACGTCGGGTCCTTGCTGTCCGAGCTGTACTTCGAGTACGTCTTGCCCGGCGGAAACAGGAATGCGTGCGTGGCCGTCCGCATGCCCAGGACCGGCCGCCCGGAATCGAGGTACGCCACGACGTGCCGCATCTGCTCGTCCGGCAGCTTGCGCCAGCGGGTGGCGATCAGCATCAGGTCGGCCGAGTCGAGGGCCTCCAGCCCCGGGATGTTGTCGTTGACGACCGGGTTGATCGTGCCGTCCTGCGGGTCGATGGCAAACAGCACGGTACACTTGAAGCCGTGATGCCGGGCGAGGATGCGGCCCAGTTGCAGCAGGGCCTCCTCGGAGCGGTACTCCTCGTCGCCGGAGACGAGCACCACGTGTTTGCCCTTGCCCGGCCCGGCCGTGCCCTCGCAGACCACGCGGTCCTGCGCGGCCGCGGGGCCGGCCAGCAGGGTTGCCAGGAGAATAGTACCACACCATGCCGCGCGGCGCGTCTTCGTGGATCTCATCGCTCCCACCTTTCCGACAATAAGGAAACAGGACCCGGTGCGGCAGGCGCCGCCCAGCAGAACATTCTAGGCTGAACGGGTCGCGCTGTCACCACCGGGGGCGAAGCCCATGAGACGCCGCCGAAATAGGTGGACGCACAACCGGGACGCAGCTAGTTTTTGGCTTCAAGCGCTCGCGGCCGGCCCTCGCGGCGGATCGTGTGAGCCAAACCCATTCGTCGCGCCTGCTTCTCCTGCCAATCCTCGTCCCCGTAGGGGCGATTCCTGGCGATGCACGTGCGAACCCCCTCCACCTTCTTTTCCGTCATCGGCCGGTTCACCAGCCGCACCCAATCCCCGGGACGCTCCGTCGGCCAGCCACTCAAAAGGGCCTGCAACGCTTCCCCGCCGTGACGCCGCGCCCACAGGCTGCCCCACCGCCAGGCCTCCGCACGATCCACAACATGGGCCGTCAGCGCATTCCGCTCGACGTAACGGCACACCGTCAGAAAGTGCTCGTCCTCCTGGACCGGGAAACTCTTGAAACGCCCCTGATACAGGTGCCCTCGACCGACCGTGCCGTGTGCCACGTGCCACCGCATGGCGTGCGTGTGCGCCAGCCAGCGGAAGTAGGCCGTCACTTCCCCCTCCCGGCGCGGCCATACGACGAAGTGCCAGTGACTTCGCATCAGACACCACGTCAAAATGCGAGTCGGGTGCAGCGACTGCGCCTCGATCATGATCCGCTCGAACGCCTCGTAGTCCGCCTCCTTGCGAAACAACGGGAGGCCGGCCACCGACCGGTTCAGGACATGGTACACCAGCCCGCCAGGCGTCACTCGCGCTCGTCTTGGCATGACGGAAGCCTACCACAAGTCAGCCGAAGTTGCCAATACTAGCTGCGTCCCCGTTTCAACGCTCGGGCCAGAGGACGAAATGCCAATGATTCGGCAGCCAGCAATAGGCGCAGATTCGCACGGGCGCAACGCGAAGCGTCTGCTCCACCACGCGACGGAAGGCATCGAAGTCCCGCTCATGGTAAAAAATCCGCGTTCGTCCCACGCCCCGATTGAGCACATGGAAAACCGTTCCCCCCGGCGCGACTCTCGCGATTCTGGGCATGGCCAAAATCTTACCAAGGCCGCCCATCCTTGTCAATATATGCGCCTGTCC
>Ga0187848_10003000_pt1 | contig 12757 bp, 15 predicted proteins | sample June2016WEW_4_40_FD_132424 | JGI IMG/M metagenome (GOLD analysis project Ga0187848, IMG submission 132424) | Peatland microbial communities from SPRUCE experiment site at the Marcell Experimental Forest, Minnesota, USA - June2016WEW_4_40 | ecosystem: Environmental > Terrestrial > Soil >... | reverse complement strand
TGCAACGCTCATCTGCCGCCACCCCTTTTGCCCTTGCCAGCCAGGCATACGGCGAATCGGAGATCTCCATGCTCAGCAACTCCCTCATTGAATTCGATCGGTTTCTCTGTGCCGTTCAACTGGCAGCATAAAATTCCGTCGCACTATGCCTATCGCAATCCGGCCGGCGGCCTATCTTTACACGCGCGACGTCGCGCGATGCTTCCGGATTGCCGACGCGCTTGAGGTTGGCATGATCGGCATCAACTCAGGTGCGGTTTCTTACGCGGGAGCCCCGTTCGGCGGCGTCAAGGAGTCGGGCCTGGGACGCGAAGGGTCGCATCACGGCATCGACGAATTCCTCGAAATGAAGACGCTACATTTCGGAGGGCTTTGAACGGCCTCCGCCAGTCGCTGGCGCGAACTCAGTCGTCGTTCATCAAGGACGCCAGAGAGACGCCGTCGCGCTGGAATACGCTCTTGATGATGATGTAGCTGAAATACTTGGAAATCCCGATATTTCGTTCGAGGATCGTCTCCATCAGCGCCTGGTAGCTCGCGACACTCCGGGTGATGAATTTCAGGAGGTAGTCATATCCTCCGCTGACCAGATGGCATTCCTGCACCGCGTCAAACCGGCGGATGCCGGATTCGAACTTGATGAAATCCTCCTTGCGGTGGTCGCTGAGCGTCACCTGCGTAAAGACGGTGATGTGATCGACCAGCTTGGGGAGATTGAGCCGCGCCGCGTAACGCAGAATGTAGCCGGCTTTTTCGAGACGCTTGACCCGCGCGAGGCAGGGGCTTGGCGACAAGCCCACTGCATCGGCAAGTTCGACGTTGGTGAGACGACCATTATTCTGAAGCTGCGACAGGATGTTGATGTCGATGCGGTCCAGCTTCGGCAACCCCAACATGCGTCCCTCTCCCAGAACTTATTCCCGCTTCAGCTTCTCAAGTCCGCCTGATGGGCTTTGACGAGATCGGCCATGCTGTTGAACCGAAATTCGTACTTTGGCGTCTCGCCCGGATTCATCGTAGCCCCAAACCCGTCCTGGTCGAACCGGCGATAGATCCAGCATGATGCAAGGCCGTGGCGATTCGCCGGTCCGTGATCGTGGAACATGCTCTCAGCCGTGTGAAGAATTTCGTGCTTCTCGATCCCCAAGGTCTTCAGCTTGGTGAGCATATACTCGAAATTCTTGTCCGATGGCTTGTAGGCGCCGACGTCCTCCGCCGTGTAGATGGCATCGAAGTCCACCTGAAGCTTCTTGTTGCTGCCGGCGAAGTTCTCGTTGTCGACGTTCGACAGAATGACCAGTTTGAAGTGCTTCTTGAGATACTGAAGCGCGCCGGCCGAGTCCATGAACGCCGGCCAGTCGCGGACGGAGCGGCCGTAGGCGACGCATTCTTCCCAGGATGTCGACGCACCCCATTCCTCCGCCAGCCGCTTGTAAACGATCGGCAGGAGGTCCCGATATGTCTTGCCCGGCGTCTGCAATTGCTGAGCGGATTCGTGGCGGGCGTGCGCTTCGAGAATATCGTTGCGGGAAAGCTCGCGGCTCACCCGGCTGGTCAGCGGCTTCAGAGCCTCGACCATGCCCGACTCCCAGTCGATCAGCGTGCCGTAGCAGTCGAACGTCAGAGCTTTGAAATCGGTCAACTTCATTGGCGCAACTCCTTCAGGTTGAGAACGGTGTCAAGGGTTTGTCGCAGACGGACGATCAGGAGATCGACCTCGTCTGTCGAGATGCATAGCGGCGGAGCGAAGCCGATCGTATCGTCGGCGAAAGCTCGGAAGATCAAGCCGTTCTGATATCCGGCGTCGAACAGACGGGCGCTGAGCTTGAGATCCTTCGAAGGCTTTCGCTTGGTCGTCTTGTCGACGACGAGTTCGATGCCGGCGAGCAGGCCCTGTGACCGCACGTCGCCGACGAGCGGATGATCGCGAAATTCCCGCAGCCGCTCGCCAAAGTAGGCGCCGACGGCCTGCCCGTTCGCCAGAAGTCCCTCCTCTTGATAGAGGCGCAGGACCTCCAGCCCGATGGCCGCGCTCACGGGGTGGCCGGAATATGTGAACCCGTGGCCGAACGGGGCGCCTTCGGACGCGCCATCGGCGATCACATTGTAGATGCGGTCCGAAATCAGCGTCGCGCCCATGGGTGCATACCCGGCGGTCAGTCCCTTCGCGACCGTCATGATGTCCGGGGTCAGGCCTTCGTGTTCAGCCGCGAACATCGGTCCCGTGCGACCGAAGCCGGTGATGACTTCGTCCACGACAAAGAGAATGTCGAGTTCTCGACATACGGCCTGCATCGCCGAGAGAAATCCCCTGGGAGGGACGATGACGCCGCCGGACCCTTGCACGGGCTCGCAGATGAACGCGGCCACGTGATCCGCGCCAATCTGAGCGACCTTTGCCCGCAGCGCCTGGACGCAAGCGGCGACAATGGCTTGCTCGTCGGGACCCGCCGGGTGCCGATAAGGATAAGGCGAAGGGATGTGGTGCTGCCACGGCCTCGGCAGATCGAATTTGTCGTGGAAAACCGGTAGTGCGGTCAACCCGGCGCCGTTGGAGGTCGAGCCGTGATATCCGCGCTCCAGACCGATGAAGTGCTTTTTTTCCGTCCGTCCGAGCACGTTGTTGTAGTAACGCACCATACGGATCGTCGTGTCGACGGCGTCGGACCCGCCGAGCGTAAAAAACACGTGGTTGAGGTCTCCCGGCGCCATTTCGGCCAGCTTCGAAGCTAAGCGGATCGCCGGCTCGCTGCCGAAATGGAAATAGCCGGTGGCGTAAGGCAATCGCCGCATCTGTTCCATGGCGACGGACACGATGCTTTCCCGGCCGTATCCGGTGTTCACGCACCAAAGGCCGGCGAATCCATCGAGAAGCCGATGCCCGGTGGCGTCGGTCAAGAAGCAGCCGTCTCCCGATTCGAGAACCGTAACGCCGCGCTGTTCATGCGCGCGCAGCGCCGTGACGGGATGGATGAGATGGGCGCGATCTTCTTCAACGAGGTGGTTCGAGAGCATGGTCGGCGTCCAGGTTGAACTTTGACCTCTCTAGTCTGAGGCCGTTTGTAAGTGTTTGGGCGGCAATTTCAGGCCAGCTCCGATCAGAAATGCCGAGTATCGGCGAACAACGGCATTTTGTGCCGCCCGATTCTGGTTGCCGCCGTTCGGAGCACGGGGCGAGCACATGAGCGGGGTACGGGACTGATTGAGATGTCGGGATTGCCTAACCGGCCTCGTTGGCGACCCGTCAGTTCGCGCCCGCCGACTGGCGCGCCACGATGATGACCCCGACGAGAGATACAACCAATCCTTCCGCCATCGCCCAGGACAAAGCCTCGCCAAACATCAGCGAGGCCCAAATCATCACCACCGGCGGGCTGAGATACAGGACTGCTGTGACGCGGGCTGGGGCCGACTTCCGAAGAGCGAGGTAGTACAGGCTCCATGACCCCAGGGTCGCGACGAATACCAGCCAGAGAATGCCGCCGATGAAACCCGGCTCCATCACATCAAAGTTTGATGCGACTGTTTTCGGGGTCGTAGAACGGCCGATGCGACGCTTTGGCGACATGCCTCACGCCTGCAAGTTCGATCTCGAACCTGCCGTTGGCTAGCCATTCCGCCCAGCTTCCGGCCGAGACCGGCAAGTAGCCCATCGCTACCGAGCAGCCGACCGTATAACCGTAGGCGCCGGAGGTCGTTCTTCCGACGACGCTTCCGTCGCGATAGATTGGCTCGTCATGAAGAAGGACGGGGCCGGCATCCTCCAATCGGAAGAAGGCCTGCTTTCTGGTAATCCCGTAGGACTTCTGCCGCTCGAGTGTGGCACGGCCGATGAAATCCACATCTTTCTTGAACGACACCGCGAACTGGAGACCGGCTTCGATCGGGGTGTCGCCCGGCGTGACGTCATTGCCAAAATGGCGGTAGCCCTTTTCACAGCGAAGCGAGTCGAGAGCATGGTAGCCCGCAAGCTGAAGCCCGAGCGGCTCACCTTCCTTGACGAGCAGATCGAAGATCTGACCGACGAATTCGGTCGGCAGATACAGTTCCCAGCCAAGCTCGCCGACGAACGTCATCCGCTGCGCGAGCGCCGTGGCGTATCCGACTTCGATTTCTCGCGCGGTGCCGAACGGAAATGCCTCGTTCGAGAATTTGGCGGGCGAGACTTTTTGCATCAGTTCGCGTGACTTCGGCCCCATAATCGCGAGAACCGCGAAGCCTGAAGTAACATCCGTCACCACGACGCGAGAGTCCGGGCGCAAATTTCGCTTCACCCAGTTCATATCCTGCGGCTGGGTGGCTGCGGCCGTCACCATCATGTAGCGGGCTTCGGACAATCGGGTGAAGGTCACGTCGCCGACTATACCTCCTCGACTATTCAGCATCTGTGTATAGACGACCTTGCCCGGCGCTACCGCCATGTCGTTCGCGCAAATACGCTGGAGTTCGCGCTCTGCGTCAGGACCTTCGACGAAGGTCTTTCCGAAGGTCGACATGTCGAAGAGTGAAACGGCGTTGCGTGTCGCCTCGTGTTCGATACGGACGCACTCGAACCAATTCTGGCGCTCGAACGAATACTCGTACTCCGGCTTAACGCCATCCCGTGCATACCAGTTGGCGCGTTCCCATCCTGCCGCAGTTCCGAAAACAGCACCTTTCGCTTTCAGGCGAGAATAGAGCGGAGTTTCGCGAATGCCTCTCGCTGTTTCAAACTGCCTGTGCGGCCAGTGCATCGCGTAGAGCAGGCCCAGGCTCTCCGATATGCGGTCATGCAAGAAGCGCTCGTTGATCTCGAAATTATTGAAGCGAGCGATGTCGAGTTCGGAGAGATCCATCGTTGGTTCGCCCTCGACGATCCATTCCGACATTGCCTTGCCGACGCCTGCCGAGCTCAGGATTCCCTGCGAATTAAAGCCGGACGCGACGAAGAGCTTTCGTACGTTCGGCGCCTCGCCGAGGATGAACCGATTGTCGGGCGTGAAGCTCTCCGGTCCGTTGAGAAAATGTCGGATACCGAGGTGCTCGATCAGCGGGACGAGCTGCATGGCGTTCGCCATCGGTTGCTCGAAATGATCCCAGTCCTCGCCGAGCTCGCCGAATTGGAACTTGTCCGGAAGCTTCGACATCGGCAGCGACTTAGCTTTGGGCTCGAACGAACCGACCAACAACTTTCCGGCGTCTTCCTTGATATAGACGTAGCCGTCCGTGTCGCGAAGCACCGGAAGATTGGGTTTGATGTCCTGATGGGCCTCGGTCATCACATACATATGTTCGGCTGCATAAAGCGGAACTTTGACGCCGGCGAGCTTACCTATGTCCCGGCTCCATACTCCGGCGCAGAGCACCGCGACTTCGCAGGTTATCGTGCCGCTATCGGTAGCGACGGATCGGATCGCTCCGTTCTCCACGCCGAAGCCGGTGACGGTAACGCCTTCCCGGATTTTGGCGCCGCGCATTCGCGCACCTTTGGCAAGGGCTTGCGTCGTGTCGATCGGATTAGTCGAACCGTCGCCCGGTATGAAGGCGCCGCCGACGATCTGGCTGATATCGACGAGGGGATGGCGCTCCTTGATTTCTGCGAGCGACAGCATGTGCGCTTCGACACCGAACGTCTTGCCGAGCGAGATCAGACGAGCGATTTCGGTCAACCGCTCCCGCGTGCGGGCCACCGGCAGACTTCCCGAGCGTCGAAAGCCAGTTTCCTGACCGGTCTCGTCTTTCAGCGAGCCGAACAGGGTCGCGCCGTATCGGCAAAGATCGGTCATCGTGTGAGTCGTGCGCAATTGGTTGACGAGGCCGGCCGCATGCCAGGTCGTACCGCTCGTTAGCTGTCCGCGTTCCAGCAGGACGACGTCGCTCCAACCCAGCTTCGTAAGATGGTAGGCGATACTGGCGCCGATGATGCCGCCGCCGATGATTACGGCGCGAGCGTGTTTAGGCAGGTCCATGATCTAACACTTTCAGTATAGCGCCCCCTGATCGTAACGGCAAAATTCACGCCGTTACCGACCTGAGAAATCGGACGAGTTCATGCATCTTTCAGACGGCCCGGATCTAGCCGTTGCTTTATCCGGGCATCGGGATCGATTACTTGCCGCTCTCGACCGCGTCGACGAGCTGAGCGAGTGTCGCGAAATGGTAGTCGGGCATGGTTTTTTCCGAGACGGTCGGTGATCCACCGAAACCTTCCTGGCCCTGGCGGCGCTCGATCCAGCAGACCTGATATCCGAGGCGCTTCGCCACGCCGATATCGTGGAACTGGCTTTGGGCAACGTGCAGATAGTCCTTCAGCCGATACCCACGTCCGGTGTTAAGTCCCCTCGCGAAGGAGAAAACCTGCGGATCGGGCTTACAGACCTCCACGATCTCCGCCGTCACCTTGTCGTCGAACGGCTCTTCGAGGGTCCGGGAGAAGTGGGCCAGCGCCCAGTTGTCCGCATTGGTCAGCGCGACTAGGCGGAAATGCTTCTTCAGGGCCTTCATTGCCTCGACCGAGTCTGGAAACGCCGGCCAGAACTCCATGGAGAGTCGGAGTCCTGCGACGTCGGACTCAGAGCATGGCAACCCTTGCTTCGCGGCCATGTCCCGATAGATCTCGGGCAGCATGTTCGTAAAGGGAATGCCGGGGGTGAGATGGTGTTGCTTATCCTCGGCCGCCGCGAAGTCGGCCAGGATGGTCGCGTTGTCGATGGCCAGACTCGCACGTTCGATGATCGGCCGGAAGTAGTTGATCAGGCCGGTCTCGAAATCGATCAACGTGCCGACGACGTCGAACGTGAGGATCTTGCGGTCGTGGAGGCTCATTTGAAATCCCTGTTGTGAGTTCGGAACGTCGCGACCTTACCCAAAACTCGAAATATAAAAACTGACATGTTTTCATACAAAAATGACAAAATGTCATTCAAATGACAGAGCGGGCAAAAATAGACCCGTTCCGAATCGGCCAACGCGCGAAAATTGCTCCCGTTTGCATCAAGCCGATAGATATGCGGATCAAATGTGACTGGATATGACGAAAGCGGCGTTCTATGCTTGTTTCAGTAAAGTCCGTCATGGAGTCGACATGCGCCTCGACATTGAATCGCTCAGGACGTTCAAGGCAGTCCTGGAACTCGGGGGTGTCACTCGGGCCGCAAAATCCCTGAACCTCACTCAGTCGGCGGTCAGCCACAAGCTTGCGCGGCTTGAAGAACGGGTAGGCAGGCCCATCCTGATAAAAAGCGACAAAGGGTTTTTACCTACGTCGGACGGACAGGGATTGCTGCACTACGCCGAACGCCTCATCGCCCTTCATGATGAGGCTGCGCAACGCTTCCAATCTTCAGACCTGGCGGGAAAGATTCGCCTCGGCTCGACGGAGGACGCCGCGAGCAGGAAACTTGCGAAGGTGCTCGGACGCTTCGGCAGAATTCATCCGAACGTTTCCCTTAATTGCCGTGTCGCTCAGAGTTTGATTTTGCAATTTTGGCTCACTACTTCTGAGGTCGATCTCGCGATTTTGCAGGTATTCGTCGACGAGAAGGAGCCGGGCGATATCGAACTCTGGAGGGAGGACCTTCTTTGGGTTCGTGCGATAGATCATGCTATCGCGTTCGACAGAACTATTCCGTTCGTATCGTTCGATAAAAATTGCTTCTATCGACTGGCGGCAATGCGGCATCTTACCGATACCGGACGGACGCTCGATGTCGTGCTGGAATGCCCGAGCAGCGAAGGTGTAAGGGCGGGAATACGAAACGGCTTCGGCATTGGGTTGTTGAGTCGCCGCAATCTGACGGATGGACTCGAAGAGCTGGAGTCGGATCTACCGAGTTTGCCTCGCGTTTGTCATGTGTTGCGGAGCCTTAACGGGTCACCTTCCAAGGCGGAGCGAAGTCTCACGGAGGCCATACTGCACGAGATGCAAGAGGTGGCTTAGAGTTTTCTTCGCGGCACCATAGAAATTTCTCACGCATCATGGCTATCTCTCGTCACGCTTGAGCATCTGTGCGGGAGGCGCATTGGCGCGACGCGGAGCCAGCTTGGGTGATTGAGCAATCGTGAGCAGGCGCAAATCAGCGCTTTCGAAATCCTACTTCCCAGCCTCTCTCGAGTTCGGTTTCGTTGTCGTCGACATCGTCAGATTCCTCGGTTGGAATGAATAACAGCGTGACTTGATGGCCATCGCGTTGCCGCATGGTTTGTTCGAGAATCTTAGGAGGCCGCTTTCCCCATTCGGTTTGCAGCCACGTTGAACCGTCAAGTTCGGCCCAAGCAGACGCGATGCGTAAAGGCGCCGCGGGCGCGCGTAAGCTAGCGCAACCGCTCGGAAGCGGATCACCACGTTTCGCGGCGAGGCGGGGGAAGTTAGTAACGGAGCGGACATATCGGATGACGCCGTCCTTCGCGAAAACGAACGCGCAGCAATCATCGGTAAGATCGGTATATCGGTTGCTCGTCGCTTCGAGACTTGTTCGATATTGCTTCCCCAACGTCTGCACATGCGTCACATCGGCTTCCCCGAGCGCCGCCATATCCCGCACAAACCATGGCTTCGGAATGAGCAGCCCGGCGGCAAAGCGGTTCGCCTCTGCTTCCTGCCGTTGATGGAGGTTGTCGCGGCGAGTCTCCCTCAAGTCGGCGGCGGTGCAGAATTGGTTTCCGACGTGCGAGGGCATCAAAAAATGCCCCAGCTCATGTGCGATGGTGAACCGCCGCCGCTCGTCGCGCGCGCCTGCCTTGTAGAGGATAACGCCTTTTGTTTTTTTGGCATCCGTCTGCAATGATCCTTCGAAGCCATCGACTTCCAGTTCAGCAATTTTCACGATGTTGACGGCCGCCGCCAATTCCTCGACCGGCACGGGCGCGGTCCAGGCGGGGTGGTGCTTCAAGATGACGGCGATCAACTTCTCAGGTGACCCGCAATCCGCCAAATCCATCAACAATTCTTCGTTCATTTTTTTTCCTTGAGCGCCTCCGCGACCGAACGAAGTGTTTCCCAATCCTTGCCGGACAGCTTGCCTTCGAACTCTCGGAAGAATTGAAGTGGCGCCGAACTTTCCAGTATCTCCGGATCGTCGGCGAGATACGCGACGGTCACCTGGAAATGATTGGCCAGTTGTTTGAGTAGCTCGAGGCCCGGGTTCGCGCTGGTTCCCCGCTCTAAATCCCAAATGTGAGCCTTCGACACGCCGACGGCGTCCGCAACCTGTTGAAGAGACTCCTTCTTTCTTGCGCGCAGGAGTTTAATTTTATCGCCAATAGACATTATGTTCCCGTTGGTTAGCGCGGTCGCCCCATGCCCTCGCCACGCCGAATCATACGCCGCGTCAGATAAACTTGACAACTTTTTCTTGTTCACTTAATCTTACGACACGTTCAAATTCAGGCGACGCATGGAAAGGATGAATTTATGAGCCACACGTTCAAACCTGGGGAGCATGCCCCGAAATCAGGCATCTACGACGTCAAGGGGCCACGAGGCGGCAAGACGAACGAACAAGTCGTGTCGACGCAAAACCACCCTTTGCCGCCGACACCGAAGCCGGGGCAGGGCTATCAACTGGCAAAGCCAGCTCATCACCAACCGCCGCACAAAAAGTGACAACTTAGCCGGCCGCCGAGGGCGGCCGGAACTGTGCCAACTGAAAGGAAAGGGCATGGCCGATTATCAAATTGACTGCGTCAACAAGCCGGACCGGCTTAACGTCCACGAGAGCATCAAGAATGTCGGCGGCCCAAACCCAACCGGAGGCGGTCGCTGGAAAGACACCGTCTCCAACGTCGTGGGTTTCATCGAAAATCAAACTCATAGGTTCTACACGCATCAAGGCAATGCGACCGCCATGGTTGGTGTGCGGACGAGCGCCGCCGGTCACAAATTCCTGCAAACCTACGCTGACGGGGTTTGGAAGGATAACCTGCTCGCCTTGCCAGAATGCCCATGATTCCGAGCCGCCGAGGGGCCGTCCGGGTCAGGCTCCAAGTGTTTGATGCTATCCCGGAGGCGTGTGCGCAAGAAAGGCTTATGGTGGAGGTATGAGTGATGCAGCGAAAATGGCCAATCCGCCTGGCGCGCCGCCTCGGCCGGACGCCGTGAGAAAACACCGTCAGCACCATGTCTGGCAGCGCTATCTAAAAGCCTGGTCTAACGACGGCCAGCTCTATTGCTTGATGGACGGTCGCGTATTTCCTGCGGGCACGACAGTAATTGCGGTCGAACAGCATTTTTACAAGATTGGCAAATTGACCGCTGCCGATATTGCATTGATCCGATTCCTCGTGATCGATGTGAAGGGTTTGCATCCGTTGACGCGGAGAAATCACGAAGACTTCCTAAAAATGGTCACGATGCCGACATTGTTCGAAGGCGCGTCCGAGGATTTGGACGAACTCATTGAGACATTCCGCACGAACGCGCTTGAGGACTATCACGCGGGGATCGAAGCTTCCTTCTTGCCGTTGTTAGAAAGCGCATTGAACAAAGACATCAGTTTTTATTCGGATGAACAGAGCTGCATAACCTTGTTTCACTTTCTGGCTTCGCAGCATATGCGCACCAAGGGCATCAAGGTCAAAACGATCGAGATTTTGGAGCGAAAGAGCGGTCTCGACGCATCGAGAATTTGGGCCATCATGAGCCACATGTTCGCGACTAACATCGGCATGGGCGTGTATCTCGAAAGGAAAAGGCGCCAGTTGGTCCTTGTCGAAAACACTACGGGTCTGGAATTTATTACGGGCGACCAGCCGGTGATAAATTTGCATGGTGGCGCGCAGAAATCGCCGGCGACGCTGTCGTGGTATTATCCTGTTTCGCCTCACCTAGCGCTGTTTTTGACGGAGGTCGACGAGGAGCCGGCATTCTCTACGGCTGGGCTGACGTCAGCCCAGGTGGCCGATTTGAACGCAAGGATGGTCGCAGCGAGCCATAGGCAGATTTTCGCGCATTCACGGGCGTCGCTCGAAACCTATGCCATCAGAGCAAGAGTTTGAGGGTTACGGCCGAGCCGGCAGTGCCGGCGAAGGGAGCGCCGAGATGTCGGATTATGATTTCGAGAGCTGGACAGCTGAGGAACTCTCCCGAATTCAGACGGGGACCAACCTCAAGTGCCCTAGCGACCACCAATCGATGTTCAAATATGTAGGTTTGAATTCCGATGCGTCTTGGGGCTATCTGCGCAGGACTTTGAACAATTCGGAGCTGATCGGTTCCGCCGCGCTGAGCCTGAACGACCCTTTTGAGCTATCGCCGGTCATTTTTGACGATTTGCAGGCGAGCACTATCGCCGCCGCCGTCAAATACAACCGCTTTTCGCCGTTATCCGACAAGGAGCCCACGCCGTTACGGGATGTGTTTCCGGACCCGGAACCTTATCGGCAACAGGCCCGGTCGTTCCTCGATAGCGTGGCATCCCAGTATCGGATAATCGCCTTCTGCGAGAGGTCAGATTCCGGGTTGCTGTGGTCGCATTATGCGAACAGCTATCAAGGCGCTTGTCTTCACTTTCTCGCCAAGGGATTTCGCTGGAAGCGGCATTATACGCTTGGATATGTGAGCTATTCGAAATACCGTCCCACCTATCCGCTGAGCCTCGCGCTCTCTCTGTCGCCCCCGCCCGTCGGGCCGCCGATTCCGGTGAACGCCACTCCGCTCAGGCGAGCCGAAAGCGAGAAAATCCTTTTCTTCACCAAAGCTGAGGATTGGTCTTATCCACCAGGCGCGCGGTCTGGGGTTCTCGCTCAAGGACGTTGCCGCCTTATTGGCGCTTTACGGGAACCGCAAACGCGCCAGCCACGAGGTCAAGCGACTAGCGCTCCGGCATGTCGCGGAGCTGGATGGCGAGATCAGCCAGATGATGGTGATCCGAAAAGCCTTGTCCGACTTCGCCGACCGTTGCCAGGGCGACGATCGCCCGGACTACCCAATCCTCGATGAGCTGGCGAGCGGGGGCGAGAACGCGACAGTCGACGTTTCCGATGCGGGTCGCGCGTCTCCAAACGTCGGGCGAGCCTCGCGGCGGTCGCGGGCCGGTCAGTGATGGGGCGCGTTGTGCGCAACACGTATCGATTGTACGGCGCAATCCGAGGATAGGCCTCCGTCGTCGTCGCAGACTTTGTTCGGCCGGACCCGCTTGATCGCCACGCAATTGATGCGATCTACCGCAGACGCCTTTAGGCTGAAACGTCACCCAACGTCGCGCTGAATTGCATTGCGTCGAGGGACGAACGGCCGAAAACAATCTTCCAGACCACGAGGGTCGAACGCACGCGCACGCGTCCGGCGTCGCCGTCCCAGGGCCCTTCTCGCCCCCTGCCCTATCGACGAAGCCCACCACGCTCTCTTTGGCGCAACCTTTGGTCCGATGACGTCTTTGCGCTGTCAACACATTCGGGTCCGCTACGCCCAGGCGTGCGGCCGCCGCGGCTTCGCCTTTGCGGTGACACCAGACATCTTCGGACACTTCAGGCGCCTGTCGAGCGGGATGGCCCCCGCTCCAGAACAGGAGCCGCAAATGTCACAAGCCCTCGAGACGGCACACCTTCGCGCCTGGAACCTGGCGACGACCCTCATGGTCTGCGTCATCGTCTTCAAGGCCGGCGACGGCTTCGGCTTCATGCCGACAAGCGAATACGACGGCGACGTCGAGATCGTTCACGATTATGATCCTTGGAAGATTATGTGCAGCCCGGAGTAGAACGGCCTTGCGTCGTGTGGTCCGGCTTCGGCCGGGCCGCGCATAATCAGAGGCCCTGAAGGAAGGCCATTAGCTGGTCA
>Ga0187848_10002998_pt1 | contig 12758 bp, 8 predicted proteins | sample June2016WEW_4_40_FD_132424 | JGI IMG/M metagenome (GOLD analysis project Ga0187848, IMG submission 132424) | Peatland microbial communities from SPRUCE experiment site at the Marcell Experimental Forest, Minnesota, USA - June2016WEW_4_40 | ecosystem: Environmental > Terrestrial > Soil > Wetlands... | reverse complement strand
TTTGATTTCCGCCGGCAACGCGCCGGCGCCGCTGCGGCATGCGCCGGCCGCGAGCAGGCAAACAATCGTGGCGGAATGCACGGACAGCAGTTTGGTTTTCATAGTGTTCGCCGCTTATCTTGGACGATTCGTGGCGGAAAGCAAGTTGTGGCAGGCAAAGAACTGCGCGCGGCGCAATACCCCTTTATCGGAATAAACATCATCTTTGACCCCCAAATCGGTGATCGCCTCAAATTGCCCGCGCAATTCGGGCGGCAGGGCGGACGTGACCAATTGGTTGGTGAGATAAAGGTCGTTGCTGTGGCGCCACCAATCCGAAATCCAGCCGGGCCGCAATTTCGGGCGGTCCACTTCCCGCACGAACAGGGCGTCCTGGCCGGTGCGTCCGAGGTAATCCGGCCAGAAATAGAACTGGTTGCGCGGCTCCCGGCTGGCGTAGCAGAAAACCAGCGGCTCCCCGCCCACCCGGCTTTTGGCCTCCGGCAGATAAAAGGTGATCTCGGAGGTGAACCCGTAATGCTCGCCGATGATGAAGACCGGCTTGCCCGCGCGCCGTTCCAGGTCGCGCCGCTCCTGGCCGGCCATCTGCGCCAGTTCCTTCCAGCCGAGAACGCGGCGCAACGGGTTGAAACTGGGCGGCGGCGCGCGATGCAAAACCTTGGTCAGCAGATTCGGATCAAGCGCCAGCACCGCCGCCATGAACCCGATCCCGATGCCGGTTCCCAGCAGCGGTTTGAGCGCGCGCCGCGCCCCCGCCCATCGCGCCTCCCAATAAACCGCCATCAAACAAAACAGCGGCACCACCGAGGGCGCAATCCAGTTCAGCTCGATGCGGCTGTGCAAACTCAGCGCCAGATAAAACAAAAACAGCGGCGCGCCCATGCTGAATAAAAAAAGCGCGAAAGCGTTGCGCGGTTTCACCCGCCAAAACGCCGCCGCCGCCCAGAGCGCGCCCAAAAAAAAGAACGGATGCAGCACCAGCGCTTCCGTCCACAGAAAATCCCAGGTGAAGGTGCGCTCCCATCGCTGCCCCAAACGTCCGTCGCTGGCCACATGCTGAATCGTGATCCAACCGTGCTGCGCGTTCCAAACCACAATGGGCAGCAGGCAAACCGCCGCCAGCAGCAGCGCCAGCCACGGTCCCTTGCGGCGCAGATGCGCTCGCGCGGGGGGCCACAACACAAAGAACACACCCCAGCAGACCCACTGGAACAGGTTGGTGTATTTGCCCAGCGATCCCAGGCCCATCCACAGTCCCACCCACAGCCATTGCCGGGTTGTCCCTCCGGGCTGGACGGCCCGCCAGCCCGCCACCATCGCCGCCGTCCAAAACAACACCGACAACGGATCAATCGTCATCAACATGGACCCCAGCGCCATGAGCGGCGTGACGTTGAGAATGGTCACGACGAAAAAGGCCGTCCGCCCGCTGACTTCCCGCGCCAGAAATCGCAGCAGCAACAGCGACAACCCCGCCGAAATCACCGGCGAAAAGAAACGGACGCCAAATTCATGGTCGCCCCAGAGATGCGTGCCGAGGAATTGCACGCAGGCGATCAGCAGCGGCTTGCTGTAATAGGAAAGCGCCAGGTGTTTGGACCAAATCCATTGATAGGCCTCGTCCTCGCTCAATTCGATTTTCCCCGCCGCCAAATAGGCCAGACGCACCAGCAGGAGCAGGGCGATCAGGACATAGCCCAGGTTGAGCCACTGTTTGTCCAGCGAGGACGCGGCAGGGAGAACGGAGGAGGGAGGTAATGCGTCAGTGACGGCAGGGCGAGACTCTGTCGAGACGTGGCTTTTTCCAAGGAAATCGAGTTTCGGCTCGACGGAGTCTCGCCCTACCGTCAACGACTGAGGCATGACGGAGGGAGGTCGCGGAACCGGTTGCATGAGCGAAGGCAGCCGGGCCTGCCAGAGCGGGAACCAGCGGCGGCCGGCCCATTGCCAGAGGGCGTTGGCCGACCAAACGACCGCGGCGCCGCAACCGGCCCCGATCACCGCGCCAGCCAGCACGTCGCTTGGATAATGCACCCCGTTGTAAATCCGCGAGAAGCTGACGATCACCGCCAGCGGCAGCATGTAATAAATGCTCTTTCGATAAAAAATAAACACGATGATCGCCGCCAAAAACCAGTTGAGCGCATGAGAGGAAGGCATGCTGTAACTGCCGGTCATCCCGCCAAGGACATGGGCGTCCGGGAAGCGGTTGAAGGGCCGGAGGCGGGCCACCCCGTGTTTGATCGCGTCGGCAATCACCCAATCCCCCGCGCACAACCCCAGGACCAGCATCGCCGCGCAGAGGCGCCCGCGCGCGCCCCCCTTCCAAATCAGCGCCACCAGCGCCAGGATGACGACGGGCACAAAACCCGGCGTGTCGCTGGCCAGCGGCATGAGCGCGTCCAACACCCCGTTGCGCAACGTGTGATTGATAAACCGGAAGAGCGCGTCATCCCCCGACTGGAGCCAGTCAATCATCGGTTAGTAAACCACCAGCGACCGCACCGGGAAGCCTTGCAATTTTTCGCGCCCTTTCAGAAAACTCAGCTCGATGAGGAAGGTGATTTCCAAAATGTTCGCCCCCAGCCGCCGCAGCAGTTTGGCCGCCGCCGCCGCCGTCCCCCCCGTCGCCAGCAAATCGTCCACCAACAGCACCCGGCTGCCCGGCCGCACCGCATCGGTGTGGACGGCGATGGTGTTCGAGCCGTATTCCAATTCGTAGCTTTCCTCGTAGGCCTGCCAGGGCAGCTTGCCTTTCTTGCGCACAGGCACGAAGCCGCATTGCAGCCGGAACGCCGCCGCCGCCGCAAAAATAAAACCGCGCGCGTCAATCCCCACCACCGCGTCCACCGCGCCGGGCTGGAAATGTTCCGTCAGCCTCTCAATCGAGCTGGCGAACAGCCGGGCATCGGCCAGGACGGGCGTGATGTCTTTGAACACGATGCCGGGCTTGGGAAAGTCCGGCACGTCACGAATGGCGCGGGCCAATTCTTCTACAGTGGCAAGGCGGGTTGTCATGCCGCAACAGTTTAGCAAATCCCCTAAGTTTTGACAGCCTCAAGTTTCTCGATCATTTTCCGCAGCTTGATCAGCGCGATGTTCTGGATCTGCCGCACCCGCTCGCGCGTCACGCCAAATCTGGCCCCCACTTCTTCCAGCGTTTTTTCGCTGCCGCCATCCAGGCCAAAACGGTAGCGCAGGATGGTGGATTCCCGCTCGTCCAGGGTCCCGACCATCTCCTGCAGCATGCCCGTGACGGTTTTCTCCTCCAGATGTTCGTAGGGCGTGTCGGCCGCTTCGTCCTGCACCACTTCGGCAAAACTGTTGCTGTCATCGTCCCCGATGGGCGCGTCCAGGGAGGCGGGACGGATGGCCGCCGTGCGCATCTGCGCCACCCGGGAAACGGACATGCCCATTTCATCGGCCAATTCCTCGTCCGTCGGTTCGCGCCCGAATATCTCCTGCAGCTTCAAGGCGGTCTTCCTCATCCGCGAAATCTTGTCCACCAGATGCACTGGCAGCCGGATGGTTTTGGATTGATTGGCCAGGGCGCGCTTGATGGATTGCTTGATCCACCACGATCCGTAGGTGGAAAGTTTGCCCCCTTTGGCCGGGTCAAACCGTTCCACCGCCTTCATCAGCCCGATGTTCCCCTCGCTGATTAAATCCAGCAAGGGCAGCCCGAAGTTCTCGTAATCGTGGGCGATCTTGACCACCAGCCGCAAATTGGCCTTGATCATTTGTTCCCGCGCCTTCTTGTCCCCCTTCTTGATGCGCGCCGCCAGTTCAATCTCCTCCTGCGGGGTCAGGAGCTTGACCTGCCCGATTTCGCGCAAGTAAAGCTTGATGGCCGTCTCCCCGTCATAAGCCTGCGGCTCAATGTCCGCCGCCGCCAGGAACGGCTCCTCCACCCGCGGGGCGGACCGGGGTTCCGCCTCCGCGGCCGACGGCGCGGCCGCCCTGGCCGGAACTCTCTTCTTGCGGGGGGAAATCCGGGGCCGGGCCTTTGGGCGGCCTTTGCGAAGATTCTTGGCGCGCTGCGTTTTCATGCCCGCTGGAAATGAATACTCTAAAAAAGCATGACTCATCCCCCTCCTCTGCGGCAAGCAAATAAAACGGGAGGCGCGGCGCCGGGGCGCAAAACAGAATTCTTCGTGACTCGCCCTCATCCTAACCTTCTCCCCCTGGGAGAAGGAACAGACATCGTCCGTCTCGGCTTGGCCCCAGGCGCGTCCGGCAAATCCAGGTGCTGGCCTTTCGCGCGGGCGGCGGATGTTTCACCCTCTCCCTGAGGGAGAGGGAACAGCGGTCGCCTGCCTTTGGTTGGTGGCTGGTTGAACAGCCAATGCAGTCAAACGTTTCTCAGTGGGACGGCGCATGATTCTCCCTCTCCTGGAGGAGAGGGCCGGGGTGAGGTCGAGCTTTTCCACTGACTCGGCCTTTCGGGTTCGCCTTCATCCTGACGGGACGAGTTATGTCTTGCGCCTGCGGGACCCATCAGCCTTTGGCCGCTGAATCATTGCAGTTCGATGATCACCGGATGGTCGCTCAACGTCAACGGCGCCGAACCGGTATTGCTCAAGGTCTGGACCGGCGCCGCGCCCACCGTCGGGTCGTAGATCTTCACCGAGACGCGAGGGCCTCCCAGATTCACCATGACACTGTTCGTTCCCGTGACTTGTTCGCCCCAAACGGCCAGTTCAAAGACGCCATTGCTCTTTTGCAGGAGCATGTCATGCACGGTCGCCGGCTGGCCCGGGATGGAGTAATTGAGTTCTCCCGGCGCTGGCAGCGAGCCGGTGTCGGCCAGAATCGCGGTCAGATTATGGAGGTATTCGGCGGATTTTCTCGCCGTGGTATAATCGCTCTTGTAAAAGCCGAAGGGGCCATCCGGATCGTCCATCATCTCATAGATGAAGGTGTGCTTCCAGCCGGCCTTGAACTGATCCAGAAAGAGGTTCAAGAAGACCTTGCCCTGGATGTCGTCCCCGGGAATAGTATTGTCAGTGCGCCAGCCCGTTTCCGTCGTGACCTTGGGCAGCGCCGCCAGCCGGCTTTCCGAATAGCCGGGGAAATGCTTCCGCCAGGTGTTGCCGTGATTGCCAAAAAGCCCGTCAATTCCGGGGACATTCGTATGGGTGGCGGCTTTGAAGGGCTGGTTGTCCACCAGCCCTTTCCAGTGGCCGCAAACGTAGTTATGAACATTGGCGTAATCGGCATAGCGCGTGCCATCGGGCATCAGGCAGTTGGCGCCGCCGGGGATGGTCAAGTATTGCAGTCCCGCGTTGTCAATCTCGGCTCCCATTTCGCTCGCGCCAAAAACAGGATACCTTTTCAGCGTGGCATCGCTTTTGACGGCGCTGTACAAATCCCTTTGGAATTTCGCCACCGGCAGCCAGGTGCCGTTGGTCACGCCCGATTTCTGGCCTTGATAGGTGACTCCGCCGAAATTGTTCGGCTCGTTGGGGCCTTCCACGGCCAGCAGCGCGCCCGCTTCCGCCAACTGCCGGGCCGCCGTGAGGGTCGCCGTCAACGCGCTATTGGTCCCACCGCCGCGCCGGACGATGAACCGGTCGGAGGCCCCGCTGCCGGGACCGAAAGCGACGAGCACACCCGCTTGCTGATGCAGCGTGAGCAGGCCGGACATGTCGTAATTCCGGTCCGCTCCATCGCGGACATTGCGGACTCCGAGGTGCTGCAGCGGCGCCACTAACTTCGCGGCATCCTGGCCATGCTGAACATGCACACAGACGCCGATGGAATTGAGAAAGTCATTAGCGCGGACGGCGGTTGTTCCTGCCGCCTGCGCGCCCGGCGCCCCGATCCCCACGGCTATGATCGAGCACGCCAGCCATGCCTTAGGGGTCAAACCATAACTTTTCACTTTTTTGGATCCTTCGAGGTGGTTTTGTTGAGCAGGTACAGATGGTTGTTCAAACTCTTCCAACTCCCCATCTGCAACCGCTGGGCGATTTGGCGGATCGTCAGGGTGGTCTCCCGCCGCAACCGCGCCGCCAGCGCCAACTTCTGCGGATCATTTTTCCGATGCGCTTTCAAGTTTCTTTCTCCCCAGTTCAAGCGCTTCAACTCCTGCGCAATAATGCGCTCGGCCTTGGCTTCGGCACTTTCGTGCCGCAACTGCCCGGAATGGTGTTCGCCCAAGTGCCGCTCCATCCGCTCCAGCAAGTTCGCCCGGAACGCCTCGCTCCCAAGACACCAGCCACGCTCCAGCGGCTTCCACCCGGCGCCTTCGGAATCCTCCCGCCTGCACCGTTCCATCCGCCGCTCAAATGCCTGACGGCCCGCGGCCGTGTCCCTGGCAATGCCGTGCTCCCCCAGCAAACGATCCACCCGCATCCAAACCGGCCGGTGCTGCGGCGCGGCCAGATACCAAACCAAACTACTCCACGGATACTCCAGCAAACGCTCCCGCGCCCCCAACAGCCTGGCCCGAACCGGGTTCAAATGCACATAGTCACAGGCCGTGCGCAGATACCCATCGCCGCTGCCCTCGATGATAATCGCCTTGTAGCGACCGCTAAAGACGTGTCCGAAGAGCTTATGCCGATGGTTCAGCCGGATCGTGTAGCTGCTCAAGAGCCAGCGCATCCCCGCCACCAGGTTGGCGTTGGGCGTCTCGACCACCAGGTGAAAGTGGTTGCGCATCAGACAATACGCATGTATCTGAAAACCGGTCTTCCGGCTCGTTTCCGCCAAGGTCTTAAGAAAATCCTGCCGATCCACGTCATCCAGATAGATGTCCTTCTTGCGGTCCCCACGGCTCATGATATGGTAAATCGCTCCGGGGTACTCCACTCTTAGTTGGCGCGGCATGACGGACAGTCTGCCCGCCTCGCCGACCCCTGTCAATGGGAAAAGTTATGGTTTGACCCCTCGACGACTCGACCGATAAAAGGCCGGGATGTCAACAATAAACCAGCAGGGATTGGGAGATGGGGTTGATCCGGTTGTAGTTGAGAAGCTTGTCAATGTAGGTGCTGGTCAGACGCTGGCCGTCGGGCATGAGAAGGACGCCGTTTTCACTGTAGATGCCCTGGGCCAGCACCATGCCGGGGGCCAGCTCCGAGAGCATGACTTCGCGCTGTTTTCCCGGCACCACCGCCTTGGGCGCGGCCCGTTGAAAAAGCCGCACCGCCTCGGGATCAAAGGCCGAACCGCTCCCCTGGCTGATAAGTTCGGCGGCCTCTTTGGAGTCAAGCTGGCTCTCGGCGAAGGCCACCGCCACGGCCAAAATGCGCGAGAGCCACGGGATGGCCGCGCCTTTCAAGCCGTCCGGATAACCGCTTCCGTCGAATCGCTCGTGATGGGAGCGGATGATCGAACCCACGCTCTGCAGACGATGCACGAACCCGGCCAGTTCCTGGCCAAGAACGGGATGATGCTGCACCAGGGCGCGCTCGGCCTCGTTGAGGCTTTGCGGCGTTTCTTCCCAGCGCTTGATCAGTTGCCGGGGCAGGCCGATGAGGCCGATGTCGTGGATGGCCGCGCTGATTTCCAGAATCTGCTGCTGGGCCGGCGTCAGTTCCGCCCCCTGGCCCATGGAGCGGCAGAGCGCCTGCACCCGCCGCGCGCAGTTGCCGAGGGTGGGATGGAAGGTTTGCATGGTTTGAACGCAAAGTTCCACCGACTGGCGCAGGTTCTCGTCCTGCTCCGCCAGCAGTTGCTGGAGCTGCGTGTTCTGCCGGGCCACTTGGGCCACCTGCGTTGCCAATTCCTTGTTCAGTTCGGTCAGCCGCTGGTTCATCGCCTGGGTGCCGGCCTGGAGGCGGGCGTTGTTGGAAATCAACTCGTAGCGCTGCACCGCCGTCTTGACCGTCGCCAGCAGTTCTTCCCGCAGCCACGGTTTGACGATAAAACGGTAGATCTCCCCTTTGTTGATGGCGTCAATGACCGTGCTCAGGCTCAGCACGGCGGTGATGAGGATGCGGGTGGCGTTGGGCTGGATTTCCCGCACCTGGGTGAGAAACTCCAGCCCGGATATCAACGGCATTTGCTGGTCGCTGATCACCACCGAAAACTGCTGGTCCTTCAGCACCGTCATGGCGTGAATGGCATGGGGCGAGGCGACGACATGATACCCCTCCCGCGCCAGCGTGTCGCGCAACGCCACCAGCACGATCTCTTCATCGTCCACGATCAGGATGGGGTGGGCGGCTTCGCTGGCGGTCGGGGGGTCCTGCGGCATAGTCAATTCTCAGGGGCGCTCATCCAAAAAGGAAATGATGCGGGCCAAAAAATCGGCTTCGGGCAAATCCGATGCCAGCACCAGGTCTATTTTGCTGAGAAACTGCGTTTCCAGGTCGTCCTGGTTGCACCCGGCCAGTTTCAGGGCCACTTTGATGCTTTTGTTTTGCTCCCGCACTTGGTCCAGGAGGGAGCGCAGGCCCCGATCGTTCGGCTCGGCGAAGAGCAGCACTGCGGAAAATTGGTAATCGCTGGACTGAAGCAAATCGCGCAGGCCCTCGGAGGCTTCCGCCGCCACGATGTGGAAATTGTGGGAACGCAGCAGTTCCGCCGTCTTGTCCAGCATTTCTCCCGTCTGGCCCAGCAGCAGAAGGCTGCGGTGGGTGTAGCCCGGCCGCGGGGCCGCTTCCGGCGCAGGCTCCGACAAGTCCGCCTCCGGCAGCCAGATTCTGAAGGTGGTCCCGACCCCTTCGGCGGATTGAACGGAGATGGCGCCCTGCTGTTTTTCCACCGCCAGACGCGCATTGTAGAGGCCCAGGCCCGATCCCTTGGCCTTGGTCGTGAAAAACGGGTCGAAAATCGAGGCCAGATGCCGCTGCTTGATGCCGCACCCGGTGTCTTCGATGGTCAGGCAAACGCTCGGCAGCCGCGGCGCCACCCCTTTCAGGTTCTCCATCTCCGGCAGGGTTTCGTGCCGCGAGGTGGACAGGGTGAGTAGTCCCCCTTGCGGCATGGCATCGGCCGCGTTCAAGAGCAAATTGATGACCACCTGCCGAAATTCCACCACATCCAGGTGGACCGGCAGGGCCGCCGCCGCCAGGTCCGCATCCACCTGGATGCGCCGCGGCAGGGTCTTGCGGATTAATTCCACCAAGTCGGCCGTGATGTCGTTGAGGTTGTGAAAAATGCGCTCGCCCGTTTGCCCAAGGTGCAGATTGACCATGCGCTGCACCAACTGGCTGGCTTGCAGCGAATTCTTCTTGATCAGCGCCAGTCCTTCGTGGAAGGGATGCTCCGCCGTCGTCTGCTCCAGGAATTGTTCGCTCAAGGAATGGATTCCGGCGATGATGTTGGTGAAGTCATGCGCCATCCCCAGCGTCAGCACCGCCAGCGTTTCCTTCCACGCCGCCGCCGACAGCCGTCTTTCCGCGATGGTCTGCCGCGTCACATCCAGCCACACCACTTCATAACCCAGCAACAACCCGTTCCGGCTGATGGCCGGCTGGCGCCCTTCCAGAATGTAAGCCACCCGCCCGGTCAGGGCGTGCCGGATGCGATAAGTCGTGGTGACCGCCTGGCCGGTTTGGAAGGCGCGTTTGCATTGCTGCTGCAATTCCACCGCATCGGCCTCATGCACCAACTGCCAGAACAACTGCGGCCGGACCGTCCAGGCCTCCGGCGCAATGCCCGTCAATTCCTCGATGTTCGGGCTGGCAAAGGGCACGCCAAAATCGGGCCGCTGGCTGAAGATCACGCACGGCCAGCGCCGCGTCATCCCTTCCAGCCGCGCCTCGGCCCGCAGCAGCCGCATGAACATCTCCCGCCGCGCGGAACTGTTGTGCAGATGTTCGTCCCACGCCGCCTCCTCCAGTTCCGTCAGCGAAGGCAGGGCCGAGTTCAGCCGCACAAACCACGATTCCGTCCCGCGCGCGATTTCCAGCAGAAACCATTGGGCCGGGTGGCCGGCGCTGCCGCTCAATTTAAGATCCACACGGTCGAACGGGCGGTCCCGGCGGCTTATCCGTTCCAGCGCCTCGCTCCACTCGCTGGACAGCGGGGCCAGGGTTTCCCAAAAGGATTGCCCGATGAGATCGCCCGGCGCTTTTTCCAGCCAACTGCAGAAAGGCTCGTTGATCTCCAGGATGCGGCCCGACGGGCTCAGCAGCGCCAGACCCCCTTCCAGCCAGTTCCGCGGCGGGGCGGCGGGCAGGGACGGAGCCGCCACGGCCAGGCCCCGGATGGATTCCGGTTTTTGAAGATCCGCTTGCACAGGGTATGCTATTGAATCGGTTTAAGAGTCAGACACAGCGTAACACAACTCAACCGCAACACCAGCAAACTTTTGGCTCTCCCCTCAGCGCTGGCCCCACCCAAAACGGCTGGGCGCGGGGGCCAGGCTGCTGATCGGCCAATAGATGAAGAGCGACCTGCCAATTATGTTTTCCTCGGGAACCGTGCCCCAGTAGCGCGAATCAAAACTGGTGGCCGTGTTGTCCCCAAACACCAGATAGCGTTTGGCCTCCACCACCATTTTCTCCGCCTCGGTATGGAGATAGCCGGGGAAACCCTCCGGCAGCCGGCGGTCCGGTGGCAGCAGAATATGGCCGTTGTAAAACTGGTCCTTCAGCAGGTGGCTGTCGCGCGCCGGAATGTTCGGGTCAAACGAATAGACGTTGGCAAAATGCGGCGTCGTGCTGTCCAAACGCCGGCCATTGATGATGGCATGACGGTCCTTGCCGATGCCGACCGCATCCCCGGGCAAACCGACCAGCCGCTTGATGTAAAACTGGCTCTGATCCATGTTGGGATGAATTATCCCCTTGGTTTTGAAAACGATGATTTCCCCGCGTTCGGGCCGGCGAAAATTATAGGTCAGCCGGTCCACGAACAAATGGTCGCCGGTCGTTTCCGCAAAACGGATGATCGGTTCCCCTTTAAGGAACTGAATATGACTGGCCAGTCCCGTGCGCTGCTCGAACGAATAATTGGGATCCGGATCGGGCGTGAACCAAAGCGTGATCGGATCTTCCGCGCCGTCCTGATAGCGGACCAAGACGGTTTGTTTGTTAAAAAAGCGCAGAAAATGTTCCGGCCGGCCGACGTTGATCACCTCCCCATCCTGCGGCGCGATGACCTCGTGGTAAATGGCCCCCTGCACTGCCAGCCGGTAAATCCGGGTCAACAGCCCCGGCATTTCATAGCCCGCCTCGTAGAGCGGATCAATCGTCACCCCGAACAACGTCGGCTGCATCGAACTGGTCGGGATTTTGAACGGTTGCAGAAAAAAAGTGCGGATGCCCATGGCGATGACAATGGCCACGAGAAAAACCTCGACATTTTCCCGCCATTCCGCGTGCGGATAAGGCCGGAGCCATTTGTTGGCCGTCTTTTCCAGATCGGCGGCGTTTTTGGCCAGCGTTTCGTTGTCCGCGCCGGCGTCCAGCGCCGCTTTGGTTTTCTGCAAAGCGGCGTCAATCGCCTGGAGCGCCGGCGGCGCCAGCACGTCGCCCTGGGCCTCGCGCAGCCGCCGCACATGCCCGCACAATTCGGACGTTTGCCGCACCTGGGCGGAAAAAAACCATTGTAATCTCATATCTCAACCAAACCCATACCCGATCCCTCCTGGATTTGCGACAACCGATTTCAGCCGCGATCGCGGGCACCACGCCCTCGCCCGGCGCGCAAAGGGGGCCGTTCCCGGCCTTGCCGCATTTAGCAGCCCGTCAAAAAAAGGCTCCACTCCCGCCGCGTGAGGGCACGCGGCCTGCATTTCCCTCGCAAAGCGTGCATCTGTTGCAGGCCCGGTGCCCTCGCCGGGCCTTTTTTAACGGGCTGTCAGGGTTGACAGTGAGAACTAAAGTGGATTGCCGTTCTTGGTCCCGGGGGGATCCCATCCAATATAGCTGTTGGAAAAGTACCAATCCGTTTGCGTCGGATCACCCTGGATGCGCCCCGCCGAGTTGTCGGCATGCAGCACGTTCATGCCGAGGTTGTGTGGCATGAAGGCCGCGCGGTGATAGGGGATCTCCCAAACGAGCACCGCCTGTGATGAAATATAGACATCCGTGCTTTTGCGATTGGTGATGGGATGTATGACATTGTTTTCCGCGGTGTTGTTGTAATACGAATAGGTCACCATAAAGACGTAAGTGACGCCGTCGTTCCCATAATAGTAATCATTGGCGTAAACCGCATCGCCCGGATCAGCCGAAGCGGCCAACACCTCTTTGATGGACGCGGGGCAGGTGTACATGCCGGCGACGGGCCGCTGCCACGCCGACGGCGGCGTGCCCGTGCTGCTGCTCTTGTTCGTGCCCGCATAAGGAAGGAGCGCGTTCTCCATAAAGACCTCAGCCGGGTTGAACAATGGGTTCCCGCTGAAGCTGTCGGCCCAGCCCTTCCCGAACGCATTCAACCAGGCAATGCGGTCCTGGTTGTCGTTTGCATAAAGCGCCGAGCCCAGGCCGATTTGTTTCAAGCTGTTCAAACAATAGGTTTGATCCGCCTGGGCCTTGGCCCTGGCCAGCGACGGCAACAACAGGGCGGCGAGAATGGCGATGATGGCGATGACCACCAACAGCTCAATCAAGGTGAACGCCTGCCTGGCGAAGCGGCGGCCCGGGTTCGTTGATATCCAATTGCGCACTCGTTCAACTTTAACTCTCAGGCCGAGTTTGGCAACCCGCGATTTGCCAATGTCTCCTGCAAGGGGGCGCAGGACAAATATTAGGAACCCCTCTCTCCGGCTCTCTCCCCGCTTCGCGGGGCGAGAGAGGCGACCCACATATATAGGCCCATATATGCCCTGCCTCGGAGAACCGGCGCGCCGAAGA
>Ga0187848_10002994_pt1 | contig 12775 bp, 8 predicted proteins | sample June2016WEW_4_40_FD_132424 | JGI IMG/M metagenome (GOLD analysis project Ga0187848, IMG submission 132424) | Peatland microbial communities from SPRUCE experiment site at the Marcell Experimental Forest, Minnesota, USA - June2016WEW_4_40 | ecosystem: Environmental > Terrestrial > Soil > Wetlands... | reverse complement strand
GCCAGATTGCCCGCTTCGTCCGCGCCGCCGCCGCCAGGTATTGTCCCGACATGGTGGCGGACATGATTTTTCGCTACGATCGTTTTGGGCGCGGCGGGGACCAAACGCCGTTCAACCAGGAGGGCTATGCCGCCGTCCGTCTCACCACCCCCAACGAAAATTACGCGCAGCAACATGACAGTCTTGACACCTTCACCAACGCCTCCCCCGGCTACGCCACCCGGGTGGTGCGCCTCAACGCCGCCGCCGCCGCGCTCCTGGCCCTGGCGCCCGGCCCGCCCGTCACCTCCTTTGCCGCGGGCACCGCCGCCGGCAATCTGGCGCTGCCCAACCGCCCGGGCTTGAGCCGCGGAACCGGTTACGACGCCGTGCTCCGCTGGGACGAACCGGAGGCCGGGCCTGACCTGGCGGGTTTCGTGGTGGTCGTTCGCTCCACCACCGCGCCAGACTGGGAAAGGGAAATCTGGGCCGGCAACGTCCATCGATTCACCCTAAAAGATACGCCCATTGACCAAATCGTGCTGGGCGTCAAGGCGGTGGATCGCGCCGGCCACGAAAGCCCCGTCTCCGCCTACGTCAACCCCTCCCGCCCTAGCGCCCAGTAGAAAAGGCCACAGCCAGGGGGTCCTGGGAAAATGACTTCCAATTCCGGAGGGCAGGGCAGGGGAGGGCCAACTGCCGAATCCGCTCGCGATGATCTCCTTCCGCCGTTCCCACCACTCCATCACTCCCTCTTTCACCGGCCCGCGAATTGTGCGCCGGAACAGCCTTGACATCTTCCGCGAACCGCATCATGCTGCAGCCATGAACCAGGGTGCTGACAGCCCGTTTCCGCCGGGCAAATCAAAACTCATCCTCGGTGTGCTTGCCTGCGGTTTGATCAGCGCCGGATTGGCCTTCCAAATCCCCGCCGCGGGCGGGGCTGGCGTCAACACTACCTTCAAGCTGCGCGAAGTTTCCGCTTTCGAAGCCGGCAGGGACCACTTCCTCCGGGGACAACTCTGCCGCGGCCAGGACAAGCCCTTCGCGGAGGTGAAGAATTATCCCGACTTCGCCTCCAAGGCGCCCGTCTTCGGCTCGATTCGATTTGGCGCGCGCCCGGACCAGACCAACTCCGGCTGGCTCTTTTATTTTGCCGTGGATGAAAGCCGCGGGACCGGCAAAGGCTATGACCGCCTTTATTTTGACAGCAACCGGGACCTGGATCTGCGCAATGATCCCGTGTCCAAACCCCAGCAACATTCGCCCGATCACACTAACGCCGTCAATTTCGGCGGCACCCAGGCAAACATCGCCTTCGATTTTCTCAAAGTCAACCTGGCCTCCAATGACGCCAACCCCAACCTGGTGGAACTCATGCCGCGTCTTCTCGTCACCAGGGGCGAGCAGGAAACCTACTGCTACCTGTTTTTCGTGCGCACCCGCCTTTTTGAAGGCGACATCCGGATAGGGGGGGAGAAGTTCCACGCCCAGCTCGGCAACGATTATGCCATAACCCCCGACTTCGATTCTCCCTCGACCGCCCTGGTGCTGACCCAGGAGCACAATTCCATTGATTGGTGGGGCGGGGACCGGCTGTCGGCCATTCACAAGGTGGACGGCCGCTTCTTCCGCTTCTCCGCCACCCAGGCCGGCGAGTTGACCGTGCATCCGTATGCGGGAGAGTTGGGGACCTTTGAACTGGGACCAGGCACCCGGAAGTTGACCAATTTCAGCCTGTCAGGCTCGTTGCGCGCCCGGGATTGGGCCGTGCCGGTGGGCGGCGACATCAAGGACGGCCGGCCCGTCGAGGCCGGCCGCTGCCAGATTCCGGTGGGCGATTACTTGCCGGAACTTCTCTCGCTGCAGTTCGGCCGGCTGCAAATTGAAGTTTCGCAAAACTACCATTCGGAAGGCAAACGGCAGAGCCGGGCCGGCCGCGCGGATGTTTTCGGAATGACCGTCCGCAAGGACCAGCCGTTCGTGCTGGATTTCTCCAACAAACCGGACGTGATGTTCGCTTCCCCCGCCCCGGGTGAGCGGGTCAAAGCGGGCGACACCCTCATGGTCATGGCCGTGCTGGTGGACCCGAAGCTCGACATCATGATCCGCGGACTCGACGACACTTCGCGCAAGCAGACCAAGGATGCCGACGGCAAACCCCTGGGTTATACACGGAACCTCCCGCTGGATCCCACCGTGATCATCACCCGCGCCGGCGGCGAGAAAGTGGCTGAGGGCGTCATGCCCTTTGGCTGAGACGGCACCTGCGGGTACTCATGGCGAGTGCCAAAAGACCTCAAACTGAACGGCCCGGCGGAAACTTTCAACATCCAGGTGTTTTACGACACACTGGAACTTTACGGAAAGGTCAGCGCCAGCCGCCCCGTCACGGTCTCTCGCGATTAATCCGGCCTCCCAAGCCAAGCCTGCCAATCTTGCCGTCCGCTTGGTCAAAAAATGTCGTGAGAATTCTTTTGACTAATGCGATTAAGGATGTAATCTATACACGATTGCAAATGTAATCGCAAAGGAGGTCAAATGAAGAAAATTCCAGGCATCTGCGAACTGGAGCGGGATGGGATGAGAGTTTCGGCGGAATGCGCATTCACCCTGGTGGAACTGCTGGTGGTCATTGCCATCATCGCCCTTCTTGCGGCGCTGCTTTTGCCGGCTTTGGCCAGGAGCAAAGACCAGGCCAAACGCACTTGCTGCAAAAGCAATGAGCGGCAGCAGTTCCTGGCGCTGCTCATTTACGCGGGCGACAACAACGACCGCCTGCCGGACAACCAGGACCTCGCCGTTATGCCTTGGGACCTGCTCGCCTCCAATGGCGATCAACTGGCTTCCTGTGGCGGCACTTACAAGGTGTGGTACGACCCTGGCACAGCCTTCAGATTTGACGACGGCGACTTCCGGGCGTTATGGAATTTTTGCAGCAACAATGCAATCCCCATCCGCGTGGCGGGCTACGCCCAGACATTTCCCGGCACGATAAGTTATGATTCATCCACCCCAACCTCCTTTTACACCAATATTAATGTGCGGTTCGCCACGACAGGACGGATTGACACCCGCTCGCTCATCGCTTGTGGCACGCTGGCAGCTCCCCTCGCCAGCCCCAGCACCAACCTGGCGACCGAGCTGACCTACAACTGGACAGCCATCCCGGGCAATTATTCCAAAAACTTCAGCAGCGCCCATTTGCAAAACGCGACCCTCCCTTCCGGCGCCAACATTGGCATGTTGGACGGCCATGTGGAGTGGCACAACTTCCCGCAGTTGACTCCGCGGGCGGGCTACAGTTCTGCGTTTTTTTACTACTAGCGCCACCTCATCCTCGTCATGAAAATTCCTTTGACTGGAGCGATTAAGGATGTAATCTGCACACGGTGGCAAAAGTAACCGCTCAGGAGGACAAATGAAAAAAATTCCGCGCATATCCGAAACGGAGTGGGAGGTGATGAAAGTGGTGTGGGATCAGGCGCCCTGTTCCGCCAGCCAGGTCATCGAGGCCCTCAACCGGCGCGACCCCTCCTGGCACCCCAGGACGGTCAAAGCCTTTCTCAACCGCCTGGTCAAGAAAAAGGCCCTCGGTTTCACACTGGACGGGCGGGCCTATCTCTACCATGCGCTTGTGCGGCAGAGCGAGTGCGCCGAAGCCGCCAGCCTTTCCTTCCTGGATCGGGTGTTCGGAGGGTCCTTGCGGCCGATGGTGGCGCATTTTGTCGAGCGCAAGAGGCTTTCCCGGGAGGACATCCGCGAACTCAAGAAACTGTTGGACAGCCGCGAATAAGGAGATTTCATGCCAGATTTCATCCAAGACCGGCTTTGGCCCCTGTTGCTCAAGGCTTCCTGGCAGGGGGCGGTCATCGTTCTGCTGGTGCTGGCGGCGCAATATTTCCTGGGGCGGCGCTGGCGTCCGTGTTGGCGGCACGCGCTTTGGTTGCTGGTAGTGGCCAGGCTGGCTTTGCCGGCGACCCTTGCCTCCCCCGTCAGTTTGTTCAATGTTTTCACCGTTTCAAGGCAAGCCGCCTCTATCGCGAAGAACAGGGCAACTCCCAGCCCGGCCCAAATCAAACCGTCCGTCCAGAACGCCGACGCCGATTTTGCAGGCGCGCCGTCACGGGGGGGTGGCGTCTCCATGTGGCTCTGGTTATGGGCGGCCGGGGCGGGTGTCATGGCGGTGGGTCTGGGCGCCAATCACTACCGCCTCCACCGCAGCGTGACGCGCCGCCGTCTGTTGATTGACGAATCGGTGCTCAATTTGCTGGAGGACTGTAAACAGCGCATGGGGGTTCGCACGCCCATCACTGTGGTGGAGACGCCGGCAGTGGACGGCCCCTGCTTGTTTGGGGTTTTGCGTCCGCGGCTTCTCTTGCCGCCCCGGTTCACGCGCCAGTTTTCCCTCGACGAGCTGCGTTACGTGTTCCTGCATGAATTGGGGCACGTCAAGCGCCACGACCTTCCTTTGGGCTGGCTGATGGCCTGGCTGCAAGTCCTGCACTGGTTCAATCCGCTGGTGTGGCTGGCCTTTTCCCGGCTGCGCCTGGATCGCGAGCTGGCTTGCGACGCGCTGGCGCTTTCCCATGCGGAGGAAAAGGACCTCAAGCCCTACGGCCGCACCCTGGTTAAACTGCTGGAAAATTTTGGCGATTCACTCCGGGCGCCGGGCCTGGCGGGCATCGTCGAAGACAAACAACAAATGAAAGAAAGAATCCTTATGATCGCGAAGTTCCATAAATCAAACCGCGGCTTTGCCGTGGCGGCCGCCTTGTTGGCGGGCCTCGGACTGGTGACGCTGACGGACGCGCAAACCGGGGCCAATCCCAATACCACCACCCCCGCGCAGACGGGTGGCCCGCCGCACCTTGTCGCCACCTCGCCCAAGACCGGCGCCTTCAATGTGGATCCGGCGCTCAAGGAAATCACCGTCACCTTTGACCGCGACATGGATGAGGGCATGTCCTGGACCGGGAGCGGGCCGGCCTTTCCCAAATCGCCCGACGGAGCCAAGGCCCATTGGCGCGACAAACGCACCTGCGTTTTGCCCGTGACGCTCCAAACCGGCCATGACTACCGCGTCGGCATCAATTCACCAAGCTTTCAGAATTTTCGGAGCGCCGCCGGCATCCCGGCCGCGCCGACCGCCATTGTCTTCAGGACCAGCGGCACGAAGGTCGAAACCAAGGCGCCTGAAATTGTCAGCCTCAACCCGACCAATGGCGCGGGCAATGTCAGCCCGGCGCTGACCGAGTTGCGGGTCACCTTCAACATGACCATGGGAGATGGATTCTCCTGGACGGGCGGCGGTCCCGGATTTCCCGTAATTCCTGCCGGGAAGAAACCTTATTGGAACAAGGACCACAAAACTTGTCTGTTGCCGGTGGAACTGAAACCAGGCTGGGCGTATCAATTGGGCCTCAATAGCCCATCGTTCAAAGGCTTTCAGAGCGAAGACGGCGTCCCGTTAAAACCTGTGATCTACACCTTCAAAACCAGCGATACGCCGTGACCATTCCGTAACGCGCCGATGCTTCCTGGGCTGTTGAATGGTTGCCATAAATGTTATGAAACTTGATCTGACTATCAAGAGTTCCTTGATCATTCCTCGATGTTCCCAAGCAGCCGCTGCCGGAAACACCGGGGTTGTGATGGCGGCTTTGATTTTGTTGCTTTCCACTTGCCCGCGAGCCAATGCCGATGAAAGTCCGCCTGCCGCCGGGGCCGCGGTTGGCGGGGGAGTTGACTTGTCGCAACGGTATCCGACCAAGTTGACGGCGGGAGATACCAATCCAAATCAAGCCCGGTCATGGGATTGCACAGAGGGCGACATTTTTCGGGTGACACAATTCCGTCTGGACGTGGGCAAGGATTGGCGGGTCGAAGTTGGCCCGGCTGACTTGGGTATCGGCCACTGCGCGGATGGCGCCGTCTGGGCCGTGCTCATCCCGCGAGTCAGCGGAACGCTGACCAGTCCAGTGACCGGCCAGGCGTCCGTCGCCCACGTCTGGTTTCGGTTTCATCCAAAGGAAATCAGCCGCCTATTCCCGCCGGAAACGGTGTTTGCCGACGGGGCAACGAACTTGTCAGCCCAGATGCGCCTCATTGCCAATTCCAAAATGACTTCGAGCTGGCACGCCGGGGGAAAAGCCCTGATCCCCGAACCAAAGGACATGACGGTGGATGTGGATACCAAGGATGGCCCGCGCCGGTTCTTCATGGTGGACACACAAGCCCAAACCGCCGGGTACGTGGATGCGTTTGAGAACCGTTCTGTCCGCCTCGCCCCCGCCCTGACCGCGGATTCGGCCACGTCGGCTTTCGACCAACTCTGGGAAGCGTTTGATGGCAAATACGCCATGTTCGCGCTCCGCCCGGAAGTGGATTGGGCAAAACTGCGCGAGCAGTACCGTCCGCAAGCGCTGGCCAGCAAATCCGCCTATGAGTTGGCCGGGGTCTGCGCGGACATGCTGAAAAATCTCCGCGACCTGCACGTTTGGCTGACGGTCGCCGGCTCATCCGTTCCGGTGTTTAACCGGCCGCGGTCGGCCAATGCCAATCCGCGGGCTTACCGGGCCATTCTCGGCGGTCTCAAACAGGACGGCCGGGTCGCTTGGGCCGTCACGACCAACCACATTGGCTTCATCGCCATCTCTGGGTGGGACGATCCGAAGATTCCGGCGCAGTGCGGCGAAGCCCTGGAACAAATGCGGGATACCCGCGGCCTGATCGTTGATGTGCGCCTCAACGGGGGCGGAGGCGAACCTCTGGCCGAAGAATTCGCCGCTCGTTTTCTGGAGAAGGAGTTCGTCTATGCCTACAGCCAGTTTCGGAACGGGCCCAGCCACACCAACCTGACGGAGAAATACGAACGCAAAATAGCACCGCGCGGACCGTGGCGCTACGATCGTCCCGTGCTCTTGCTCATCGGCCAGAAATGCATGAGCAGCGATGAATCCTTCGTCGGCATGATGACCGGAGACCCGCAGGTCACGACCATGGGCGATCACACTTGCGGCTCCAGCGGCAACCCGCTGATGGTCAAGCTGCCACTCGAAATGACGGTGAGCGTGCCGCAGTGGATTGATTACCTGCCGGACGGAACGCCGCTGGATGAACGCGGGTTTCAGCCGCAGATTCCCTTCCAACCGGCGCCCGGCGCGTTTGCAGGCGATCGGGACGACCTTCTTGCCGCCGCGCTCGCCCGCCTGAGTCAGTCGCCGTTGCCCGGCAAACCCATTGAAGGACCGGTCTTCGAACACTCGACTGCGGTCTTGCCGGATCAATGAACGTGCCTTGGGGCAAGAAAGGCGCCAAAGGCCCCTCCGCCGGCAGATCAAATTGATGGCTTGTTCGTGCCGTTCGGCGGCGTGTTTTGCGGCAGCGCGAAGCACGGTTCAATGGCCCCGCAAGTGGTGCATTCCAGACAGCGGGTGCAGCCGGAAACGTTCACGGCCTGATCCACTTTCACACCCATGGAGCAGCGGCTGCGGCACAGGTTGCATTCGACGCAATGCTGCGGATCGAACCGGAGGTGAAACAGGCTGAATCGGTTGAACAGCGCCAACAGTCCGCCCAGCGGACAAAACATCCGGCACCACGGCCGGTGAATGAAAAGCGCGACGGCCAGAAATGAAAGCAAAATGCCCGTCTTCAACCCGCTCATCATCCAGCCGTGGCCGGCCAGCAGGCTTTCCGCGGAGTAAGGCACACCGGCTTCCAGCGCGCCTGCCGGACAAAGCCGGCAGATCGAAACAACCTGCTTCTCAAACGGAATGCCTTTGTAACCCAAAATCAGCGGCAAAAGAATCACCAGCCCGGCCAGCACCACGTAACGAATAGAGCCGGTCCAGGACGGCAGGGCGATTTTCCGCGTTGTGATTTTGCCAAGCAAGTCCTGGAGAAAACCGAACGGACAAGCCCAGCCGCAGACGATGGAACCGCCCACCGCCCCAACCAGCAGCAGCACCCCGATCAACAAATACGGCACTTCCCCGACCACCGGCAGCAGCGCCGCGTAGTTCGCCATCACCCCTATCGGGCAGGCGAACGCCGACAGCGGACAGGAGTAGCAGTGGAACACGCAGCCGGGAATGCCATGCAGCCACTGGCCCACGGGCGCCAGCCACACCCCCAGAAATCCGGTTTGCACCCAGGGACGGACGCGGGACAACATCCGCCCGCGGGCGGCGGGCTGGGGACAATCTGGTGGCTGATGGGGCATGGATTAAGAAGGCTAAAGGCTAAAGGCTAAAGGCTGAAATGCGGGAGTTGTGAAAAGTTTTTTCATGAATTTGGCATTTATCCTTCAGCCTTTCAGATCGGCCACGCCATGTGGCCGGGATTTATTTCATTCAGGTGGGACAGGGTGTTTTCGCGCTCGTGTCCACGCGAACTTTCCACGTCGGCGGTTTGAAACCGGCCTGTTGTTTCGCCCAGCGGTCCAGCGCCTCGCCCGGATTGGCCACGTTATCCAGTTTGGGCGGCGGCGCCGGCGCCACCTGGTCCGGGTATTGCAGGCCGCTGGAGGCGAAGGCCTTGACCAACTGCGTTTCCCACGCGGTGCTGCCTTCCACCGTGTCCACGTTGGTCAGATGCCGCGCCCCGCAAAACACCACCACCGCCCCGGCCAGCGCCGCGACGAATCCGGGCCAGAAATCGTGGCCTTCCCGCGCGCGCAACGCGCGGTTGACCGGGGGCTGTGGGACTCGTTTGAACATGCTAAAGAGGGGGTCTGGAGAAACTGGGGTGTATTCCACCTTCTTGGTTAGCCCCTCTTAATCCTAATCTTAATCTTAATCCTAATCTTAAATGAGTCCGATCACAAATCGCACGGAAGAGATTAAGATTAGGAACCAGAAAAGTGAAATTGGCGGAGGTGGATGGGAATCGAACCCACCTGGGACTTTGTTGAGCCCCACACTGGTTTTGAAGACCATGAGCGCCACCAGGCCGCCCCACACCTCCACGCCGGGTTGCCGCGCCGCCAGCCGCGGGCAGGCGTGTTTCATTTCCGGCAGGCTCCTTCATAGAGACATTGTGACAGGTTTGGCCGATACTTCAATGCGAATAAATTACCTTGGCCAATCCACATCTGTCATCCAGCCGCCCAATCCCGCCATAATCAGGCCAAGCAGTAATAGCCCGAACGGTTTGACCGTCGTCCTGAAGTTCAGAAAAAGGAAAAGCCAAACCACGAGCGGCACGAACAGACATCCGAAGAACCACCAAAAGCTCCGGTTGTAGGCGACCACGAGGAACCGTAACTACCCATAAAGGCAGACAATCAGGCCGAGCGCCAGAAGTGTGTATCCGACAGCCACCATCCGTTCGTAATTTAAACCATGCAGACTCAACCTGCAATTCCTGAAACCGAATCGGGCCGCCATCGCGATCACTTCGCCAGCTTCTTAATCTCCGCGTCCAACTCGTCGAGGGCGAAACCTTCGGCGATGACGCGATGATTGGCGTCGGTCAGGATCAGCCACGGCAAGGCCGGAACCTCCAGGACCCACTTTGTCTTTTCGGATTTCTCCGTCACCCGCCCGAGCGGAAATGAAACCGGGCTGGCGCTTTTCCATTCATTGAGTGCTTCCTCGCTGGCTATCGCGGCTTGAACGCCCAGCACCGTGACGCCCTGCCGCCGCAGCGCCGCGGCCTGTTCACCCAACTGCTGGACGGCGTGCCGCGAGGAACGCTGGCCGGCATCGAACAGGCACAACAACACCGGCTGGCTGGCGGGCGCGGCGTCGCCGGCCAGATTCACGCCCGCCAAATCGGGCAGCGGCCTGCCTTTGAGCGGGGCGCGAGGCGGTGTCTGCCTGACATTCCCCGTCTGGGAACTCAAGGTCATCACGACGTTGGTGTCGCCCGCGTTGGCTTGGGCCTGCGCGAAGCCGCCTTGCTGCCCATTGGCGAAGAGGCGGACCTGTCCTTCGCAAACCTGAAAGTGAAACCGGCCCTTGCTGTCGGTGGTCATGCTGCCTTCCGGCTGGTCGTCGCCATTCAAGGAGACGCTCACGAAGGGAACCGGCTTGTCATCCTCGTTCACGACCTGCCCGGCCACGACATGGTTGGCGGGCTTGAGCACCAGCGGCGCCAGTTCCACGCGGTTGGTGTCGGGCTCGCCCTGGACTTGCTGCTGCTTTCGGCCGTAGCCCTTGGCGGTGGCGAAAACCATGTATTGAGCGTCCGGCGGCAGGCACTTGATTTCGTAGCGGCCTTGCGCGTCGGCGGCGGCCGTTTGTTGGTTCAACGAGTCGTAGCTGTTGCCCGACTTGAGCCACAACCCGACCTGCGCGCCGGCCAGCGGCGAGTCATCGGCATTTCTGACCACCCCGGCCAGAGTCAGAGCCGGTTTCAATTTCACATCGAGGTTCGTCGTTTCCTCCTCCAACTCTGCGCTGGCCGCCAGGTTGCGGGCCGGGTCGCGCGCCACCAGCAGCGCGCCGCCGTTCTGCAATTGGAAGGGTTGGAGCGACCAGGTCAGGCTGAAGGAGCCGTTGGTGTCAGTCTTGGTCCAGCGCGGATCGGGGTTGGCCGGAAACACCGCCACCTGCGCGCCGGCGGCGGGTTTGCCGTCCGCGTCCGTCAGCGTGCCTTTGAGTTTGCGCGTGACGGCGCCCGCGGCGCGGCCATAATTCTGACCAAGCCGCAAGACGACATTCGTGTCGCCGCCTTCCGCCGAAATGTTGCCGGATGAACCCCGGTTGTTGGCGAAGATTTGAACCGGCCCTTCGCAGACTCGCTCGAAGCGGAATCGTCCCTCGTGGTCCGTGCGCGCGTTTCCATTGGGCTGGCCTTCGCCATTCAACATCACAGTGACGCCCGCAACCGGCTTGTCGTCCAAGTCGAGCACCTGTCCGGCGAGTTTGAGGTTGGCGGGCTTCAGCTCAAACGGATCCAGTTCCATGCGTCCAGCTTCGGCGGAGGCGCCCACATCGTAAACCGCCTTTTGTCCGTAACCCGGAGCCGAGACCCTGATGCCGTATTTGCGTCCGGGCGGCAGGGCGGGAATTTCAAACTGGCCCGGCGTGTTGGTGTTGCGGCTCAAACCGCCAACATTCGGGCCCGTTCTGCCGGTCCAGAAAATCAGTGCGGCGGTCGCGTTCGTGACTGGTTTGCCGTCGGATTCCACCCGGCCAGCCAGCGTCAGCCCCGGCGCCAGTTTCAAGTCCAGCGGGCTGGCTCCTTCGTCAATGTCCTGCGCCACGGCCAGATTGTGTTCGGCGTCGCGAACAAAAATGCAGACGGTGTTGTCGTTGTTGATTGGCCGGATTTGGCGCGGGTTCCATTCCATCTCAAACTTGCCGCTGGCATCAGTCTTGACATCGCCCGGCTGGGGGCCAAAACCACCCACCATCCTCACCAGCAACCCCGCCGCCGGCTGGCCGTCCGCTTGACGGACAATGCCGGCGATTTTTTTCGGCGCGGCGATTTCAATCTCCACGCGGTTGGTCTTGCCGTCTTCCACGCTTGCCGAAGCGGAAGTCTGGCTCGCGGGCATGGATTCACGGTACGCCATTACCTGATAATCACCCGGCAGCAGCCGCAGGAGCGCGATGCCGTTGCTGTCGCAACTGGCGGCGGATTGAAAATCTTGCTTGTAGGCGTTCACCGTGACTTGCGCCAGCGGTTTGCGGTCATTTTCTCCCAGCACGGCCACTTCCAGCAAACCGCCGTGCGCCGCGGTCACTTGCACGCCGCGTGTGGGTTGGCCGGATTCAACCGTAACGGGAACCGTGTCCGCGACCCAATCCGGCATGGCGTTGGTTCCGAAGGCGGCCTCAATTCGGTAGGAACCGGCGGCCACATCGCTGATGCGGAACGCGCCGTCCGCGCCGGATTGCGCCGGCTCGCGCTCGCCCGGCGTGAAAATTCCCAGTCCATCGCGCTGCATCGTCAGTCGCGCAACGGGCGGCGGCTGCCGGCTGCCCTCGACGATAATTTTACCTTCGACGCTGCCGGATGGTTCCACCACCAATTTGATGTCTTCCTGGCCCGCGCGCCAAGGCAGCGAGTTCAAGCCGGTGAAGTCCTGGGACGATTGGCGCAGAGCTTTGCCCGGGACCTGAACGGCAAGGGCGGCGGCGGCATTGCTTGGAAAATTCTCGATGCGGAAACGGCCGGCGGCATCCGTGCGGGCGGCAAAATAATCACGCGAAAGGTTCGGGGGGCAGACATTGAAGCTCCGCGCTCCATCTTCCCGCAGAACTTCGCAGACGGCTGCGGCCACGGAAACCCCGGCATTAGCGACAGGTTTGTCCGCTTCGTCCACTACCACGCCCGCCAGCGCTGCCGGCGGAGTCAGCGCCAAATGTTCTTCCATGTCAGGGGCGGCTCCGAATTGCTGCCAGGCCGGGGCCAGTCCCGGCTTTCGCGCCACCAGGAATCCCACCGCCTGGGACACTTGGAATTCAAAAGCGCCGTCGGTTTTGGTGGTGATTTGCTTTATCAATTGCAGAGAATTCGGCGGCCGGTTTCCTTCGTAACGCCAATACTCCACCGTGGCGCCGGCCAGGAGGTGGCCGTCGCAGTCTGTAACCGTTCCAGAACACCTGAATTGTCGCGCGCTGCCGTTCGTGCCCGCGTCCGCCGCTTTTTGAACCACCGCCCGCTCCGGCGTCTGGGCGCGCGCGCAAACGCCCAAGAGCACCGCAGCGGCGGAAACCAGAAGGAACCGCCGCGTCGTTTTCATGCGATCATCAAACTAAATTTTTGCCTTAAGCGTCAGCGGACTCGTCTCCACCTGGAACGGGCTGGCAATTTTGACGCTGCCAACCAACGGACGCTG